>WNFA01000042.1_pt1 | contig 154527 bp, 144 predicted proteins | sample 5400481 | NCBI WGS metagenome assembly WNFA01 (sample SAMN13153340, study PRJNA577476) | soil metagenome | isolation source: 120 cm saprolite under Douglas fir tree site 2 hole 1 replicate 2 | place: USA:California | collected 2015-04-18 | reverse complement strand
TGCTTTGTGTAACTTTCATTGTTTATTCCTTTGGGTCTCACATGCAGGGCTATCTTCGCCGTCCTGCGGGCCTTTCATTGCACGGGCTTTGATATCACCCATGACCTGTTTTTCGCACTGGTGTTTGTCCATCTCCTAGACACGAGGAAACGGAAAACGGAAACGGAATAATTGAGAAATCCGTTCCTTAGAAAGAGTATTTAAATATATATCCCCTAATACTACTACGTTAAGTATTAAGAACCGCGTGCGCGCTTGATCTTCGCCTTACAGTGGGCGCAGACTCCGGTCCAGGTAATCAGCAGATATTGAATCTCACGGCGCGTCTGTGGCAGGGTCCACCCAGAAGTTTTTTTTTCGCCGAAGAGTTTCTAGGGTGAGGAACGCGTGGGCCATCATGACCAGCGTGGTATGGTGGTGCCAGCCGATCCAACTGCGCCCTTCGTAGTGATCCAGTCCAAGTTCTTCCTTCAGTTGCTGATAGTCCTGCTCGATCTTCCAGCGACACTTCGCCAAGCGCACCAAGCGGCGAAGGGTATAATTTTCTGGCAAGTCGCAGAAGAAGTATTTAATGGGTTCTTTCTCCGACTCCGGCCATTCCACCAACAGCCATACCTCTTTATGCGGTGGTTCGCCACGGACGTACCCATGCGATGGCTGTACCCGCATCGCCACGAAGCGCGACTCCAACCATCCCTTCGTGCCTTGCCGCCAGCGAATTGCCTTCCACCCTTTTGCCTTCCGCGCCGCCTCTAGCACCGTGATGGGACGCTGCTTGCCGTAGTCGTGGCGCGTGGCCGGGGCACCTCGACCCGAGTGCCGGGGTGGAACCGTCGCGGTCGGCGGCCTGGTCCATACTCCCAAGGCCGAGGAAATCCCCACGATATAAGGAAGTCGGCGAGTTTCCAGCCCGTCGCGAAACTCGGTCGCGTCCCCGTAGGCCGCATCGGTCACCACAATCCGGTCGGCTAGGCCCCAGCCACGGACTTGATCAATAATGTCCAGACTCAGTTGCCACTTCGTTTGGAACTGCAGATCTTGGGGAATCCCTGCCTCCTCTCGCCGCTGGCGATCCTTCGCCCAACTCTCCGGCAGATACAGGCGCCAGCCCAAAATGGTGTGTCCTTGCTCGCCCACATGGTGCACGCTCACGGCAACTTGGCAGTTGCCTACTTTGCCCAACGTCCCGGAATATTGCCGCTCCACTCCCACCGAATGCTCCCCCTGCTTGGGGAAGCCCGTATCGTCGATCACCCACACCGAGTCCGGCTCTAACTCCGCCGTCATTCGTTTCCCTAGCAACTCCCATATCGGCAACCAATCCCACGGACTCTGACCGACCAACTGCTGCATCGCTTGCACATTTCCGTCCGGCACGCGCGCGGCCAGCGGCTCAATCGACTTTCGCTCGCCGTCCAACAACAGCCCGCGCACATACACCTCGCTCCAGTGCTTTCGTTCACTGCGGCCCAGCGGCTCTAACAGATCCGCCAGAAATGCTTCCAAACGCTTTCGGCATTTCTCGACCTGAGCGTCGGTCATATTCGCGACGGTAGCACTCGCAAATTTCCATGTCAATAACTTAACGTAGTAGTACTAGAGTATTGTGAGTGATTTGTTCGGCATCCTCTTCCTGTTTCTGATCGAGCAGGAAACGGTCGAGGATGCCACAGAAGAGAACCGGTTCTCGGCGCAAGATCCCATCGTTGATCATCAGCCGCATGCCTTCTGCTGCTTTCAAGGCGTGGGCCTCCGTCTTGTACTTTTCGACGGTTCCGACGGTGAACCCCCTTCTGGTCCTGCGACCGTCTGAAGTCGGTTCCCACCAACGATAGAGCCATACGTCCGGTCCTGTTACGCGTTTGTTGATCTCAACACTACCGTACTGATACCGCGTTCGCTTAGCCAATGTAATCTCCTTGGGGTTGGCGACGCGGGTGGCTGCCTGAGATTACCTGAGAACGAAGCCAATGGTCTAGCTCCGAGAGATAGAAATGCCAGCGCTTCCGACCTGTCCCAACGGGATGCGCGGGAAGCGAGCCCTCACGAGCCTTGCGGAGTACCGTCTTCGGATGCAGGTTGAGGAAACGTGCGGCGTATTGTTGGTTGACGGGTGCTTCCCGAACGGAGCGTAGCCGCTCGCGTGTCAGAGCAAATCGGCAAAGGTGAAACAGTTGCAGGATCAATACAACGCCGAGTACCCGGCCTATGCCAAGGAATGTATCGATCCAGTGACCGCGGGATCGTCAGACCTTCTGACAGGACAGAAACTGACGCCGGCGCAGACAGCGGCTCTGGAAGCCAAAAAGAAAGAACGAGATGCGCGGTGTAAGCCAGAAGCGGACCGCCTTGCACAGATTCAGAAAGAAATCATCGCTGCACAGCAGTAGCGCGGTGTTGCTGTGAGAGCGTGCCATACAAGAGCCAGACAGCGCTAGCCAACATGCACCCAATGATTGTGCGGATCAATGACGTGGGCCACGCGGAAGCGATCGACTACCGGAACTTTCAGTATCGACCGCAGGAGGCGGAGAACAAGTATTACCTAACCTCAGCGCCCGGCGGATGAATACCCCGCTGAGGTTGCCCGATCCGGGTGGTCCTTGAATCGGCAGGACGCAAGGCTGCGACGAAAGGGATCGCACAAGCTGCCTTGCGCTTTTAGTCAGGCATCCATCGGTCCCAATCAAGGGACCTGCCATGTCCTCCAATGACCGCGGCCCACGGCGTAAAAGAAGATCTCGCGCCGACTGAAACATCCCCTGCCCAACCATTCCACTAGGTAATGTCGGAAGCGTGGAACTTCGCCCCAACAACGAGGACGTGCAGATTGCCCACAGGATTTGGACCGAGTTGATGACGCGCAAGGCGGCGCAGCCGATTGATATTGAGCATGACGTAATCGTAGAGATTTACGATTCGTGGTATGCGCTGTTTGGGCGCATCAGGCAGTTGATTTCGGATATTCCGGGGCACATGCTGCGGAAAGAAAAGAGCACGCAAGAACTAGTCAGGATTGCCACCCAAACATTGAACAACGGCCTGCGGCCACACCTTACGCGATGGCAAGCACGATTCCGGCACTGGTATGCGACCTGCCCGGCAGCGATGAAGGAAAACTGCCCGCAAGACTGCCAGCGGCAGTTCCCACAGTATGACTTGCTGATTGAAGACATCAAACGCGTTAATGCGCAGCTTATCCAATACGCTGGCGAACTTGAGAAGATTATCCACGGTGGCTCCGGCAACGTGGCGCAAGGCTAGGAGACTGCGGGAACATGCAGCAGCCGCTTGGTCATCTCAATATCCGCATCGGCTTTTGACGAGTCTTTTTTATCTCAACTGTCGAATCCGCTCTTGCAGGAATTGCCGATCTAAAAAACTGGGGACGGCAGTCCCAGTTTTCCCCCTACGAGGAAAGAATCTCAGCTACGCGTGCTGTCTCCTCAGCCGTCAGCTTACGCAGTCTTGAACGAGCCTGGTCGCGTATCTTGATGATGTAATTTGTTACGTTGACAAGCTGATCTTTCCCATTGTCCTCGCCGAGCCGTTGGCAGCGAATGTGAAGATCGTATTCCCTTTCGCTTCGACTGTCCCTGATCTTGTAGTCCGTGACTTGAGGGAACCCATCTTCAATCAGCAATCGAATGTCATGGGACTCAGCAAACTCACCTACAAGCTCCGTGATAATTACCCTCCCAAGCCACTCCACGCCTATATCTTTGTATTTGTTGTATCTGTCTGTGGCTGCCTCGTTGCAGACCACGTAAACATTGGTTAACAACGTGAAAGGCTGGTCCGGACTCGTTTCGGTCAACACGTACTCCATGCAAAAATATTTGTCGTCACGGACTCCCCAACTCTCAGCCCAATCTGTATTAGCCTTTCCTGCTGTAAAGCGGCCCTGGTCAGGATTCGTAAACTTGGCCACGGCTGGAACAATGGCTTCCAGGCCGTCATCGAAGCTCGTACGAAAGTCGGCGTACAGTTTCTCTCGAAGAAATATCGGAATGTCACAGTCTTCGACCAATACAGGAAGGACCAAGACTTTTTTTCTTCGAGTTCGCGGACAAGTCCAGCGCTCAATTCTTTCTTGCACCATTCAGACTGGACCGATGCCTTTGACAGAACTACCAGCAACGCGCTTGATTCTTGTATCGCTTGCTGAATTCGCTGGATCAGTGAGTCGCCAACGTTTAGCTCCCAGGAATCGATCCAGACATGAGCATTGTGTCTCACAAGATGGGCAGCGAGCTTGTTTACGAATGTTTTGTCGGCGTGGGAATAGCTAATAAAGATCGGCACCTACGACGTCCCTCCGGTGGCGGGTGGCCCAACTTTAACCATCTTTGAAGGTACAATTCCCACTGATGGTGCCCCCATCCTTGCTTTTTTGGCAAGAGCCTGCCCTGAGCGCAGTCGAAGGAACGGGGCACCCACTGTGTTGGTAATGTCCGCAAGATCAAAGCCCTGGCCGCCGTGTGCCTTCAATCTTGCTCGATAGAACGGCTTCACGCTGTCCGAAGGGCCGGATCAAAATATTAGGATTGGGAAGGCGACCACCCTCGCCCGCTAGTCTTCCGACGAACCGGTCCGCATCCGAGAGGGCCCCGATAAGCCGCGGTGTCCAGTTCAGTTCTGGAGGCAGGGGCGCGGGCACAAATGCTGAATAGCTGCCCTGCGATACTTTCTGGCCGGGAATGTTGGTAGCGTGGGCCACATCTGCCTTCCTAGGGGTCGAAAATAGCGTTCCGCGCTATTTTCACAATCTATGATAATCGAAAATAGCGAGATAGCCATTTGCAGCGGGGTGCGGGGCCGCACTTCCAAGCGGGCGGGACCAGGCCCTATCTCGACACAATAAGATAAAAATGATACAACGTAATAGGATAATAAGCGCACAGCGCAATAGTATAAATAAAACACAACACAATCGGATAATGGGAGCACGAAGCCTGAAGAAAACCGGCCATGGCCAGACCCCCTGAAAAACTCGCGCAGTCCCTTGAAGTCCTGCGGAACCTCCAGACAGCGGAAGGTGCGGGGGCCATCCGGGCGCGCGACCTGTCGCGCACGCACCGGGAGCGCCTGCTGCGCAACGGCTTCCTGCAGGAAGTCATAAAGGGGTGGTATATCCCGAGCCGCCCCGACGAAGTGAAGGGCGAGAGCACGGCCTGGTACGCGTCCTTCTGGCGTTTCTGCGCCGTGTATCTGGAAGCGCGTTTCGGCGCGCGCTGGTGCCTGTCGCCGGAACAATCGCTTTCGCTTCATGCCGGCAACTGGACCATCCCCGGCCAGCTCGCGGCGCGGTCGCCGCGCGCGGGCAACAAGGTCACCAAGCTTCCACATGGCACGTCCCTGCTGGAGCTTCGCATCGCGCTGCCGGGTGTGGCTGACCGGAAGGAAGAGGCCGGCCTGCGGCTGTTCTCGGTGGAATCGGCACTGATCGCGTGCTCCCCCAACTATTTTTCGAACAACACGACGGATGTCCGCGCGGTGTTGCCGATGATACGGGACGCCTCCGGCCTTCTCGGCCGGCTCCTTGAGGGGGGTCACACGGTGATCGCCGGACGCTTGGCCGGGGCCTTCCGCAACATCGGCCGCGACCGCATCGCGGACGATATCGTGAAAACGATGACGGCGGCCGGCTACGCCGTGCGGGAGAACGATCCCTTCACGGACAAGCCATCCCTGGTCATCGCGGCCCGCGAAACCTCTCCTTACGTAAACAGGCTGCGGCTGCTCTGGCAGAAAATGCGCGAGCCGATCATCGAACGCTTCCCGAAAGCGCCGGGCCCGCCGCGCAATATCGACGCATACCTCAAGCGCGTCAACGACGCCTATGTCACTGACGCCTATCATTCGCTGTCGATCGAAGGGTACCGGGTCACGCCCGCTCTCATCGAACGCGTCCGCAGCGGCACATGGAATCCGGGAACCGACGAGGGCGACCGCGAACAGCGGAACGCCATGGCGGCGCGGGGCTACTGGCAGGCCTTTCAGGCTGTGCAGAAAAGCCTCGCCAAAATTCTGAAGGGGGAAAATCCGGGAGAGGTCGCGGACGCGGACCACGGCACGTGGTATCGAGAGCTGTTCGCGCCGAGCGTCACCGTCGGCCTGCTGAAGCCCGCCGATCTCGCGGGCTATCGCAACGGCCAGGTCTATATCCGCAAGTCGATGCATGTGCCGCTGAACCGGGACGCGGTGAGGGACGCCATGCCGGCGTTCTTCGACCTCCTGCGCGAAGAGCCACATCCGGCCGTCCGCGTGGTGCTCGGGCACTTTATCTTCGTCTACATCCATCCTTATATGGATGGCAACGGCCGCGTCGGGCGCTTCCTGATGAACACGATGATGGCGTCGGGCGGATACCCGTGGACCGTCATACCGGTCGGCGACCGCAATGCCTATGTGAACGCTCTCGAAAAAGCGAGTATCGGCGAGGATATCGCGCCCTTCGCGGACTTCCTCGCTGGGCTGGTGAAAAAACGACTGGCGGGCGAGCCCTTGCCGGCGGTGCCGAAAGCTTCGCCCGTAAACGAACGCTAAACAATTCTCGATCTGCAGGGAGTGCGCATGTACGAGTTGCCGAGAACGATTCCAGACGTGAAGATGCTGCTGGCGCTGGCGCCCGAAAACCTGGGATCAACGATCCTCTTCCTCCTGAAGAAACAGAACGAGGAAAAGTTTCACACGGGCAATCTGCGGAAAGAACTGTGGGGGCTTTTCACGTCCGGCCAGCCGCAATATCCGCGGCAGAACGAAAACGAAATAAACCTTGCTCTGTCGGAAGCGTGGGCGTGACTCCAGGCGCAGGGACTTATCGTTCCGGACATGGAGAAAGGGGCAGTACGGATGGCTCGTGCTGAGGCGCCGCGCGAGCGCAGCGGATTTCAAAAGCTTCAAGGCTCACGGTGCGATCGTTCGCTGTCCTTTAGCTGTCCAATAACGATTCCTTAACGCTTCTTACAAGGCTTTTCGAGGGCCACCCGCGTCTTGTAAGTTGTTGAAATTCCAATTCCCTGTGGGCTCGTAACCCAAAGGTCGCTGGTTCAAATCCACCCTCCGCAACCAGAAACTGTTCTGCCCCAATGAGTTCCGAATACCCCGCAACCATCCGAATTGACAAGAATGAAGGCCGCATTGCCTGCCTGTCACGCAGGAGGTCGCGGGATCGGGTCCCGTCGTCCCCGCCATACTTCTTCGGAGTTATCGGACGTGACACCAAAAACTCCAGCCCACAATTCGAGTGTTAGCAAGACGATTAGATAGCTCTTTGCCGATTACTGACCGAGTCTAGGGGCAGAGCGCCTGGCGAGCGGAGAATCCGAATCTCCCGCATGGGTGGTTGGCCGAAAGGGCGGCTGTATTCGCGATTGAATTGGCTGGCGCTTTCGTATCCGACCTCAAAGGCCGCACTGGCGGCGTCCAGACCATCGACGAGCATGCGTCCCCGCGCTGCCTGCAACCGAAGCTGCTTCTGATACTGAAGAGGACTCATGGCGGTCAGCGCCCGGAAATGATGGTGCAGGGTGGACAGACCCATACCCGCGATTTGTGCGAGATCTTCCACCCGTAGAGGCATCGCGTAGTTTGCCCTGATCCACGCAATTGCTTTTGCCGTCCGGTGGCTCTGATCTCCCAGCGTTGCAATCGCTCGAAGGCGTGCCCCCTCCGGCCCCCGAAGGATTCGGTAAATGATCTCGCGTTGAATCAGGCCACTCAGAAAGGGAATGTCCAGTGGGGTATCCAGCAGGTCCATGAGCCGGCACTGAGGAATTCCAATGTGGCTTCGCCGGGCGCCATGGCAGGACTGTCAGAAGGCGCCTCAGCCACCTGAATCTCCTCCCGGCTGAGAAGTTCACGAATCACGAGCATTTCGAGTTTCAGCGACATCGCGAGACAGGGTTCTGCTTCACTGGCCTCGACGATCTGACTGACGATCGGCAAATCGACCGACGTCAGCAGGTATCGCGACTCACCGTAGATGAAAGTGGTTCGTCCGAGGTCTACCCGCTTTCGCCCCTGGGCGATCACGGTCACGCCCGGCTCCTAGGTTGCTGAACAGGGAGCGGTCGGGGCGATCCGTCGGTGGTGTGTCACGCCGGGAATGTCCGTTGCCCGATTCTCTTGGGATCCCATGAACGAGGCAATCTTGCGAGCCAGCTCGGTGCGCAATTCGCGCGCTCGGTTTGATAGCGGAGAGGCGTTGTTGCAAGGGTTTGTCATGGTATTGGCTTCCTTCTCCTTGCCTTAAGATAGCCGCTCGCCACCGGATTCACCAATATTTGTTCGCATAACGAGAGGAATAGGCAATAAATCGGAAGGATCGGGCTACCGCTTCCACGGCGCCTGATCCTAATCTCGGGATGAGAGAAACCGTTCGGAAGGGAGAGACAATGCAAAAGCGCAAACTTGGAAAAAGCAACTTGGAAGTCTCAGCTCTTGGCCTTGGTTGCATGGGTATGAGCTTCTCTTATGGTGAGGTTAAAGATAAGGAGGAGATGATTACCCTTCTGCGGACAGCCGTGGATCGGGGCATCACGTTCTTCGATACGGCTGAGGTCTATGGCCCGTTTACAAACGAAGAACTCGTGGGCGAAGCGCTATCCCCCATCCGCGACCGGGTGGTGATTGCCACAAAGTTCGGGTTCAAACTCAAGCCCAACGGAGAACCGGGCTGGCTGGGGCTGGATAGTCGGCCAGAGCACATCAAGCAAGTCGCCGAGGGATCGCTCAAGCGACTCAAGATCGATGCCATCGACCTCTTCTATCAGCACCGTGTCGATCCAGACGTGCCGATTGAAGACGTGGCGGGCGCGGTGAAGGACCTGATTCAGCAAGGCAAGGTAAGGCACTTCGGACTTTCGGAAGCAGGAGTTCAAACCATCCGTCGCGCGCACGCCGTTCATCCTGTGACTGCACTCCAAAGCGAATACTCGCTGTGGTGGAGAAAGCCTGAAGCGGAAGTGCTGCTGACTCTCGAGGAACTTGGAATTGGCTTGGTTCCTTATAGCCCTCTGGGAAAAGGATTCCTCACCGGAAAAATGGGCGAAAATACGAAGTTTGGGAGCTCCGATTTCCGCAGCACTCTCCCTCGCTTTACGCCAGAGGCTCTGAAGGCGAACCAGGCTGTTGTCGATCTGCTCGGCAGGATCGCGAAGCAGAAGGGGGCGACACCTGCTCAGATCGCGCTCGCTTGGCTGCTTGCGCAGAAGCCGTGGATTGTTCCGATCCCGGGCACGACCAAGTTGTCTCGCCTCGACGAGAACATTGGTTCGGTCGCAATCAAACTCACATCAGACGACCTGCGCGAAATCGACAGCGCGGCCTCGAAAATCACGGTGGAGGGTGATCGGTATCCGGAACACCTGCAGCGAATGACCGGTCTGTGATGGGCGACTGCGTGATGAAAGCCGAGGAGAAATTTGTTCATTTGTACCTCCTGCCAAAACCTGAAAGGCCGTGCGACCACTCTTTGCCATATGGTGCGACCTTGGCCTAAGGTCAGACCTCCGAGGCGAACGATCTCGGCTCACGCCAAAGGTCGCGGACGCTTAGAATGCAGTCGTTCTTTTCTGGTTGTGTCCAGACCTTGGTAATTTTGCGACCACTCTAGCCCCCATTGTGCCCTCTAAAGCCTCGTCTATGCTCGTGATAGTCAGCGTCAGTCGGCTGGCGAACGACAGAGTCGAGATTCGAGTGGCTAGGCCCCAACACGACTCGAATCCTGCACAGGAGTACTCATCCAACAAAGAGGCACGAGCAGCCCTGTCAGGTTTCGGAATCAGCGAAGAGGCAATAGATTCCCACTTGAAATTGCTTGCCCAGAGGGGTGCACACGAACAGTTGAATTTCCCTCCGATGGATGTTCCACGGCATGAATTATTGTCAAGGGGATTTCGCTTGTAATGTTCGCCGTTCGCTTACCGCTTGATAGCTCTTAGAAGCTCAGCGTTGAAGAACGCTCCGCGTTGAAACCCCGCGTCGGTACAGCATAAGGACCTAAGCCGCGTCTTTGTTCTTTCCGGTACTGTTGAGAGTTTCGATGATGGGCTTCCTCGGGGTGCGGGGGACGATGTAATCCTTCATGGCGTGAACGAGCCTGAAGGGGAACGGCTGACGCTTTTCGTAGGCGCGGGCGAGGACAGAACGAAGGTGCTCGATTTGATCGTCTGACACCTGTGCACCGTTACCGGACGCATGTTTGGATGCTGCTACCGGCCAAGGGTTTGCTGGGCTGCCACTCCTCGGAAACTTAAGCTACCGCCCCAAACTCCTGTCGCCTCGGCAAGGCCGTTGTCGTTTGGATATTCATCACACTACGCAGCGCCTTCCAGAGGTGTTGGGCTGGCTAGCATGATCAGCGACTCACGGTGGATTGTGGGAACGACGAAATCCCCATGAATGAATCGCGCGCGACGGGTCGAGCCGAGAAAGAAACTTAAAATGCCTCGTGATGGCGATTGGGGCGAAAGGCGATCAGGACCAAGCGGAACTCACTTTGTATCGGCGTTTCTAAACATGAATGCAGCCTGTGAAGGTCATAGCAGTAGCCGCACAGCCTAACTCCGCAGCATCGCACGCAGCCGCCAGAGCAGACCGACGCTCCACAATGGGCGCATTCGGCTACAGCCGTCCTGCCACATCCCATTTGCTATAGCAGTCGAGTCGTACTCAATTGTGCACAACAACTCCATACGCAGGCGTTCCTCCAGTCGTTCCGGATGCAAGATCAGTGGGCGGGTGCGGGCCAGCTTCCCTTAGGCTGAGCACCACTCCAGCACTCGGAGTCTGCACATGCAGCCCAGAATTGTAGTTCCATGTCGGCAGTGGGCGGACCGCGCTTTCAGTTCGCTTTCCCTCACTTAATAGCTCCGTATTTCTTCAGTATCTCAGTGGTTTTCTCAATCGGCAGCGCCTCGACCGTGTGTCCACTTCCGGTCATTGTCGTTGCTCGAAACAGGGAGTTGTAGACCGCCTCCTCCGTGGCTTCAATTACCGCCAGAAACAGTGGTGACATCGCGTCATTCGTCAGCACCTCGATGCGCCGAGACAGCGCCTTTTCTTCTGTTCGTATTCGCAGTTGTGGGGCAGTGGAGAACGCAATGGAATAGTCCCCGCTGCCGTTCGAACCAGCACTACCCGTGCGACCCACACCTAACATCGCCCTCGCCGCCAAACGCTTCAGGTTCCGTGCATCCATGGGTGCGTCTGTTGCAATGACGATCATTACCGACCCGTTTCCCCGATCTGTGGCGCTGCCTTCCTGTTGTAGTTCCTCACTGAGGTAGTAGCGACCCAATTCCCAGCCTACGGGAGCACCCGCGATTGTGAGCACACCACCAAAGTTCGTCTGAACGAGAACCCCGACCGTGTACCCGCCGAGCTTGGGAGGCAGGCGGCGGGAGGAGGTTCCGATGCCGCCCTTGAAGCCGAACACCACCGTCCCCGTACCTGCGCCGACAGAACCCTCCTCGACCGGCCCGCCCTTTGCGTCTTTCATGGCGACAAACACGTCGTTTTGAGTGATCTGCCGTCCCCGGATATCGTTCAGGTATCCGTCGTTGGTTTCGCCGACCAGCGGGTTGATCGACAGGACATCCTCGTTGCCCGGTAAAGCCAGCATGTAGCTGATTAGTGCGTCGGCGACGCGCGGCACGCTCGTGGTAGATGTGAGGAGGATTGGGGTCTCGATATCGCCCATTTCGTCTACCTGAGTGGACCCGGCCAGCTTTCCGAAGCCATTGCCCACAAAGACTGCGCCCGGTACTCTTTCGCGGTACAGATTGCCGGGATGCGGCAGGATGGCGGTTACTCCAGTGCGCAGGTCGTCGCCACGGATGATGGTCGTCTGCCCGACCTCAACGCCAGCAACATCGGTGATGGCATCGAGCGGCCCAGTTGGTAGGATGCCGACCTTCAACCCCAAGTCCGAGGCGCGGGGGCGCGGATTGCGCGCGCTGTTCTGCGCAATAGTGGTGACAGTCACCAGCAAGACCGCCATAGCTGAAAAAATTGTCTTGGTCATCGCACGGGATTATATCTGCGGCTTCGAGTTCACGTCTGTCAGGACGCCAGGAGCACATCGCCCTGGAGAAAGAGCCAACAAAATGGGCGCATGACCGTTCAAAACTTGTTGGTTCGGAAAGAGAACCAAGCCGTAACGGCCCTCGCAGTCGGCCCCCGCCCCCGAGCACATGTATGAAATCGCGGGTCTTCAGTTACTGCCGACCGGCCGCTGCTCGGCATCGGTCTTATACCCGTTCAACACTCCGCGCATCATCGCGGCGTAGTCCCGGTCCAGAAACCCCATCCGGAACAGCCATCGCCCCAACGCGCCGAGACTGCCGGGGAAGACATCTTCCTTGAGCTTGAACGAGTACGTCCACGTCACACGGGTGCGCGCGGGATCAATCTGCACTGTCCGGAATTCGCCTACGCCATATGCGATAGGACGCGCCTTGGGCGTCGCGTAGTTCCAGACAATGTACCGGAAGCGGCCCGAGTTGGCGGTCCCTTCGCGTTCCAGGGCCTCTTCTTCCACGCCGCCGCCATCGGTGAGGCAGACGATGTGCCGGGAGCCGGGCGCGCCGAACTCACCCTGGGTGAGCATATAGTCCCCGGAAACCCCAGGCAGCGAGTTCGACTGGCGGATGGCTTGGTTCAGCGGCTTGTCCATCGCGGCGGACACCACCCGAATCGGGCGACCGATGACGATCTCCTCCGTGCGCGAGATGAGCTGCACGGTGGCCGCGATGGGAGGACGAGGGGTGTCTACGAATCCTGGTGGAGGGACGCAGGTTTGTGCGGCCGTACTCACGATACTGGTCCCTACAATGTAGGCAAACAGGCATAAGGTCGTGTTTCGCAAGAGACTCATATTCCGCTCTTCGTATATTACGACAGTCGGAATATATATCCAACGCGTATCTGCAGTCAAGTCCTCACATTCAGGTGCATCAAGGTTCCACCGGGCCCGATATGGGGACTCTGTTGCCGACGACACGAGGCGAGCGATGGATTATCATGTCGAGAATGAAGCCAGGCCCCTCGCGCACCAAGCCGGTGAACGACCGTCAAGCCGTAGCCCTCCACGAGGCCGTGGACAAAATCATGCGCCGATTCAAGATCGAGCCCGGCATGCTCGCCGGGAGCGTATATGCCGATCTCCACGTGAACGACGTGGGCTTGCTTACGATTCTCGCTGAGCCGGGGGACTGGAACGTGCGGAAGATCACTCAAGCACTAAGTGCGCCGTTCTCGACCGTCTCCTCCGCGCTTGACCGGCTCGAAGCGCGAAGTCTAGTGGGGCGCCGGCGGCGCCCCGGGGATCGCCGTGTCGTGTACATCAAACTTACGGCCCCCGGGATTCGACTGGCAGAGAGACTACGCGCTACTCAGATCGAAACTTGCCGCGCAATGCTTGCGGGGCTCCCGGTGCGCGACCGCGACGAACTCATTCGTCTCGTTGCTCAAGTTGCTCTGGGATGAGGCGCAATCATTGAACGACGGTGGCGCACGCTGACTTGTAGTTGGCTATCCGCGGAATTTGGTCCGCCAGGTCACCTCGGCGATTGTGCCCGGGTCACGGCCTACTCCGTCGAAAATCATCGCACCACATTTGCATCCCTATTTCGGTTGTAGCTGGGCTTATGGGGGTGATGGCAACGTCGGAGCCGAGCTTGCGAGGGGCGCGCGCCAGAATATATGGCTGGCCTGCCCCAAATAGTAGAGTAGGTCGGGATCGTCCGGCGTGGCGGCCAAAGCGGCCTGCAGATTTGCCGCGGCATCGGCAAACTTGTTGGTCTCAATTTGTGCAATACCTAATGCACCCCGATCTCCAGCTTGCTCAAGGTGAGGACATGCATCCGCGGCGTAACCTTGAGTTAACAAGGCGTAACCCAGCAAGCGATGTGCCGTGAGCAAGTCGGGACCCAACTCAAGTGCGCGATTCAGAACGGGTACGGCTTCGCCATAGCGGGATGCCTTCATATAAGCCTGACCGAGTTCAACGTAGCTGGCCGGGTTGCTTGGTTCCAAGGAGATCGCTTGTTGAATTCCGCGATGGCGGTCTCGATCTGGTTCCGCTTGCTTGCTTCTAACTAAGCCGGCCTGAAAATGAAGAGCGGCGGAGGAGGAGGGGGCAAGTTGGGCAAATAGGACGACGGTTAACAATATGGGTATCATCGCTGTTTGGGTTCTTGCACTTTGAGAATCTGGTCTATCTCCGTGCCTGCGACTTGCTGCGGGATTCCGGATGGCCAGAGGATCTCAACATTCGCACGCGTGGCAGACCCGAGACCAAAATGCAAGCGTTTGTCATTTGATGAAAGATAACTTCCGGCCGCGGTGGCGAACCGCACTTGCCCGTTTACCTCCACGCGCGCTCCCAACCCATCGCGGTTGCTTCGGGTGCCGCAAAGGCTGATTGTAATCCAGTGGTTCCCGCTTGCTTGGTTCATGAACACCTGCGGAACGCCTCCGAGCACGGTCATGACCACATCGACGTAGCCATCATTATTGAGATCGCCAAACGCGGCGCCGCGCCCGGCGAGGGGAGTATGCATACCGGGATCCGCCGGTTCGAATCGGCCTCGGTGGTTCAGAGCAAGCAATGGAGGCTGCAAGTAACGTAGCCCAGGATCGAGCTTCTCAACATTGTCGATCACATGACTCTGCGCGATGAATACGTCCTTCCAGCCGTCGTTGTCGAAGTCCTCGAGGCCGATCCCCCAGCCGGACACCGAGCCGGAAAGCGACCCAAAACCGGCGGTCAGCGTCCGATCTGAGAACGTGCCGTTGCCTTCATTGCGAAACACGGGATATAAGCCCTTGGGAAGTTGTGTAAGCATGATATCCGGCCGGCCGTCGTTGTCGTAATCCTGAAATGTAACGCCCATCCCCGAGAACATCTTGCCCTCCGAAGAAAGCGCTACTCCAGCGTCGAGCGCCCGCTCCGTGAATGTGCCGTTGCCGTTATTGTGAAGCAGGAATTGCTCGACGACATCATTTGCGACAAAAATGTCGGTGAGGCCATCGCCATCATAGTCCGCGAACGCTACACCCAATCCGTGACCTTTCAACCCAGCTATGCCCGACCGTGTGCTGACGTCCTCAAAAGTTCCATCGCCCCGGTTGTGGTACAGGAGATTGGAGGCTGCGGGAAACTCTCCCGGCTGACAGTAGGTATCTTTGTTCTCGCCACAGGCTTTGCTTCGCTTGAAATCCCAGTCGAGGTAGCGGGTCACGAACAGATCCAGATTTCCATCGTTGTCGTAGTCAAGAAACCCGGCTGAGGCCGACCAGCCCCCTCGGGCCACGCCCGCCTTGGCGGTCACGTCGGTGAAGGTTCCGTTGCCATTGTTGTGATAGAGCATGTTCTCGCCGTAGTTGGTGACGAAAATGTCCGCGTAGCCGTCGTTGTCGTAATCACCGATAGCGACTCCCATCCCGTAGTTTCTGTCGCCAGCAATTGCCAATCCAGCTTGCTGGGTCACATCGGTAAAACTTCCGTCTTTGTTCTGCCTATACAGACGGTTCCAATATTTGGGGTTACTGCGGTCGAAACCCGCGACGCCACCGACCGCCTTAGTATTGTTCCCCCCGTTTACCAAGAAAATGTCGAGGAGACCATCATTGTTGTAGTCAAAGAGGGCAACGCCACCTGGCATGGTTTCAATGAGGTACTTGTGCGGTGTTGGAGAGTTCTGAAGCCGGAAGTCCAAACCGCGTGGATGAACTGGATGAAGTATCGGCGACGTGGTAGAAGCTCCCAGGAGAGCGATGCAAGCTGCGAAGCAGATAACCCGCGGTATCTGAGCGTAGTTCGATTTCACAATTCCGACCGCATAAAATTAACGACCACGAAGGACACGAAGGTCTCGTTCTGAAGTTACCTTCTCCCTCTTTGTGGCCTCTTACGAATCCAAACTTTACGGAGTTGAGATTATTTGCAGTTCGGTTTCACCGCTTGCCGGCAAACTCAGAGTCAACACTTGCCTGGCGTTGACCGACGAAGATAATGCCGAGTCCGCCTTACCATTCAGCAAAACCCTGGGTTTGCCCGAGCTCCAACCGAAAATCTGCACTTCGTAGCTCTTCCACCAGGGACGATAATTTCCTTGGGGCGCTGCCAAATGAATTCGTAGCCCTTCGGGGTTTCTCTGGCATGAAAAAGTTAGTCGCAGATACTCCCCCTTCTGGTAGTCCAGCGTTGTGCCATCATCTTGGTACAACGTTCCAGCGCAGTTGGGGCCGGGATAAACGCGTAGCGTCAGCGGCCCTTGCGGCTTCTCCTCTGTGCTCTGAGTCAAAGGCTGCATAGGAATAATTGAACCTGCGCGAGCATACACGGGCAACATATCCAGACGAGGCTCAATTTTCTCGGCGCCGATCACCCGCGCGCCTGTCCAATAGTTGTACCAATCGCCCGGCGGCAGAATGACGTCATAGCTGTCCAGTTCGTCAGGAAAGCGAAATGGGGCCACCAAAAGACTGGCACCAAACATGAATTGATTCGGAGCATCAAGGTCAAGGGGATGGCGGTCTGGCGTAGCGGATGGAAATTCCAAGAAGAGTGGTCGAACGATGGGCAACCCGGTGCGCGACATCTCCTCTGCTGCGGTATAGAGATAAGGAAGCAACCGGTAACGTTCTTCAATGTAGCGGCGTCGAGTGGCTAGATGTTCGGGGCCATGCACCCACGGTTCCTGAGCGCCGGTTCCCTTAGCAGTGTGGTTGCGGTCAATCGGCTGAAAGGTTGCAAGCTCGATCCACTTAGTCAGCAAATCCGGTTGGGGGGTTCCAGCGAAACCACCCACATCAGCGCCAGCCATTCCAAATCCGCTCAGGCCGAGATTCAGCAGCATGGGTGTGGAGAGCCGGAGATGGTTCCAGGTGCTGCTATTGTCTCCCGTCCAGGTAGCGGCGAAGCGCTGCCCGCCCGCGTATGTAGCCCGGGTAAGTACAAAGGGACGCGAGTTTGGCGCCAGGTTCAGCAGGCCTTCATAGGTCGCGCGGGAATTTTCCATTCCATACACGTTGTGAATCTCAAGGTGACTTGCAGTACGTTCGGCGAACCCAGGCTCCTCAATGCGGTGCTGGGTCTCAATCGGCATTGTTTTCGAAGGAGAGAGAAAGACTGAAGGTTCATTCATGTCGTTCCAGAAACCTGACACGCCCTCCGACACAAACTTGCCATAGAGTCGGCCCCACCAGCCACGCGAACTCTTCTGAGTGAAATCGGGAAAGACAGACGGGCCCGGCCACACATTCCCTACGTAGAGAGAACCATCGGGGTTTTTGAGGAAATGATCTCCTGCCACTCCGCTCTGGTATGGCCCGTAATTGATGTTTGGGCCGTACGCGATATGCAGGTCGGTGATGGTCACCAGCCGAAAATGTTGCTGCCGGAGATCCTGTACCATTGCGGGAAAATTTGGGAATTTGTGAGAGTCTACAGTGAAGGGCCTATTCTTCTGCTGGTAATCGATGTCCATGTAAAGCACATCAGAAGGAATCTTGAGCACGCGCAGCTTAGACGCAATCTCGAGCAGTTGGTCCTCGGTCTCGTAGCTATATCTTGACTGCTGGTAGCCAAACGACCACAACGGGGGCAAAGGCGCAAGGCCTGTGAGCCAGGAATATGTTTTCACTACGCTCTTCGGATCGGGGCCATAAACAATGTAATAGTCGACCGGACCGCCGCTGGCTCCGAAAGAATATATCTCGCCCGACTCCCTCCCAAAATCGAAGCTGCTGCGCCATGTGTTGTCCAGCAATACGCCGAAATACCTGCCTCCGCGGGCTGCCAGGAAAAATGGGATACTCTTGTAAAGAGGGTCAGTAGATTCTTGAAATTCATAAGTATCGGTGTTCCAGAGCACAAAAGACTGACCGCGCCGGTCGAGCGGCCCAACTTTGTCCCCCAAGCCGAAGTAATGCTCGTCGGCGGGCATTTGCTTGTAAATCCGAAACGTCCGCTCATGAAATGTTACCGGCCATCCGGTAGCATCTTCCTGCAATATGTTCCCGTCCAGGTCTGATACTGACAAGTGGAGATCGCGACGCGCAATCTTCACTCGGAGGCTACGTGTGCGGAACCCCACCGCATCCGCGTCAGTTTCATCCGTTATCGAAACCGAACTCTGGCGAGAGTTGGCCAGCACGGCCCAGGATGCGTCCTCGGGAAGTTGTCCATTCACGCCGATCCGTATGCGCACGACATCATCCCGCAAAGCACGTACGTCTAAAATCGCCGAGCCACTTTTCACTTGCAGCCCGTTTGGCAACGGTAAGGCCGCAGAAAGAACATTGAGCACCAGCGGAGATGGCGCCGGGCGAGTTGGGGGCGTAGGGTCAAGAGCAAGGGCCCTGATTGCAAACACGGCAAAGCAAAGGATCCCAAGGGTGGTTATTGCGCGGACACTGTGACTCATGATGTTGTGGTCGTCCCGGAGTTCTGGATTCTCACAAAACGGCCCCGCAGGAGCAGCACTTTTCCTTGCTGCCCTGCGGGGTCGGGAGGCCCTGACTGTCTCTCGCTCAGTCAGTTACCAGTAGAACTTCAACGCTGCCTGAACATCCCTTGATGGATAAGCCTGACTTATCTTTCCAAAGTTCCCGGTGTTAACTCCGTTAACGGGTTTGTAGTTAGACAGGTTCAGGTCTGGAGCGAAGAAATTCGGATGGTTGAATGCATTGAACATCTCCATCCGGAACTGAAGGCGCTTCGCTTCGCTGAAGTCCCACCACTTCTGAATCCCCATGTCCAAGTTGATGTAATGTGGCGAACGGAGGTTGTCGAAGGTACGGGGAGAATCCCCATAGCTGAACGCCCCAGGCTGTGCGAAGGCGGCCCCGTCGATCCAGTTGTTGATGTTCTGATTCGCCGGCTTAGGATCGCCGATCAAATCAGGGCGCTGGTTGCCTCCAAAGGCACCCAGGGTGTTCGCAGCTGGCGAAATAGAAAGCGGGAATCCACTTTTTGTGGTCATGATTCCTGTTAGCTGCCATCCGCCGAGAAGCGCGTTAACGGGGCCATTCCACTCTCCTCCCACCTTTTTCCCATGGCCAACGGGCAATTCGTAGATATAGTTCACGACCAGGCTGTGGGGGATGTCGCTGACATCCCTGGACCGCTCGGCACCCAGATTGTGGAAATCGCGCACATTGCTGCCACTACCCGGGAATGCCCAGCCCGATGCGCCTTGCACATCGTCTGTGAATTTGGAGTAGGTGTAGGACACGTTCACGTTGAGCCCGGCATGCCACCTGTGTGTGTAGGTGACTTGCATGGCGTTGTAACTCGAGGTCCCAACAGGCACGCCATTGGCTTCGGTCACGCTGCAGTACTGAGGATAGGGTCGCAGCAATTGGAACTGAGCCACGGTTGGCTGATCAAGGCCGCAACCGCTGTTGGCGATGTGTCCGAAGAACGGGTTGGGCACCTGAGTGAACAGGGCATTTCCCATAGCCAGATCGGCGGTAGGAAGCTGGTCCCACTCAACAAACTGGCCCAGGACATGCACCCCGTGATTGCCGAGGTAGGTGACGTCGAGCAAATCATTGTTGCTTAACGAATACTGGACTCCACCCATGTACTGCTCCACGTAAGCTGATTTGCGGATCGGGTTGACGACCGGGTTCAATATAAAACCTACACCCGTCAAAGCCCCCAACGAATTTCCTGAGACCGGAACTTGGCCATTGGGGAACGCGTTGCTCAAGCGGTTGGCGACGGTGATTCCACCATCGAGACTAGTCACCCACGGAGTCGGTTGCGTGTATCCGAGGTTTGGCCCTTGGTTGTAGTAGTCAGGCACGTAGAAGATTCCAAATCCCGCTCGCGCCACCAGTTTGGGCATAACCTGATACGCGAGTCCGACGCGCGGAGCAAAATTTGTGTATTGGGTGTGATAGAGACCGCGGTTGCTACTGGTGTTGTAAGCGATCTCCCCCGGGACCTTGAAGCCCACAGCCGAGCTGATGGGATTTGTCGCCGTGAAGTCAAAATAATCCTGGGCATTGGATCGTTCGGTAGGCGCGGTCTGAATCTCATACCGCAATCCCAGATTTAACGTCAGCTTCCGGCTCGCTTTCCAGTCATCCTGCAGGTACCATCCTAGGAACTTCTTATTCATAGCAGGGAACTGTTGGAAACCGGTTCCTGGATTGTTAGCGCCCGATACAAATCCGCCAGCTCCCACCAGGAAAGAGGCAAATCCCGATCCGGTACCAGCAGTAACCTTCTGTGGATCCGGTCCCTCTGTGAAGGAAGCTGCGAAGGGCAGCGTGGTGACGAAGTAGTGGCCACCGTTGAGTTGATTGGAAACGCCCATGAAACCAAACGATAAGGTATGCCTAGACACGACCTTGGTGAAATCAATCGTAGGCGTATAGATCACGCGGGGAACTGTGTAGTTATCCAGTCCCGTGCGGGGCCCGAGGTTGACTACCCCTTCGGGGACGATTTGGGGAAACTGCGGAGAAATCGAGTCAATAAAGCTCGGCAATCCGAGGGTAGACGCCTTGAATCCGAAGCTCTGCAATTGTGATTGCTCAATCCAGCGCGTGACCCCAAAATTCGCGCTCATCGTGAACGTGGGGCTGAACACATGTACTAAACCCACGTCGGCATTGTACCGGTTATTCGGGTTCGTCGCGCCCGGCCCACCCGGATTTGAAGCGCCGAAATACGAGGGCACGTTCACCTTGCTCTCATACTTCCGCGACCAGCGGCCAAACAGGCGCGTGTTGTCGGTAAAGTTGTGATCGACGCGGATCGAGTATTCATCCGAATGAGATTCAGCCGCCGCGGACGCGCCGAAATTGAATGACCCTGTCTGGTTGGCCGCGGGCCAGAACTTCCCCTGAACGATGGCTTGGGAAACAGCGTCCCAGTTGGCTTGGGGAACTATATTGCCGGGGTAGGGATCGCGGATGAAACCACTGGCGTTCGCAGTCAGGCCCGTGGTTGGATCTACTTGCCCACTGGTGATGCCACGAGTGCTGAATGGGTCATAGATCGATCCCGTAAGGATCGGCCTGCCCAGCGCGTCGGTTCCGATCTGAGCGCCCAATTGTGCCGAGAAGTTTCCCTGCAGCATGTCCGCGGTGGGTACGTTGGCTTGCGTGGTAGTTGGTGAGGCGCTCCGCAGTCCCTCGTAGTATCCGAAGAAATAGGTCTTATTCTTCCAGATAGGTCCGCCGACTGTCACACCGAACTGGTTGCGATGAAAAAGAGGTTGAGCTGAGTTGTTGAAGAAGTTCTTCGCGTCCAAGGCGCTGTTGCGATAGAAATCATAGACATCGCCGTGGAGCCGGTTGGTGCCGGACTTGCCGACCACATTAATTACGTTTCCGCTGCTCCACCCGTACTGAGCGGTGAAGGCATTGGTCTGAATTTTGAACTCCTGCACCGCGTCAACTGCCGGGACATACATCACGCCGCCCCAATCCGCCGCGGTGTCCCATGCGCCATCGACCAAATATGCCGCTGTGTTGAAGAAGGTGCCGCCGAAATTAAAGAAGGAGATGTCCTGGTCAGCTTGGCCTGAAATTCCATTGCCGCCCACGATCTGGAACTCGGCCGTATTGTTGACCGACGAATTTAAGAACGCCAGTCCGTAAACATTACGCAGGTTGAGAGGTAGTTCAACTACCTGCTGAGCAGTAATATCAGATGATATGTTGGCATTGTCTACGTTGAGTAGAGGGGCCTCTGTAGTTACAGTGACCGTCTCCAACGCGCCACCCGGGACGAGGCCAACCTGCTGCCGAGCGGTTTGGCCAGCTGCCAAAGTGATTCCATCCTGGCGATAAGTCTTGAAACCACTTGCCTCGACCTGCAGATCGTAGGTGGCCGGAGGCAGCAGGGAAAAGACATACTCCCCACTCGTGTCAGTTGTGAAGGTACGCGAGATGCCTCGTTCTGTCGCCTTCAGTGTAACTTTTGCGCCCGAGAGGACGGCACCCGAGCTGTCGGATACGGCACCGCTTAAGCTAGCGGTGATCGTTTGCTGAGCAGTGACTAGCGAGCTGAGCAGCAAAGTAAATGCGACGACGATAGCCGCCGACTTTGCGGCTGCAAAACGAGTTTTGCTTTGCATCTTGGCAAGCCCCCTTTGAGCGGCCCGATTTATATAGGGGTTGAAGAACCGTTGGCAACCTTCTTTCGGAAAATGATTAGGTTAAGAGGCAACACCAGAGAAGCACGCTGATAACAAAGCAGCTTGGCGCCGAATCCCCAGGAGGGTTGGAGTCAGCATTTTACCGATAAGCAGAGGAAAAGAAGGGCTGATATGGTTCGACTGGCGGATTTGTTGAGCGTTCGAACATTCCGAAAGCTATCCAACTCGTCTGTTTGGCTTTTGATTGACAGTGTACGTTGGAGTTTGATAGTACTTGGCTGCCCCCAATGGTAACGACCTTTGCGTCTGGAATCGAAAATCGAACCGCTCTACACAGAACAAGAAAAGACGACTGTAAACAAGCAACTAGAGCGGATCTTGGCCAGTCCGCCCTTTAGTGGCAGCAAACGGTATCCCAGTTTCCTAAGATTCGTCACCAACCACGCGTTGGAGGCTCGACACGACCTCCTAAAAGAACGTACCTTGGGGATAGAAGTATTCGGAAGAGATCCCGATTACGATACGGCCGCCGATCCAATCGTTCGCGTCACAGCTGCGGAAATCAGAAAACGAATCGAACAGTACTATCAGGAGCCCGGTCGCGCGGGAGAACTTCGTTTTTCTCTTCCGTCCGGCTCTTATATCCCTCTGTTCTCCACGACGTCGGAGGTCGCGCCTCCGTCGGTAGTTCCCAGCCACGCAGTGGCATCCGCAGCTCAGATTCAGGCGCAAGCGAAGAAAAGTCGCGGTCCATTCCTAATTGGTGCTGCCGCGGGATCCTTGATTCTGGTTGTGGCCGCTTTTGTGCTCTGGCGTCAGTCGGGCAACGAAGCCTTCAAGGAATTTTGGCGCCCGATGCTAACCGCGAACGAGCCTGTTTTGTTGTGCGTCGCAGACCAGAGCCAGTTTTCCACCATAACCCTGCGCGATGCCGCGAACCCATCTCGCCAGACCGCCATCAATGACACCATGGTGACCATCATTATTGACGACGTGGTTCCGTTGGTAAACGTCGGAGGTGTCTTGCAGTCTAACGGCAAAACTTACAAATTAAAGAGCGAAAGCTCGACCACTTTGACAGATCTGCGACAAGGCCCGACTCTTCTGATTGGCGCCTATGACAACAGCTGGACGCTGAGAGAAACCGCCAATCTCCGTTTTCATTTCGCCAACAATCCCGAGATGACCCGTTTCTGGATTGAAGATCGAGCCAATCCCACCAAGCTCGACTGGACCATTGACCGGGCAGAGCAACAGAAGGGCGTCTACAAAGATTTTGCCTTAGTGGCGCGGTTTCTAGATCCTAACACGGACCGGTTTGTGGTCGTCGCAGCCGGAATTGCTCGCGGGGGCACTATTGCTGCAGGAGAATTCTTGGTGGACTCAAACCAGATCAGGCAAATGGCAAAGAATGCGCCCAAAGACTGGTCTAAGATGAATATGGAGCTCGTTCTTGAAACGCAGGTTATTGAGGGGCGTTCCGGACCACCTCGACTGCTAGCAGCGCATTTTTGGTAGGGCTGAGAAAAGCCAACCATCGATCGGCAGTTCGGGTTCCACTATTATAGTTGCCTATCAGAGCGGGAATGTATCCGAAGGCCTGCTCCACCCTCCGCAACCAAACTGTCTTTGCTATCAATCATTCGGCGATACCTTGCACCCATCCGAATTTGTGCGCCTCCACGAAGTTCTTACATGCAAGCCCCTGCTACTGGGACCTGATGAGAATTCGGCGAGGAAGATTCTCCGATTAGCGCATATGGCTCGACCATGTCCGCGGATTTTCGATGCCGCAATTTCTGAGTTGAACGCTATATATAATTCAGTTCCGAGCTGCGAATGAGAAATCGCGCAAGCCTTACAGCTGAATACATGGCCTTATTCCGCGCTCTTGAATCGTTAAAACCTGAGCGCTCACGGTTGTTTTGTGATCCGCTCGCGGCTGTCTTCCTTCACCAATGGCGCAAGTGGCTCTATCGGATTGCACAGCTTGACGCGGGACGCCGACTCGTGGAGCAGCTACTTGATCGAAGCGCTCCAGGTGCCAGAGCGGCAGGCATTGCCCGCACCAAATGGATCGATGACGAGGTCACACGCTCTCTCGAATGGGTCACCCAGCTCGTATTGCTCGGTGCCGGTTTTGACACGCGCCCCTATCGCCTGCCCTCCGCACAACGGGTAACTACCTTTGAGTTAGACCACCCGGAGACATCGCTAGCCAAGCAAGTGGCGCTGCAGAAGGCAATCGGATCGATACCGACACAAGTTCGATTCATCGGTATCGACTTCAACCAACAATCCATAGTCGATGTTCTCAGTCAAGCCGGTTTTGATAACACCCAACCTGCATGTTTTGTCTGGGAAGGTGTCACGAACTATCTGACCGCATACAGCGTCGACGGAGTACTTCGCGAAATTGGGCAGGCTGCGATCGGCAGCATTCTGCTGTTCACCTACGTTCATCGTGGCGTTCTTGAACGCCCGGAGCTATTCTTTGGTGCCGAGAAGCTCATGTCCCGGCTCGGCTCGTACGGGGAGCCATGGACATTCGGGCTTTATCCCGAGAATCTCGAAGACTCTCTTGCGTCGCGAGGATTGCGATCGATGATAGATCTAAGCGTTGCAGAAGTCTGGCAACGCACAGGCCGACCGGGCTCGGACACGCGCGGATACGAATTCTATCGACTCGTGGCCGCTCGTGTGCAAGGCTCGGAATGATTTAGGAGAGTTGAGCTCTTCCCTATTTGTTTTAGTCCTAAAATGTCTGCAACGTGGTACCAGCGCGCATCGTCCTGCGAACCATAGAAGAGGGGGCTGGAACCCCGTTGGTCGCTGGAGAGTTTAAATGCGCTTCCCCTATGTTGTGCTTCTTTCCGCGTGCGCGTTGACGCTGGCTTTGCCGCTTCTGGCGCAATCACCCAACGGGGTTCTCAATGGCCTCGTAGTGGATCCTTCCAATCAAGTAATTGTCGGTGCCGACATCGTCGGTGTAAACGATGTGACCGGAGTGCAGTACGCCACGAAAACCAATGGTGAAGGCATCTATGTGCTGCCAAGCCTCCCGCCGGGGCCATACCGTCTTCAGGTTTCGAAAGTGGGGTTCAAGACGCTCATCAAACCCGACATCACTCTCAACGTTCAGGACGCGTTAGCGATTAATTTCACACTCCCGGTTGGCGCGTTGTCCGAGACGGTAACCGTGGAGGGCGGAGCGCCCCTGGTGAACACGGAGTCTGCTGCCGTGAGCACCGTGGTGGACCGTCAGTTTGCGGAGAATCTACCGATGAACGGCCGCAGCTTTCAAACGCTGATTCAGCTGACTCCAGGAGTGGTTCTGACCACCAGCAATCCATCGGACTCCGGCCAGTTTAGCGTGAATGGACAGCGCGCCTCCTCTAACTATTGGATGGTGGATGGAGTGAGTGCCAATATCGGGGTCGGAGTGAATCTCAGCACTTCTCCTGGTAATGGCCTGTCGGGTTCGCTTGGGTCGTTCAGCGCTCTGGGTGGAACGAACAGTCTGGTATCGGTGGACGCGATGCAGGAGTTTCGAATCGAAACGTCGACCTACGCGCCGGAATTCGGTCGCGCACCTGGAGGGCAAATCTCGATCGTGACGCGCTCCGGTACGAATCGATTTCATGGCACATCGTTCGACTATTTTCGGAACGACGTCTTGGATAGCAGCAGTTGGTTCAACGGCTATACAAACGTCCCTTCTCTCCAAAAAGCTGAAGAGCGGCAGAACGATTTCGGGGGAACCTTCAGCGGTCCATTACTCAAAAACCGAACCTTCTTCTTTTTTTCTTACGAGGGTCTTCGGCTTCGTCTGCCGCAAACCGCTCTTACTACCGTTCCCGATACGACGGCACGTCACAACGCTGTGGCGGCCCTGCAACCTTATCTTAGTGCTTACCCACTGCCAAATGGGCCCGATAACGTGGGAACCGGGGTGGCCCAGTTCAGGGCGAGCTATTCGAATCCGGGTACGCTTGACGCTTACAGTATCCGTATCGACCACAAGCTAACTAACAAAGTTTCTCTGTTTGGACGATACAACTATTCTCCGTCGGACTTTGATCAACGAGGCATTACTAGTTCTTTGAGTACGGTGTCGTTGGTGGGGATCGCCACCCAGACGGCAACCGTAGGGGCAACGTCGATGCTCTCGCCGAACCTCAGCAACGACTTACGCTTCAATTATAGCCGGACGAGCGCTTCTCGCAACTACCAGACAGACAACTTCGGCGGTGCGGTTCCGCTGGCATCCCTCCCTTTCCCCGCGCCGTTCGCGGCCGACAACGCGCAACTCTATTTCAATATTTCCTCCTTGTTGCAGGGTTTCCTGCACGAAGGAAGAGTTCAACGGAGTTTGCAGCGGCAAGTCAATATTCTTGACAACCTTTCAATAGCCAAAGGGTCGCACACCTTGAAAGTTGGCATTGACTATCGACGGCTATTGCCCGTAAATGCGCCATATTCGTATCTGCAAGGCGCGTTCTTGAACAGCGTGTCAGCAGCGGAGAACGGACAGTTCCGGGCAGCCGTTGTGTCATCCAGTCAGGACACTACGCTTCTATTCCAGAACCTCGGTATGTATGCCCAAGACTCCTGGATTCTGCTTCCCCGCCTTACGCTCACGTACGGCGTACGGTGGGACGTTGACTTCGTGCCCCAGTCAGTCCGAGGACCAACTCTTTCGGCAGTCGCAGGATTTAATTTGAAAGACCTGTCCACACTCGCGTTGGCGCCAATTGGCACCCGTGTCTACAAGACTACATACGGCAATCTTGCGCCTAGGGTTGGGGTAGCGTATCAACTGCGCAAAAATCCATACTGGCAGAGTGTGCTGCGCGGAGGAGTTGGTGTCTTTTACGATCTCGCAAGCTCGGAGATGGGCAACCAGATTTCTGCCCAGTACTATCCGTTTGGAAGCACGGCGGTTTACTTCGGAGGGACGCTGCCGCTGGATGCAGCGATGGCCTCCCCACCTCCCGTCACTCCGCCCAACGCATCGAACGGCGGAATTTTGTCGGCGGTAGACCCCCACCTTCTGCTGCCGTACACGCTCGAGTGGAATGTTGCGCTGGAGCAGGCATTCGGGAATGAGCAGGCACTGACTGCCTCATACATCGGAGCAGCGGGGCGGCGCCTACTGCAGTCAGCGTTCCTATCTTCTCCTAATCCGAATTTTGGGGAAACCCAATTGCTAGCCAACGCGGGCACTTCCGACTACGATGCGCTACAGCTTCAATTCCACCGGAGATTTTCCCAAGGTATCGAGGCATTCGCCTCCTATACCTGGGCGCATTCAATTGACACCGCATCGGCCGGCTCTAACTTCATTGCCTCCAATATTCTCTTGCCGGGGATCAGTCCGAGGGCGAATCGGGGGCCGTCCGATTTTGATATTCGCAACGCCTTTTCAGTAGGTGCGACGTATGACATTCCATCTCCGAAAATGGGTGGAATTGCCAGCACAATTCTTCGGGGCTGGTCTCTCCAGAATGTCGTCCAAGCTCGTTCGGCTTCGCCCGTAGATGTTTCCGACGTTGGGTTTTTCGAATTCAATAGCGGTTTCAACGCAGACGTTCGCCCCGACTTGGTGCCGCGGCAGCCCCTTTACGTGTCTGGACCCCAATGCACGCAGGTGTTTGGGGCATTGTGTCCAGGCGGGAAGGGGTTTAACCCGGCCGCATTTACAGATCCCCCTGTCGATCCAGTGACTGGCAACCCTCTCCGTCAAGGAAATACTCCACGGAACTTCTTACGAGGATTCGGCGCGATCCAGTGGGATCTTGCCGTCCATCGTGATTTCCCCATTCATGAGTTGGTGAAATTGCAGATCCGAGCGGAGTTCTTCAATGTCCTCAACCATCCCAACTTTGGGCAGCCGAACGGACAATACCTCTCGCCTGCCTTCGGTGGGCCCGCGGGCTTTGGCATATCGACCGAGACCTTGGCCCAGAGTCTCAATGGGGACAATCTCGGCGCAGGAGCCTTCAATCCTCTCTATCAGATCGGCGGTCCTCGGTCTGTGCAACTTGCCCTCAAGCTCATGTTTTGAAGGTAGAGATTTCCCTCACCAGCGGCGATTCAATTCTCGTGTCGTCGATGCCGCGTCTCACAGATTCGCGATCGAAAGGCTACTGGGATATGAAGAAGGACTCAGGACTACCACTTAACCAGTATCGAAGGAGCATTGTTGCTTGGTTCCTCCCTGTTCTTGCTTGCGCGCTCGTACCCTTCTCTCTCGTAGCGGAAAATCCAGTGGCAATGCGGGGGAAGGGAAGGCCCGCTACAACCGCCAGGCGTGCTGTTACTGTCGCAGATGTCATCGAGATGACCCAGATTGCGACTCTGGACGATGATCCATTGGCGTCTTTCTCGCCTGATGGTACCCGCGTGATTGTCGTCGTCAAAAAGGGCAATTTGCGCGACAACACGAACGAATATTCGATACTCCTGTGGAAGACAGAGCAGCTGATGAGTGCAATTCCCCCTCGATCGCTCTTGACTCTTGTGTCCTCCTCCACTAGACCTGCGATCAGGCACGTCCGATGGCTAGCCGACAATAAAACAATTTCCTTTTTGGGAGAATCCACAGGCGAGCTGCAACAGGTCTATGCCCTCGATACAGAACGCGGCTCTCTTGCCAAGCTGACCAATCATCCGACCAATGTTCTGTCGTACAGCGCCACGGCCGACGGTCACACTCTTGTTTTCACGGCGGACAGTCCAACCCGAAAGCTCTTTGATGGGACTGCCTTGCATGCGGGATACGTGGTCGAACCAGACGATTCGCTGTTCCAATTGGTCGAACAAAAGAAGGGGAGCGCCGCCATGGCGGACGATATCATTGCAGACCAGCGCCTTTACGTGGATCGAGGTGGAACTGAATCCTCAATACCGTTGCCTAGTCCTATCTTGTCCCGTGAAATCATCCCGTACATTTCGCCGGATGGAACCAAGACGGCGATTCAGACTTTGTGGAATGAAGCGGCAGAGTGGCCTGCCGGACCAGGCAACATCTTTCGCCGACGATATGTACTGATTGACATGGGATCGGGGAAAAGCACGATCTTGCTGAATAGCCCGATTGGCGAAGTTGGCAGCGAAGCTGCCTGGTCAGGGGACAGCAGGTCGATTGTCCTATCCGACGTGTTCCTGCCCCTTGACGAGCCCCTGAATGATAACGAACGCAGGCTCAGGCGGGCCGGCACATTTGCAGTCGACGTAGACGCCGGGAGCCATCAATACCACGTCGTTGACAGGCGCCCTAATGACTTCAAGCTTTTGGCCTGGGACTGGGCCACTGACACTTTGTCATTTAACGAAAGAGGGAGCGCTACGACGGCTCCCACCGTTCGGTACAAACACAGCGGTAATCGTTGGGCGAGTGTCGGGGCTGCGGCTGCAGGCGAGTCTCACCCTCTCCCTCTTATTGTCGAAGAGCAAGACTTGAATGCTGCCCCGAAGCTATTCGTGATTGACTCGACGTCTCAGAAGAAAGCCTTGCTGCTCGATCTCAATCCCGGCTTCGCCCAATTGGAGTTTGGTCGCGTCTTGCCTCTCAACTGGAAAACGTCGGAAGGATATGAGGTGAATGGTGGCCTTTATTTCCCAACAGGCTATGTCCCCGGCAGAAGATATCCCCTCGTCATACAAGGGCATGGCTTCGATACAGCTCAGTTTATGATCGATGGTCCTTATCCCTCTGCTTTTGCCGCGCAGCCTCTCGCCGGCCACGGGATCATGGTGTTTCAATTGGCCAACGACTACGCCGAAGCGAGTTCGTTCTCTGAGTTAAAGAGAGAGAGTTCTAAGCTCGACGCCGTGGTTCGTCACCTGGACGAGCAGAGACTGATTGATCCTCAGCGGGTCGGCCTGGTCGGGTGGAGTCGGACTTGCGCCTACGTCAAGTTCGCGCTGACGCATTCCCATACCCGGTTTGCAGCTGCCTCTGTTCAAGATGGCTGGGATGCCGGCTATTGGGGATACATCTTGGTTGGTCCAAGCGATGGGCGGAACCTAGGAGTTGAATCGGTGTACGACGGAGACAAGCCATTCGGCACGGGGCTACGGCTTTGGATGGAGCGTGCCTCGGGATTTAACGTGGACAAGGTTAGAACGCCGATGCGCATTGTTGCTGAGAGACCGCTGACGATTCTCGGAGAATGGGAATGGTTCTCTTCTCTCTCCATTCTGGGGAAACCTGTCGAGATGGTCGTAATGCAAGACGACGCTCATGAACTGGTCAAGCCGTGGCACCGTTACGTCTCCTTGCAGGGCAATGTAGACTGGTTCGATTTTTGGCTCAATAAGCGCGAAGATCCAGACCCGCAAAAGTCCGTCCAATACCACCGTTGGGAGACAATGCGAGCCAGGCAAGATGGTCTGCCCCAATGAGCGCTGCCACTCAATTTAAACGGTTGCCAGAACAAATCTTCCACAACTAGTCGCACGGTACAGACTAGGATAGTCGGGTAAGGCCGAATTCGGACAGGGCCCTGCGCAGCAGCCTGGGGATGTATCTCACATTTCCCGGTTCTTCTTTTTCGAGCCCTCGGATATAACCGGCCAGGCATTGTGCGGCTTCGATGGGAATTAGTCTGCGCGCTGCGTGCAGGCCATCCAAAAGTCGCTCCGCTGAACTATAGGCCCGCCAGGGTTCGAGATACGCTTCTCTCAGACGGGCACGCTCGTTGAACATTCGATGCTGCCTATCGTAAGTCGAAAAGAGTGAATGCCCCAGAATGAAGAACGGATGACCGACCCGAGAGAAAGACCAGTCAATCAACTTTGAGTCGTTGGTATCGGTGAGAAAGAGATTACTTTCGTTGAGGTCGCCGTGTATAACGGCTTCGGGAAGGCCGCATTCTTCCAGCCGCCTGCAGTCGTCCGCCGCCATTGAGGCCATTGCTGGAATCCTCCTCAGTTCAGCCGCGCGCAGACGGTTGGGCGCTCCTTCCTGCATGTTCAATAGGCCTTTCAAGTTCTCTCCCAGTATATTCGCCAGACCTCGAATATTCCGAGAAGGCACCCCGGCCAGTCGCATATCGTTCGCGTATTTGGCTGAAGCAATCTGCATTCGTGCGACACTCGCCAATACCGCCTCCCACTTTCCCGGTTCGTCGATCGTGGCCAGGGAACACCCTTCAATTTCTTGCGTGATATGCGTGTTGTCATCCGGGCGCACGTATAGCAGGGTCGCACACACTTCGGGGAGCTTCCCATCCAGAAGCGTCAGTAATCGAGTTTCGTAAGAAAGGAAGGATGGCAGTGCTTTTAAGAAATATGTGAACCTCCGACCCGTAACTTTGAGAACTGCCCCGGTCGCATTGACCCGGATCTGACGAATCTCTCGCACAGCATCGGGTCCAAGATTCCTTACAAGCCAATCAGAACATTTCCGCAACCAGTCGGGTTCACTCCAGGGCTGGAAAGGACAAGGCCGTGTTGACTCCATCAGTAAAGAACTCGCATCAATGGCCGGGGCTTGGCTGATTTCCTGAGAATTAACCACCGCTGTGTTCCCAACAGGAAGATTACCGATCGTGTCGACATGCAGAACGAGAAATGGGTCCGACACGTCCGCAGCCAACAGGATGTCGTTTGGAAACAGCCACCGCAGGGCATGGACTTCGCTACGCCACGCATTCAAAAAATGGATACGGACGGCCTCTAGGACATTGTCCGGATCCGCCTCGGCCCCCAGAAGACAAAAAGAGTGCGGGGCACCCACCAAGCGTAATCCTTTTGAACGTCCCTGAACGAGTATGACTCTGACTGTTAGCATCAAATAAACTAAGGCACCATAGTTGGCGGGTCGCAGGCGCGGCGGGACACACTTCAGGTCGTCAGGCTGGAAAGAGCTCGGGGCGGCTTGCACCCCGAGCTCCCCCTTAGTTGTCCGGCGGGTTACTCATCAGCTTCGAGCGCAGCGCTGATCTGCTGCTGTTTGCTCTTTCCGGAGCCCGAGAGGTCGTCCCTTCCACTGGGCTTGAACTGAATCAGTTCACCAGCTGAGGCGACGATCTCGATTTGCGGGGTTTCATATTCCACGGTATCCTCCTTTCTCCATCCTCTTAAGGGTTGTCTGAATCCGAAGGGCGGATGGACCATTCGGGTGAATTGGACAAACCGATCGCGCTGGGCGCCTGTTGATTGCAATGAGGCTTCAAGTTCGACCGGCGTGTCTCGATTTGCTTGAGCGAGCGCAGCCAACGCTCCAGACTCAGCAAACGAAGCAGTCCTGATACTTGCTCGACGTTGCCTAAACTGGCCTCAGCGATCGCCCGCGCAAGTGCTCTGGGCTCGGCATACTCTCGTTGACACACTTCCATACACTCAGGAGCACCAAGCACGTTCTTGCTGCGCGCCAAAGTCCGACAGACGGGCTCATCAAGGGTTGCCTTACTTCGGCGCGTCCGCGTCTTCTCCGGCAACAGGCCGCGAGTAGCGCGCCGCATGAGGGAGCGGCTCTCTCCTGGCCGCGTGAGCTGACTCATGGGAAGGGCCAAAATGAAATCGATCAGCCCCTGATGTGAAAACGGATGACTGAAATAGATGCCGTAGTATTCGTGATAGTAGCCAGCGGATAACAAGGCACACGAAGAACGAATCGAAAGCAGTCGGATCCCTCGACTGGGCGGGTCGGTCTGCGTGTCCATGCGCAACCCCAGGCGTCGCCCAGGTTGCGTTAGCCAATGTTTCGCTTTGAGGGTGATCCAGGACGTCAATATTCCGTCCGATGGCCGCCAAGGGACAAAGGTCATTCCTGCGGTGATCGGGGCGACGGCTTGTGTAAGGAACAGATGCCAGAAGGGCACTCCCGCCGATTGGCTCCAGGCAAGCCCTGATGAGAGTGCTGACCAAACATGCCCTTGAAGGCATAGGTCCGCAAGTTCGGGGCTACCCGCGGGGTCTGACCAGAAAAGCTCGTCGCCTCCATTTCCGCTGAGTAAGACCCGAGCGCCTGCCGTCTTCATTAATCTTTCAGTTGTCGAGTAGCGCCCGGGAAAGAGGTGCTGGGTGTTGGGCAGTCCGGTGAACTCGATATCATGCATACCGAGTGTCGCGTTCAGCGATTCCTCAGGGACGTGAAGGCCGGCTCGACCGCGCGCTTTCTCTACCAGAGAGATGAAAAAGCTCTCGTCGGATTCACGGGACGTTTCGAAGGTGCAGGAAACTGTCGTCAAACTCGCCGGGTTCCTGCCACTCTTTGTGAGAATGCGATCGGCTAAGAGCACTATCGTTGAGGAATCAAGACCGCCGCTCAACTCGCAAAACACCGGACCTTTGACACGTAACCGATCTGTGATGGCAGACTCCACCTCGAGCCGCCAGGCCTCTTCGTACAGACAGTCCGAAGGAAGGTGAAGTGTGGACAAGCGCTCTGGGTGCCAGGTTGATACAGGAGGGCAAACTTGGCCGGCGCACTTCAGTTGGACGTACGCGCCAGGCGGAACCACAGCTATGTCGCGAAATGGCGATTCGTCGACGTCAGGTTGGTAGTACACAAATCCAATCGCGTACCTGTCGTTCACAACCGGATCTATTGCCGATTTCATGACGAGGTCATCCAGCTCTGAGGACCACATCACCCGCTTACTGTCCGCGGTGTAGTACAAGTGGCGTGTGCCGCAGAGCGATCGAACAAAGAAAAGTGACCTTTGAATTTGGTCCCACAAGACGAAGGCAAACTCCCCCTTGAGAAATTCGAAACAGCTTTGCCCAAAAAGCTCATACGCAAGAAGGACGAGTGACGCGTCATCCAGTTGAGTGGGATGGGATGGCAGTCTGGCGCATACGTTTGCGCGGCCATCCAGTCGACCATCAAAGGTAAGGGCGGACCCGTTGCGTCCAATCAGAGGCTGATTCTCTTGTTCCTCTGGTGCGACAAGAAATCCGCGGTAGCCCATGCCGAGATACCGCGAGGTGAAGATGTTGACGTAGTCGGGACCACGGATTTCCAGGCCATCAAGAAGAAACCCGATTTCCTGAGAGGAGGTCTCCCTTCCGTCAAAGTAGCGGATTCCGGTCTGAACGCTCATTTCTGTTCTCCTGAGGGACATCAGTCGGAAGTGAGATACCGGTAGTACTGCTGTACGCGTGGAATGTCGTTCACTACTTTTCCGTCCACTTCAACCCATGCGTGCGCGAGTAGCGGCATGACGCGCACTCCGATAACCATCTTTGCCGGAATGCCCCAATGCCTAAGCAAACAAACTCCAACTGCGGAACGTTGCAGGCAAGGGACGCTCTTTGGATACCAGACGCAAGCGTTATTCAGAGCAGTGCAGACCCGGTCGACAATTTCGGGGGACGCGGTGCGACTAGCGACTTTCCGAGTTCGCACAAGTCTAAGCATCGTTGAGAAATCACGACGCCGCACTACTAAGTCAAAGAAGACCAATCCTACGAATGCTTGCAAAAAGAGCAATCTCATATTGACACCTGCTTGCGGACGCGACAGCCCGCCAGGCACCCTCTGGAGTCATTCCGATCACTGGCGGTAGATGAGCCCTTGTGCTTCGAGGGATTGCAAGAAGTGAGTGACATCTTTACGCGCAACCTCGTGCGAGAGGTGAAAGTTCTGGCTGATGCCCTCGATGATCTGCAATTCTGTCTGGGCGCCCTCTACCTGTTGAAAAATTGCCGAACCAGTGTGGTTCAAGCGAAGAAGATGACCCTTCTGAATGTCGAGTACGATCCCGCCATCTTCGTTGTGTGTGCTGCGAACCGTGTCTGAAACTCGATACATCGCTGACCTCATTCACTTCTCATCTTGTCGTGAAACGAATGTGCTAGAGCGCACTCTGCCACTGTCCCGGTGTGAACACCAGCTAATGTTCGAAATTTTCGGTAAGCCAACGGTCCTGCTGAATGTCGCTCTGTGCAAACGAGATATCGCGTAGGTTCTTCCAGCAGAGCGAATCACGATGTTTGCTTTTGCGACATGGTTAGCGGAAGTGCGCCGTGCACTCCGCGTCGTCCGCCCGACGGTTGCTGTTTGTGCTTTCGCCGACTGCCGTTACAACGATAGGTCGCGAAGTGTTTCGGGTTTCCCGGCTGAGGGTGGGGCGGGTGACTTGGAGTAGGCGCCGTGAGCTGTGATAAATGAATCTGGATTGCCGTCTGCGACGATACGTCCCTGACGTAGAACCAGGACTCGCGTGAAGGTGTCCAAGGTCGAAAGACGGTGAGAAATGACTATCAGGGTGGATGCTGGGAGACTACCTTGCAGGTTTCCTATAAGAAGTCGCTCGGACGAGAGATCGAGGCAAGAGGTCGCTTCGTCCAGAATCAGGATGGAGGGTCGCTGAAGCAATGCCCTGGCGAGGGCGAGGCGTTGCCGCTGGCCGCCCGAGAGCTGGCACGCTCCAGGGCCGACCCGTTGATCGATACCCTCCGGGAAAGTTGCGGCGAAAGCTGAGACGCCGGCGGATCGCATGGCTTCGCTCAGTTCGTCATTCGAGGCTGACGGTTTCACAAAGTGAAGGTTCGACGCCAGTGTACCGTCGAAGAGAACTGGATCTCGGGGCAGGTAGCACACACTGCGGCGGAGGCTCTGGAGGTCGAGGCTTCGAATATCCTCGCCTCCGATGCAAATAGCGCCGCCATCCACGTCGTAGACTCTGGCAATGAGTTTAGCGACCGTGCTCTTGCCGGCGCCGTTATCGCCAACAAGAGCAACCTTTTCACCGGCCCCGATTTTAAGAGTGGGAATGTGAAGCATGTTCTTCTGCCGCCGATAGCCAAACTCGACGCCAAAAAAATCAATCTGCGCTGGATGTGAGATTGGGACGGTCACGGGCGCATTTTCAACACTTGGGGTCAAGACAAACGCGACCTGGATTTGACGGATACTGGCAAAGGTCTTTTGTGCCCTTGTGTATAGTTCGGCGGCACCATTGAGCGGTTCAAAGAGCTGAATGATGAAGCTGTAAAAAGCCACTAGGCTACCAACGCTTAGAGCGCCCGCGAGCACCTTCACACCGCCATAGCCAATCACTGCGCACATGGAAAGAATAACGGCTAAGGAACTGAACACTGTGAGCCGCAGCCCACTTCTGAACAGCCTTTGCTGTGACCGCACCGACCGCGCCAGACGCTGGAAAGCCTTGCGTTCTTGACGCTTCTGCTGTCCCAATAGCTGTATTGGGATCACCGAAGAAAGATGCTCCTCTAGGAATTCACTCCATGATGCCCGGTCGACCTGGACGAGGTCGGAATCGAAAGTGAGCCTCCGCCGAAAGCGCTGCCGAGCAATCAGAAATGCAGGGACAAGAGGTAGAATCGCCACTGTTAGAGCTGGACTGAGCGTGAACATTGTCGCGATCGTGAAGCCGGTGGTCAAAAACATTCGCAGAACTGCGGGCAGGAGATCCGATCCGAAATAGGAGATTTCGTCGATCGGTTCGCGAAAGGGATACACTACCGTCCCCACCGGTGTGTCTTCATAGTAGTCCGCCGAGAGCGTGTCGAGATGTCGCAGCAGGCTCATCCGCAACCGAAGGCCCATTTTCTGTGCCGCGCCCAACATCAGGTAACTGCCAAAACTCGTCAGGGTCGTTTTACCTTGATAGCCAAGGAAGACCAGAAAAACAGCAAGTGCTAGCAAACCAGTTTGCTTTTGCGGGAGCACCTGATCAATCAGCCATTTGAGAACGAGTGGAGTGAGAAGTGCCAGAAGACTTCCTGCGGTAAAGCACAGGAAACTGGCCAGGTGAAGATGGAGAAGGGGCCTCGTCTGCCGGTAGAGCCAGCGCAGTTCACTTGGCAACCAACAAAATTCATGTTTTCGCGGACCCGACAAGAGATGGTCATACCCCACTTGGCGCAAACTAGACTGTGCAACAGGAGACGTCCAGAAAACGCGCGAAATATTCGTCTTTCGGTCAACTCGGGGGATTTTGCCAGAATTCTCGGCCGAGATGCGGGGTGGTACGTCCGTTGGTTGTGCGGAAAACTGACAGAACTAAAGCAGCTTTCTCGCAATCGCGACAATTTGTCCGATGACTTCGGCATCGTGATGGTATCGAAGCTGTATGGGCCGATAGAACTGGTGGGAGTACGGATGCACTATGAGTGTGCCATTTTCGACGCCGCAGCACGCGCACAAATATGTTCCGTCACGCTTCTGGAGGACATATATCGGCTGTTGCCAAAGCGGCTTCGATCGGAAATACATGGGCCTCTTCTTGCGACGATTCACAAGGACGAGCAATCCATTTGTCAGATAGGGATGAAGTGCGTTCTGTTCTCCACCGATCCAGACGAAGTCGTCTAAGGAAGAGCCGGACAAACCAGAAATTCCTTCTATGGAGTTTCGCAGGAAAAATGGAACTCCGCCGCATTCCCTGAGTAGCTTTTCGAGAAAACCGTCGGCATCAACCTTGTCATCCGTGGGTGTGATGTTGGGAACGCCTTGAGGGGAGGATCTGGAAACAAAGTGGTCAGGCATGGATTCAGTGCCAGAGTCTTCCGGAACGATGCCGATTGCTCTCAGGAACACGGGAAATTCGAAACCGCATAAAACGCACAGGCTGATGGCCTTGTGGAAGTGACGAGGCGGGGTATCGAGTACCTCATAGTCTGATAGAGAGCTCTGGGATATGACATATCGCTCGTCACCGAGTAAGTCTGCGATTCGGCGTGTCATCGTTGACGCCTCCCGGAGGGACAGGTTCAATCTGGTGCGTGAGCTGCGCACGAGGTGACCTAACTTCGGTTCTGGAGTGAGAGGCCCAGGTTTCCAATGTTTCGACAATTCTTTCGGAACCTCGGGCTGCTCTACATTTAACGTGGGCCGAATCTCCAGATCTGCGACGCCCAACAGGTTTACTTCGTCTGGAAAATGCAGTTCTATTTGTGCATAAGGCAGTTGGGCGCTGACGGGTACGATGAGGCCATCTCCGATGACCCGCAGCTGGCAGCAGAAATACCCCTTGGAGTGTTGAATGAGGAAGATCTGGCGGGATGTTGTGCCGTTTTTTCTGGATATCAAGCCATCATCAATCCTCGGATTTACTCGTACGATGCTGCCTGGAAGCAGATCTGGGAAAGGCAGTACGTCGTCTTTACCGATCTTAGCGTAAAGAAAACCTCGACCGGTGATTCCTGACAGGGACCGAAGCCGTCTGCGATGCGTGAATTCCAACAGATGCGCGAGAGGAGCAACCGGCGGGGCGGGAGTGGTACGCGGCCTGTTGTCGAGCCACGGAACCAAGGAATGAGGATCATCGAGCGAGGAATTCAAGAGGACGGTGCGATTTGACGGCAGCTGAATCTGCAACCGGGAAAGGTCTTCCAGATGAAAGCCAAAAACCTGTAACCAGTCAGCCAAACGATAACCCGAAATTCGGCTAAGGCTAGAGAGCTGATAGATGCTGGGGCTGGAAGTACCGAGCCGAAGATCGAAGTACAGATTGTGAGGGAGGAAGTAGGGCGACGAACGGCCGTATAGCTTTTCCGACTTGCGCGATGCTTGATGAAGGGTGAGATCCTTGCTGGCCAGAATGGACCGAACTCGCTCGATGAGATTGGTGGTCATTCGCGAGCTACGCTTGGAACGCACGGAAGCCTCTCTACGTCTTTCCGCGAGGAGTTCGTGTTCCGCGCTGGCTCTACCTGATGGTGCTCGTACTTGCTGAGCGCACTCCAAGCGCTCAGGGCACACTGATCAGACGCCGCGTTCACATGCGTGCTCGCAGAGACTCGGTCGGTATAAACGTGAGCTATGGAAACCGTCACGAATATTGGTGGCGTGTCCGCAATCGCGGCCAGTGGATCAGCATGACTGCGTACAGGTGCAGCTTCGGCGATTGGGGCGAATAAGTAGTCGGCGTCAATTACTGGTCGGAATTCCGGTCAAGGGTTTCAATCAGCCGACGGGCAGCCGTCGCCGAGAGTTGGAGCTCCTAGGCCCCGTTTCTATTTTCGGAAATCTGTCATTATCTCTGTAGACAAGAGACTAATTTGCGATAAGATACGCGCCACACTCCGAGGTTAGCAGTCGATGTTGGCCACGATATCGGGCCCGGATGCTGGTCGGCGGCTCAGAGCCGAACGAGAACGTCTGCGCCTGTCCACTCGCGATGTAGAGAGCATGAGTCAAGCGATTGCGCTGAAGAGGAATGATTCGGATTACTATATCTCGCACACATGGGTCGCAGATGTTGAGGCAGGAAAATTCAAGCCCAAGCTCTACAAACTTCACAGTCTTAGTCTTATCTATCAACGTTCTCTCGACGAAATTCTAGCCTTCTTCGGATTGGATGTCCGCCAGGTCGGCCGAGAGCAAGGGCTCGTGGATTTGCCGCGCACCTGTCTAATCCCTTCTCCTGCGATTGATGCCAACGGAACGATCACGGCGCCGCTCGGACTTCGCGACAAAGTGGGATTGGAACAAACCAACCTGGTCTCGCGCATGTTTGAACGCTGGGGTGAGGTTCCCATCGGGCTTCTCCAGAAAACGGATTGGCGGACTTCTCTTTATGGATACATCGGGATGGAGGATTACACGCTCTATCCGCACATTCGCCCAGGCTCTCTTGTGCAGATCGATGCCCGTCAGACCAAGATAAAGCCGAAGGGCTGGCAGAACGAATTCGATCGCCCCATTTACTTCGTGGATCTCCGCGACACCTACATGTGCAGCTGGTGCGAGGTGGACGGGAACCAGCTCGTTCTTATTCCCTCTCCACAATCGCGGAGACCAGCCAGACACGTCCGCTATCCTGGGGAAGCCGATATCGTTGGACGGGTCACAGTCGTGACCATGCCCATCGCCGAGATGAGGTGAGAACCACCACCGCAGCGCCGCGCTTAGGAATTTCCGAAGCGATCGTCAATCTTGCGCATGATTCGTTCCGCCCAGTTCACGGCGCTCGAAACGAGCGATTCAGTTCTGGGAGTCGAGCGCCACTCATGCAAGTCTTCGGCGGTTCTGAGGTGGCGCGCGACCAGAATTCCGGCCACGATCGCGAGCACTCGTTTGCGACCTTCCTCCACGAAGGGATATTAGCAGATTCGCTGTTTGTTCGCCCCAGGAATTCGTGCCGACCCTATTGATTACATTTCTGATCTAGTGATGGCCAGATGTAAAAGGCGCATTCGGGGGAGAGGCTGGTCGCGGAGTGCCCACGATTCAAAACTTGGGTCTGGGCATTTCATTTAGGCTAGAGCTCATCTCACAAACCTGAGTCGGATACTTTTCGGCCCTTTACCCTTGCTGCATTTCGGTCCAGCGATATCGGTACAAATCAATGCCTGACTCTCAGACTCGTTGTTCTCCCGCCGACCCTCTAATCGTTGATTGACTAGAACAACAATGACAATCCGGAACACGAATGCCATGCCCAAAGTGCAGAGGGCCAACATGGCAATCACAGTACGATTCGCAATCAAATGTGATACAGAGACAAGCATCTAGCCCCCTTCACAAACGAATCCCATAGGTTGTCCCAAGCGATAGGATTTTTAGATTTGATACTAAGCCGCATAAAAAATTCATAAAACTTCTGAAGAATCGTCACACTTGAGATCGAACGCCATCCGTTGTGGCCTGTCGATCGGGCCAGGCTTCCCGTGAAGTAGCCGTGGGCCGTATTGCTGACGGGCTTCGTCAACAGGACAAACGGCTAAGACTATCGTTGAGGAATCAAGACCGTCGCTCAACTCGCAAAACACCGGACCTTTGACACGATCGCATTGTCACAAAGAGGGGGTGGAACCCGGCGAGCTTGACGACAGTTTCCTGCACCTTCGAAACGGCGCCGGGGTTCTTGGTTTACGGAGAATACTTGGCCGCTGCTCTTCCCAGAGCACTCACGGCGACCCACGGATCAAGTAGATCCCAAGAACGAGCGCTGGAAGGCCGCTGCATTGATCAAGAGCAGGTTCTTCGACACCGGCAAACTCACGGTGCTTGACGCGCCCATTCGTAGAGTGCGTCATAGACTGGGAATTGCCGCGCTAATCGCTCTTCATCGGAAAGGCCCAGAGCAGCAAAGCCCTGTGCGATGGCCCGCAGGCCGATCCCTTCGACAGCAACTTGTTCCTGGCCCTTGATGTCGGCTGCGCGGACGATCAGTGCGAGCCGTGCCAGTCCCGGGGCTTGAAGATGGTAGTCCTCAATGATCGCTTCGAAACTACAGCGCGGACCGGGCAGCGCTCTCCACCAGCTGGCCCTCGTCAACGAAAAGGAACTGAGCGTCCGGGTTGATGAAGCGTCGGATCAGCCACGAGCAAGCGACCCGGTCCACTTTGATGTGTTCACGAGTAATCCATTTCATCATTGCTCCCGGATCTCTTAGCGGCTGCGAGATTGGTCCCCACGGGCCTGCTAAGGATCAGTGACCGCCTCGTAGAGGACCATCCGTGCGACCGGCTTTCCATCCTCTTCCTGCTCCGGCGTGTAAACACGATGCGTCTTGGAATCAATGGCCAGGCTATGGACTGCATGCTGGACGCGAAAGTCTTCCAGCTTGCGGTAGTGGTCTGGATCATCCTGATGGAAAACGGAGAGGCGCCGCTATAGCACGCGACGTAGATGCGGCCCAGACCAGCATCGAATTTGATGACATCGGGTCCATCCGCCAGCGGAAGAAAGGCGATGGGCGTGTGCTTGTCGAGATCGAAAACGGTCATCAGGTTGTTCTGTTCACACGCGAGGAACGCGCGTTGGTGCTCCGGGTCTAGCGCCATTCCGTGATTGCCCTTGCATTGCCCAACCGAATATCTACCCACAATCTTGTCCATCACCGGGTCAATGACCGCAAAAATGTTCTGGTCTTGCAGGTTGACGTACACCTTGCGGGCGATGGGATCATATTGTGGCATCCCGGTTTCACTGTCGAAACGTAACGTGCCTACAATCTCGTCCTTTTGCACGTCGACGATGGCTTCGGCTTTCCCTCGTTCATCGGAGACGTGCAGCTTATGGAAGGGAGCGGCGTAAGTGTTGCCGTCCGGCTTGGACGCAGTCTTGAGTTTCTTGATGACCTTCATCTGTTTGAGGTCAACCACTCCGATCGTGTCGTCGTGTGCGTTCGATGTGTATAGCTTCTTGAGTTCAGGAACATATTCCACCCCTCGACGCCGGGTGTGTCGGTTTGCGACGGCGACGATTCGGTTGGTCCGCAGGTCGATCACATAAGTCTGTTCCGCGGCAAGATGCGCGGAGATCAGGAACACCTGCCCCGATGAGATCACGCGGGGCGCCGATGACGATTCAGAATTGGTGGTATTTCACGACCTCTATCGGCCGCAGCGCACGAACAGTCTCCGCGTCCGCATGGAAGAATACACGCCCGCCGGCATGAACGCCGGCATCATTTTCGCCCAGTTAAACGAGGAATGCCATGAAGGCTGATCTGACTCGCAATACATTTGACCCCTTGAAACAGTTCACTCGCGTCCTGATGCAGCAGGGAAGAGTGCAACTGGACAGCGACTGGAACGAACAGGCTGCGATCCTGTTGCGCTATCTGCGCACGTTGGGAGCTGACCTGATCGGACCGGCCGGAGGGCCCGGCAGCTCCGCTTTCGCACTAGCCCCCGTGCCGGTCCCGAGTGATTTCCGTATTGAGCTCGGCCGCTACTACGTGGACGGTATTCTTTGCGAAGCGGACGCGGGGACAATTTCCGTCATTGCTTCAGCAAGCATACCCAATGAAGTTACCGTGCGACAATGGACCCTGGATGGGAGGGCATTCGAAGCGGACCAACTGGTCGAACTGTTCGATGACGTAGCGCAGCCCTTTGCCACTCCTGGCTTCAATCCGACCGTGGCCCAAATCGCAACTGCGAATCAAGCCGGCGGCCCACTGACGTTTTCGCCAGCGGTAGATATTACCAAGGGCATCAATCCCAGCATCCGCCGCGTTCTTACCTACCGGACGCAGCCTGACCTTCCGGAAACAGCTGCACTTGCGCAAACCACCGGTGCCAATGGGGCTTACTTGGTCTACCTGGATGTGTGGGAGCGACACATTACCTGCATTGAAGACGGCTCCATCCGCGAGGTGGCACTGGGCGGGCCAGATACGGCAACCCGCGCAAAGATCATCTGGCAGGTAAAGGTGGTCAAAGGAAAGGTCCAAGACCCTAACAGCGGCAAGCCTTGCGATGGCTTTACGCCCGACGACGACAAGTTTTTCCCCAACCTTTTTGGACCCAACCACGGCCTGCTGAAGGCGCGCGCGTTACGGAAGTCGGCGGCGACCGATCCCTGCATCATTGCGCCCGATGCCAACTATCACGGCGCGGAAAATCAGCTCTTACCGTGTGGAGGTTCACACCCCGGGTGCGGCGGCGGAAGTGCCGACGGTGGTGGAGGTGAATCGGGGCGAACGGGCAGTCAAAGCGAAGGCGATCAGCGGTGCGACGTTCAAATGGTCGCGCGAGAACGGATCGGTCACCTTTCCGATTGTGGGGCCCATTTCCACCGGCGACGGCCAGACCACTCTCACCTTGGCAAATCTCGGACGGGATGACCGCTTTGGCTTAAGTGCAGGGAACCGGGTCGAGATTCAGGACGACGATTATGTCCTGCGAAATCTGGCGGGCACCTTGCTCCAGGTTCAGTCGATCGACCGCAGTAAGCTCCAGGTGACCCTGACCGGAACGGCAGACAGCGCATTGGGAGCCGATCCCAGCAAACATCCATTGTTACGGCGATGGGATCATCAAGCCGGCGATCCGGCCGAGGGCGGATTAACTCTGGGACCCGACAACGCCGCATTCATTCAAGAGAGTGATGGCGACTTCTGGTTGGCTTTAGAAGACGGCGTAGAGATCCAATTCGAGCCGGCAGCTCCCGGGAAGCCACAACAATACCGCACCGGCGATTACTGGCTGATTCCAGCGCGCACGGCCACCGCCGATGTGGAATGGCCTACGGAAACCGTTACCGATGTCCAGGGCAACACCAGCGGCACGCCTTTGGCAAGGCCGCCGCTTGGCATCAAGCATCACTATGCCCCGCTGGGCGCGATCAGCGTCGACAGCAACGGCGAAATCAAGCCCTTCGACGATAAACAGAACAGCTGCCGCAAGCAGTTCAAGTCAGTGACCTCCTTAAGCTGACGCTGGCGCGCTCGCAGTCGACGAATCGACTGCGCCAACGTTCATTCCCCACCTGAATCCCCCCTTCGCATAGTTCTCGGCATTCTCGCAAGCATGTGGGAGTGTACGCCGACGGGGTACAATCCCTCCCAGTACCAAACTCCCGCGACTCTGACCCCGAGGTGCTTGGCCTTGGCCAGCGCTTGTTTTTCCTGGACTGCGCGCTTGGCCTCGCTGCTGGCTTCCTATGTCTGGTCACGCATACCGAAAGCGAATGGGGGTCTCCTTGAGGAAGTCGTAGGGAGGCACTCCACCGACGAAGACCCAGAAGAAGTCGTTGGGCAGTTCTCGTTTCTGACCCTGGACGTCGAGGATCACAGATTCGGCCTTGAACTCCGCCGGGTTGGTATTGAAGAGGGCCTCGATCTTGCCCGACCCCAAACAGTCTTCGATTGGTTTCGGGTTGCGGTCCTTGATCCGACTGAACTGCGCGCTGCGGTAGGAGAGGGGAGCCGGTTTGCCGGGGTGACGCGCAAATCCTATGGCCGCTTCGACCGCACTTTCTCCGACCGCCCACGACCAGGATCTTCTTGTTGACGTAGTGATCGGCCTCGATCAGCCGGAACATCACTTTGGGCGTGCACCCCGTTTGCCTGAAGGTCGTGGCAGCTGCCATTAAGAAGAACAAACGATGATGAGTTGCTGGGCTTCCTCAAGAATCGACAGCGGTTCCACGCCGTTTTTGGCCACCATGCTTAAAACCCCCAAAACCACGTCGCCGGCTTGGTTCAATTTAGTTCAAGACACAAGTGAGGGACGCCGGCTATTTCGGTTCATTTCGCTCATGTTAGGGGTAGGCGCTGTCTAGGGGATGTCCAGCGGAGGCGGGGTTGAAGAGCCTCCCTAAGGTGAGGTGATTAGACGCAGAGTGAGCGCCGCAATGCCAGGCCTTCGAAACGCGCGAAGGAGGGAAACTTATTGTAAGTCTGTGGTGAAAACAGTGATAGGGAATGACCGAGTTAGGGGACTCTCGGCTCGACAGAATCTCTCCACTTGCTGATTACCCGACAATGTCCTGTGGGTATACACTTACCGATCATGTCAAACATCGCCGGAAAAGCTTATGCGATGAATGCCGTAACACCTATGCGCTGGTACACCGCGTGGTGGAATCGTCTTTTTTTCTGGATCGCTCACAAACGTCCCGCGACTACCGCCGGCTTGGTAACCCTGTCGCTGATTCACTATGCGCGCTGGGTCATCGTAATGCCGCACCAATTCCCCAAGCTTAGTTCGGATCAGCCCCAAGAAGATGTGAAATATGCGTATATGATTTTCTTCAGCAATTTTAACGGCAGTTGGAATCAGTATGTCGACTCGTTTTCTTCGGCGATACCCGGAGGCCTCAATCTGTTTTGGTTTGGGAGCATCAAGTATCCCAAGTCTGTTCCGATGCTTCCGTTTCACAGGTACATCACCTCCAATCAGATATGGACCGATTACTACTACAATGCTTATCCGATGGCGTCCTCCAATGACGTGAAGTCGGCGAAGAAGGTAAAAGACTCCTTGCTAGCCTTCATCGGCGATTCCCAGAAGGCCGCTCCCGAAGAATTTATGCAGAAGTACAATCGCTTGCTGATTGATCTGCAACATGACATCAGCCAGATGGGACCGAACCCGGTTGTCAGCTTGTCCGCGTCGGCGGTAGAGCGCAACCTACGTAAAGAAGGAGTAGAGCGCAAGGAATTAAGCGACTAGCCCCAAGCGTGCGCTAGTATACCCGGAGCAAAATCGGAGAACCAGGCCTATGGCAAACAAGAGCGGAAATGCTTACGCGCTCACGGTTCTTTGTCCTATTCTGCGCGGAGTACCGTCGGACTCGCCGGCAGGTAATAGCGGTCAAACCTACACCGCCCTTCTCCGAAATGTATTGCAAACGCTGCACGTGAACGAGGAAAGCCCGATGGCAAAGGTTCCTAACACTTACCTGTGCCGATTCTGGGTGCTGAGCGACGTTCCTTATCAAGGAAAGCCGGCATTTCTCGAACATCTCAAGTCCGACTATCTGGTGTTCTCATCCAATTTCCATGGGGAGCTCGAGCCCTATCTGGCAGGCATGTGGAAGGCCCTTCAAGAAGATGTGCTTGCTATCCTCTGGCACTGTGTCGGTCACGAGGCCGTACGCGACGCTAAGAGTTTTATCGAGTACGTCAAGAAATGCCAGGTCACCACTACGTTTTTCTTCAACGGGTCCACTGATGAGCCTTTGGTCGAGCAACTCAAGAATCTTTATTTGAAGCAGGAATTCTCACGATTTGCGTTCGAGAACCAAGGAAAGAGTGCGTCGGAGTTGCAGGAGGCCTTTCGGGGATTTGTCCAGCGTACCCAGCCGACAAATCTAGATGGCCCAACCTGGGCACCTGGCGCGTATCACCTGGATAGGGTCGAAGGAGCTTCGAAGTGACTACCAGAGTGGATCTCGACGATGTCCAGGGCAACGTCGTCAAGGCGTACGCCCGCTACGGGTTGGTTGTAGCGCGGTACGTATTTTTTCACGTAGACGTACCTGTCGCGGGCCGCAAATTCGTGGCAGATATCGTGCCGCTGGTGACCCTGGGCACGCCTTGGAAGGATCTCTCCAAGACGCCCCGGGTGGGTACCAACATCGGCTTTACCTATGAGGGACTTCGCCACCTCGACACTCCGGAAGTGACATTGCACGGATTTCCCGAGGCGTTCTCAATGGGTATGAAGGCGCGGCGCGAAATCATTGGCGACACGGGTCCGAGCCTCTACCACCGCTGGGATCCGGTTTGGAACAACCAGGACGACAACAAGCAGCACGTCCACATCATGGTTACCATCGACGGCAAAGAAGAGAAGGACCTAGATAGCCGCTATCAGGAGATTCAGCGGATCTTGGCGGCCAATCCCGGGGTCAGCCAACTGGTGGGGCATCGTGGCGCGGGTGGCGACAACCTGCCCTATCAACCCGCGGCTGCGCTTCTCTCAACTAAGGATAACCTCGGTTATCCCGGGGGAAAAGAACACTTCGGCTATAGCGACGGGATTACCACCACGTTTTTCGAAGGTTGCGGCGAGGATCCGAATCTTGTCATCGGCGGAGGCAAACCCACGGGTGGAGACCCGCGCACCCCCGCTGGCTGGGCGCCCCTTGCTGCGGGCGAGTTCATTCTAGGGCACCCGGATGAGGCTTTCGAATACCCGGAGGCGCCGGGTCCACCCTTGTTTTCGCGGAACGGGACTTTCATCGCGTATCGAAAGCTACACCAGAATGTGGGGTCCTTCCATTCGTACCTAGATGAGGAAGGTGCAAGATTCCCCGACGGCAAGGAGGCTTTGGCGGCGAAGTTTGCCGGGCGGTGGCGCAACGGTGCTCCGTTGGTCTCATTTCCGACCGAGGAGAGTGCCAATAGATTCGTTGCGGAGCTTGCGCCCCTACAAGTAAAAGTGTGGACTCAGTCGGCTACTCCCCAGGAAAAGACCCGGTTTGCGGAGTTAAGCCTGCAGTTGGTGGCCTTTGACTACAGGGACGATACCAGCGGTGCCCGGTGCCCCTTCGGTTCGCATATGCGCCGCACGAATCCCCGAAGTGCGCTTCAGTTTGGAAAGACTAACGCGTTCGCCGTACCTGGCGCACTCAGTAACCGGCGTCGTATTCTTCGGAGAGGTTTGCCCTACGGGCAGGTAGACGACCCCACAAGAGATGACGGTGACCACGGCGTGATTATGTTGATCGTGAACGCCGATCTCAGCCGCCAGTTTGAGTTTGTTCAACAGCAGTGGATGAATTACGGCAACGACTTCGGGCTCGCCAACGATCCTGATCCACTGCTGGGCAATCATGGCACCAATGAAGGCAGACTCGGTGGCGGGCGGATGACCATCGAAGGCGACGTCGTCACGAATAAACCCCCCTATTTCTGTAACCACATGCCGACCTTCGTGGAGACCCGCGGCGGCGATTACTTCTTCGTTCCGAGCCTGACCTGCCTTCGCACCATTGCGCTGGGTATCATAGATCCAACTTAAGAGCAGACCGATATGGGTTTTTTCAATACAGCGCCGCAACTACAGCTTGCTGCCGAATACCCGCCTGCCGACGAACAGCAACATGTCGACAGTCTCATTCGTGAGCTGCGCGCAAAAATGCAGCGCGACTACGCAAAAACCAGAACTCTCCGCGACGCTCATCCAAAAATGCACGGCTGCGTTCGCGGTGATTTTTCCATCGTCCCGGATCTCCCCGGGGAATTGAGCATCGGTGTGTTCAAACGGAGCCGGACATTTCCAGTGTGGGTTCGTTTTTCAAATCAGAACGGCACGGTATCTACTGATGCCAAGGCCGACATTAGAGGAGTTGCGATAAAGCTTATGGGGGTCGAGGGCGCAAGGCTCCTCCCTGACGGGGCTCCTGGGACGACGCAGGACTTCATTCTTATTAGTGACAGCCGGTTTGTGACCAAGAATGTCGCGGAATTCGACGGCCTCGTCAAGGCCCTCATAGGCGGCAGGATTCCGATCGCGTGGTATTTCTTAACCCATCTTCGCGTGCTCAGGAATCTCATGAGCTCGCTGCGTTGCTTCAGCAACCCGCTGGAGATTCGATATTTCAGCGTCGTTCCTTCGTTGCTGGGCGACAAAGCGGTGAAATATTCGCTTACACCCCGTGCTGCGAGCCATGGACCGGTGCCAAAGAACCCTTCGAACGATTACCTTAGGGAGGCGATGGTTGATCAACTCGCTTCGCGTGACGCGGTCTTCGATTTCTCTGTGCAATTCCAGGTCGATCCATACAAAATGCCGATCGAGGATCCGGGGACAACCTGGGATGAAGCGCGTTCGCCTTTTCGCAGGGTTGCCACACTCACGATTCCTTCACAGATATTCGATACGCCAGAACGGCGCGAGTTCGGAGACAACCTGTCGTTCAACCCATGGCGCTGCTTGCCCGAGCACCGCCCTTTAGGCGGCATCAGTCGTGCCCGTCGGCAGGTGTATCAGGCCCTGTCAACATTCCGTCACGAGACCAACCAAGCTCTCCGAGATGAGCCTCGCTAGCGGGTCCGGAAGATTCGAGGAGGACGCATTCTTGATCAATGAGAGTGGCGTCGCGGGAAATGTTTCGTAGCCACGGTGAAAGCCAAGGGGTAATTGCAGTTAGAAATCGACGGGCCGCGTGTCCGATGGGTCGCCTGTCATTCCGCGATTGATAAGCAACGCAGCGCGCGTCGATTCTCAGCCGGCTGCTCAGACCCGGTGGTTCCATCACCGTTATCGAGGGCGATCACGGATCGACCCACTTTCATCCCGACCGCGCCGCGGCACATGCGGCGATCCAGTGCCTAATCACACTGCAGCGGGAGGCCGGAGGCGACGCGCTGATCGGCCCGCAGCTTTACCCTCTGATGGTCGAGGCGGGTTTCGACGCGGTCCGCGTCTTCCCCCGGATGGTGTATGTGGATTCGAGCCGACCTGATCTGATCGATGGTTTCACCAGAAAGACTTTCACCGCCATGATCGAGGGCATTCGCGGGGCCGCGATTGCGGCGAGGCTCACAAGCCGAAGAGCTTCGACGCAGGCGTCCGAGATCTTCACCGAACGACAGAGGCGGACGGTGTGTTCTGCTATACATTCTTCAAGGGCGTGGGCGACAAAAGGCCCGACGCCTGAGTCAAGCACCGGACCATGCGTTGCGCTGGCAGCAGCACGTCCTCTCAGAAGGCGAGGCTGGCAGCGGGAGCCCAAAGGCCTTAGTCTATTTTGTGTGCCTAGGAGTCTTCGCAACAGAATGAGTTTTCGTCGCCTACTATTAAAATTGCAAAGGGTCCGTCCAGAGTCCGATAAGAACTTCCCCATCGTTCCTTATCATGGCAGCAGATTGCCCTCCGAGCCATATAGTTTTCAACTCGTTACCACTAGGGGTCGTACTTTCACAGCGCCATCGGTCGAAACAGTCGACTCACCGCGGAAGATATCTGCGTTCCGTCGCACAAACTCCGCGAAGGTTGTGGGTCGAATCCCGAACGCCTGATGCGTGGCGAGGTGTACTCTCGATTCGGGCCGTCGGCGACGCTCGGCGAACAATTCATCGAGCGCGTCCGCACGTTCCGGCGGAGTCCCCGCTGCTAACAAAGCGCGTCTTTTTTCCTCTGGAGCGACATTGACATAACGGACGGTCTTTCCGAGCGCCCGAGAAACACGCTCGGCTATCTCGGTCATGGTCAGTGCTTCCGGACCCGTCATGTCGTAGCTCTTGCCCTCGTGCCCTTCATTGTGCAGCACAGCGAATGCAACTCTTGCGATGTCTTCGATATCGACCGGTGAAAGTCTTGCATTGTCCATCGGCAGGTACAACACGTTCTCGGCCACGATCGTTGGCGCTTCCCGTAAATACACCTGCATGAACTGGCTTGGGCGCAAGTGCGTCCACGCGAGCCCAGATCTCTCGAGGTATCGTTCGATTTCTTCGTGCATGCGCACGAAACGGAACTTCCCCGGGTCGAAACCGATGCCCGATTCGGCCCCGGAAAACTTAACGACGTGTTTGATGCCAGCCTTTTTGCAAGCGTCGATGAACGTGCATTGGGTTTCCACCATCCGCGGGTCGCTGGAGGAGATCATGAGGACTCGGTCCACGCTGTGTAGCGCGGCCGCGAGCGTCTCAGGCCGAAGCATGTCGCCCTCGACGAGCGCCACGGTCGGAAGCGTCTCCAGCGCACGGGACTTGGCGCGAGTCCTGACCAGTGCCCTCACGGGTGTCGTCTGCCGGGCGAACTCGCGGATCACGATCGATCCGCTCAACCCCGTCGCTCCTGTCACGAGAATCATTTGGAATCTCCCTTTGTGCTCCACTCGCTTTTTGACTAGTGCGCAATGGCTAACTTGTCATCCACTGGGATAACCACAACGGTAAACGGGGTTCCAGCATCATCGGAAACCTGCGGGAGTGGACTGCCGAACTGATTGCCTCCGACCATTGAGTTTTCGTAGTACGGCGCGAACACCATCAGGTGCGGGTGCCACGCGCCGATTCCCGGTCCGAGATGCTGATGGGCAGACCACATGTAAGCGAAAGTCACGTCGTCTCTCCTCGGAAGTTCGCCTTTGATGTAGGCCTCTTGAATACGCGCCGCGATCTCATCCGGCCCCCTCCCCTCCATTGCAAGCTTGGTTCGGAATTCGTAATAGGGCATCACGATTCGAGCCGCTGGCGGTGTGAAACAGATTGGCGCGTGGACGGTAGGGTCGTAGATGAGGTCCCGGAATTGCAACGGGGTATACGTTGGCGCGGAAAACCCGCGGAGGACCATGCAGACGGAGCCGTTTTCACCTTGAGCAGCGACCTTGTACCCGGAAGCCGTGAGTATCTTGACGGTGGCACATCCGGACACGTTCTCGGGCGCCGCGCTTCTAGCCAACGCGATCTCGGCTTCCGGGGCCATCATGTATTCGCTTAGCGGAGGGTACTTGGGACCCTGGGCCCAGATGGCGGCAGCGTCGAGACTTGCTATTAGAAAAACCAACACGAGCACAAATGTTTTCATTTTGACTTTGTCTCCTCCTTCATCGAATTGCAGTCCTATTTTGTATTACGGCGCCCGTGCGTTCCGGGATACGCGTGCCGGTGCAAAATCAGTTAGGGGAGGGTTGGCCGACGATGACAGAACTGGCGGCCGACAGGACCCACGGGCAGTGGCCGTAATCCGCGATGCGCGTAACCTGGCGACCCATCACGTCGAGGCGAACGACCGCTCTTGGCGTCCACCCGTCCCCTTCTCGATGTAGCCTGATGATCACTGGTTCGCCGTCCACTTCGCCCATCGCCATTCGCCACGGCACCGTCCAGCGCTCGTAGTTCCCGAAGTAGGGCGAGTCGACTACTCGACCGACGAAATGGTCTGCCACGCGCAGCCGAGCGTCGGCTGCAATGAGATCTCGGAGGCCATCCCAGTCACGCCGATTGAATCGCTCAACATAGAGATGTAAGAGCTGGGCGACGTCCGCGTTCTTCTCGCGTCGCGGCGCCCCTCGTTCGGGCAGGGTAGCCAATTTGAGGCGGCCGCGTTTGAGCGCGGCCTTGACGCCACCCACTGTGGAATCAACAAGACCCGCAATCTCTTCCAGCGAGTATTCAAAGACGTCCTTCAGCAGCACACACGCGCGTTCTTTCGGAGGGAGAGTCAGCACGAGGTGCTCGACTGCCCGGCCAAGGTCTGGCCCAGGAGGATCGACCGGCATGACCCTGTCCGGCACCAGGGCGCCTGCGTCCGCTTCTCCCCGAACCTCACGGCGGCGCAGGAAATCGATACATCGATTGTGCGCAATTCGGAACAGCCACGGCGCCAGCGGACGGCTATCGTCGAACGTTTCAAGCTTCCGATACGCTTGGAACAGCGCTTCCTGAACGATGTCCTCGCCGTCCAGAACCGACCCGGTCATGCGTGAACAGTAGCGGTGCAGGCTTGGCCGAAGATGGGTTATGGTTTCAAGGAACGCCAGGTAGCGTGCCTCGAACGGACCATGGGCGTTCATGTCGCGTGGATTGTCCATATCTATCTATACGCAGCCAATCCTCTTTGGGATACGGACACAACCTCTAGGTTACGACGTTTGGCATGACGCGGGTGCAACATCGCGCATTTGTGGAAATCTTCCGCTGCCCACGATGTTCTTCCATGCTGTTCTGGTTAGTTTTTTGCCCCACGGGCGCTCACTCCGTTGTATGACGAGGCGCTCCGTCCTCAGCGTCTCGTCAAGCATCTCGGGCAGTCGCCGCGCATACCCTGGCGTAGTGATCAAGGTCCACAGAAAGGTCGATTCATCTTTGCTTCACAGTGAGTGTCCGTGCTGGGCGCTTATGGCGCTTCGAGATCAATCTACATCCACTCTCTATCGCGAGGTAAGAACGTGGTTCTTCCCCAAGATACAGAGATTGAAATAGCGATGGGTCGGCATCACGACGGCGTTCAGCAGGTCACCACCAATCAGAGCGACCCTCTAATATCAGACTCTGCAACGCAGCCCCAGGGCGTCCTACTGGAAAGCGCAACCAATAGGTTGCGTTTTGTGTCGGACTAAGCTAATATGCAACCCGGAGGTTGCTTAAGATGGATAGCCATATCGAGAAGCGCATTGAACTCAAGGCACCAGTTTCACGGGTTTGGCGTGCGCTGACGGATTACCGTGAGTTTGGCGAGTGGTTTCGTGTGAAACTGGATGGCCCCTTCGTACCGGGTCAGGTCTCGCGTGGCCAGGTTACCTATCCTGGCTACGAGCATCTCAAATGGGAGGCCGTGGTACAGAAAATGGAGCCCGAACGGCTCTTTTCTTTCACCTGGCATCCTTATGCCGTCGATCCCAAAATAGATTACTCGCAGGAGACGCCCACGCTCGTCGAATTCAGGCTGGAGAAGACCACGAGCGGCACACGGCTTCTGCTCACGGAGTCCGGCTTCGACAACATCCCCAGCGACCGCCGCCTCGAAGCATTCCGCATGAATGATGGCGGTTGGACAGAGCAAATGAAGAACATCGAGACCTATGTCGCACAAAAGTCGTAGCAGCTTGGCCGCTAAACGGCACCCTCGTGCGCCTGTATTTGCCGCGCTCGGCGACGAGACGCGGCTATCGCTGGTTGCGAAGCTTTGTAGTGGGCAGGCTCATTCGATCTCCCAGCTAACGGAGGGTTCGAAGCTGACCCGGCAGGCGATCACCAAGCATCTTCGACTGCTGGAACGTGTAGGAATTGTGCACAGCGTCCGTACGGGTCGCGAGAGCCGATTCGAATTCGATCCGGAGCCGATAGAAGAAATGAAGAAATACCTCGATTTCGTCTCCCAACAGTGGGATCAGGCACTGTCCAGGCTAAAGTCATTCGTCGAAGACTGAGTGCCTAGAGTGAGAGGAAGGTCCTTGGGGCCCACTCCAAGCGAACAGAGCTACAGCTCTCACAATCGCGCTCCCCGTTAGGTTGCGATTGAGGGAATCGACAGTCCTTTCCCGTCCCTCCACGCGACTTTACGGTGACTCGGAAAGCGTCTTCGGCTTGGTGGTGGGGGAAGCGCCCAGGAGCTCGAGTTTTTCGAAAACAGGACGGTCGCCTCGGGTGCAGACCGGTGTGAACAGGGCGGAAGCCTTCCCATCCGAGTTTCATTCTTGTGAAAAATCCAACTGAGCCAGGACGAAGCAGAACGGTCATTTAGATGCGGCCGCGTGAACCGGTGGGCAATGGTAGAGTAGGCCGCCATCGCGGCCGCACCCCCGAAGGCAAGATGCCCTCGCGACAGCCGGCGGGACGCCGGCGCTACCATGAGCCGGCTATCCTTTTGTCTCTAACACGGTCTAATGCACGAGGTGTAAATTTGGGGAACCTTCGCCCATCCCCGAGCGTAATAGACTAGGAGGGCGGGGTGACGCCGCCCGCAGGACGTCACGAAACTTTCCATGAAAATGCTGTTCGAGATCGTTCGTCAGTCGTTGGCTACCCTGTGGGCGCACAAGCTGCGCTCGTTTCTGACTATGTTCGGCATTGCCTGGGGCGTCGGGTCGCTGCTCCTGCTCGTGGGGTTGGGAGAGGGTTTCCGCAGCGGACAAGTGCGAAACCTGGCTACCCTCGGCCAGGATATTATGTTTGTCTTTCCGGGGAGGATTCCGGCGGTGTCGGGCAGTCTGCAATCCGGTCAGACTTATCGCTTTACCTACGAGGACTACCTTGCCATCCGAAATGAAGTCCATACCTTGCGCGCCTTGTCTCCAGTGATCAACCGGGAGGATATCCGCGCGGTCAGTGAATACGGCTCCACCAATGGCCAGGTATTCGGAGTAGCTCCTGAATATAACCAGATCCGCACGGTGCCGGTGGGGACCGGCCGCTGGTTTAATGACGAGGACAACACCGAGCACCGACGGGTGGCGGTGGTGGGATGGGAGTTGCTGAAAAATGTCTTTCCCGGCCGTCCCGCCGTGGGCGCAACGATGCTTTTAAACGGCATTCGCTTTGATGTGATCGGGGTGCTGGCCAAGGTGGGAAAGGACGGCAACAATGGCACCAACGCCCGCATCTTCGTTCCGGTGGAGACCATGCGCAACCTGTTCCCGCTGAAGGAACAGAACTCCGAGAGTGCGCTTTCTTTCATCAACTATCGTCCCTTGAACAAAGCCGAACACCTGCGCACCAAAGAGGAAGTTCACCAGATCATTGCCCGTCGCCACGGATTCGATCCTAAATTGGGAGATGCATTTGAGGACTGGGACACGATTGAAAACTCGCAGCGCGTGGACAAGATATTCGACGCCATGGACTATTTTCTCGGGGTCGTGGGATTCGTAACCTTGGCGCTCGGTGCGATTGGCATTGTCAACATCATGCTGGTGTCGGTGGCCGAGCGTACCCGGGAGATCGGTCTGCGCAAGGCTCTGGGCGCTACCTACCGGAACATCCTGACTCAGTTCTTCGTCGAGGGCGCATTCCTCACCATGTTTAGCGGTGGCATTGGGCTTCTGATCTCCACAGCCTTCGTGACGGCGTTGGCCCAGTTGCCCGCTCCCCAGGGATTCGACACGCCGCGGATCGTGCCGACTTCGGCGGTTGCGGCCATCCTTTCCCTGGCGATTGCCGGCATGGTGGCCGGCATTTATCCGGCGCGGAAGGCGGCGCTGCTGGCTCCGGTCGAAGCCATGAGGCAGGAATAGCATGAGGCAAAGACTAGGATGATTGGGGAGCTTGGATCACAGGCCTATGGCGCGCTGCGTCACAATAAACGGCGCAGCATCCTCACCATGCTGGGGATGGCCTGGGGCATCGCCACCGTGGTGCTGCTTCTGGCCTATGGCGCGGGCTTCGAGCGCGGACTATGGATGGCCTTCCGTTCTTTTGGAACTAACCTTGTCTTCCTGTTTCCCGGGCGCACTTCACGGCAAGCGGGTGGCACCAAGGCGGGAAGCGAAGTCCGCCTGACGGTTAATGATCTGGACTACATCCGTGCCGAAGTACCGCTGCTCAAGCGACTTTCTCCTGAAGTCTTCAAACAATGCGCGGTGAGTTGGGGGACCCGCAGCGCCAGTTACGGAGTGAGCGGGGTATACGCCGTGTATCCCCGCATGCGCCGCATGGAGTTCGAGGAAGGCTCTCCCTTCGGCGAAGCGGAGGACTTCACCCATACCCGAGTTGCTTTTATCGGCGCGGATGCGAAGAAAAAACTTTTTTCGGGACAGAATGCCATTGGCGAAAGCATTCGCGTGGACGGTATCTCGTACCAGATTGTGGGCATCCTGAAACACGTCATTAACAACAGCGACGACAATCTGAATGAGCATATCTACGTGCCTTTCAGCGCCATGAGCGATCTCAAGGACACGTTCTATTTGAACTCCATCGTCATGGAATACGAAGGCGACAACGCTAAAGTGGTAAAGGCGCTGCGGAATGCGATGGCCTTCCATCATGGCTTTGATCCCAAAGACGAGCGAGCCGTATTTGTGTTCGACGTGTTTTCCGACCTGATGGACCTGCGAGTGATCACGACCGGTATCAAGATTCTTCTCGGCTTCATTGGCCTGCTCACGCTGGGGATCGGCGGCGTGGGCTTGATGAACATCATGCTGGTTTCGGTGACGCAGCGTACCCGCGAGATCGGCGTGGAAAAAGCTCTGGGCGCGCATCGCTGGCACATCCTGTTTCAGTTCCTGGCGGAAGCCATGGTCATTACTGCGCTGGGCGGGTTGCTAGGGGTCGCATTCGCCTACCTGGTCGCGTGGTCTGTGCCCTCGCTGACCCTGTGGAGTGCCTTTCAGGAGGGCGCCGACGAAGGCGACATTCACCTCACGATTGACGCGGCAACTCTCATCTGGTCTACCGGCATTCTTAGTTTCGTCGGAATTGTCAGCGGCATGTTGCCGGCCATCAAAGCGGCACAACTGGATCCGATAGAAGCGTTGAGATACGAGTGAACGCCTGCCAACGAAGAACCAAGATCTGGCAACCGGTTCTTGAAATCCTTGTCTTGGCCCATGTTCTACACCTCCCTCCGCGGCGCATAACCACAACTCCCGTTAGAATCATTTTGTGACCGATGCGCCAAAGCTGCGGCTCGAACGTGTTCTCGCGCAACTAAAACTCTACGAACATCCGCTGCTGGATTTCTCCGCCCGTGCCAAAGGCGAGGCGGTGGAAGTTCTCATACAGTTTAGAAATCCTCCAGTTCCTGTGCACACCTATAACTTCGAATTTCATCCGCGGGATCTCGATCATCCGCAGTTTGAGTGGGCGTTCCAGCGCCAGCTCTACGACTGCCTGCACGATTACATGGTCGAAATGTTCATCCGCACGCCCCAGGACCGTGCCGATCGCCAGCGGAGAGACTTGTGAGCCTGCGCCAAATAATCGAGCAGGAGATCGGTGAGCTCGGGCCCATCCCGTTTTCACGCTACATGGAGTTGTGCCTTTACCATCCTAAGCTGGGATATTACTCGCGCAACCCGGAACAGTTCGGCAAGGCCGGCGACTTTTACACTTCAAGCGATGTTCATGCAGTCTTTGGACGCCTCCTGGCGCGCCAATTCGAGGAAATCTGGCGCATGCTCGGTTCGCCGGCGCAGGTTGAAATTCTCGAACTCGGTCCCGGCCGAGGGCTGTTCGCGCAGGATGTGCTCGACTGGTCGGAGAAAGAGTTTCCTGAGTTCTTTCAGACTCTGCATTATTCGCTCTTGGAACGGTCGCCAGCGCTGCGGGCAAGGCTTAGAGAGACGCTGGCCAGGTTTCTGGAAAGCGGCCGGCTTTCCCTGGCGGCAGGAAATGACACGGGGGTTGACGGGAAGGGCGCGACTTTAGTCGTGCCGAATGGTGCGGTGGCAGAGAGGGCTTTAGCCCCTGAAGTTCCGCTCATCATCTTCGCCAATGAGTTCTTTGACGCCCTCCCGGTAGAGATCCTTAGTGCGAGGGGATCCCTTCGTATATCGATTCAAGACAATCGATTCCTCGAAACTTGGGTTCCAGCGTCAGCGGAAGAGTTGAACTTCCTCGACCGCTACAGCGTCCATCCTGAGCCCGGAGAACGAATCGAGGTTCCGCTGCTTGCACATCGCTGCATGTCAAGCCTGGCTGCATGGCTACGTAGAGGCATCCTCATCGCGATTGACTATGGCTATACTCGTCAGGAGCAGCTTGCGGGCCGGCATCGCGGAACTCTGATGGCATATCGTCACCACTCCGCCACTCCCGATCCGTACGAGGCCCCAGGCGAGCAGGACATCACGGCGCACGTGAACTTCGCAGCGCTGGCCGCGGCGTTGGAAGAGAATGGCGTGGAAGCGCAGCCCCTGCTGACCCAGTCGCAGTTTCTGATGGGAATTGGCGAGAACAATCAATTTGCGGACGTTTTCGAACAGTGCCGCTTGCCGCAGGAGCGCGCCAAAGTCGGATTGCAGCTCAAGCACTTAGTAACTCCCGCCGGCATGGGAGAAAGTTTCCAGGTGCTGGTAGGGGCCAAAGCCGTGCACGCGGAGCGAGTGGCTGGCTTGAGCGGCTTGCTGTTTGCCAGGAGCAGGCTCAACAACGCATGAGTAGAAGTTTTTCTGGATATAAGAATCTTTCATAGGATGATGATGGTTCCTGAAATGATGCCAGCACATCTATGAATGAACTGAGCGAAGAATCGCGGCAGGACTAGGAGATCCAGATGGAAACTGAAGCCCGTCCCGCTTCCTGGAAAATCCTGCTGGCCTTTGCCATGATTTACTTCGTCTGGGGATCGACTTTTTTAGCGATCCGGGTCGGGGTCCACGAAGTGCCTCCGTTTCTGTTGGCGGCAATGCGCTTTTTTACTGCCGGCCTGGTCATGTATGCGTGGCTGCGGCTCAAGGGCACGCCCGTTCCCGCACGGCGTGAGTGGGTGGCGGCCTCCGCGCTCGGGGCGCTCATTTTCGTTGTTGATTACGGCTGTTTGTTTTGGGCCGAGCAGCGCGTGCCTTCGGGGATTGCGGCCGTGGTGCTGGCGACCATTCCTGTGTTCATCACGCTGATGGAGATTGTTTTCCTGCGCACGCAACGTCTGACGTTCCGGCTCGGTCTGGCTCTTATGGTAGGTTTGTGCGGCGTAGCTGTGCTGATGAACCATTCGTTTTCTTTGGGTGAGGTTCCTGTCAATCGCGCCGGCGCTCTCGCATTACTGGTGGCGGCAGTCACCTGGTCAATAGCGACGATCTTTACTCGCCGACTTCCGCTTCCCGCATCGAAGCCTATGAGCGCCGCTACCCAGATGCTAACCGGCGGGGCCTTGTTGTTCGTCCTTACGGCGCTGACCGGTGAGTTTGCGGGATTTCGGGTGCAGGCGATTTCAGGTCGCGCATGGTTCGCTCTGGTTTATCTGATCATTGCGGGTTCGATTGTCGGTTACACCGCCTATGTCTGGCTGCTGCATTATGAGTCCCCGACCAAAGTCGGGACTTATGCGTACGTGAATCCGGTAGTGGCGGTGGGGCTGGGATATTTTGTGGGCGGGGAAGCGGTGGGACCCCGCACGCTGCTGGGAACTTTGCTGGTGTTGGTTAGCGTCATCACGATTACGACGACGCCGAAGCCTGTGCCAGCCGAGAAGAACAAGGACACCGGAGCCCTCGCCGAGTTGAGCTCCGCCGAAATAGACTAGTTTCGCGAACTCTGCCGAGCCCCGCTCGGCTGCCCAGACGAAGACGTCTGGGCCCACGTGATTCGTGCTAGGGCCGCGTCATCCTTTCCGGACGCATCAGATCATCGAACTCCTCGCGGGTGAGGTACCCCAACTTCAGGGCGGCCTCGAGCAAGCTGGTGCGCTCAACGTGGGCGGTGTGGGCGATCTTTGCTGCCTTATCGTATCCGACCTTGGGCGCGAGCGCTGTCACAAGCATCAGCGAGTTGTTCACGTACCAGTCTACCTTGGCGCGATCGACCTCTATGCCTTTGATCATGTATTCGGCGTAGCCGTGGCAGGCGTCGGCGATCAGGGTGACCGAATGTAGGAAGTTGTAGATGATCACCGGTTTGAAGACGTTGAGTTCGAAATTGCCTTGCGAGCCGGCAAATCCGACTGCGGCTGTGGCACCGTGGACCTGCACGCATACCATGGTCATGGCCTCGCACTGCGTGGGATTCACCTTGCCCGGCATGATGGAAGAACCCGGTTCGTTTTCGGGGATGGAGAGTTCTCCCAGGCCGCAACGCGGACCCGAAGCCAGCCAGCGGATGTCGTTCGAAATCTTCATGAATGACGCGGCCAGCGTTTCCATCGCACCCTGTGCAAAGACGATTTCGTCGTGCGCCGAAAGCGCGGCGAACTTATTGGGATGGGAGCGAAAAGGAAGTCCGGTAAGTTCGGCGATCTTCTTCGCGGCGCGCTCCGCGAACTCGGGATGCGCGTTCAGACCGGTACCGACCGCGGTGCCGCCGATGGCGAGGTCGTAAAGGCCGTCGAGCGCCTGCTCCAGGCGCTTGATGTCACGCTGCAGCAGGCTGGCCCAGCCGCCGAACTCCTGGCCGAAGGTGAGAGGCACAGCGTCTTGCAGGTGGGTGCGACCGATTTTTACTATGTCCTTGAATTCCTCCGCCTTGGCCGCGATCGCGTCGTGAACGCTCTGGATGGCGGGAATCAGCGCGGTCCTCACCCGATCCGCAGCGGCGATGTGCATTGCAGCCGGGAACGTGTCATTGGAGGATTGCGACATATTGACATCATCGTTGGGATGGACCGGCTTCTTCGATCCCAGTGTGCCACCCGCCAGTTCGATGGCGCGGTTGGCGATTACCTCGTTGACGTTCATGTTGGTCTGCGTACCGCTGCCGGTCTGCCAGATGCGCAAGGGGAACTGGTCGTTGAGCTTGCCGGCGATGACCTCATCGGCAGCCTGCACGATGAGCTTGGTCTTGTCGGCTGGAAGCTTGCCCAAATCCTGATTCACCAGCGCGCATGCTTTCTTGAGGATGCCGAAGGCGCGGATCAGTTCCGGCGGCATAATGTCGTGGCCAATGTTGAAATGGAGGAGAGAGCGCTGTGTCTGCGCGCCCCAGTAGACGTTCGATGGGACTTCGGTTTGCCCCATGCTGTCGGATTCGATGCGAGTTCGAGTGTTCGGTTCTGTGGACCCTACCATGAGGTCTTCCCGATGCTTGCGTGGGGATAAGAGCAACCGGGCATTATAGCGCGGACGGCAGGCTGGGGCGGGCCCCGCGGCCGGCCAGGCCTGCGGCTCTACTTTTGCCCGAGCACCACATTGAAGAACGTCGGCGGAAGGGGATGCAATTCACTGCTCCGAAATCCTGCATTGCCGAGCATTTGCTGAAACTCCTTGAAGGTGTAGGCATCTCCGGCTGGAGTTCCCGCCAGCATGATCAGGCTGAAGCTTGCGGGAAGAGGCGGTGAGACTCGATCTTCATTAGGCACGAATTCGAGGATTACCGCGCGTCCTCCGGGCTTTAACGCCCCGTGCACCTTGCGCAGCAACTTCTCGCAGGTTATGAGGTCGAAGTGGTGGAGAAAGTTGACGACGAGCACCAGATCGTAGCCCTCACCATAGTCCACCTCGAAGGCACTGCCCGGGATGGTGCGATATCGGCCAGCCACTCCCGCCTTGGCGGCGTTTTCCCGCGCCACCTCGAGCACATTGGCCCAGTCGACGGCCCAGACCTCGGCGTTAGGATTGTGGCGAGCCAGGGTGATGTCATAGAGTCCATGCCCGACCGCCAGGCTGAGCACCTTCCATTTGTGGCCCTCGTCCGCCTTGAGCATTTTAGCGAGTTGCTCGGCCGGCATCGCCATCAGTGGCGCCATGCCACGCGCAAACTCCACCCACATCGGATGCTCCGGCGTCAGGCTATTCTCCTTCCTGGTCGTTCCTCCGGTGCGTACCGCTTCCGTAAGGTGCCTGTAGTCTTCGATGGTTGAGGGCAGCAGCAAGAATCGCAGTGCGCTGCCGAGATATGCGGGGGAACGCTGATCCAGGAACACGGCCGAGTCGCGAGTCACGCCATAACGGTTGGCTGCTTTGGTCAGAAAGCCGTTGACCACCAAAAAGTCGCAGAGGATGCGTGTACCGCGGGCAGATGCGTTGCAAGTGGCCGCAATGTCTTCGGCTATCTGCTGGCCCTGCGCGATAGCTGTGAACAGGCCAAGCTCGATGGCGGTTTTCAGTGCCTCGGTCTTGTGAAAAGCGTTCACTGTCTCGAAAAATAATTGTGGGGAAGGCGGTGGGCCAACCTGCGCTCTGGACATGGTATGACCTCCGGGAATTGTGTGAATCTGAATTTCTGATATCTTACAGCGAAAAAGCTTGAGCCGGACTATGTGGCGAGGGAGGTCAGGTTCCACCTCCATCCACGTGCTAAAATCTTTAGCTTCGAGAGACCAATGTCTGCAACCCGCCTTGCGTGGCGCGCTCCGGTTTCCGTCAGCTGAGACAATTATTTGGTGACCAAACAGATTTCCGGTGTGGCCGAACAGATTCCCGACACGCTGCCTCGTCCTCAGACCAAAGGTGAACCAGACATGCGGGCGGACGTGGTCGTGATCGGCGGCGGCCCCACCGGCTTGGCCTGCGCCATCGAAGCCCAGCGTGCTGGCTTCAAGACCCTGGCCATCGACAAAGGCTGCATCGTAAATTCGATCTATAACTATCCCGCCAATATGTCGTTTTTTACCACGCCGGAGCTGCTGGAAATCGGCGACATTCCCTTCAGCACGGCCCGGCAGAAGCCCACGAGGGAAGAGGCGCTCGAGTACTACCGTAAAGTCACGGAACACTATCATCTGGATGTCCGCCAATATCAGTGGGTAAAGACCGTGACCGGACGGGACGGCGATTTCCAGATCACCGCAACCGACAGCCTGGGGCGAATCTACGATTACCGTACCCGCAAGCTGATCGTTTCAACCGGATACTACGATCTATCCAATCCGTTGAATATTCCGGGAGAAGATCTTCCCAAAGTGTTTCATTACTATCGCGAGCCGCATCCTTTTTTTGATATGGATGTGGTGGTGATCGGAGGCAAGAACTCCGCCGCCATCGCCGCGCTTGATCTCTGGCGCCACGGCACGCGTGTGACCCTGGTCCATCGCGGGCCCAAGTTGCACAACCACGTGAAGTACTGGATTTTGCCCGACATTGAAAACCGCATCAAGAATCGCGAAATTGCCGCCTACTTCCGCAGCACGGTTGTAGACATTGGAACCGACTACGTCAATCTCGACACGCCTGAAGGCCGTGTCCGCCTAAAGAATGATTTTGTCTTCGCCATGACTGGCTACCATCCCGACTACGATTTCCTGCGTTCGATGGGCATCGAGCTCGCCAGCGAACAATGCCGTCCGGTGTGCGATCCGGAAACGCTGGAGAGCAATGTGCCGGGCATCTACGTGGCGGGAGTGATCGTGGCCGGATCGAGGACAAACGAGATATTCATCGAGAACGGAAGGTTCCACGGCAGGCAGATCGCTGCCGATCTGCGGCAGAAGCTGAGTGGATAGTACAGACTTACGCCAGCGTAACCAGTTCTTCTCCCAACTGCTGATTGATCAATCGCGCTACCAGTAGCTTGAGTCTTTCTCCAGTCTTGGGCAACACGAAATCCTGCTCGGCGTCAGACCAGTCCAGCTTGAAACTGGTACCCAGCGCCGAAATCCAGATTTGCCGGACAGGCGCGTTGGGAGAGATGACGAACTTGCTCCGATCCTCGAAAGAAACATGAAGCGCGCCTGACTGGTCTTCCACTTCGAAATCGGCCGACTCCTCGGCTTCCATCAGCGATTTCTTCAGAGAGTCGAGGGCCGCGTCCGCCCGCTTGCGAAAATCGTTTTCATCCATCATGCAGGAATTATAGCCGCTACTTCCCAGTTGTTGCTCTAGACCGATTCGATGGCCAAGGTGGCGACCGGGTCTGGCAAGTTCGGTCCGAGCGCTGCTATTGTGTATTGCTCCCATGGATCCCCAACCAGAGCGTGCAGCTACCTCGATCTCCCTGTCCGCATATGTGCGACTGGTGCGCCACAACCGCAACTTCCGGTGCCTGTGGCTGGCGCAGATCGTGAGCGAGATCGGCGACTGGTTCTACACGTTGGCGATTTACAGTCTGTTGCTGCAATTGACCGGGCGGGCGAGTTCGGTTGCTCTGGCACTGGTGGTGCAGGTGCTTCCGCAGACTCTCATCGGTCCCGCCGCCGGTGTCATTAACGATCGCGTGCGCCGCAAACGGGTGATGATCACGGCCGATCTGGCGCGCTTGGTTATCGTCTTTTCCATGCTGCTGGTGCGATCTCCCTCCACGGTGTGGATGGTTTATCCATTACTTCTGCTGGAAACGCTGATGGCTGCGTTTTTCGAGCCGGCACGCACTGCCGTGATTCCGAACATAACTCTCCACCAAGACGTGCTTCTGGCCAACACGCTGTCCTCGGCTACCTGGTCTGTCAATCTGTTAATCGGCGCATCCGTCGGCGGGGTGGTGGCCGCGCTGCTGGGGCGTGACGCAGTGTTTGTGCTCAACGCGCTCTCCTTTCTGGTGTCGGCAATGCTCATTCGCGAAATGAGTTTTGAGGAGCCGCACGCCCAATCGGCGGCGCCGCTGCGCGTTCGTGATGCACTGGACTTCTCTCCCATTGCTGAAGGCATACGCTACGTCCGCAAAGACCGGCGATTACTGGCCTCCGTATTTGCCAAAGCTGGCGAGCTCATGATCGGACCCAGTTGGGTGCTGTTCACGGTCATGGGCCAGCAGTATTTCCACGTACACCTGCGCGGCATCGATTCGCAACGAGGCGCTATGCTAGGCATGAGCCTGTTACTGGGAGCGCGCGGCATCGGGGCTGTAGTGGGTCCACTGCTCTCAGCGCGATGGGCCGGCCACTCTGATCGACGGCTTCGGCTTGGCATTCTGCTTGGCTATCTCACCATCGGAACGGGTTACTTCGGTCTAGGGATGTCGCCGAACGTGTGGGTTGCCTGTCTGTGGATCGTCCTAGCCCATTGTGGAGGATCAACCGTGTGGGTTTTCTCCACTACGCTGTTGCAATTCAACACTGAAGACCGCTTTCGCGGCCGTGTCTTTTCCGCCGACCTTGGCTTCTCAATGCTCACCATCGCGATCGGCGCCTATGTGTGCGGAATTTTTCTCGACCGGGGAGTCTCGGCCCGAGCGGTGGCCTCGGCGACCGGCATGATCATGCTGCTTCCGGCGATCCTGTGGGCCTGGGCGATGAGATCGGGGAGCACAAGATCGGTTTCGCTCCCGGCTGGCACAGCAGACTAATCTACTGCGTCATTGAATTCTTCCATATTGTTTGCGCTATGCGCGGGCAGGGTGCGAGAGCCGAAGCCGGCAATGCTGATGAAGATATCATCCGCGCTCTTGATCCATACCAAGGGCTTGCCGTGTGATCACTGCTACAACCTCGAAGTGAAACCGCGTTACGGGTTTGATGATCGCTATTGGGCGACCGTTGCGATGGACTCCTGCGTCTCCCCTGCAGACCGCGAGAGGGCTATAGAGATCAACCCTGGCTGTTGACAAAACTGGGTGGCTGCAAAACAGTTGAAGAACTGATCCCGCAGGTGTTCGGTCACCCATGAAGCCCCAGAAGAGCATCGGGGAATAATCTCTCCGGCCGATGCCTGCCCTTAGCTGTACGTGAACCTTCCGCCGACGTAAATCCAGGTGGCCAATGATTTCGGTTGAAGCACGGGCGATTTTTGCTCAACGCGGCTCACCCCCAAACCGAACGCCGAGACGGGGACTGGGCCAGGCCGTGAGTTAAACCGCAGCCCCCAAAGCACTGAGATCACAAGCCCCCCGTAGCGACTGCCAGTCGACTCTTAAGTTAGCGCCTATTCGGCTGTCCCCCGGGTGGCTGGTGCTCAAGCATTGTAGAGCTGGTCAATCTTCGCTGCCATGATGAAGTCGCTGCGGGTCAGGCCATCAATCTTGTGCGTCCACAGGGTAATCTCCGCTTTGCCCCAGGTGAGCAGGATATCGGGATGATGTCCCTGCTGTTCCGCGACCTCTCCGACGCGATTCACAAAGGCGAGCGCCTGCTTGAAATCCGGAAAAGTAAAGGCCCGCGTGAGATGATGTTCGTTGACCGTTTTCCACTGCGGAACCTGTTGCAGGATTTTTTGCAGCTCTCCGCCCTTCATCGGAGGTACGCCGCCGCGGCAGGGAACACAGGTTTGGCTGGCAAGCTCTTCTGTCATGATTGTTTCCTTTTCTACTGCGGCGGCCGCATGTCCACTTGGCTCACCGGACATTCGCGCACGCTCTGGGTGCAACTCCGGTACTGAAGATTCCGGTCGACGCAGACTTCAAGGCTGACCAGGTCTCCGGCGTGACAGGAAATGCGGAAGGCCTGCAAGGGGGCGTGATTCGTGTCGGCAAAACTCTTTTCCAGATCCGGCACACCGAACTGTTGCTCATGGTCCAGGCCTCGATACTGCTGCGGTACCTGCACGTGCGTAAAAGCCTGCTCTGCCTTCGCGAAATAGTCCTGCGCCGAGAGGCCACTGCAGGTGCCATGCTTCTCCCACTCGTGCTGGATCAGGCCGCGGCTCGGCATGAACTGCAGCATGTGGTCTACGGTAGCCGTCGCCACCGGGCTCGCGTTAGAGCAGGATATAGGCGGTTGGCCACTGCTAGCCTGCGGCCAAAGGCCGTGAAGGACGAAAGTATTGTGTCCGCCAATTCTGCACTCGCTGGAATGGTCGCTGGGATGGCCCGCGCAATAGTTCGGCGCCCAGGAGAGTGCAAGCAGGTAGTAATCGAACTGGCCTCCTCCTTCGGAGTCGGTGTGGTGACGGTGGTGCTTGGCAAGGGCGAAGGGAGTGAGGGCGAGAAGCAAGCAAAGGAGTGCTGGTGTAATAAAACTCTTCATAAGCATTGCCCTGGGAGCGAGATCGGTTTCACAAGCGCAAGCTCCGGAGGGGCGAAAGAACGCCGCCAGCCCTTTGATGTTTCTTTCGCCCCTTCGGGCTTGACGGCTTTCCATGCGATTTGCCCCACGGCTCGCGCCGTGGGCCGCATTCTTGCGCCGCTTCGCGGCTGCGTTCCAGGTGGCCGCCACCTTGGCGGATCGTATCAGGGCGCAACTCTTCCAGCATTCGCTGACGGCTGAGAGCTGACCTCTGCCCTACGTCAGAACGGAATATCTTCGTCGCTGATGGGCGTCGAAGCCGTCGCCGGCTCGGCTTCGGGCGTACGCTGGTCGAAGTTATTTCCACCGGCGGATGCACCGCGCGAGCTTCCCGCGAAGTCTCCGCCACCGCCGCCTTCGCCGCGACCGCCCAGCAGAACCAGATCATTCACGACGACTTCAGTCATGTATTTCTTTTGCCCCGTCTGCTTATCGTCCCAGGAGTGGGTTCGCAGACTTCCCTCGATGTAGACCTTCCCGCCTTTCTTGAGATATTCGCCCACAATTTCCGCCGTGCGAGCCCATGCGGTGATGTTGTGCCATTCGGTACGGTCCTGCCACTGACCTTCTTTGTCTTTATAGCGTTCGTTGGTGGCCAAAGTGAACTTCGCCACTGCGGTGCCGTTAGGGGTGGATCTGACTTCGGGATCTTTGCCAAGATTGCCGATCAGGATGACCTTATTGACGCTTTTGCCTGCCATGAGTGCTGCTCCTTCCGCCCCTTCGCCTGGGCATTGAACCGGGAGCCGGGAAAATGAAACGGAATTCGAGGGGCTGGAACGCCACTATACCAGAATCCTGGCAGGGCGATGTGAGGGATGAACAATCGGGCGTCGGACCTGGTGCGCCAGCCGTCAGCTTTCAGCCGTCAGCCTGTATGCCAGGGGCTGAGGTCCGACGCCTGGAGTCCGACACCGGACGTCCGCTCTTGGGTTATAATTTACCCGATGCCTGCTGAAGCCTTCAGGGGAATAGTCGGGATGGTTCCCGACGAGTTCAAACACGAGCCCAGGTCCAAGGGCCTGCTTACCGCACGCAAGAAGAAACCCAAAGAACTGGCTGTGATCACCGAATGCTGCACCGGCTGCGCTGGTTCGCCCGCGTGTGTGGAATATTGCCCGGTGGAGGACTGCATGTTCTGGGTGCCGGACGAGGACCATCCGCCCTTCGGCCGCATCCAGGTGGACCCGATTCTCTGTATCGGCTGCAACAAGTGCACCAGCAAGGGCCCCGAGGGGGCCTTCCTCGACGGCTGCCCATGGGACGCCATCGTGATGGTGGACACCGTGGAAGTGGAGAAGGAAGTCGGAGTGATGCCGTTTTGAGCTGCTGGCTCCTGCCTCTAGCTATCGACTGCTACTTCGCTCTTTCCCGAATCGCCTGCTCCGTCTCGACTGCCTGCTTTCGTACGTGGTCGGGAATCTCCAGTAACTCGCGCTGGTAAGGGCGGATCGCAGGAATGTCCTCGGGTTGGCCGACCAAGTAGAGCGCGCGCAGCGCTTCCCAGACTTGTTCTGTTCCCGGATCGAGCGTTGCCATTTCATAGCCGGCGGCCACGGCTTGTCCCGCCTTTACTTGCAACTCTCGCAACCGGCCGCTAATGGGCGAGCGCACTTCTATGGTCTGGCCTCCAGACTCAATCTTGGCGATGATCCCGCCCTGATGGATCACCGTGCCCACCGTGCTGGAATCGGTGATCTTGCCCGCCTCGGGCGCAATCACGTTCGCCGACTGCAGCAGCGCGACGATTTGTGGTCTCCCGGTGGCATCGCCAAAGCGCACCAACGACAGGGCAGCATTACCGCGCACCATGGGCGAGGGGTCATTCAGCATTTTCAAGAGCGCTCCGTGGAATCCGGCGCTGGAAGCGTCGTTGCTGGTGGCGTCCTGGCCCATGACCCAGGCATCGGTGTTGCGGACTTCCTCAATCGGGTAAGAGGCCAGGCGGACGACGTCTGGATACCAACGCGTGACACTGGCGTCGTGACGCGCTACTCGCTCGCCGATCTGCACCAGGGCATGCTGGATGTGACGCGGTTTTCTATCGTCCTGCAAGTACTCGATCAGCTGTTTGTCGGAAAGTTGCCGGCCGAACCAGGTATTCCACCAGAACAGAAACGGCATCAGGACGATCAGCCAGGCGGTAAAAAAGAACAGGAGGCGGTTACGCGTGGACATGCGGGGCTTGGCGGGTGAGGTGGCTGATTCCGTGCCCAGCGATGCGGTTTCCTGAGGAGAGTCTGGAAGAGCGGACATGCTGGGACCACGAAAACTATAACAGAATAGGACGAGGGTGATGGCCCCCGCCGGCCGAAACGAACCGATCAAAAAAGAAAACCGGCCCACAAAAGGCCGCTCTTCCGTGCCGCTCCACACCGTCGCTACGGCTTGGCTTCAAGCACAATGTTAAAAGGCGTTTCTGCCGCGCGGCGCACGCGGGTAAATCCAGCCGACCGCAAAAGTTTCGCCAGTCGCCCTTCACCCGCTTGCGCGCCGAGACCCAGCCCGACTTCCTGCGAAAGTGAGGCGGGTGTGCAGAGCATGGTGGAAGCGGCGTAAAATACGCGTCCAATGGGATTCAGATTGTCTTCCAGCTTGTCATGGGCGAACGGTTCCACGATCATCCAGGCGCCATTCGGGTCGAGCGACTGAAGCACATGGCGCGCCGCTCCTTCGGGGTCCCCCATGTCGTGCAGGCAATCGAAGAAGGCTACTAGTTGGAACCCTTTGCCGGGAAAATCCTTTGCCTTGGCAACCTCGAATTTCACCCGGTCCGACACTCCGGCTTTGGCGGCAGCTTCCCGGGCCAGCTCGATCGAGCGCGGATGGTAGTCAAACCCCACAAATATGGATTTCGAATAGGCCTGCGCCATCAGGATTGTCGAGGTTCCCAGCCCGCAACCCACGTCGGCAACCGTGGCTCCGGCCTTGAGCTTGGCTTCGGTGTCGCCAAGTGCTGGGATCCATTCCTTGATCAGATGGGCCCGGTAGTTTGGACGAAAAAACCGTTCCGTTCCGGTGAACAGGCAAGCGTCATGCTCATGCCAGCCGACGCCCTTTCCACTGCGAAAGGCATCAGTGATCTTGGGCACATCCCTCACCGAAGCTTCCACGATCTCGAAGAAGCCGGGCAGAAAAACAGGGCTGTTCTCGTCGGCCAACGCCATCGCCTGTTCGGGCGGTAGAGAGTAAGTTTGACTGGCCGCGTCATAGGCGATGAATCCGCCGGCGGCCTGCGCGGCCAGCCACTCGCGGACATAACGCTCATGGGTTCCGGTTTTTTTCGCCAGATCGGCCGAAGTCATTGGTCCTGATCCGGCCATCGCCTTGTAGAGCCCCAATCGATCGCCGATAACGATGAGGGCAGCGTTCATGGCTGCGCCCATTTCGCCCACGGCCTTCATCACGAAGTCGTGCAGTTTTGCTTCATTCAATGCCGGAGTCATAGTGGCCGACATGGGGGATCCTCTCTGGTGGTTGATTTGGGTACCCATGCTAACCCCGATGCCTCATTGGCTGCAAATTGTGATCATTTTTCGGTAGCGGGTCAGTCTGATTTCCACAGCTACCAGATGTTCGGTTACACGGTCGTTTCCGGCGGGTTCCACCGACCCTTCCCCAGCGAGAACAAAAAATAGTCGGTAGCCGCGTCAGCCAGATTGGAAAATTGCCTGACGCACATATACTCGGCCCGTTTCGAAAACCAACCAACTTGGTAGCTGCACTTCTTTCGGTCATGAATGACGATGGAGTGAAGCGCTTGTCGTATGACTCGGAAAGCAAATCCTTGGCCTGTTCGGGATGATCGCGGAAGTAGGCTGCAATGTGCGCAGGCTGTAGACCGGCGAGACCCTTTGCGGCGGCGAGTCGAACACGCTGAATTGTGAATTCTTCCGGGAACTCGTCGTTAGCAGCTGCCATATTAACTAATGAAAACAAGCTGCCGAAGGGTGATATTACTACTCGCCCTAGAGGCTTGAGAACTAGTTTCTTTTCCATCCGACGCTGCGATGACACCATTTCAGGCAACAAGCCGCACATTTCTTCAATGCTCCAAACATGGTCTGAGATTCCGGCTTCTATTGCTGGTGGTGGGTCAGTTTGAAATCCACGGAGCGGCAGAACCTCAGTATGAGAGTGAGAATTCGACGCTTCACTCGGCTGACGAATGCCTTTTCTAAAAAAGTCGAGAATCACGCGGCTGCCCTGGCGCTTTGGTTCATGAACTACAATTTCTGTCGGGTTCATCAAACCTTGCGTGTGACGCCAGCAATGGAAGATGGAATCTCCGCTCATGCTTGGACGATTGAGGAATTGGTGGGATTACTGGAGCGGGAAACCGAGCGAGTGACGGCTTAGAAAATGCAGAAGTCCACCAGTCCCGTTTGTTCCACATGCACTGGGAACGGAGAATGCGTCGAGTGCTACGCCTCCGGGCAAAATACTCACCTGAATACGCCAGACTAGCAATGCCGCAACTGCGCCGCAACAGGGCGCTGTCCAGAGTGTCGCGGCAGCGGCAGAGGATCAGACCTATTTACTTGGCTGCTCGCCAAGCTGTTTGGCAGACGCAGGATTTCAAACTGACCCATTACCTCATTTCCTAAGGTAGAGTTAGTATCGTATGGTTAGTCCACCACATCCGCATCCAGCACGCGATCCTGCTCCAGATAGTGCGATACCGCGTACTGCGCCAGAAGCGGTGTTTCTAGCCTGATTTCCGCGCCGATCCATTCGCCCTTGGCATGGGGCAGATGGGCAGCGTGCTTGCAGACTCCGCTCGATCCGAATTTCGGCCCGAAAGCGACACTCTGGATTTCGTCAAATTGCCGAAGTGCGCGCCAGGCCTCATCCCCCAGCGTGCCGGAGACGTCGATCTTCAGTTTCACGATAGCCATGAATGAATTCCACCATGGAGACACGGAGAAAGGCAGGTTGTTTTCTCCGTAGCTCCTATCATGCGGCTGGCTTGGTGGTGCGTCGGTTTACCATGACGAATGAAAGGCCAAACATGAGAGCAGAGAATAGCACCAGCGTGGCCAGGGACGAGGACAGAGGAAAGGACTCCAGTCTGGCGGGATAGAGCAGGTCGCGCAGCGCTTCAACTCCATACGTCAGTGGGTTGATTCGTATGAGAAATCGAATCCAAGCCGAAGCGCCCGTCAGCGGAAACAGCGCCCCCGAGAGCAGCCAGAGCGGTATCAGGAACAGGTTGATGATGGCGTGGAAGGCCTGTGTGGAATCCATGGACCACGCGATGGTGAATCCCAGCGCCGTAAGCGCGAAGGAGACCAAAAAGACGGTGAGCACCACTAGCAGGAAGTCCGTCAGCCCAAGATGTATGCCGACAAACGGAGCAAAGGCAAGGAAGACCAGGCCCTGAACCGCAGATAACGTGGTGCCGCCCAACACTTTGCCCAACACAATCGCAGAGCGCGGCACCGGAGCCACCAGCACCGACAGCAAAAAACCTTCCTTGCGGTCCTCAATTACAGACATCATGGTGAAGATCGAGGTAAACAGTACGATCATGATCAAAAAGCCCGGATAAGAGTAATCCAGATAGTGCTGCTGCCCCGCGGCATCGCCGGAGCGAAACGAGCTGCCAAAGCCGGAGCCGATCACCACCCAGAACACCAGGGGCGAAGCGATGACTCCAACTACCCGCGCACGCTGGCGATAGAAGCGGACCAACTCTCGCCACCAAAGCGTAAACGCAGGCAGCATGATTCCTGTGGTGGTGGCATGGACCGGGAGGGTGGCGCTTTGGGTGACCACATCAACTCATTTTCTGCGCTTGCGGCGCCTTCTTGAGAGTGAATTTCTTGCGCGCTTCCAGATACACGTTCAGGAAAAGGATGCTGGAAAGAGCAAGCATGATAATGGTCATGAAAAGGCCATCCACGGTGGTGACGGTTCCGTTCATCACGATACGGGCGACGCCTGCCAAAGGCACTAAGCCGAGGATAACCGACAGCACGAGCATCATAGGCTAGCTCCCTGTAGCGCCGCCGTCTCGGTGGCCGTCTCGCTTCCAACCTTCGCCCATCGTGCCGTTGGTTGGCAAATCGTCGCGGCCAAACTGAAATTTCCTTTGGCTCCATGAGGCGGCGCGAAGCAGCCTCGACAGCCGGCAGAGCCTGCCCGGAGCGCGGCCGAAGGGAGGCCGGCGCTAGTAAGGTCGTTCTTCATCTTGTGTCCAGAATTTGTGGCCGGTGCGGTGGATGAAAACATCCTCCAGCGACGGCTTGCTGACCGAAACAGCTTGAATCTCGCCAGGAAAGGATTCGACCACGTCAGTAATAAAGCGGTGACCGTTCTCCCGCTCCAGGCGAACCTGGCCTGCCAGCACCTGCGCATCCAGATTGAAGCGCGTGCGAATGCGTTCCGCCAGCGATTCAGCGTCTTGGGCATCGAGCAGAATCACGTCGCCGCCAATTTCATGCTTCAGTTCGGTGGGGGTTCCGAGCGCAACCAGCTTTCCCTCATTGAGGATGGCCAGACGGTCGCAGCGCTCGGCCTCTTCCATGAGGTGCGTGGTCACAATCACGGTCACCTTTTCCTCATCGCGCAAAATCTGGAGATACTGCCAGAGGTCGCGGCGCGCGCCCGGGTCAAGCCCGGTTGTTGGTTCGTCGAGCAGCAATACAGCGGGACGGTGAAGCAGGCCCTTGGCAAGTTCCAGACGGCGTTGCATGCCGCCAGAAAAAGTCTCGGCTTTCTCGTGGGCGCGATCCGCCAGCCCGACCCGCGACAGCATTTCTGGAATGCGTGCTTTCAACGCCTGGCCGCGCAATCCGTAAAGATGGCCCTGGTGCCAAAGATTTTCAGCGGCAGTGAGCTTCACGTCAATGCTTTGAGCCTGGAAGACCACGCCGATTTCGCGACGCAATTTGGTAGGCTCTTTCGCCACGTCAAATCCCATAATGACGGCCTGGCCGCCACCCGGCACCATCAGGGTCGAAAGAATGCGGAACATTGTGGTCTTACCGCTACCGTTGGGTCCGAGCAGTCCAAACAGTTCCGCATGACGCACTTCGAATGAGACCCCGTTTAGGGCGGTGCGCCCGTCATAGTGGTGGACGAGATCCTGAACCAAGATCACCGCGGGAATGGCCAGCTTCGCGTTACTGGGAAAATCTGGTGCGACGTAAGCGGGGGCTTTGAAGACCACAGGGTATTTTATCTTAAAGGTGCTGCCGAGCGACGCTCGGTTGGACAGATAGGAAACCTGTCCCGGCACGAGCCACGCAGGCCTATAAGTGCGTGTTAAGCATCATCAGGGCGAACAGCAGTGGCAAGTAGAACACGGTAGCTTGCAGAAGCTGGCGCGCCCGCTGTTTTGAGCGAGCTGTGTCCGGCGCCATCTTGAATGTAGCCAGACGCACGCCGACGTAGAACAGCGCCACGCCTAGCACCAGAGCCCCGGCGAAGTAGAGCCTGCCAGCCATGCCCAGAAACGTAGGCAGCAGGCTGACCGGAATCAGCGCCAGCGAGTAAAACACGATCTGGCGGCCTGTGGACTTGCCGTCCGTCTCCACCACCGGCAACATGCGTATGCCGCCATCTTCATAATCCTGGCGGTAGAGCCACGCGATGGAGAAAAAATGTGGAAACTGCCAGAGGAAGACAATGGCAAACATTACCAGCGCGCCCCACTCCAGGCGGCCACGCGCCGCGGTCCAGCCCAGCACTCCCGGCATAGCCCCGGGGAAGGCGCCTACGAAGGTGCATATAGGATGCACTTTCTTCAACGGGGTATAGGCCGCGAGATAGACCCCCGAGGTGGCCAGCGCCAGCAAAGCGGTTAGCGGATTGAGCATCAGGCCCAAATAGAGAGCGCCGCCGAACATCATCAGAGCGCCAACCAATGTAGCGTGCAGCAAGCTGAAGCGACCCGCCGGAATGGGGCGTTGAGCGGTGCGGCGCATCTGGCTATCGGTTTCCCACTCCATTACTTCGTTGAGCGCCGCGGTCCCACCCGAAACCAAGCCGATCCCCAGAAGAGCGTGGAGCAGACCCCACGAAAGGGAAGAGACGCCCGACTTCAAAGCACCGAAATAATAGCCACACCACGCGGTCACGATAATAAGCGTGGTCACGCGCAGCTTGGTCAATTCCGCGTAATCGCGAGCCAGCGTCAGAGCACTGCTCCGCGGGGCTACCAGAGGTTGTGTCACCGTGCTCACGCAGCCACCGGCTTACCTTCTCTCCTTGGCAGGCGTTCCGCCAAAGGCATTGGGACGTGACGCCAAACCTGCGCCGCCAGAACGACGGTGGTCGCGAGCAGCAAAGCTCCCACCGCAACATGCGCGACGGTTGAGATTACCATGGGTAGTTCGGGTTGAAGCGCGTCATGCCCCCAGGCTACCCGGGTGAGAAACGCGACAAAACCGAGGCACAGTTGCGCGATCAGAAGGGAGAGCATAGTGATAGCCGGACGCCTCACCGGGTCAATTTTCGAATATTGCGACAGTGCGCGTACGGCCGTCCAAGATAGCACAATCGCCACCGTTCCTGAATTCACAACATGCGGCCACCAACTCAGTCCGTGATGGCGAAACAGCGCACCCAGGATGAGCTGCACATACAATACGAAAATAGAGAGCAAGGCCAAGATGAAAAGACTCGGGCGTTGCTCATCGACGTCCACTCGGGGAGCTTCTTCCATCCACCTTTGGCCGGTGAATATCGCGATCAGGACCGCGACACAGAAAAACGTCTGCGCCAGCGCCGCGTGTGCCGACGAAATCGCCGGAGGCAAGTAGAAAAGAACCGTGAGTCCGCCCAGAATTCCTTGGGCGATCACCACGCCCAATGCCGTGACGCCCAGGTATTTCATCCAACGGCGACGGTCGGCGCGCCAGGTCCAGATGGCGAGGACAATGCTCAGAAATCCTACAAACTGGGCGATCATGCGATGGGTATGCTCGAATCGCACGCCACCGACTAGATGAGGAATCTTGTACAGGGAGCCGAATGAGGTGGGCCAATCGGGGACCGAGAGGCCCGCGTCGTTGCTAGTCACGAGGGCTCCAGCAATGATCAGCAGAAAAGTCGCGCCAGCGGTGAAGACAGCAAATCGGTGATGCGCGCGGTTGTAAGGTAGGGCGACGGCCTTCAGAAGCGGCTCCTTGGATGTTTGCGTAACGCCGCCGTCCCGGCGGCCGTACGGCGTGCGTCCCGCCCCGCCAGGCCGAGGGCAAGACGCCCTCGGTACAGCCGGCAAGATGCCGGCGCTACGCTCAGGCGGTTACGGTTTGAAGCCTTGGTCCACCGTCTTGCTGTCTTTGGCGGCCAGTGTGACTTTCTGGGTCTGCTCGCCCAACTTTTCTTGGACAAACGCCAGCGTGTAGTCGCCTGGTGGCAGGCCCTTGATCTCGTACTTGCCGTCAGCGCCGGTGACGGCGAAGAACGGCGTCTTCACCACGTTGACGTACATCTTCATCCAGGGATGCTGGTTGCACTTTACCGGCAGCATCACTTCTTCGCGAGCGAAATTTTTCTCGATCGCAGCCGCTTTTGGAGGCTGGGACTCGTTCCACTCCCGGTTGTCTTTCGGAGTGGGATGAATATTATGAGTGGTTTCGTCGTCGTTGCGGATCTCGATATTCTGCCCAGTCATCACGCCCAGCACGTGAGGATGATACTGGCAGCCCTTCTGGTCAATCGTGGCCGAATCCTTGGGAACGTCGAAAGTGCGATCTCCCAAACCCTCTTTCACGTAAACGAAGACATTGGCCAGCTTACCGCCATCTGCCACGATCGTTTCAGCTGTGTTGTTTCCCTTACAGGCCGCATCCTGGCTCATGTCGATCTTCTGCGCCTTGGGGGCCGCCCCGCCGAAGGTCACAGTACCGCTTACGCTGGCGGCCGTAGCCGGATCAATCGGAGTTGCGGTGGCCGCCGGCTTTGCCTCCGAGCTGGGCGCCGCGCTTTGCTCCTCGTTGGTGTTTTCCTTCTTGCTACAGCCCGTCAGCAGTCCCAGCAGGCAGAGCAAGAACATTGCTGCACAAATTTTCCTATTCATTATGTCGCCCTTTCGTCAGGTTTATGTCTCTCACCAGAACTTCGACAAGCGGATGTCCCGCCCGCGCAGCCAAACGCATACCCCTTCATCGCATCTGTAGAGCACAACATTCTACCGCGAACCACTGATGCCTGCCGTCGAAGCCAGACGGGCGGGCTGCTTGCGCTTCTCCCGCGGCTGAATCGCAGCCCGCGCATGTCCCATGGACGCCGCCACCCGCCGCTGTTCTTCCGGCGTGAGCTGGAATATGTAGTCCACCAGCAGCTTGCTGTGGTCTTTTTCATATCCCTGGAAGGATGGCGGAGTCGGACCGGAGAAAACCCAGTGATTATTTTCCCGCTTGAACAGCCCTGAAGGCATGGCTGTGCCAGGGCTGATGGCCTGCGGATCCAGGATCCAGCGCTCCACCCAGTCCGGCTTCAGACGTTCTTTAGCGAGCAGGAAGTTGGGTGCGGTGGCGATCTTGTCATGCTGCGGATCGCCGGTGGCATGACACTTCAGGCAGGGCGCTGCGGTGCTCGAGAACAAGCTTCGCGCCATGTCGTTCTCTTTGCTGGTGAGCACCGGCACCTGCTCGGGAATATAGGGCAGGGGCTGCTGCGAGAGCGCCTGGAAGAATCGCACCAGTTTTCGCAGCTCATTGTCGGAGAACGAAAACGTCGGCATGCGCACCTGTAAATACGGCCGCACGCCGTTGCGGTTGGTGTCCGTGGTACTCAGCGACGGATTCGAGAGGAACCGGCGCAACCACTCGGGATCGACGCGCGCGCCTTCGGTCAGCAGTTTGGGCGGCAACTGCTCCTGCGCATCCTGATAGCGCTTCATGCCCATCAGCACCGTGCCCTGTTCCGGCATAAGCTGGTGGCAGCCCATGCAGTTGTACTTCTCGACCACCCACCAGCCCTCCTGAATGTCACGACGCGCGTCGCCGGGCTTGTACTGATAGGCAGGGGGCAGGGAACTCTCCTCGCTCCCCAGCAGGAAGGTGGTGAGATCCTGAATCTCCGCTTTGGAGAGATGCAGGTTGGGCATGCGAAGCACTTCAGTCTCCGACTTGACCTTGCCTTGGTCGTAAACATTCGGCTCCGCAAGTTTGTGCTCGAAGAAGCCCTTGTGGTCATACCATGGCTCTTTGGCGGGGCCTTCCGGCAGGCGCGCCAGATCTTCGGGATCGGTGATCGGTTCGGACTTCTTGCCGCCGCGCTGCGAAATTTCGGTGAACAGAGCGAAATCGAGACGCTCGATGGGCTTGCTGCCTTCGTAGGTCAGCTCGGTTCCGATGCGGCCTTCGTCTTCGAATCCCGAAATCTCATGGCAGCCGGCGCAACCGTAGTGCCGAATCCACTTCTTGCCTTCTTCTCTCAGCTCGGGATCATCCATGTAGGAAGCTTGAGGATACGAAGAAGGATCCTGCTTCTTCTGAGACATGAGGTAGGTAGCGACGTCCTGCGCATCTTCCGGGCTCAGGCGCAGACTCGGCATCACCGTCATGTTCTGCACCTGCAGCTCATGGCCGTCGTTGGGGCACTGGCTGTGCTGCAGGTCGAACTGGTAAGGCAAACCCTTTTTGGCGTAATCCTCCGGACCGATGTCTTTCTTTTCGTACGGGCAGTACGGACGCGTGCGCTCGCGCGCGTTGTGAACCCAGCGGACCAGGTAATCGTAGTTGGCTTTTTCACCCACGCGGGTCAAGTTGGCGGCGAACGTACCTCCTTGCAGCTGGTCGCCCTCACCGATGGAGTGGCAGGCGAGGCAGCCGCGGGATTCAAACAGTTCCTTCCCGTGATCGGCGTTGCCTGGCTTCTGCTGGGGTAGAGTGTCGGCAAATCCTGACTGCCACAAGTACGCCGAGATGGTCTGGATTTGATGATCGGTGAGGCGGAAGTTCGGCATCTTCGTAGTTGGACGGAAGTCGCTCGGCTTTTTCAGCCAGACTGGAATCCAGTTCTGCTTCAGCTTGAGGCGGACGTCTTTCAGGTTCGGACCGATTTTTTTCACGTCCTGCATCAGGCTGTGGGTCTGAAAATCAAGCTGCTGGATGCGACCGTCGATCTTGCTGTTGGCAACTCTTAGGGCGATCGCTTTCTGATTCAGCAGGTTGGCTTCTTCGTTGCTGGTGGCGGCGTCGGCCTGCTTCATCAGATCGGCTGACACTTTCGTATCGTCGATCTTTTGCTGCTCAAACAGTTTGAGCTGCTGCGTGATCGAGGTCAGATCCTCGGGTTCTTTGTCGTAGCCTTCATAGCGATGGCAACCCATGCAGCCACGCTGGCGGAATAGGAACTTGCCGTTAGAAATGTGAGTGCCGACGTCGCCCGCGGCCAAATGCATGTCGGCCGCGTGACAAGTCTGGCAGCCCGCCTCCGCGTTTTGCTTGGGAAACAGCGGCCACAGCCAGTGCTCGTAGTTGCCGTGCGCTTTTTCGACGCTGGTGGTGGCCCGGCCATTGCCCTGGTGGCAGGGTGAGCAACCAAATTTTTCAGGATCGTGCGTCTTAAGCAACTCCGGTTCGGGATGGCTGGAGAAGGCGCGGGCATATTCGTCAGGCTTCTTTTCACCCTTGGCCACCATCACCGCCGGCGTGATCCGAAGCGGCTCTCTCACGTTCATGTGACAGGATTCGCAGCGGTCGACGATATTCGCGTCCGCCACGTTGATCTGCACAATCTTCGGATCCCACTCCTCGGTCTTCTTTTTCAGGCCGTCGATCTGGGCCGGCGTCAGGTCCACCATGTGGTCGGAAACGAAGGCGGACATCTTGTTGCTGGCCTCGGTCACCGGCTTCAACACTTCTCCCAGTTGGGCGCTCAGCTTGGTCCGCTGATCTTTAAGCGAGTTATAAGTCTCTTCCAGTTGATGGAAGTCATATTGCTGCCTGTGGCCGTCGGGAAATTCGACCGTCGCTTTCTTTTTCTTGTATCCGTCGATGTCCTGTTGTTTGCTCTTCTTGGCTGACGCGCTGCTTTCGGTTTCAAGCTGATAAGTGAGGGCGTTGACGTAGGCACGCCGGTCAGTGAACACATTCTGGACGGCCAGAATCTGCGCGCTCAAATCCGTAATCTGTTTTTGCAACTCATCCCGTCGAGGTCGGGCGATCTCGGACGCGTCCTTGTAGGCCTGTTCCAGTTGCTGGTACTGCGGGTTTTGTTCGACGCCCTTTTGCGACTCCGTCGACTTCGACCGCGCACTCTTCAGAAAGGCGCTGTAGCGCCCCTTCCATTCCTGTTGCAAGGCTTTCCACGGGCGCTGTCCGAAGGACTCGTCCCATAGCGCCCAAAACAGCGTCACCATGAGGATCAACATGGCGATGACGTAATGCGCCGCGTAAGACTTGCTTACAATCGGGTCATTCTCGGGGACGCGTTGCTCGGGCACCAGATCCTCCCAACAGTCGTCGGTCGCTAGTCGTTGGTCCTTGGTCGTCGGCCCTTAGCCACCGGTCGTCGATTTGGCCAACCACCAATAACGAACGACCAACGGCTAAACGTTAAACCAGGGCGTTATCCACACATACTTAATATTCAGCGCGAGACGGAGCAGCATTTTGATCGGTAGTGCGACCATGGAGAGCACGAAAAAGATCATGATGGAATACTGCAACAGGCTCATGCGCTTGTAGTCTTTCGGGTTGTAGCGCCGGAATAGGGCGTGAACAATGAATCCACCCGCAGCGTAAAAGCCTCCCACCACGACGCCACCGAAAATTGCCTTGGCCAGGTTGGAGGTGATCCCGAAAAGGTCGGGCAAATCGCGGTTCACTTCATAAATGAGGCGATTGTGGTCCCAGGTTTGCCCCGGCCAGAACCACTGCCAGCCGGGACCGCGGATGAATGTGCCAATGATGATCATCGCGATCCACAGAATGATGAAGCCGAACATGAAAGTGCCAATGGAAAACTTGCGCTGCTTCCAGGTGTAATAGCCGCTGCCCAGCGGATTGGTGTCGATGTAGGGAATTACCATCAAGCCGACAATGATCAGCGTCGGCATGACCACGCCGGCGATCCACGGATCGAAATACACCAGCATTTCCTGCAGACCCAGAAAGTACCAGGGCGCCTTAGCCGGATTCATGGTCAGGTTCGGGTTGGCCGGTTCTTCAAGAGGCGCATTCAGAGTGATGGACCAGACCATCAGAACAATGGTGACGATCATGGCCGCCAGAAACTCGATGCGTAGCAGGAAGGGCCAAACGTGGATTTCCTTTTGCCAGCCCGGCCTGAAAGGCCACGACTTGCGATGATGTGTTTTGGCCAGGGCAGGATTGGTTTCTAATTCGCCGATCAATGCATCATTGGCCTGGGCCTGTTGCCATGCCAGATAAATGTAAAAGATGAGAAGTGGAATCAGCCCCACGATGGGCACATTGTCGGGTGCAGAACAGATCTCCCAAAGTTGTCGCCAATCCATAATTGCTCCCTACGCCAGTGTGGGAACGGATCTTTGACCCGCCCAAGTCGCCGAGGCTCGACAGTTTGCCACGCGCAAACCCGTGTGGCTCGGCCGAGCTCCCCCTGTGTCGATAAGCCGAGCAAGGCTCGGCAGTATTTGCAGCGTTGGACGGGTCCCTTCGCCTTCGCTCAGGGTAAGCTCCGACCCGTCCCTACACGAATCTTTGCCGAGCCCCGCTTAGTCCGATAGTCGAGACTACCTCTTCGGTTCTTTCACTTCCGAAGCCAGCATGACCGGCGCCGGTCCCGAAATTCCGCCGTCCTTCCGCACCCGCCAGAAATGCACAATCATCAGCACCGAAGCCACGATCGGAATCCCGATGCAATGCCAGATGTACGACCGTAGCAGCGCATTCGCGTCCACGATCGAGCCGCCTAGCAGGCCGAAGCGCACGTCGTTGTAGGGCGTCATTCCCAGCATCTTGCCGAACGGACCTTCGTTGCCCAGGCCGGGCGTGGCGCGCGCCATGTTGGTTCCCACCGTGACTGCCCAGAAACCGAGTTGATCGTCTGGAAGCAGGTAGCCGGTGAACGAGAGCAGCAGGGTGAACACCAGCAGGAGCACGCCGATATTCCAGTTGAACTCGCGTGGCTTTTTATACGACCCGGTGAGAAAGACACGGAACATATGCAGCCAGACGGCGATCACCATCAAGTGCGCCGCCCAGCGGTGCATGTTGCGCAGCAGCTTGCCGAAGGGGACGTCGTGCTCCAGATACAGCACATCTCGAAACGCCTGTACCTTGCTCGGATGGTAGTAAAACATCAGCATCACGCCGGTCAAAGTGAGCACGATGAACAGGTAGAACGTGATTCCGCCCATGCCCCAGGTGTAGCTGTAACGCACGGCGTCGCGGTTGATCTTGGCCGGGTGCAGGTGCAGGAACACGTTCGACAGTACGCCCAGAGCGCGATTGCGCGGGGTGTCGTCGTGTTTGTGGCGAAAGATCGAGGTGTAGACCTGGGTCTTGGTCGGATCTTTTAGACCCTCGACCTGCTCTTTAGCTTTTGCGGGCAAGTCGGTCTTGAGTGATTGAACGTCTTCTCTTACGCCTGCCTTCACCCGTTCCAGCAGGCCGACCCGGTTCCCGTTCTTCCCGTTTCCATTTTCTTCAGGCATTTGAACCTCTTCCATCTCCTGTGGGGACGGGGCTAAGCCCTCGTCCAGGCCAAGCGCAGCTCGGCGGTCTTCTACGTCGGCAGAAACGAGCCGTTGTCGTTGAACTGGCTGGGCTGCCCCTTGGGCCATTGGTAAAGTTTTGAAACATCCACCTGAATCTGGCCGTCGGGCGCTATTTCCACCCGAGCCCGGTCCATAGGCCGGGGCGCCGGTCCTTCGAAATTGACTCCTTCGCTGTCGTATCCGCTGCCGTGGCAGGGACACTTAAACTTGTTCTCGGCAGGCTTCCAGTCGGGAGTGCAGCCGAGATGGGTGCAACGCGCATAGATAACGAAGATCCGGTCCGGCGTGCGGTCCACCCAGATGCGATACTTTTGCTGAAACTTGGTATCCACACCCAAACCGAAATCCGCCGGGTAGCCGATCTTGAACGACGTAGCCGGCTCAAATAACGTACGGGGCAGGAAGAAACGGAAGAATGCGATGAACCACGCCGTCATGAAAGCCGCGAACGCGGCCCAGGCAAATCGCCGGCGCCCCTGATTGATCTCGTTGTCTTCCGGTCCGACCGATGCCAGGCCTGCGGATGCGGCTGCTCTGGAAGTGCCCACGGCAGGCGTGCCAACGTAGGTCGTAGACTCGCCGCTACGCGAGACCGATGCAGCAGCCGATGGCGGACCAGCAGTAGCGCCAGGGGCCGCCGCAACTGGTTTCGCTGCTGGGGCGGCAACTGCGGCCGCCGCGGGTACTTCCGCCGCGGCGGGCTCGCCGAGCAGTGCCGCCACCTCCGCCGCGGTCAGAGCCGGCAGGCCCTTGCGGCCGCGACGCGCCTGTTCGGCGGCAACGGTAGATTTGCTCCACTTCTTTCCTTCCGCGACCCACTTAGCGACTTCCGCGCTGATGGGGCCGCTGGGCGCTGGAGCGGCGGCAGTTGGCGTAGCCGCAGCCGGGGGCGCGGCAGCGGCGGGAGGTGCGCTGTCTTCTACTGGTTCGCCCAAGAGGGCAGACATTTCCGCGTTATTCAAGGCGGGCAGGCTCTTGCGGCTGCGGCGCGCCTGCTCGGCGGCAATGGTAGACTTGCTCCACTTCCTTCCTTCTGCAACCCACTTGGCAACTTCCTCGCTGATGCTTCCCGTGGCTGCGACAGGAGATGCCGCGACCGGAGCGGTTGCTGCAGGTGCAGCGGCGGCCGGAGCGGGGGCGGGAGCGCCGGCCGGAGCGGAGGACGAACCGGTCCCGCCTTCCTCCCACGGCATGGGTTGGCCAGCTTTGAGGGCCTCAATATCGGCGTCGTTTAGCAGCGGCAAACCTTTGCGCTGGCGGTACGCCTGCTCCATGCCAATGACGGAGTTGTTGAGCGCCGGCCGTGGCAAGGGCGGTAGATGCCCGAGAATTCCGGTCTTGGACTCGTCTGCCATCCGTCCCTTCACTCCTTAGAACTCAACGACTCCGAATCTATTTAACACGATCCCCATGGCCCGAACGCGCTCGGCGGACGGGCGAGGCTCGCCGGCCCTTAGCTCGTCGGACTGCGGAGCTTTGCTTCGGCCGGGCGGGTGTGTGGGCACCGGCCCCTACGCGGTCATCCTCAGTCCGCCGCAACGAGACGATCTGCGTCGCGTCGCCGGCATAGATCCATGCCCAACGCGTTTTCCACCAGATCGGCCAGCGCCGCGATGAACGTCGGCGAATCATTCAGGCCGGCTGTCATCTCAAACTGTTTGATCCCCAGCGCCGCGGCTTCCTCGCGCGCCTGGTGATCGATCTCGCCCAATGTCTCCACGTGGTCGGAAACGAAGGCGATGGGGACAACGCAAACTTCGCACACCCGCTCCGCTGCCAAGTCTCGAATCGTCCGGTGCAGCGACGGCTGCAGCCACTTGCTGGCGCCCACCTTGCTCTGATAGCAGAGGCGGCAGCGGTTCGGCCAACCTCCGCGCTGCATCAGCAGTTCGACGGTTTCTTCGATGTGACGCTGGTACGGATCACCCTTTGCGATTACCGACACTGGTACGCTGTGCGCGCTGAAGACAATCTCCGCGCATCCCGATACCGGGAACCGGGCCAGCGCTTGATCCACTCTCTCTGCCAGGGCGTCCAGATAAAGCGGGTGACGATAAAACGGCTCAACGCAACGCACTGGAATATGGTCATGGAATAAGCGCCGCCATTCATTAAGACTGCTGCCGGTGGTGGTGCTTGAATATTGGGGATAAAGCGGGAGAAGCACAACTTCGTCGCAGCCGGCCGCACGGATCTGCTCGATCGCCTCAGCGGTGAAGGGATGCCAGTAACGCATGGCCACAAAACAATTTGCGTCCAAGCCATCAGCGGCCAGCTTCTCCCGCAGAGCGCTGGCCTGCTGCTCGGTAAAACGGCGGATCGGCGAAGCTCCACCGATCGCCGAATAGTGGTGCTGCACCTTTTTGGCGCGAGTGGTGGAGATCAATTTGGCCAGCGGTTTTCGTCCGATGCGGGCAAAGGGAAAATCAATAATGTCGGGATCGCAAAAAAGATTAAAAAGGAAGGGCTCAATCGCTCGCGGAGTATCAGGGCCGCCGAGCTGGAACAGAACTACACCTACTCGCCGTGTTGGGTTAGCCATCCCCCGGGTGTCCTTGAAGAAGGAGGATGTTACTCAAAATCTGTACACCGCGTCAACGTGGAGTTGCGCCGCACGGACTATTTCGGCCAACGGTGGACCTCTACTTTGTCCCCGATCTCGATGTTCATCAGGTCTTCGCCTACTTCCAGCGGTCCTGTATAAGTTTTTCGGGTGTGGGCCACCAGGTCCGGAGCGTCGAAAGGTACGACGTGAGAATAGATTGCCAGTTTTGGCTTCACCCGGCTGAAAACCGTTCCTGCCTGTTCTGGCGTGGTGTGATGATCGATCACTTTCTGCTTTTGCTCAGGGCTGAAGAGATTGTCGCTCGCGCGATAGGCCTCGGGATCCAGCACCTCGTGAATCAATACATCCGTTCCCTGAGCGAACTGGATCAGGTTCTCGGAGTACCGGGTATCACCGGAGAGCACTACGGAACGCCCCGCATATTCGACGCGATAGCCGAAGGCGGGCTTGATCGGAGCGTGATCAACGGTAAAGGCAGTGACCGTCAAATCGCCGTTCCGGTAGACCACACCCTGCTCAATATCCTTAGTCACAACCGCCGCGCCTTGCGCGGGAAGCCTTTCATCTACGTCGCGCCGGACGTGGATATCGAACTGGTAGGACTGCTCCAGATGCGACATCATCTCCGCTGTTCCTGCCGGCCCCCAGACGCGGAGAGGTGTGCTCCTGCCAAAAATCCAGCCCGTCAAATAGAAATCCGGAATTCCGACAATGTGATCGGAATGCAGGTGAGTCAAAAATAAAGCGGTCACTTCGGAAAACGGGACTTTGAGCTGATAGAGACGCTGTGTGGCCCCACGGCCGCAGTCAAACAGCAGCTTTTCTTTTCCCGCCTCGACCAGAATGCTCGGTCCAAATCGCTCCATGACGGGACGCGGGTAGCCAGTGCCCAAAAGAGTGACCTTGAGATCCTGTGCATAGGCAGGCGCGGCAAACTTGACTACCGCAATTAGCAGCAGGACAGACTTCAGCCACAAATCTCTGCGCGAGCGCGGCAGAGTATTCATAAATCTACGCGTGAGAGGATTCGGCCTGGCTGGGAACGTCCGTGCTCGATTCCATGAATTGGATAATGGAGTCCGCGAACTCCGAGGTCCCAGCTTTCCCACCCACATCACGAGTGGTCTTGTCCTTGGTGCGATAGACCTTTTCCAGCCCATCGTGAATCTTGTCGGCGGCGGCGTGCTCGCCCAGGTGACGCAACATCAGTTGAGCCGAGCGAATGACCGCAGTCGGGTTGGCAATATCTTTGCCCGCGATGTCAGGCGCGGACCCGTGCACCGCCTCGAAGATGGCGCACCGGTCGCCCAGGTTGGCGCTGGGCACGAACCCCAACCCGCCGACGAACGCGGCGCAGAGGTCGGAGATAATGTCGCCGTAAAGATTTTCCATCACCAGCACATCATATTGATAAGGATTCATGACGAGCTGCATGCAAGTGTTATCCACGATGTGCTCGCCGTAAGTGATCTCGGGATATTCCTTGGCGATGTTGCGCGAACAGCGCAGGAAGAGGCCATCCGACAGCTTCATGATGTTGGCTTTGTGGATGGCGTGGACCTTCTTGCGATGATTCTTGCGCGCGTATTCGAAGGCGAAGCGCGCGATGCGCGTGGAGGCCTTCTCGGTAATGATCTTAAGGCTCTCGACTACGCCTGGAACCACTTCATGCTCGATTCCGGAATACAGGCTCTCGGTATTTTCGCGGACGATGATGAGATCCACATTGGGGTAGCGGGTGGGAATATGTGGAAGGTTGCGAATCGGGCGGAAGTTGGCGTAAAGCTCGAACTTCTTGCGCAACGCCACGTTGATGCTGGGAAAGCCTTCTCCGACCGGCGTGGTGACGGGGCCCTTCAACCCAACGTGGGTACGTTCAATCGACTCGATCAGTTCCTTGGGAATATATTCGTGATACTTCTCAAAGGCCTCGGCGCCGGCCTGAAAGATCTCCCACTCGAACTTGAGGCCGGTAGCTTCCAGAATACGCACGGTGGCCTGGGTCACTTCTGGCCCAATGCCGTCGCCGGGGATGAGGGTGATCTTGTAAGCCATACTTTTGATTCACGGTAGCGCCGGCGTCCGGCCGGTGTTCCATCGACAGCCCCGCACGCAGCCCTGAAGCCCAAACGCCGAGGGCCAGATGCCCTCGGGACAGCCGGCAGATGCCGGCGCTGCCGAATACCTAATTCTTTACCGCACCTTTGCTGCGAACTTCGGGCCCATCCTTGGTCTTCAACAAATCTTTCAGCTCGGTCATGAACTCCTGAACGTCTTTGAAGTCCAGATAAACCGAAGCGAAGCGAACGTACGCGACTTTGTCATAGCGGCGAAGTCGGTTCATAATCAACTCTCCCACTTCGCTGGTCTTGCGCTCGCGCTCCGCTGAATCGATGACGAAAGCTTCCGCCTCGTTCACAATCTGCTCCAACCGGCTGATGGGAACGGGGCGTTTTTCGCACGCCCGCAGCAGCCCATTCAGCACTTTCTGGCGGTCGAATTTCTCGCGGCGGCCGTCCTTCTTTACCACCATGTAGGGGATTTCGTCGATCCGCTCGTAGGTGGTAAAGCGCTTGCCGCACTTCAGACACTCGCGGCGGCGGCGGATGGAATCGGCTTCCTTACTCTCCCGCGAGTCCACCACTTTGTCATTTTCAAAGCCGCAGAAAGGACACTTCATGTCACATGGGATGAAGCTTCGCTTGCATTGTAGCAGGCGCCAGATGAGGCCTACTTGCGGTACACCTCGGTACGTTGGAATCAGCCACTAGGAGGCGAGGTTGAAAACGATTCGCTCGCCTCTTCTCGATGGCTCTCTTCGGATAGCTTACGCAAGGACAGCCGCTCATGATGAGCCAGCAGCAGACCGGCCGGTATGACAGCCACAAATGTTGTCAGCCACAGCATAATGCCGCAGCTTGCCGCCAGTTCCTTGGGCACGTCGAAGATATGCTCCAGGGCGGCGATGGTGGCAAGTTGCGAACCCCCGCCCACTCCGGGTAGTTGCAGAACGGACCCCAGCATGCTCGAGCCCATGAGCAAAAGCACCTGCACCAGCCGGATGTCGAGTGGGTCTTCGCCGAATACGTGGGCGGTTTGATGATAAGCAATCGTGACTTCGTGGTAGGCGACCGCAATGATCCACCACATGCCAATCGAAACCACGATCAGCATGAGTAAAGAAACCGGACCGTGAATCGTATTCAGCCCCTGACCAAATTCACGGATCTTCTGAGCTATCCGGTGGCTCAGCCTGGCGCCCCAGTGCGAAAAGCGATGTTCCACCCAGCTCGCCAGGGCTTCCCCTTTACGGCTCACGACAACCGCGCCCAGCGCCAGAGCGATGACCATTCCAAGAAAGAGAAGGCCGCCGTCACGAAAACGGCTGAAGTACTCGGGGTGTGGGAGCGCCCGTCTCGAACTCGGCAGAAATATGCCCACCGCCATGAGCACGGCAAAGGCGCCAATATCAAATATCCGCTCTACCGCCCAGACTGCCACCTGGGACGAGACCGGCAGATTCTGCCGCCGGGCGATCAGGTAAGGGCGGATGAATTCTCCCGGACGTCCCAACAGGGCTAATCCGGTAAAGCCGATCAGAGTGGGCGGCACCAGCTGCAACCACGACGCCTGGGGACGGACCGGGCGGAGAAAAATCTTCCAGCGAATCGCCCGGAAAATGTAGGCGACATAAATAAGACCAACAGCATGAGCAATATGCCATGGCCTGATCTGTTCCGTCTCGGCCCAAAAGGTAGTCCAGTCGAAGCTTCGCCAATGACGGAACTGCAGATATACCAGCACGGCGAAAACGATCAGGATTCCGCCGGTCAAAAAGATGCGCTTTCTGTCCATGTCTTAGGGGAGGACCCGAGCAACCGTGTGGCGCCGAGCACGGCGCCCACCCAAGCTAAAGGACCCAAGGTAGCTGATCCAAGGTAAATGACGCAGAGGCGGGGGTCAACGCGCCTGACCATCCCTGGTGACACGAATCCCCCAATTCTCCCGATTGTTCAGGGTGGATTGTTCAGCGTGGATTGTTCAACCCAGGATTGCTCAACGCGGAGTTGTTCAACGCGGGAACTGGAGACGTGACATGGGGAAGCGCAGCCTGCTTCACCATGGCGGGCGGCTCGGGCGCCTTCTTGGTTCGGTTGGTTTTGGCCGCGACTGCCGCCGCTTTACGCTGGGCCAGCTTCTTGCGATTAAAGTCGCGAACTATTTTTGCCACGTAGGCGCGCGTCTCGTAGTACGGCGGCACGCCGCGATATTGTTCCACCCGCCCGGGCCCGGCATTGTAGGCGGCCAGCGCTTTGATCAAATCGAAGTTGTAGCGTTCCAGCAGTTCGCTCAGATAGCGCGTGCCTCCCTCCACATTGGCCCCTGGGTCGAAGGAATTGGAGACCCCCAGCTTGGAGGCGGTTTGCGGCATCAGTTGCATCAGGCCCCGTGCCCCTTTGGGGGACACGGCGCGAGGGTTGAATCCGCTCTCCGCGTGGATCACGCTGTTGATGAGGTCGGGATCGATATGATGCCGGTCGCTGATGGTATTGATCACCTCGTTCAAATTCTGCGGTTTCGCGGCGGCAACACCGGCCAGCGGAGCAATGGCAATGGACGGCGACAGATCCTTCTCAAAGCGTTCGATCTGGTCGGTCGCAATGTCGACATAGCTGGAATTGTCGGCGCCGAGATAAAGACGAGTGACAGCGCCCAAGTTCTCACGCCGCTCATGTCGAACCGAAAAGCCGTTGTGCAGGATGGCAAGGTCGGTGGCGAAAACCGGGATCGCGGAGAGCAATAGTCCCAGTGCAAATCCGAGTTTGTTCAGCATCGGCATTGCTCTCTTTCGTAGCGCCGGCGTCTCGTCGGCTGTCCCGAGGGCATCTTGTTCTCGGTGTTGGTGCCCCTGGCGGTGCGGCGGGACACCCGGAGCCTGTCCCGAGCTGGTCCGAGGGAACAGCCGCCGGGACGGGGGCGCTACCAAAACCCTGCGCCCGCCCCCGTTCCTAATACCTGCTCAATGGCGGCCGCTACACCGTTCTGGTCATTCGACAAGGTTACGGCCCAGCCGTTGCGGCGCAACTCCTCCGACGCATTTCCCATGATAAACGGCACACCCGCGAAGGCAAGCATTTCTATGTCGTTGTAGTTGTCACCAATGGCCATGACCTGTTCTCGGGGGATGCCGCGGTACTTGGCCCAGCGCGCTAAGGCATGGCCCTTGGAGCATCCATGGTTGAGCACGTCAACAATGGAAAGGTCGCGCACCGGGTATTCGGTGCGAAGCACGGTAATATCTCTGTCCAGTCCACTGGCCGCCAATGAGGCCAACGCCTGCTGCATGCGCGGGATCGGCCCGCAGAACATGGCTTGTACCGGATCGCTGGTCAGCGAGTTTTCAATGGGGATGACGAAGGCAATGTATTGCAGATTCTTTTCCAGCCAGCGCTGGATGCTCCCATTCAATTCGTTCATGTGCTCGAGCACGATCGCGCCTTGGGCTTCGGTATCGAAGGTTAGGACCGTGTTTCCGCGAAATTCCTGCATGTTGTCGCAGAGTCTGCGGCAGGTTCCAGCCGGGAGCAGGTCACGATGGAAGGTTTCTCCCGCAAGCGATCGCGTGACCGCACCGTTGGAGCTGATGACCCACAGGTCAAATCCAAGTTGCTGCACAATGGGCAGGGCAAAAGTGTGACGCCGTCCTGTGACTACGACTACCTCAACCCCTTCCGCTTGGGCCCGGCGCAAGGCCGCCATATCGGCCGGCGAGATCTGAAATTCGGGATTCAGCAGCGTGCCGTCAATATCGATGGCTAGCAGGCGAATGGGAGGCTTCACTACAAGGATTTTAGCATCGCCAAAGGCTCGGCAACGGCGCTGGCAGGAGGTTGGACCCAGGACCTCCACCGCACCTGCCGTTTTCATTGCGGGCTCAAGCCGCGTACTATACTGCTGCATCGACGCATGGGATCGCTACTACTTTTCGCTTTTTCGTGGTGGGGCATTCTGCTGCAGGCGTTCGCCATTATTCACTTTATCCGGCGCCGCCCGGACACCTTCTGGCTATGGATCATCCTCATCGGTGGCTGGCTCGGAGCCTTGGTCTACATCGCAGTTGAGGCAATTCCTGATGCCGGCCTGTTGCGCCAGTCCTTCAAGGTGTTCCCGCGCCGCAAACGGATCCGCGAACTGGAGTCGGCCGTTCTCGACAATCCCTCCGCAGGAAATTATGAGGAACTCGCCGACTTGTACCTTGAAGAAGGGCGGTTCGCGCGGGCGCGGCAAGCGTATGACAAGGCGATCTCGTCCCGCACCGACTCCCCGGATCCGTTCTACCGTCGCGGAATCGCCGCCATCCAAATGGGCGATTTCGCGGCCGCGCTGCCAGACCTCGAACGGGTGACGGCAAGCGATCCGACCTATGACTTTCATGGTGCCGCCGGATTGCTGGCCCATGCTTACGCCAATACTGGCCAGCCGGAGCGGGCCGGCGCGCTGTTCCAGCAAGTGACCAAAATTTCCACCTCGTCGGAGACCTACTACAACTACGCTTGCTTTCTCGCATCTCAGCAACGCAGCGCCGAAGCGCGCCAGTGGGCCCAGCAAATTCTGGCGAAGAAGCCCAACATGCCTGGATATTTGCGCCGCCGCGAACGACCCTGGTTCCGTAAAGCAAACGCATTGCTGAAACGCCTGCCGGAGTAGTCTTCTCGAAAAAGTACGGCGACCAGAGTCAATTTCCATGGTCTGCCTTGCTCTTCTACCTTGGGCTATCGTTAGCGGTCGCTGTCGCAGCACAGGCGAAGAGCACAGCCGCGTCTGTGATCATCGAAGTAACAGATCAGAGTGGAGTCCCAGTTCCCCACGCGCAGATCAAGCTCTCCCCGGTACCAAAGGCGGCTGCAAAAAAACTCGAAACCGGCGCAGATGGCAGATCTTCCGTCGCTTTGAGATTAGGGAGCTACGACCTGTTCATAGCCAGGCCGGGCTTTCGACGTCACCCCATGCATATTTACCTGCAAGATGCCGCCAGTCAGACGGCAAATGTTGTATTTGTTGGTCGGGTTCTTGTCCAGAAGCTAAGCATTGCCCTAGCGATGTCGAGGCCTTACCGTCCGCTCACTGATCTCTGCGATTAATCTGCCAAATTCTCCGCCTGCTAAACTCTCTTGGTGTCCCCCATCGCCTACCTTGAGTGCACCAAATGTGGTGCACACCTCACCGCAGACCATCCGCAGACCATATGTCCCAAGGATGGCGGCGTGCTCTATGTTCGCTATGACCTAGGAAACCTAAAGCAAAACTTTAACCGCGACTCCTTGCGGACCCGCCCCGCAGCCATGTGGCGCTACGCTGAGGTCCTGCCCGATGGCACTCCCGTGTCGTTGGGTGAGGGTTTTACTCCGATGTTGCCCAGCCGGGAATTTCCGGGTGTTTATATTAAGGACGAAGGTCTGAATCCGACCGGCTCTTTCAAAGCGCGCGGCCTGTCTGCCGCCGTCACCATGGCCAAGGCATACGGTCTTAAGAAGCTGGCGATTCCGTCGGCTGGAAACGCGGCCAGCGCCTTGGCTGCTTATGCCGCCGCCGCCGGTCTGGAAGCGCACATTTTCATGCCCCGGGATGTGCCCTTTGCCAATCGGGTGGAGTGCGCAAGCTACGGCGCACAGGTGACGCTGGTCGACGGTCTCATCAGCGACTGTGCCCGCCTGGTGGCCGAGCGCAAAGACAAAGAAGGCTGGTTTGACGTCTCTACCTTGAAAGAGCCTTTCCGGGTTGAAGGCAAAAAGACCATGGGGTACGAGATAGCCGAGCAGCTCAACTGGAAGCTGCCACGGGGGATCATTTACCCCACGGGCGGCGGCGTTGGCCTCATTGGCATGTGGAAGGCGTTTGAGGAAATGGAATCACTGGGATGGATTGGAGCCGAGCGTCCCAAGCTGGTCTCCGTGCAATCCGCTGGTTGCGCCCCGATTGTTAAAGCGTGGGATGAAGGTAAGTCCAACTCCGAATTCTGGCCCGAGGCTTCCACTTTGGCAGCCGGTCTCCGCGTCCCCAAAGCCTATGGAGATTACCTCCTGCTCGATATTCTGAAGAAAAGTTGTGGCATGGCCTTGTCCGCGACCGACACAGAAATAATGGAAGCAGTGCGGCACTGGGCTGCGGTGGAAGGAGTTTTTGCCGCTCCGGAAGGAGCAGCGTCGCTGGTCGCTTATCGCAAATTGCGTGCCCGCGGGTTCTTCGTCGCCGAAGACCAGGTTGTTCTGTTCAACACCGGATCTGGGTTGAAGTACCTGGAAGTCATCGACGGACAAAAGAAAAATGCCAAACCGCCGGCCTCGCGCCAGATCGGCGGAATCATCGGGCCGTACTAGGTAGTGCCGCCGGCTTTAGGTCTTCGTGCTACATTTCCCTCAGCGGACCTCATGGAACAGCGCCTCATCCTTATTGACCTGCTAATCAAGGTGGGCGTAGCCGCCTCGGCCGCTAGCATTCTCGGCCGCTCGGTCGAGTTCAAGTCTCTGCTGTTCCGCGACGAGCGCAATTGGAAACAGAAAATCTACCTGGTGCTGTGGATCGGCATTCCCCTGGCTCTGGGCGTCTGGATCCGCATCAACGTCAAGAGCTTTCTTCCCGGGGATTTGTCCTTTGAGACCACTGTGCTGCTGGGCGTGATCGGCGGGCGATTTACGGGTGTGCTGGGCGGGGTTCTCCTGGCTCTCCCCGCACTTTGGCATGGCGAATGGGCGACGCTGCCATTCAATGTGCTGTGCGGGTTTGTGGCGGGACAATTGCGCAATTTCGCTCCCAATCGCGAAGACATCTGGTCGTTTTCCCCGGGTGTTGATCTGAGCATTTACCGGTGGATCAGGCGTAACCTGCCCAAGCCCCACCCGTTTGAATGGCAGACTATGTTTTTTGTCACGATTGTGGGCTTGCGCTTTGTGCAAACCGAGCTTTCGCGTTTCCTGCCGCATGCCGCTTTCAGCCTGGAAAGTCCGACCTGGTTGGTAAAAATCGCAATCTACGCTTCCTCGGTCATTGTCATCGGGACTGAACTCAAAATCTGGAACAGCGTGCGCATTCAAATCAAGCTGGAAGAGCAAGAGCGCCTGTTGCTGCACTCGCGCATGGAGGCGCTGCAGAACCAGATCAACCCCCACTTCCTTTTTAATACCCTGAACTCGGTCTCCTCCCTGGTTCGCTTTGATCCCGACACCGCCCGCCAACTGATCATCAAGCTGGCCAACATTCTGCGCCGCCTGCTCAACAGCAGCGATGCCTTTGTGCCGCTTCGCGAAGAAATGGAATTCATCGACAACTATCTCGACATCGAGGTAGTCCGCTTCGGCCGTGACAAACTGCGAGTGGTGAAGGAACTCGAAACCTCGTCCCTCGACACCATGGTCCCAAGCATGTTGCTACAGCCGTTGGTGGAGAATTCCATCAAGCACGGCTTGTCGTCGAAGATCGACGGCGGCAGCATCTACTTGCGCAGTCGGCTTACCGACTCGCATCTGATCATTGAAGTCGAGGACGATGGCGTGGGAATGGGTTCGGCCAATCTGCTGGAGCGGCCGACTGGCTTGGGCGGAAACGGCATCGGCATGGCCAATGTGGCGGAGCGGTTGAAGGTTCTCTACGGCGACACCGCCCGCATGACCATTGACAGCCGCGAGGGGACGGGAACTCTGGTCAGATTGCGGCTCCCCGTCCTGCAAGGGACAGGCGCGATTCCGGAAGCTTTCTACGAAGCTCGTTCCAGCACGCGACGGTAAAACTCCTCATACTGCGGGATGATCCTGCTGGCGCAGAAACGCGATTGTGCCACCGCCCGGCTGGCCTTGGCCATTTGCTGCAACGCCTTCTCATCGTTTAACAGTTCGATGACATAGCGCGCCATGGTGTCCACATCGCCGACTTCTGCCAGGTACCCGCTTTTCCCATGCTCGATCAATTCCGGAATGCCGCCCACTCGCGTGGCGATAGGGACGACCTCACACGCCATGCCTTCCAGCGCCGCCAGCCCGAACGATTCCAATTCGCTTGGCAACAGCAGGATGTCGGCGAGAGACAGCTTCTCCTGCACCTGCTCCTGCTTGCCCAGAAAAATCACGTCGTTGTGAATGCCTTTCTGTACCGCCAGCCATTCGGCACGCGAGCGGTCGGGTCCGTCACCGATCATCAGCAGCTTGGAGGGAATCTGCTTGCGTACCCGGTCAAAGACCTCGATGCAATCCGTCACGCGTTTAACGGGACGAAAATTGGATAGATGCACCAGCAAGCGCTCGCCGCCGGGAGCGTACTCTTTCTTTAACTCCGAGGCGTTCTCGCCCCGGACGTACACGTCGCAATTCACGAAGTTGTAAATCACCTTAATATTGTTGCGAATGTCGAATTCCCGCAGCGTGCGCTCTTGCAGATATTGCGAGATCGCGGTCACGCCGTCGCTCTGCTCAATCGAGAAGCGGGTGATAGGAAGATAGGAGCGGTCGAGCCCTACCAGCGTGATGTCGGTTCCGTGCAACGTGGTCACGAACGGAAGCTTTCGTCCGCGCGGCTTGGCCGCCATCATCTGGCGCGCCAGCAGAGCGCTCACCGAATGCGGAATCGCATAGTGCACATGCAGCAGATCGAGGTCGTAAAGCTCGGCCACTTCTGCCATCCTCGAAGCCAGGGCCAGGTCATACGGAGGGTAGTCGAACAGCGGGTACCGTGAGACTTCTACTTCATGGTAGTGAATGTTGGGATGGGGGCCGGTCAGCCGAATGGGCTGCGCGTAAGAGATAAAATGAACCTCGTGATCGCGTTCCGCCAGTTCCAGCCCCAGTTCGGTCGCGACTACGCCGCTGCCGCCGTAGGTCGGATAGCACGTAATGCCGATCTTCATGCCCGTCCCTTCCGCATCAGCGTCCTGGCTCCTCACATTCGATGGCCGGATCGCGGCCGGGATTCAGATTTTGACTGAATGTGTTATGTGGGGAGAAAAAAAACGGTACTAGAACGCGCCCTGCACGTTCTTGGAGGGCTCCGAGTCGGCGGCCATGGCGTCGACCTGCTGCTGCAATCGTTCCTGGATTGCTGGGTCGAGGCCTGTGAACTCAATGCCCATGCCCACTCCACCATCACAGGTCCTGACAATGGCGGGAGTGGCAACCTTTTCAGGACCCAGCCAGAGCGTGATGGTTAGGATTTTTCCTACCGGGAGAGGGAGCATTGTCTCGACATAACATCCGCGGCCGTTTACGTCTGCCGCCTTGGTTTTCATGGGCGCGCCGCCGCCCTTCTCATCTCGGATTTCGATGGGGAAGGGAACCTTCTGCCGTGGGAACTTTCTCTTGTCTTCCGCGGGCGGCGCACTGCGGGGAGCGGGTGGCGCTGTTTGCGGCGTCTCCATTTCGCTTTGCCAGGGGCATGGCTGCCCCTCAACCATTTTTACTCCCGCTTCGATCTTCTGAACCGGACCGGCATCGACTACCCACATAACCTTACAGCGGGTTTTTTGGTCGCCGGATTGTACCCCCACGACGTCTCCCGGCTTTAACTGCCTTTCCAGCCCGACCACCTTAGCGCCATGCAGGCTGATATTCCGGGCGTGGGCTTTTTGGGAAAAGGGCCGGCCTTCCGCGTCCATCCCAAACACTCGGATCGGAAGGTTCACGTCGACTCGGGGCTCTGGTTCCTTCGGCATGGGGATGTAGACACACCCTACCCTACTGAACTTCTAGCATTAAATCATAGTTTAGGGGTTTCAGCCCCGATGTCAGGGATGGTCGGTCGGACGTCCGCCGATGGCTCGGCGGTCGGGGCTATTTATCCGCACGCCACGCCACTAATTCTCTGTAGGAGATGACCTCGACCCCGGTCGCCGCCAGTAGGTCACGAGTTGAGGGTGAAGTGAGAAGGCGCAACTCCTGCTCGCGGGATTCCCGAAGGCGGGTGGGAATGTGTTGCAGATCAGCGTCGTTATAACCCGGGTGACAAACCAGTTCCCAAATTCCGTCTGGAAGATTCCTTACCATGAGACGGAGCAATCGGTCATCGAGCGCGCCGGTGGCCACGATGGCGAAGGTTCCATCCGGCGTAACCATGCCGGCCTGCCGCACCGCCTCGCGAAATTGCTTCGCCAGACTTCGCAAAATTCCCACCTCGGTCCAGCGCCGCCACAAGCTCGGGCGCACGGCCAGCTGCGAACCGCGGATTCGCTCAAACGGATTCCGTATCGCCTTGACGCCACAGGACTGGGCCGCGCGCAACAGCGGCTTGAATACTTGCGGGAACGCGTGTGTGTGTTTGTGCGAATCCAGGTGAGTAACTGCAATCCCTGACGATTGCAGCTTGCCGATTTGCGCCGCAGCTTCGGCTTCGATCTCATCCGCAGCCAGCCGGCCGAGCAGGGCGAGCGCGGCAAACTTGCTGAGTCCTTCGCGGAAGCGTGGAGTTGCAGCGGTACTGCTGCTGGGATCAAGCAGACTGTGCATCGTGGTTTGCCGGAGCAACGGAGTGCCGTCCACCAGCACGATGTGACAGCCCACACCCAGTCGAGGCCGGGACTGGGCCAATGAAACTGCCTCATCAAATGCCTGGCCATTGGCCATCAACGTAGCCGAGGTTACGATCCCAGCTTCGTGTGCTTCCACAATGGCGCGATTCACCCCCGCCGTCAGCCCAAAATCGTCAGCATTGATGATCAGGCGGCGCACCGCGCCAGTCTAGCAGGGACAGGCGCTCCGACGAGCGCGGCGTACCTCTTTAATCAGAAGTACATAACTTTCGGCATGGTTGCCTTCGGAACTGCCGTAAGTCGCTCGCCGGCAAATTCGGTGGTATGAAACAACTAGAGTATGAAATCACTGAAGGTATCCATCACCGTAATAAGCTTGGCAACACTTCTGTTCGCCTGCCCGTTCTCGGTCTCCTGCCCAGCCGACCACGCCGACATGCATAAAGTAGGCGAAGACTACTCGGGGTTGGTACATCTCGTGATATACGAGCATCAGACATCCGCTGGACAGACGCACCAGGTCACTGTTCGCTGCGAGAACTAGGCGACTGCCGGCGTGAGGACGTGGTCAGAAAGGCATTCGTGCGTTACGATGTTTGGCACGAGCCTAATTTGCGTGAACTCCAGGAGTGTAAGCCTTAGACATTTGCGCGAGTGCAGGGGCACGGTAGTCTCCAGAAAAGCGAGCAGTGCTGATATATCATTCGACATCATGATTATTCCGGGGGCGGTTAGCTCAGCTGGTTAGAGCGCCTGCCTTACAAGCAGGAGGTCGCAGGTTCGAGTCCTGCACTGCCCACCAATCATTTTCATACACTTAATTAACCCTCGCATCTGGAGACTCGCTCATACCCGGGGGATTTACCGGGGACCCTCTGGTCAATTTTGTCTTCTGCTGGCCTGCTAATGGTCTCAACGGCGCCAGCGCAGATCCTCAAGGCCAAAGTTGCCCATAACGAGCACTCATGCGGACCATCGTGGTCGGGGACCATCGAACGATCTTGGCTATCTTGGCGATGGGCACGCCGGCATCAAGCATCCGGCTCACAGCCGTATGTTTTAGATCATGAAACCGAGTTTCGCTCGCCCGTACATCTGGCGTTTGATCAGCTTCAGTCGATGAATGTGACCTTCCACCGGCCCCGTGCTCCAGGGTAGCGGGAGCGCGGCTCGCACCGCTGCCTCATCGCGTTGCAGTTGGATTACGAAGTGATGGAGAGAAGACTTGCGGGCCGCTTTCCGCCATGGCGACCAGGCAGACACGTTACGTTCTCGCATCATGCGATGGGACTGTTTGGCCAATTCCACGGTGGTGGCAATCTCAGGAGAAAGCGGTATCTCGGTCATTGCCGTCTGGCACATTACCGACCACTCCGGAGAGTAGGGTCAATTCCGTTCGTCGCCAATATTTCCTGCCTCTATCCGACGTATGTACACGGAGAGGCATACTTGTCAGCCGGACAGGGCAGTGCTGCCGCTGCTGAGTTTCAGAAGATTCTCGACCACCGCGGAATCGTCTGGAACTGCTGGACGGGAGCGTTGGCGCATCTGGGAGTGGCTCGTGCCAATGCTTTGGAGGCGAGAACCTCGCAGGGAGCGGATGCCGATGCCGCCCGCGTCCGTGCGCTGGCCGCCTACAAAGACTTCCTCACGCTCTGGAAAGACGCCGACCCCGACATTCCCATCGTGAAGCAAGCCAAAGCGGAGTACGGAAAGCTGCCTTAGCCCTCGTCCTGCTATCTACTTTCCAAACGGCGAATCGCCAAAGAACGTCTCCGACGTGACCTTGCCAGTCTTGCGGTCCCGGACGGTGACGGTCGTGACATCGTTGAGGCGGTCAATCGTAACGACCTTCTCGTTTGAAATTGCAGTGTCTAACGACCCGATCTTCTCGCCTTTGTTGTTTATCTAGTCCTTGCTTCATTCCTCCCTCTTCTGATTTGTGTGCAGCCCGCGTAATACTAGCGGCGGACAAGACGTTCGGGCTTGTGGGTGAACCCCGGAACCGCACGTGACGACCTCAACTCGTCGGCTCCCGCCGTTTGAAGTTCCACTTGACCTCTACGGCATTGAACACTTAAATCCAACCCATGTCTCTGCTAGCCATTGCGGATTCCTTCTACATCGGAGTGCTCGATCTGACGGCGGCAACCGCTTGGTACATCGAAAAGCTGGGGCTTCAGAAGGTTCCAGTCGAGATGGATGACGCTGAGGGATGTGTGGCCTTAGGATTTTCGAAAAAGGATCAGACAGCCATTGCCCTCGGGCCTCGCGGCAAACCAACCGATGGGACGACACCGATGCTGTACGCTTCCGACGACAAGATGGCGAGAGAGGTCTTGAGTTCTCGGGGCGTGAATGTCGGAGATATTCAGGAGGATCGACAGGGAACCCACTACTTTGAAATGCGGGACTTGGAAGGCAACCTGATTGAGGTGTCTGAAGAACCCTAAATGGCATTAGAGAGATGCATCCATGCCCGGTGGCAGCTACTTTGCACAATGCCACGCAGGTTGGCCCCAAGAGCCGCCTTGATAGTCTGCCACGCCCTCGCCGCCCATAACCCCTCCGGGCAGCCAAATCCCCGTAAAATCGCCTTCCCGTATGGATCACCCAAGGCAGACCAGCCGTGGGAAAATGAATCCCCCACGCATGAATGCTGCGATCCTGTCAGAACCATGCACAAGACATTTGTCAAAGACTGCACCATCCTTCGGCAAAATCATGATTGCGCTTTGTAGAACACGCAAAAGAACACAGCCATGCTGAAACAAGCAAACGCATAGACGAACCAAGGAAACAGCATCGCCGGAGGAGCCAATCCCCGCAGGACATTGAGGGCGGTAAAGACGAACGTCCACACTAAGAGAACGGTTGCCAGAATCGTTCCGATCAGTGCCAGCAATGCAGCATTCTTGAGTGTCATGGTCGGAGTATGAAGGCTGGCGGTGTTGGGTGCAAGGAGGACCGGAAGCTGGCGGAGACCCCTCGCTTCCGCGACTCTCTCCGAGACCGAAAAAGCTACAAAAGCTACCGAAAACAGCTACAGAAATTGTGTATTCTGTTTCAGCAGTATTGATGGAAAAATCGATAAGCGCTGGGATAAGTCTTTAGGGATCAGCGACAAGTAGCTTTCGATTCAACGCAAGAACAGAGTCCTGCACTGCCCACCAATGTTTCCTCTCCTTATTCATGCGGTTAGCAGCACTGCGCTGCTCTTCTCTAGAGAGAGTGATTCAACACTGTGCCCAGAATTGTGCCCACCCAGCCGCGCCATCGCCCGGAGAACAGCATCTTTCTGGTGGGCCGACCAACCGCGAATTGAATGAGAATGATCCTTTCCTAGTGCCGGAGCTGTACGTATCTTTGTCAGTTCCGCAGGCCGCGAACCCAGGAGAACTCCCGCGACCTGGATCGTGACAAGAACGACGACGGCAAGAACAAAGGGTGCGGTAGTGCCGTTTGTGCCGCGACGTTCCAGTCGCTCTGAGCCGTTCTCGCAGAAAGAATGGGAGGAATACCACCAAAAGTCGCGGTCCGACATCGGCAATATCCGCTGCCCTGGTTTCGGCTCCTTACCCGATGCATCGCCATCTTTGCGGGGCGCAACGGTGCTGATGTGGTCAAGCTCCCTGAGAGATTCAGCATCGTTCGAGGGGGCAATGTAAATGGACCTCGGCGTCGGTGTCCGAATTTGCGACCGGGTGTCCCCAAACGGACAGCGCAGACCAACTCATCGCATACTAAGTCATTTACAATGTGGCGCTTAGTATTTGGCAGCTGTGATGCTCGATACCCCGGCAGGATGGGGGTAAGAACATGTCATTCGTTCGCGATCTGAGAGTTGCGGTTTACTCGTTAATTCGTACTCCAGGGCTGGCGATCGCCGTGATCCTCACACTGTCGCTCGGCATCGGCGCCAACGCTGCCATTTTCACGCTGGTGCGCGGCGTCCTGCTCAAGCCTCTCGTCAACCGCGACGAGGATCGGCTGATCTATATCAGGCAGAGCGCCCCCGGCCTCGGCGACCCGAACAGCACGTTTTCCGTACCCGAGATACAGGATTTGCGCGTCAGCGTCAAAACCCTGAGCGCGTTCGGCGACTTCTCCAACATGGGTTTCACCATGATCGGCCTGGGCGAGCCTCGTTCCATTCAAGGTGGTGTTGTCAGCGGCTCGTATTTCAACGTGATGGGCCTTCATCCTGTCCTCGGGCGCCTCATTGGGCCTCAGGACGACGGTCCCAAAGCTGACGGCGTCGTCGTTCTCACCTATCGTTTCTGGACGACCACTTTAAAGAAAGATCCTTCCGTCATCGGCAAAACCGTTCGCCTGGGTAGCATAGGTGATCGGTCTGCGACAATCATCGGCGTCCTCGAACCCTGCGTGCCATATCCCCAAGATACTGAAATCATCGCCAACGTGGTCACCAGCCCGCATCATCTGTCCGCAACCATGGTCACCGGGCGCATCCATCGCATGACCGAACTCTTCGGGCGTCTCGCTTCCGGTGTCACCCTCGATCAGGCTCGCGCCGAGTTGCGCTCCGTCTATGCCACGATGAAGAAGGACCACCCTGAAGCTTATGCGAAGGAAGCGGACTTCCAGATCGGAGCCAAGTTGCTTCGCGACGAGATCACGTCGGGCGCCCGGACCGTGCTGCTGGTGCTGCTAGCAGCCTCCGCGCTCGTGTTCATCATCGCGTGTTCCAACGTCGCCAACCTAATTCTGGCAAGGACGATTCGCCGCGAGGGCGAGCTGGCGATCCGGACGGCGCTCGGCGCAAGCAGAGGCGCGCTGCGGCGCATGCTGTTGGCCGAAAGCCTCTTGCTCTGCGGCGCTGGTGCCGCGGTCGGTGTAATGAGCGCGCAGCCGATGGTGGCCATCCTGGCCCGCTACGCCTCGCGCTTCTCGGTCCGCGCGCTGGATTTGACGGTCGATTCCAGCCTGTTGTGGGTGGGAGCGGCGCTGGCGATCGTCGCCGCGGTGGTTATGGCGTTTGTCCCGCGCCTGCCGTCGGGCGACACCTCCAATGGATTGAGCCTATCGAGCGGCAGCGTGCGGACAACCGGCAGCGCGAGCCGCCGCCAACGGATCTTCGCGGTAACACAAATCGCCGGGTCGTTCGTGCTGCTGGCCGGCGCAAGTATGTTGATCGCTACGCTGATCGCACTGCAAAAGGCGCAGACGGGTCTGGACACGCAGCACGTCCTGGCCATCAACGTTCCCGCTATGTCCTACGGAAAAACGCCTGAGCAAGTCGTCGATTTCTACAAGGAAGCGATGCGTCGCATTGATGTGCTACCGGGCGTGAACAAGACCGCGTTCGGCAACGTCGTTCCCTGGCGCGATGGCGGCCCTGGTCCCGGTCTTCAATTCTCCGGCGATGGTCACGTCCATGCCCCCGGTGTAGAGGATCCCCGTGCGCAGTGGCGTGTCATCTCTCCTGGATTTTTTGCCGCGCTCGGCGTTCCCATCATCGCCGGCCGCGATTTCAACGATCTCGACAGCCAAAGTAAAGAAGAGCCCGTCGTTATCGTCAGCGAGACCCTCGCTCAGCGCATGTTCCCCCATCAGGATGCCGTCAATCGGCATGTCTATTGGACGGATCCCGTGTTGCAATTCTTCCCGGGGACCGATCTCGAAAAGTCGCGCCTTATCGCGCCGCACCGCATCATCGGCGTGACCGCCGATATTGACGACGGAAACGTCGTTCCTGAGCCCACTCTCACCGTCTATAGCGCCTTTGGAGAGGGTCCAATCTTTGGCGGTCGCCTTTTCATCCACACCGCCGTAAATCCGTATTCGGTTGAACTCGTTGGTGTTTGGCGTGTTCGCCGCAGTCGCGCTGGCGATTGCGGTGGTTGGGGTCGCAGGCGTGCTGGCATTTTCGGTCAGCGCGCGGACGCGGGAATTCGGCATCCGGCTGGCGCTTGGATCGCAGCCGCAGCATCTTCTCAGAAGTGTTATCGCAGAAGGCGCCGTGATGGCTGCGGCGGGCGTCCTTGCAGGCGCGGTATTCGGGTTCGTGCTGGCGCGTTTGGCGGGAAGGTATTTCCCGGACGTGAAGATGCCGAGCGCACTGCCTGTGTCAGTCTCTGCGTTTGTGCTGATGACGGTCGCCGTTGTCGCATCGGTGCTGCCCGCGGCACGCGCGGCGCGCGTCGATGTGATGCAAGCGCTGCGCGCCGAGTGACCATTGGACGGCGGTTTGCCATCTTTAGGCAGACGCCCCACGCTTCGCCTATCGGCCAACCTGAAAATCAGCCCGGCAGCCACGATCGACCCAAATTCCACGACCATCAAAACCCCAACTGCGGCCTTGCCGGCATGACGAGTCGCTATGTTGCCTTATCAATTGCACTCCGCCCCGCGTGTCAACTGGGCAATAGTGCCGGTGCATGTCATCCGATGCGCACGAGACTATTTGTCCCTGGCCATAACCGTTGTTGTCGCCGCGATATCCATCATGGTCACGATCGCGGTCGCGGTCCCGATCACGATCTCCTCGGTCTCCTTCGATCGCGAAATCAGCCCGGCAGCCATGATCTACCCAGACGCCTCTGTCATCCGAGCCCCAACTGTAGCCTTCCCGGCAAGCAGATTCGCTACGCTGTTGTACTAGGCGAATTCGGCCGGGGGCATTCGCTGAACAATAGTGCCGCTTGCCGTCGTCGGACGAACATGAAATGGTTTGCGCTGCGCCGCGCGGAATGAAAACAGCGAGCGCGGCCACGACCAATCCGAAGTAAAACCAATTCTTTGCGCTAAACATTCCCCGCCTCCTGAAAAGATAATCGACACTGGTTTTGATATCTCCGGTAGTATTCTCCATTCACAGGGCAAGACTGTACAGCATTGTTCGCATCGGGCGCTGCGCGGGCTAAAGCGCCCTCGACTCGCTTAGGCGGCCTTTTTCCTCGGAACCTTGGCGCCTTTTTTGCGGGCTTCCGAAAGACCGATGGCGATCGCCTGCTTCCGGCTGGTAACTCTACCGCCTTTGCCACCCTTACCCGAGCGAAGCGTGCCCTTTTTCTTTCGACGCATGGCGCTGGCCACGGTTTTGCTGGCAGCTTTACCGTATTTGCGGCGACTGGAACTTTTACGTGAACTGGAGCTCTTCTTCGCTACCATCTGATTCTCCTGCCCCTTAGAGGAAAGACTTACTCGGCAGGTTGCTCGCGCTAGATTCGCCAGTGTAGATCGAACTCCGCGGCGAGTTGATCTCCGCAGCGCTAGTGAGACATCTACGGAAGCAGCAGCAGCTTTCCGGTCGTTTTGCGCCCTTCGAGATCGCGGTGGGCTCGCTGCGCCTCTGCCAGGGGGTAAATGTGTTCGATGCGCAGCCTGAGTTTTTTTGTCGCGATCATTGCAAACAGAGCATGGGCCCGGCTTTCGAGTTCCTCGCGGGTGGCAATGTAGTGGCCCACCGAGGGCCGGGTCAGAAATAGTGATCCCTTCGCAGTAAGCATAAAGGGGTCGAACGGCGCCACGGGGCCGCTGGAGCCTCCCAACAGAACCATCATTCCGCGCAGACGCAAAACGTTGAAGCCCTTTTCGAAGGTGGTCTTGCCCACCGAGTCGTAGACTACGTCCACGCCTTTGCCACCCGTCAGACGCCTGGTCTCGGTTTCAAAATCCGCCCGCGTATAAAGAATAATTTCGTCCGCGCCCGCCTCCTGCGCCAGCTTGGCCTTTTCCGCGGTCGAAACCGTGCCGATCACGCGAGCTCCGATGTTATGGGCCATCTGCACCAACAACAGCCCTAATCCACCAGCCGCGGCATGCACCAGCGCGGTGTCACCACGCTTCAGCGCGAAGGTTGAATAGACTAGATAATGGGCGGTCATGCCCTGCAGCATGATGGCGGCGGCTTCCTGATCACTCACCCCGGACGGAACCAATACCAGCCGGTCCGCCGGCACCGCGACGTATTCAGCGTAACCACCCTGAATTCCAGTCCAGGCTACCCGGTCGCCAACTTTGACCGACTTCACTTCAGCGCCTACCGCCGTAACGACTCCCGCGCCCTCCTGCCCGGCGACAAACGGCAGCGGAACCTTGTAGCGGCCCTCGCGCTGATAAGCATCGATGAAGTTCACGCCCGCGGCTGCGACTTTCACTACCGCTTCGCTGGGTTTTGGTTGCGGAACCGGAATGTCCACGAGTTCGAGTGCCTCCGGACCGCCGGGTTGTTTTACCTGGATGGCCTTCATGCGCGGTTGGATTACCTCCGGCGGCTGAAGGATTCAAGGCAAGGCAGCTTGCCGGATGCAAGCCTGTCCTAGAATGGACGGCAAAGAGCCAGGAGAGCGCAGATGAAGACCGTGGGCGTGATTGGCGGCATCGGGCCGGAGTCAACGATCGAATATTACCGATTGCTGGTTGCGGCCTATCGCGCGCGAGTACCCGATGGAAGTTATCCTTCGATCATCATTAACAGCATCGATATGAAAACGATGCTGAGTCTGATCGAGGCGAATGAATTCGCCAAGGTGACCGAATATCTTGTCGGGGAAATTCAAAAGCTGGCCAGCGGCGGAGCACAGTATGGACTACTGGCTGCCAATACACCGCATGTTGTGTTTGACGAAATTAGACGGCAGTCACCGATCCCGCTGGTGAGCATCGTTGAGGCTACTTGCGAGACGGCCAGAACGTTGGGTTTGAAAAGACTCGGACTGTTTGGCACCAGGTTCACCATGCGCGGCCAGTTCTATGCGAACGTATTTTCCAAGGCCGACATTGCGCTCGTCATACCCAGCCTGGAAGAGCAAGCCTATATTCATGACAAGTACATGAATGAGTTGGTGAACGGCATTATTTCGCCGGTTACGCGGGCACGATTGCTTGCCGTAGTGGATCGGTTGAAACAGCAACACCGGATCGATGGACTGATTCTCGGAGGCACAGAATTGCCGCTGATTTTGGGGGACCTGACGGATCGCCGCATCCCTTTTCTGGACACAGCGCGGATCCACGTCCAGGCTGTAGCGGCGCGGCTGTGGACGTAAATGTGTGCCAGAGCCGGATCCGACGGAACCCGCTCAAATCCAAGTCCTTTGGAAGAGGTATTTCTTTTAGGAGCGAGGTCGAAACACTCGACTTAGGCGGCTAGAAAAGAACGGACGGCGCCAAGCACGGTGGTACCTGCCCCGCCGGACTTGGGCAGCACTTTGTTAACCCCGACTTTCTGGGCATCCTCCACGAGTTCCGGGTACGCTTGCAGGGTGAAAAGCAGGATGTAAGCGTTGGGCGCGAGCACTCTGATTTGCCGCGCTGCGTCGAGACCGTTCATGACCGGCATCGAGAGGTCCAAAATAATCACATCGGGAGATAGTTGTTGTACCATCTCAACCGCCACCTTCCCATTTTCAGCCTCACCGCATATCTCCCAATCCGGCTGACTTTCTAAAGAAGAACGCAAGGCGCGTCGGACAAGCGTGCTGTCATCCACGAGAAGAATTTTTATAGCCATATGACCGCCTTGTGTTTGCTAACCCCAGCCTACGGAAGCGGGCGAATTCTGCAATACAGCCGATTATGTACTACAGCGTACAAACCATCGTCCGCCGAGGTACATTCGGCGGCTGAAACCGCGGCCCAATCTGCGTAAAGACCTCCGAGCGCCTGCCGAGATATCGGCAGATGAGGCGAGTCAAAGTGCTCGCACCCGAGAAATCTTCTCAATCTTGGAAGGGTAGACCGCTGCCTCGGCAAACATCCACAGGCACATTGGCTTATCGACTACAGAGAATCTTTTGAGGAGGTACAGTCTCGGAGGAATTGCGCCCGGCCGCAAGATTGCCCTATGTTGGACTGCGAAAAAGTTGACTTGTTAGGAAACTGCCGCTGCCGAGGAGGTTGCCATGCGCCGGGATGACCTAATGAAGTCCGACTTGTTAAGTGAGATTGTGCTACTAAGCGGTTGCGTGTTGCTATTGTTAACCGTAATCGTTGCCCTCGCGATTGCTCTAACGCGCACATCCGCGCCGCCATAGGTTTGTTGCACGCTGTTACGCCCACGAACGATTAGGGAATTTACGGCCTCCCGGAGAATCGAAACCTCGTGTGTCACTTGGTTAAGCCGCTGAACTTTAAGTTGGCTAAACGCCTGGTTAGGCGAGGAACGTAGAACTCGAGACGGTGCGGTTGGTCCTCAAGCCGAGTGTTTTGAGTTCGCTGTTTCGCGAGAGGATTGCTTTTGGTGATGCGCTCGGTGACTTCCTGCAAAGTCAGATAGGCCATGGCGATTCTCCGCGTGGGACGGGGTGCATTTTGCGAGCGACCTATTTCTATTGCAATACAGTGAATTTGGTAGGGCAGTATCGGGTTTCGGAGGTACCGAAACTCGAGGACTCCAAGGCAGGTTCGCCTGGGGCGGCGATACAGTATCGGTTGTATTGCACGATTCGCCTCAATAGATAGACTGGCATCTGAGAGCGCCATGGCGACAAAAATTCTCGTGGTGGATGACGCACCGGCCATTCGACGCTCTCTTCGCTTTTGCATAGAAGCGGAAACGAGCTGGGAAATATGCGGCGAGGCAGAAAATGGGAAGGTGGCAGTCGAGATGGTCCGAGAACTCCATCCCGATGTGGTTCTCCTGGATCTCTCGATGCCGGTCATGAATGGACTCGAGGCAGCCCGCCAAATCGGCGCCATCGCGCCCCAAGTTCAGATCCTTATGTTCACTCTGCATGCGTACCCACAGCTGGTGGAGGATGCCCGCAATGCAGGTATCCGGGACGTAATATCCAAATCAGAGGCAGTTGCTTCCAACGTGCTCCATGCCATCCGGTCGATGCTGGCCGCCTAGCTTGTCTGCCTTGACTTCTGCTTAGACCACAGATACAACCGCCCTCCGCGTGCTCACCCTCCCCCCGGCATTCCTTTAGCCAGCGGATGGTCCATACAGTAAACACTGTAGAGTCACGCAAGAACTTTCGTGTTAACAAGGAGATACGTTCGCTCCGGTTCCGAACATTTGCGTTGGTGATCGGCGTGTGCAGCTTGGAAAAGTTGGCTGCCGAGTAGCATCCGATTCCCCCAAACTCGGGTGATCTGAATCGCGCGGGCGAAAGCTCGGTTTCGCAGAACGCAACCCCCCGTTATTTCAGGAGACGACCATGAAGAGAGGCGACCGTCATGCTGCCGCCGCGAGCATCAACGGCGAATCCGCACCCAGCCCTGGGAATAACGGACATTCCGCTGCCGTGGCTGAACCCGTTTCCGCCGATCTTAGCGTCATACTGGCAAGCTTGCAGACCATGCGAGCTGGGGACTTTTCAGTGCGGCTCCCTGGCTCCTGGACGGGACTGGCTGGAAAGATCGCCGACACATTTAACGATATTGTCGCCGTGAACCAGCAAATGGCACATGAACTAAAGCGCGTTGGCCAAGTTGTGGGCAAGGAAGGAAAAACGCGGGAACGCACGCGATTTCATGAGTCCCGAGGGGCCTGGGGTGAGATGGAGGCCTCGGTCAACACTCTCGTCGAAGACTTGCTTCGGCCAACCACAGAAGTGACCCGCGCGATCGCGGCTGTGGCGCAGGGTAACCTGACCCAAACCGTCAGGCTTGACGTCGACGGACGTCCGCTCGAAGGGGAGTTCCTGCGCTCCGCCAATATCGTCAACACCATGATTCAGCAACTCGGTGTATTTACGGCTGAGGTAACGCGCGTGGCCCGCGAGGTGGGTACCGACGGCAAGCTCGGAGGTCAGGCACAAGTTCCCGGCGTGGCCGGTACCTGGAAGGACCTGACTGATTCTGTTAATTCGATGGCGAGCAACTTGACCGGACAGGTGCGCAACATCGCCGAAGTGGCTACCGCGGTGGCCAGTGGCGATCTCTCTCGCAAGATCACGGTGGATGTTCGCGGAGAGATTCTTCAGCTCAAAGAGGCCATCAACACGATGGTGGATCAGTTGCGATCATTTGCTTCTGAAGTGACTCGCGTGGCGCGCGAGGTAGGCACCGACGGCAAGCTCGGTGGCCAGGCCGTGGTACCCGGGGTGGCCGGCACGTGGAAGGACTTGACCGACTCGGTAAACGCCATGGCGGGAAACTTGACGGCGCAGGTGCGCAATATTGCGGAAGTGACTACGGCTGTGGCGCGCGGAGATTTGTCGCGAAAAATTACGGTGGACGTAAAGGGTGAGATTCTCGAACTCAAGGACACCATCAACACGATGGTGGATCAGCTGAACGGCTTTGCTGGAGAGGTGACACGCGTGGCGCGCGAAGTTGGCACCGAAGGCAAGCTGGGCGGTCAGGCGCAGGTGCCGGGAGTGGGGGGGACCTGGAAGGATCTTACCGACAACGTGAACTTCATGGCCAGCAATCTGACGGGGCAAGTACGCAACATCGCTGAAGTGGCCACGGCGATTGCCAGCGGCGATCTGTCGCGCAAGATCACGGTGGATGTGCGCGGTGAGATTCTGCAACTGAAGGAAACCCTGAACACGATGGTGGATCAACTGAACCGCTTCGCCGGTGAGGTGACGCGCGTAGCCCGCGAGGTGGGCACCGAAGGCCGACTGGGCGGACAGGCCAATGTGCCCGGTGTAGCGGGTACCTGGAAGGACCTTACCGACTCGGTCAATTCAATGGCAGGGAACCTGACCGGGCAGGTACGCAACATCGCCGAGGTGACCACTGCCGTGGCGGGCGGCGATTTGTCGCGCAAGATCACGGTGGACGTAAAGGGCGAAATCCTGGAGCTGAAAAATACGATCAACACGATGGTGGACCAACTCAACGCCTTCGCGGGCGAAGTAACGCGCGTGGCCCGTGAAGTCGGTACCGAAGGCAAGCTGGGTGGCCAGGCGCAGGTGCCGGGAGTGGCCGGGACCTGGAAAGACCTCACGGACAACGTTAACTTCATGGCCAGCAACTTGACCGGGCAGGTGCGCAACATTGCCGAGGTGGCTACCGCGGTTGCCCGTGGCGATTTGTCGCGCAAGATCACCGTGGACGTGAAAGGAGAAATTCTCGAACTCAAGGACACCATTAACACGATGGTGGACCAATTGAGGGACTTTGCTTCAGAAGTGACGCGCGTGGCCCGGGAGGTGGGCACCGACGGGAGACTGGGCGGGCAGGCGCAAGTGCCTGGCGTGGCGGGTACCTGGAAAGACCTGACCGACTCGGTCAATTCGATGGCCAGTAACTTGACGGGGCAAGTGCGCAATATCGCCGAGGTGGCCACCGCGATCGCTACCGGCAACCTGTCCAGGAAAATAACCGTGAACGTGAGTGGCGAGATTCTCCTGCTCAAAGAAACCATCAACACAATGGTCGATCAACTCAACGCCTTCGCGGGCGAAGTAACCCGCGTGGCGCGCGAGGTTGGCACCGAAGGTCGACTCGGTGGACAGGCCAATGTGCCGGGGGTGGGCGGCACGTGGAAGGACCTTACGGATTCGGTCAATTCGATGGCGGGCAACCTGACCGGGCAGGTGCGCAACATCGCGGAAGTCACTACGGCTGTGGCGCGGGGCGATTTGTCGCGCAAAATCACCGTGGACGTGAAAGGCGAGATCCTTGAGTTGAAAAACACGATCAACACAATGGTCGACCAGCTCAATGCTTTCGCGGGTGAGGTGACGCGTGTGGCGCGCGAAGTGGGCACCGAGGGCAAACTGGGCGGTCAGGCGCAAGTGCCAGGTGTCGGTGGGACCTGGAAAGACCTCACCGATAACGTGAACTTCATGGCCAGCAACCTGACTGGGCAGGTGCGCAACATCGCCGAGGTGGCCACGGCCATCGCCACGGGCGACCTTTCAAAGAAGATTACCGTGGACGTGCGCGGCGAGATCTTGCAACTTAAAGAAACCCTCAACACCATGGTCGAGCAACTGCGCTCGTTCGCGGCCGAAGTGACGCGCGTGGCGCGCGAGGTGGGCAGCGAGGGCCGGCTGGGAGGACAGGCCAACGTTCCAGGAGTGGCGGGCACATGGAAAGATCTCACCGATTCGGTGAACGCCATGGCGGGCAACCTGACGGGACAGGTGCGCAACATCGCAGAAGTCACTACGGCGGTGGCGCGCGGCGACTTGTCACGCAAGATCACCGTGGACGTGAAGGGCGAAATCCTCGAACTGAAGAACACAATCAACACTATGGTAGACCAGCTCAATGCCTTCGCCGCCGAAGTGACGCGGGTGGCGCGTGAAGTGGGCACTGACGGCAACCTTGGAGGCCAGGCAAAGGTGCCTGGGGTCGCGGGCACATGGAAGGATCTCACCGACAACGTTAACGTCATGGCTGCCAACCTTACCGAGCAGGTGCGCGGAATCGTCAAAGTCGTAACCGCGGTGGCCAACGGCGAGCTCACGCAGAAGCTGACCGTGAATGCCAAGGGCGAAGTCGCGGCGCTGGCTGAAACGATTAATAATATGACCGACACGCTCGCTACCTTCGCCGATCAGGTAACCACCGTAGCGCGCGAGGTGGGCGTGGAAGGGCGTTTGGGTGGCCAAGCGAATGTGCCCGGGGCGGCCGGCACCTGGAAAGACCTCACGGGTAACGTCAACTTGCTCGCCGATAACCTCACCAACCAGGTCCGGGCCATCGCCGAGGTGGCCACCGCCGTCACCAAGGGCGACTTGACCCGTTCGATCCAGGTCGAAGCCAGCGGCGAAGTCGCTGACCTGAAAGACAACATCAACACCATGATCGACAACCTGCGGCTGACCACGGATCGCAACACCGAGCAAGACTGGCTTAAGACAAACCTCGCTCGCTTTACCGCCATGTTGCAAGGTCAACGCGATCTGACCAGCGTGGGTCGCATGCTGTTGTCGGAGTTGGCGCCGTTGGTCGACGCTCAACAAGGCGTCATCTATCAAATGGAAACGGAAGAATCCGCCAGCATGGTACTTCTTTCGGCATTTGCCGCCGACGGAGGGGACGGTCACCTTCGGCGTTTGAAGGTGGGCGAGGGTCTGGTTGGACAATGTGCGGCAGAAAAGCGACGCATGTTGATTGCCGATTTGCCGCCGAACACGGTTTCGATTCGTTCCGGCTTGTTTGAGGCTGTTCCCCGGAATGTGATCGTGTTGCCGGTACTGTTCGAGGATCGGGTCAAGGCTGTGATTGAGCTGGCATCGCTGAGCGCCTTCACCGCTTCGCACTTGGCGTTTCTTGAGCAGCTAACCGCGAGCATTGGCATTGTCCTAAACAGCATTGAGGCGACGATGCAGACCGAAGGGCTACTGAAGCAGTCCCAACAGTTGGCCACTGAGCTGCAGACGCAGCAAAAAGAGTTGCAGCAAACCAACGAGCAGCTGGCGCAGAAAGCTCAGCAGCTCGCCGAACAGAACGTGGAAGTGGAGCGCAAGAACCAGGAGATCGAACAGGCGCGGCGCGCCCTGGAAGGGAAGGCGAAAGAGCTGGCCCTGACTTCCAAGTACAAGTCGGAGTTCCTGGCCAACATGTCGCACGAACTTCGCACTCCGCTCAACAGTATCCTGGTGCTGGGCCAACAACTGAACGACAATCCCGATGGAAACTTGACCTCTAGACAGGTCGAGTTCGCACGCACGATTCATGGCGCCGGAACCGATCTACTAAACCTGATCAGCGACATTCTCGATCTGTCAAAGATCGAATCGGGCACGGTTTCGGTGGACGCCGAAGAGGTTTTCTTCGCCAGCCTGCTTGATATGGTGGCTCGCCCGTTCCGCCACGAGGCAGAGAACCGGCGGCTCAGTTTCGAGGTGCACACGGATCCGCACCTCACCCGCAGCCTGGTCACCGACTCGAAGCGTTTGCAGCAAGTGCTGAAGAATCTCTTGTCGAACGCATTCAAATTCACTGAACACGGCGGGGTAAATCTGTCGGTATCGGTCGCCGCGGGCGGCTGGAGCGATGACCATCCTGTTCTTGGGGCGGCGGCTGCGGTCGTGGCTTTTCAGGTTTCCGATACGGGAATCGGCATTCCATCTGAAAAGCAGCGCATCATTTTCGAGGCATTCCAGCAGGCTGACGCCGGCACCAGCCGCAAATACGGCGGGACCGGTTTGGGGCTTGCGATCAGTCGCGAGTTGGCCAGCCTTCTGGGAGGCGAGATTCAATTGCGCAGCACGCCCGGCCGGGGGAGCACATTCACACTGTATTTACCTCAAACCTATGTTGGTCCATCGGCAGCAAACGTGGCGATGGCAGACCGAAAAACTGCCACGTTGCCACGCCCGTTGTCCGCTGCCGCGGCGGAGCTTTCGAGTGAACGGGTCGCCGACGACCGCGCCAATCTGCGGCCAGAAGATGCAGTTTTGCTGATCGTCGAGGACGACCCGCACTATGGCCGGGTGCTTTGCGATTTATCCCACGATAAGGGATTCAAGGTTCTGGTGGCGATGGGTGGCGCCGAAGCCCTGGCCCTGGCCCGCGAATACCATCCCACCGCCATCTCTCTGGACGTCTTTCTGCCAGACATGCTGGGTTGGACCGTGCTCAACCATCTGAAACAAGATTCGGCGACCCGACATATCCCCGTCCAAATGTTAACCCTGGACGAAGACCGGCATCATGGCCTGACCCGCGGAGCGTTTGCCTTTGTGACCAAGCCGACGACCTCCAAGGGGCTGGAATCGGCCTTGAACCGCATCAAGGCATACACCGCGCCGCGCCGCAAGCGTCTGCTGATTGTGGAAGATAATCCGGCCGAGCAGCTCAGTATTCGCGAACTGCTGAGTCATGACGATATAGACATTTCGGTCGCGGCCACGGGAAATGATGCCCTGGCAGCGGTTACCGAATCCGCCTTCGATTGCGTGGTGCTCGACCTGCGCCTTCCAGATATGTCGGGCTTCGAGGTTTTGGAATGTCTGCGCGACACTCCGTCGCTGAACGACTTGCCGGTGGTTGTGTTCACCGGGAAGGAGCTGTCAGCGGAAGAAGACGCTCGCTTGCACGCGCTGGCGCGGAGTGTAGTGGTCAAGGGCGTCGAGTCGCCAGAACGGTTGCTGGATGAGACCGCTTTGTTTTTGCATCGGGTTATCGCCGATCTTCCGCCGGCGAAACAAAAATTGCTCGACCGTTTGCACCGCTCGGATGACGCCCTGGTGGGCAAGAAGGTGCTGGTGGTGGATGACGACGTGCGGAATATCTTCGCCCTCAGTAGCGTGCTGGAGCGGCGCGGGATGACAGTGCTGACCGCCGGTACAGGTCGCGAGGCAATTGCCATGCTGGAGAAAACTCCGGAGGTTGCGATTGTACTGATGGACATCATGATGCCGGAAATGGATGGCTACGAAACCATGCAAGTGATCCGGCGGAATTCGTCGTTCCGGCGTCTGCCGATAATTGCACTGACTGCGAAAGCCATGAAAGGTGATCGCGAGAAGTGCCTCGAAGCCGGCGCTTCCGAATATCTGGCTAAACCGGTCAACACCGAACAACTGCTCTCCGCACTTCGTATGTGGCTTCACCGATAACCCTTTGGTGCGGCCCTGAAAGATGAGGAGCTAATGAGCGAGAACAACAAAGTCAACATCTTGATGGTGGACGATCAACCCGCGAAGCTGCTCAGCTATGAGGTCATACTGGATGAGCTGGGCTTGAACCTGATTAAGGCGACCTCGGGGCGGGACGCCTTGGAGCACCTGCTGAAAACCGATATTGCCGTCGTGCTAATGGATGTGAGCATGCCCGAGCTCGACGGTTTTCAATTGGCGGAGATGATTCGAGGCCATCCGCGCTGCCACAAGACGGCGATCATATTCATCTCTGCCGTGCACATGACCGACCTCGATCGGCTCAAGGGATACGAGCGGGGAGCAGTCGATTACATCTCGGTCCCGGTAATCCCCGAGCTCCTGCGGGCGAAAGTCAGCGTCTTCGCTGAGTTACATCGAAGGGCACACCAGCTAGAGAGCTTGAATCGTGAATTGGAGCAACGGGTTGCCGAGCGAACCGAGGAATTAAAACACCGAGCGGAAGCGTTGCAGCAGTTGAATAGCGAACTGGCGTGCAAGAACCAGGAGCTCGATGCCGTTGTGAAGACCGCCCCAGACATCATCTTTAGCCGGCAAACGGACGGGGCTCGAGATTACATCAGCGGACGTTTTTTTGAGTTCACAGGCGCACCGGCGAGTTCCGCGAATGGTTTTGGTTGGCTGGACTATGTGCATCCCGACGACAAAGAGCGGAGTATGGCGTACTGGATGCGCTGCGTTCAATCGGGCGAGAACTATGAATGTGAATACCGCCTGCGCGGCAGAGACGGACAGTATCGCTGGTTTCGCGCTCGAGCCGTTCCGCTTCGAGATCAGGCCGGCAAGGTCCTCCGGTGGTATGGCACCTGCGCCGACATCCACGACAGCAAACTACTGGAGCATTCGATGCGTGACAGCGCGGTCGAACTGGAGAGGATGGTGGATGAAAGGACAGCCGCGCTGCGGCTCCTGTCCAGCCGCCTGATGACGATGCAAGACGACGAACGACGTCGCATCGCGCGCGAGTTACACGACGGTCTGGGGCAGGAACTGGTTGCGATCAAGATGCTTTTGAATGGGATTCTTCATGACTCGCCCCTGTTGGCAAAGCGGGTCGGTGAAGTGAACGACATGATTGATGGCGCGGCGCAGCAAATTCGCAGCTTGTCCCATCTTTTGCATCCACCTCTGCTCGATGAAGTGGGACTGCTCTCGGCGGTTCGCTGGTACTTGGACGGGCTGACCAAACGCAGCGGCATCGAGACCGCCCTTGAAGTGCAGCCAGCCGACTTCCCCCGGCTCGCTCCCGAGTTAGAGCGAGCCATCTTTCGTATCATTCAGGAAGCTCTGACCAATGTCTTCCGCCACTCCGGGGCACAGAAGGGCTGGATCAGCGTCGTGCAACGGGGAAGCGAAGTGGTCGTGACGGTGCGTGATGACGGAAAGGGTATCGCAGAACAGATTTCAGAATTGCGGCCTGGAAGCATAGGCATCGGCATCGGTGGGATGAGCCAGCGCGCCAAAGAATTTGGTGGACAATTGCGACTTACTAATGCCCATCCAGGCACGATCGTCGAGGCCGTTATCCCTTGTCACAGTCCGGTTTTGCAAGAATCGGTCGCGCCAGCCTGACCGACGTGTGTTGTCGGAGTTCTCTAGCCATAAAGAAGGGCAAAGTATCACGGCAGCGCGAAACTGAAAATATCACTTCCCGCCGCGACCGCGACGTACTGCTTGCCCTGAACCGCATAGCTCATCGGAGAGGCGCTGAAGTCCTGTCCCGTATTGAAGTGCCACATAGGCTTTCCGGTCCGCGCGTCCACCGCTTCGAATGATTGCGCGTCGTCACCGAAGAAGACCAAACCGCCAGCAGTGGTCATGGTGCCGCCATCGGAGCGCCCACTCCCTAATTGCGGATAGCGCCAGGCGAACGATTGCCTGCTCAGGTCGTAGGCCAAAAGAATCTTCTGCGAAGTCTCCCCCGGGATCCTCTTCACTCCGGTCGAGTAAAAAGTTTTTCCTTCCTCAAAGTCTTGAGGCTTCATGAAGAAAGTCTGACATTCTTCCAGGGCAAGAAAATAAACGAAATGGGTAGACTCGTTGTAGGACGGCGCGAACCAATTCGTGCCGCCGCCGTAGCCGGGACATATTCGAGTTCCCTCGGACGTGGGTTCGAGACCGGAGCGGATCGGCCGGCCTCGCGCATCAACTCCTTTCGCCCAGGTTAGCTTGGTCACGAATGGGGTTGCCGAAAGAAACTTTCCGTTGGTGCGATCCAGCACATAGATGAACCCGTTCCGATTCGCTTGCACCAGCAGTTTGCGCCGCTCTCCTTGGTAAACCTGGTTAATCAGGATCGGGGTTTCGGTAGCGTCGTAATCGAACAGATCGTGCGGCGTAAATTGGAAGTGCCATTTCAGCTTGCCGGTATCCGCGTCAAGCGCAAGAACGCAATCGCTATAGAGGTCGTCGCCTGGGCGCACGCTACCATCGAAGTCGGGGCTGGGATTGCTTGTCCCCCAGAATAACGTGCTGGTTTCGGGATCGTACGTACCCGGCATCCAGGTAGTGCCGCCGCCATGCAGGTACAGATCTCCGAGCCAGCTATCGGAGCCGAATTCTCCGGGTCCGGGGATGGTCCAAAAACGCCACGCCAACTTTCCCGTGGTCGCGTCAAAGGCGGCCACAAAGCCGCGAACCCCATCATCTCCGCCGGAGGTGCCCACGATGACCTTGTCCTTCACTACCAGAGGCGCGGCGGTAGCACCGTAATTCCTGTTCCAGTCGGCGTAAGCTACATCCCATAGCAGGTGACCGGAACGCGCGTCCAGGCACAGTAAATGGGCGTTATCGGTTTGCCGGTACACTCGGGAATGCCACACCGCGACTCCGCGACTGAGGTGCCCGGAGGCGTCGTCGATCAATCCCTCGGAGATGGGCCAAGCATGATGCCAGATTACGCGGCCGGTGCGCGCGTCCAGCGCGTAGGTGTCGTTGGCCGAGGTCGCAAACATGACGCCGTTTACAACCACCGGTGTGACCTCCAGGCGGTTCGAATTGCTGGAATGGAATACCCATTGCGCTCGCAATTGTGCCACGTTGCGGAGGTTGATCTGCGACAGATTACTGTAGCGGCGCCCCGAGAAATCGCCGTTATAGGAAAGCCAGTTTGCTCCCGGCGGGTGGGCGGTCAGCTCGGCTGGGAGCACATCGATGACGGACGAACTCGACTCCTGGGAAGGTTTATCGGCTGCCGCCCAGACCGGGCATCCTGCCAGGAGAGCGATGGCCAGTGTTAGTCGTCTCCTCAGTCCCATTCTCCTGTCATGGCCGCGGATTGAGCGGGTCAAGCCCACGCTGAAAAGCCACCATGCCGCGCCTGCACTCGCAACTTGTTCTTATTGTTCTCACTGAATCGATTTAATCGAGGCGAATTATCCAATGAAAGTTGACGAATTGCAATGATATAAGAAATGATTGCTGCGGAAAAACACAGCCGGCGATTTGTTCATTTGCTCCTCATGGTTGTATATATGTACTCGATTGCGATATCGGCGAGCACTGCAAAACAGAAATAACCGAATGTCCCCCGGATTTTTGCCATTGTCGACCCTGGTACTGCTGCTCTCGGCGTTGCCGGCATTGCAGGCGCAGCGATGCGGCCAGCCGCCACCGGCGGGAAGTAGCAGCGCGCTTGAAGGCCAGCGAAGCTTTGCCACCCGCTGCGCCGCTTGCCATGGACTGGATGCTCGAGGAGGAGAGCGTGGGCCCGATCTTGCCAACAAAAGGGAAGTCCAGCAATTGTCGGACGAGGCTCTTCTCCGCATTATCCAGGACGGCATAGCGGGAACAGGAATGCCGGCCTTTCGTTCACTCGGCGCCGCCCAAATTCAGCCGATTGTTCGCCACCTGCGCGGCCTGCAAGGTCAAGCCGCGGCAGTGGAACTTCCCGGCGATCCAGAACGCGGCAGGGTTCTTTTCTTTGCGGGTCCCGCCTTGGGAGCGTCCGGGTGTTCGCAGTGCCACATGGCCAACGGCGAAGGAGGTTTTGTCGGGTCGGACCTGTCGAGCTATGCCGTCGCTCGTTCGGTAGCTGACATTCGCGGCGCCATTACCGGTCCCGACAAAAATCTCGATCCTCGGACGCGACCCGTAGTCGTGACCACCATCAAGGGGAAGACATTAACGGGAATGGTGCGGAACGAAGACAACTTCTCTCTGCAGATTCAGGTGCTGGACGGTACGTTTCATTTGTTCACCAAGTCAGAATTGCGGAGCATCAAATACCAAGCCCGGCCTTTGATGCCCGCCGATTACGGAACGAGGCTTAGCCGTCAGGAGCTGGATGACGTGGTGAGCTATTTGATGAGCATTGGGCGAAGCAAGTTTGTTCGACCTAACAACCAGCGGCCTGGGGGGAGGGAATGAAGGAATGAAAGATGCGATCTTGAAAATGCGACCATTGGTGAGCGGCTTGTTCCGGAGCCGGGGGATCAAAGCCGCCACCGCGCTGGCCGCCATCCTTGTCTTGTTCGCAGGGCCGCCGCTTATTTCAGTCCGAGCGGGCGTGCCTGAGCGAACTTTCAAACTCACAGCAGAATCTCCAAAGTTTTGGAAATTGTTCGATCGCAACGCGAAGCTGACACGGGTTGCAGGCCATTTTGGCTTCGCAGAAGGTCCGGTCTGGGACCAGTCCGACTTCCTTTACGTTAGCGACGAAGTTCAGAACAAGATTTATCGGGTCTTGCTAGACGGTCGGGAAAACGACGGTCATAAGGAGGAGTTGATTTCTCTCGGCGATCCAGATGGCAACACCTATGACCGGCAGCATCGTCTGATTGATTGCGCCAGTGCTCTGCGCGCCATCATCGCCGTAACTCCGGACCGGAAATACATCATATTGGCGGACCACTATGAAGGAAAGAAGTTCAACAGCCCGAATGATGTGGTGATCGGTCCCGACGGCGCGATCTACTTCACCGATCCAACGCTCGATTTGGTGGAGGGGCAGCAGCAGGAAATTCCCTTCCAGGGCGTCTACCGCCTGGATCCAACGGGCGGTGTTCGTCTCCTGACCAAGGACCTCACACAACCGAATGGTCTAGCCTTTTCACCCGATGGAAAGCATCTGTATGTGGACGACAGCGAGCAAAGGAACATCCGCGTGTACGACTTCGCCAAGGATGGCGCGCTGAGCAACGGCCGAATCTTCGCTGAGGAGCCGGGCGGAGCACACGACGGAGTCCCGGATGGCATAAAGGTCGACCATGATGGAAATTTATTTGTGACCGGCCCCAGAGGAATCTGGGTCTGGGATCCACAAGGTCAACATCTGGGTACGATCGAGATGCCGGAACAACCGGCCAACCTAGCCTGGGGTGACAAGGACTACCGGACGCTTTACATTACCGCCACCACCTCGGTCTATCATCTGCCTACGAAGGCACGGGGCTTCGTGCCCTATCTCCCGCACTGATGGCCAAACCCGTAATACCGGTAGACACTCTCACCCAAGAGTCCCACAAAAGGGAGCAGTTGAGCGGCTGAGTTTTCAGCGCTTGGACCGGCTCTCCATTCTGGAATCATCAGCAGCTAAAGTTTTTGCTTGACAGCCTCTCCGCCAACCAGTAATAAAACGTTTTAATAGAATCGATACAGGGCCGGCGTCGGGAAGATTTTCAAGCCTGCGAACCGCGCGCGCGAAGTGCGGAGGGCGGTGAAATTCTACCGCTAGATTTTTTGCGAGCCGAGTAGGGGAAATCTAGCCGAGCTTTCTGTCTTCCTGGAAGAGTCGCGGCTCGAAGGGTTGCGACACGGGACAACTTTACCTTCTGGCCAGATCAAGTTAATGACAGGAATCCGAATGGGATCTCGGGAACACTTGGCAAAACAACGAAGACGGGCCTCGGTTCATCAAGGGTTTCCGACGACGGCGATTACTTTTTTCGCTTTGCTCTGCAATACTTTCCTCTGGAGCCAAGTGAGCGTCGAGCAAGAGAGTAGCTTAAACTCCAACCCGAAACAGATCACAACCATCCGCGTGGATGCGACCCACCCCCTCAAGTCGTTCGATCCCGATGTAGCCCTGGGTACATCGATTGACATTCTGCCCCAGGGCGTCGTGGACAAGATTTATACTCCCGCGATCCTCAAGGAATCCCTCTCCGCCGGATGGGGGCCGATCACCTATCGTCAAAATACTGAACTGCAGGGCGCGGCGTGGCATTGGAACCCCCACGGAACCTGGAGCGACACTGCTCACCACAGCGGGTATTTCACTGGTAGCGCGGAACCGGGCGAGTTCATCCGGCATTCTGCCGGTTATCCCCTGCCTCATCGCGGCAACACTGGCGGCGATGGACATTCGCGCAGCAAGTACTCCCGCATGACGGACGGTGACCCGGACACATACTGGAAGACCAACCCGTATCTCACCAGCAAATTCACCGGCGAGGATGATTCTCTGCATCCGCAGTGGGTCATCCTCGATCTGGGCGCGGCGGAGAAGATCGACACGTTGAGAATCGATTGGGGCAATCCGTACGCACGAAACTACTTGGTGCAGTACTGGAGCGGCGAGAAGGAACCGCTGGCGAATCCCGCTGCTGGCGTCTGGATTTCCTTGGGCATCGTCAGCGACGGACGCGGCGGGCTCGAGACGTTGAAGTTTACCGGGCCGCCCGCGGCGTTGCGCTATGTCCGCATCTGGATGACCGAATCTTCGAATACTGCTGGCAGGGGCGATTCGAGTGATCCGCGTAGCTCCGCGGGATACGCCATTCGTGAACTCTACGCCGGGAGCTCTACCGAGAGCGGCGAATTTGTAGACCTGATCAAGCATGTGCCGGATGGAGGTCAGACCGTGGTTCACGCCTCGTCGGTCGATCCCTGGCACTCCGCCGCTGATCTGGACTCGCAGGCGGGCGATCAAACCGGCATGGACCTCTTCTACACCAGCGGCCTCACCAACCATCTGCCCGCCATGATCCCGGTGGCCATGCTGTACAGCACACCGGAAGACGCGGCAGCGCAGATCGCCTACGTGAAGAAGCGTGGGTATCCGATTTCTTATGTCGAGATGGGAGAAGAGCCTGACGGTCAGAAGATGCTGCCGGAAGACTACGGCGCTCTTTACCTGCAGTTTGCCACCGCTCTGCACCAGGTGGACCCAAAGCTGAAACTGGGCGGGCCGATATTCGAGGGGGTGAATGAGGATATTGAAGTATGGCCCGACTCCCGGGGCCGCGTGTCATGGCTGGGCCGCTTCGTGGACTATCTGAAACAGCACGGCCGCCTTGCCGATCTGTCCTTCATGTCGTTCGAGCACTACCCGTTTCCGCCCTGCGATATCACCTGGTCGGACCTGTATCGTGAGCCCGAGTTGACCGAGGGCATTCTCAAAATCTGGAGAGCGGATGGCGTCCCCGCGAACGTGCCGCTGGTCAACAGCGAGAGCAACCTCTCCTGGGGCCTGACTCAGCCCATGACCGATATTTTTGCCGCGCTCTGGCTGGCCGATAGCGTCGGTTCGTTTTTCACCTTCGGCGGCGATATTTATTACCACTCGCCCATCCAGCCGGAGCCGATACGCTCAGGTTGCCGCGGCTGGAGCACCTACGGGAACTTCGTAGCCGACGAAAACCTCAACATACACGCCCACACGTCGCAATATCAAGCCAGCCGGGTCATCAACCTGGAATGGGTCAAACACGGTGCTGGTACTCATCGGCTCTTCTCTGCATCCGCCGATCTAAAGGATGGCGCCGGACATGTGCTGATAACCGCTTATCCAGTTCAGCTTCCGGACGGACAATGGTCGGTTATGGTGATTAACAAAGATCAGTCGAATCCGCACAAAGTACGTCTCGCCTTCAATTCTGGAACGGGAACTCAAAGTTCTTTTTCCGGGCCGGTCACCATGATCACATTCGGTAGCGAGCAGTACGTGTGGCGTTCCGAGGGCCCGGAGAGCCATCCCGATCCGAGTCTTCCGCCGGTGACCACCACGGTACCGGGCGGGGTAGACTCTTTATTCACTTTGCCAAAGTCCTCTCTGAATGTGCTGCGCGGAAGCATCGAAAGTATGGGCCGTTGAAGGTCAGTCGTTGCCCCCATGCGTCATCAGGAGTACGGGACAAGATATCCATGGCAGTTTCTGAAAACAATCGCCGCAGAGAGGACAAGTCCCTGGGCATGGATCAGCCCATCACCCGGCGTGATTTTCTGAATTCCACATTGCTCGCCTCAGGCAGCCTTCTGACGGCCGCTACCCCGCTGCAACTTCTCGGCGAAGAGGACGACTGGACCGGCTACGGCGGCGTGGGCGATTACAGCAAGTCAAATGGAAATACCCTCGAAGTCCTGGCGGCCGGCCATCGCATTCGTGACGGCGAGTTTGACCGTCTGCCCGCCAACTTCATAGACACGGGCGAAATGTTTGATTGCGTTGTGGTGGGTGGTGGCATCAGCGGGCTGGCGGCGGCCCTGTTCCTTTTGCGAAAAGGCGGCAAGAATCGTACCTGCCTGGTTCTGGACAATCATCCTGTTTTCGGAGGGGAAGCCAAGCGCAATGAGTTTGTTGTGGATGGCCATCGCTTGATGGCACACCAGGGCTCCGCGGTTTTCTTTGTTCAATATCCCCACAGTTTTCTCGGTCGTTTTTACGACTCGATCGGCCTGAAAGCTCCTCGACTGCAATATCAGAAATGGGCAGGTCCCGCGAAGGAGATGGCGCTCAGTAAAACTCCTTACGACATGGTCGGAAGCGAACCGGCGACCTACGGATTGTATTTCGGAGCGAAGTTTAGCCAGAAGCCAGGCGTGTGGCTGATTGATCCCTGGGGAAAGAAACTTGAGGGCGCGCCCATTTCGGAGAGTGCGCGTGCTGAATTGTTGAAGTGGCGGGCAGGTCTGCAGCCGGAGGAGAAGAGGCCCCAGTATTTGGGGGACGAGATCTCGAGACATCTCGATTCGATTACGCTTGAAGAGCACATGATGCGGCGCTTCGGCATCAGCTGCGAAACCATCCGGACTTTCCTCTCTCCCGTCGAAGGCGGCGGATCCGGCCTGGGGCCTGACGTTCTATCGGCGTACGCCGACTACGCAGCGGACATGCTGCACCCACTGCAGAGCGACGATACCGACCAGATGTTTCCCGGTGGCAACACGGGAATCGCACGACTCATGGTGAAGACGCTTATTCCCCGGTCCATCGCGGGGGACGACAGCATGGAAGCGGTCTGCCGCAATCACCTCAATTTTGCCGCACTCGACCAGCCGAACTCACCGGCGCGCATTCGGCTGAACTCCACGGCCGTGTGGGTGAAACACGACGGCGATCCGGAGAAGTCCGAGTCGGTTTCGGTCCTTTACCTGCGCGCCGGGAGGATATATCGGGTAAAGGCGCGCTCCGCCGTCATGGCGGGCGGCGGTTGGACTACCAAACATGTGGTTCGCGACCTTCCCCAGGCGCAGCAAGGTGCATACGGCCAGTTTTATCGATCTCCGTGCCTGATGGCAAACGTAGCCGTCCGGAACTGGCGCTTTCTCTACAACATGGGAATCACCGGATTTCGTTGGTTCGAGGGCGTCGGCAACTACACCGAGGTGCGGAAGACGGCGTTGATGGGCGCGGACGCGGCCACGATTGGCCCAGATTCTCCGGTAGTGCTTCCTTTAAAGGTCTTGTATTCCTATCCCGGTTTGCCAATCGCCGATCAGGGACACCGGGGCCGGGGAGAGATGCTTGCAACCTCATTCAGAGAATACGAAAGGCGAATTCGCGAGCAGTTTACCGATATGTTCGCCCGCACCGGTTTCGACGCCCGGCGGGACATTGCGGGCATCATTCTGAACCGCTGGGGACACGCCTATCTCAACCCGCAGCCCGGCTTTTTCTTCGGCAAGGACGAAAAACCTGCCCCGAGCGAGGTTCTACGAGCCACCCCTTTTGCTCGCATTGCCTTCGCCAATACCGATCTCGCCGGCATCATGGATCATCGAAGCTCGATTCTGGAGGCGGGACGCGCGGTGGGACAGTTACTGGACCAGGTCTTGACGGACTAGAGAATTGGGTAGTCTCCTCTGTCGAACCCCGATTCCCCCGCCGTTTCGGTTGACACCGGCGATGGCCTGACTGCTCGCCCCGGTGGTTCCGATGGCTCCCCCCGCTATGCGACAGGGAGGAGCCCGCTGGCGCGAATCGCATCGACGGCTTCGTGGCGATCGTCGGCATCCACCTCTTTCATAATGCGACGAAGATGGTTTTTCACCGTAAACTCAGACAGATTCAAGTTCGCCGCGATCTCCTTATTAGTGAGTCCCCTCTCAACCAGGCGTATGAGTTCAAGCTGCCGCCGGGTCAAACAATACTTAGCGCTTCCCGGCAGCATGGGAAATTTTGCCCTGGTCCGATAGTCACGAGACAGGTGCCGGCCGAGCGCCATGCAGAACCGGGGAGGCCACGCCGCCTCGCCTCGCGCCACACCCAGGACGGCGGCGATGATCTCGGAGGCTGAGGCTTCCTTCAGCACGTAGCCACTGACTCCGAGATACGCCGATCTCACGAACGAGTCCAGATCTTCGTCCATTCCAAACAGGATGACCTCGATCTTGGGAGCTCGCTCGGACAAATCGCTGAGCAAGTTTGTGGCTTGCCTTGTGGCCATGGAGTCCATCAGCAGAATGGCACAGCCAGAAGCGAAAATCTCCTCCAGCGTGGATTCGGTGTAACGGCTTACGCCGGCGATCGACAGGCCGCCACGCTTCTCAAGCAGACGAGCCAGGGTCTCGCGAAGGAGGCGATTCTCGGCTAAAAGATAAATGCTCACCGGTGCCGAGAGAACTTCATTGCCGCTCTGCATCATGGGTGAGCCAACTCCAAATACCACTGAGCGTAGGGGCTTATGATGCGGTTACCTTTCGGGAAGAATGTCGTGATGGATTCAGAAATTTTATGGTGCAGCAAGGTCCACTGTCAATCAAATAGGCTTACGGGGTCGCATCCTGATTTCGCATTTGGGACGCCACCGACTTCATGGAAACGTAGTAGACCAGCTCTATATTTCGGAACATTTCAAAGAATAGATAGTGAGAGCCTTGCGGGGCTCGCGAACCCCTACTCCATTTTTATAAATCTATGAAGTCATTGTTGTGCATACAGATTCCAGTAGAACTGAAAGTAATACAGCAGATAGTTTGGTGTAGCAGGCACTAACCAGGGTACATTTCCTTTGATTCTCCAGGCCAAGCCCACTAGTGCTTGGTTTTTAGTGCTCTGGGCGCGACAGTATGCTCTCCGCCGGGGGCGCATTTGACAGGGCCCATTGCTCACGTAGACGCGGCACTCGTGACCAACTAGTGGCTGGCTCAGAATTAACCCCCCTTGAGCCTTCCCTTTGTTCCGTCAGAAATCAATACTTAATCTTTCGACTAGGCGGGGAGGGGGCGATGAATAAGGTGATTCGCATTCTGGTTGCTAATCGGCCAAAACTGATGCGGGAGACGCTTCTGGCGATGCTTTCCGAGCAGCCATGGATCGAGGTTGTCGGAGAGGTATCGAACGACGCGCAGATTCCCGGCCGAGTCAACGAGAGTTCGCCCGATTTGCTGGTCATCGCGGTCGACGAACCAGGAAAGCGTCCCAGCCTTTGTGACTCGCTCCTGCGACAACATCCCCAGCTGCGCATCATTGCCGTAGCTCCCTACCAGAACTACAGCGTGTGTTATTCGGCGTCGCTAGACATCCGCTCCGATGACATCGAAGCCTCGGAGGAAGGTTTTCTGAGCGCGGTGCGTCGAGTTGCGGAAGGCGTGGGGGTGCAGTGCGAAGTCTAGGCGTTGGCACAGCCACTGAAATGGAGAAGGGCAGGACGATGTTGCACGGTAAAAAATTCCTACTGCTCACATTGCTTGTCTCCTTGCTTTCTTGTATCTACGCATGGACGCAGGAACAAGAGAACGACCGGCGGCACGCTTCAGGGTATGTCGCAGCGACTGCGGGCCGGGAACGACTCTCTGATCTCGCCAAGGAAAATCTGGAGCGCGTGGCGGCGTCTTCGTCGCTACTGCAGACCGTGTTGGTAAAGGATCCGGGAATTCTGGTGGAGTTGAAGCGTTGGGTCGCCAAGGAGGCAACCGACAGCGGGCAGGTCGTCGACGACAACGCGCTGACTGACCAGGCCATCTTTGACCGACTGGATCGCGATGTGGCATTCCGGTCCGTTGCCACGCAATTGGTGCAGCGTTACGGTTACCTGATTCCGACGCTTAATCCGGACTCGGAAGTAGCCAAAGAGCAAGACCTCATTCTTAAGCAGCGCGCCCGTCGCTTGGTGCAATTGGAAGACCAGGAAGACTCGGGAGCCCCGGGCTCCCGCCAAGGTGATAGGTATCAGCAAGCGCAGGAGCCAAAGGCAGAACGCACAACCGTTTGCGACCCGCGAACCAGCACGGATTGCGAACAACTGCGGTCCAACCGCCGACTTCCGCGAAGCTCGCTTACTGACGAAACCCCAGCAAATGAACCGTCGACACCGATATTGCCCGAGCAGAGGTCGCCGTCTGATTCGATGAGAACGCTTCGTTCGGCCAGCGGCCGGGATGTGCCGGGCACAGAGTATGCCAACGCAGATCCAAATCTGAACCTGGCTGCGGACGTTTCGAGGCGGTCGTCAGAGACGTTCGGAAGCATTTCCCCCAGTATATCCGCCACCGGGATAGATGATGTCGATAGCCTGCTCCGGCAACGTGGCCGGGACGATTTTTCTTCGCTCACCACGGGAAGTCGTGGGGAGTCTGGGGAGTCAATGTCCTCGACCAGAACGGAAGCAAACCGGACCTACCGGCTTCCGGGTGAACCTGGGCCGTCGCCAAGTGCGAAACTTGCGCCGGTGACGATGATCCGCAAGAGCAACCCTTACGCTGACATTCCATCGCTGTATGACATGTATGTGCAGGCCGCTCCCCGGGATCGCGACCCGGAACGCTTCGGTATGGAGATCTTCCGCAACGGAACGCGGGAACCCGACGCCATCCCGATGGACCTTCCGGTCGGCCCCGACTACGTAGTTGGACCAGGCGATGGTTTGGCGATCAATCTTTGGGGCGGTGTTTCGCAACGGATGGTTCGAGAGGTAGACCGCGAGGGCAGGATCAGCCTGCCCGAGGCAGGACCGCTGCTGGTGAGTGGACGGACGCTCGGAGAGGTTCAGGAATCGGTGCAGCAGGTTTTACGCACCCAGTTCCGTGATATTTCGGCGGACGTTTCCTTGTCGCGGTTGAGGACCATACGAGTATACGTGGTAGGAGAAGTCGCCGAGCCCGGCGCTTACGACATCAGTTCGCTGTCTTCGCCTCTGAATGCGCTGTTTGCCGCCGGAGGGATTACCCAGCGAGGCTCCCTGCGCCACCTGAAACACTACCGCGGCAAGCAGCTAATCGAGGAGGTCGACGCCTACGACCTACTGCTTCATGGAGTGGGATCTGACGCCAAGAGGCTAGAGAATGGTGACTCCTTGCTGGTTCCCCCGATGGGCGGACAAGTCACCGTGGCGGGAATGGTACGCCGGCCGGCGGTCTATGAACTGCGCGAGGAAAAGTCGCTGGCCGATGTTCTTGATCTGGCCGGCGGAATCTTGCCCGCGGCGGCGCTCCGCCATATCGAAGTGCAGCGGCTCGAGGCGCATGAACGACGGACGATGCTGACCTTCAATCTGTCGCCCGACAGCAATGCCGACGCGGTTGCCGCGCAGCTTGGCGCCTTCCAGGTTCAAGACGGCGATCAGATTCACATCTTTCCGATCGCCCCATACAACGAGAAGGCGATCTATTTGCAAGGCCATGTTCTTCGCCCCGGCCGCTACTCCTATCACGACGGCATGCGACTCACAGATCTGTTGGCGTCGTATCACGACCTTCTACCCGAGCCGGCGGGACATTATGCCGAAATCATTCGACTCAATGCGCCGGATTTCCGGCCCAGCGTGGAAAGCTTTGACCTGACAGCGGCGTTGGCAAATTCGGCGGCATCTCCGAAATTGGAACCGCTGGATACGGTTCGGATTTTCAGCCGATACGATTTTGAACTGGCCCCGACGGTCTGGGTCGGAGGTGAGGTGCACGCACCCGGTCAGTACCGCACTTCCGGCCAGGCGCATCTGCGTGACGCGATCTATCTAGCAGGAGGAATCTCTCCCGACGCCGGTTTGGAATCGGCCCAACTCTTCCGGACTCAATCCGACGGAACGATGAAAATCTTTAGTGTGAACCTGGGACAGGCGCTGGCGGGGAATCCCTTGGATAACCTGCTGCTGGAGCCGCGTGATCGCGTCTTAATTCATCGCAACTCCGCGCGAGTCGATCCGTCCACCGTCTATGTGAAAGGGGAGGTGGCCAAGCCGGGCCGCTATCCGCTCACGACCAACATGCACGTTGAAGACCTGGTCCGCACAGCGGGCGGGCTCAAAAGAAGCGCGGACCCCGCCAAAGCGGACCTGACCCGCTATGCCGTCGGAAGTTCGCCGGGCACGGCGAGCGAGAGTGTGCCAATTGAACTCGCGGCGGCGTTGAGCGGCAACGGAAACGACAACCTGCAACTGCGAGACGGAGACGTGCTGGCGATCCGCCAGGCTCCGGGGTGGAACGACGTGGGAGCGTCGGCCACGGTGCGTGGCGAAGTCCAAAACGCGGGCTCATATGGTATTCGCCCCGGTGAACGGCTGAGTTCGCTCCTGGAACGAGCCGGCGGATTTTCGCCGGAAGCTTACCCCTATGGCGCTGTGCTGATGCGGCGGGATGTGCGGGAGCTGCAGATGCAGTCTCACCTGGCTCTGGTGCAGCGAATGAAAGCTGAGGAAATCAATCTCAAAGCGCTTCCAGAGGCCGACACCGATCAAAAGAATGCAAAACTCACGGCGGTCGCGCAAACTGAAACCGCTCTCAATCAACTCCAAGCCAATGCACCCATTGGCCGGGTAGTGGTTCACATTCAGCCGGATGTCAAGCAATGGCGAAACACTGCGGCGGATGCCCCTTTGCGCGATGGCGACGTGCTTTTGATACCCAAGAAAGCAAACTACGTCATGGTCTCGGGACAGATTTTCAACCCGACCGCAATCAGTTACCGGCCCGGCAGGAGCGCCCAGTGGTATCTCAGTCAGGCGGGAGGGTTGACGCAGATGGCGGACAAGCAATCCGTCTTTGTCATCCGAGCCGATGGATCGGTGATCGCTGCGAAAAACAATTCGGGATGGTGGTCGGGTAATCCGCTAAGCGCGGCTTTGAAGCCTGGGGATTCCATTGTGGTGCCGGAAAAAGCGCCAAGGATCGGAACCCGAAACTGGTCAACGGCCTTACAGGCGGCGCAGATTGCCACTTCGGTGGCGCTTACAATCGCTTATATCAAGCCGTAATGAACCAATCTCTGAGGATGTGGAGCAGGGCGGTGATGGTGACTTGTGGATGGGCAGCAACGAGTGTCATCGTCGCACAACCTGCTTACAGCGCACCACCGCAAATACAGGTTGAGAGGCAAACTGACGCAAAGCCAGACGACGCGGTCGATGTAGGGGACAAAAGCAAGACGAAAGCGGGCAATCGTTCGACCGATTTCACGGAGTGGCAACCGCTGGCATCGCCACTACGGCTCCGCGACTGGGGTGGGAGTTTTTTGCAAGACCAAAAGCAGATCTGGACCGCTCCCACGCGGCTCCGATTCTCAGACACCGAGTGGTTAGTTCCTTTGGCCGGATTCTCGGCCGGCCTGTTGACGACCGACCGGGATGTCAGCCTCCATTTGTCTCGCGATCCGAAGACCATCAGCCACTACAACACTCTTTCCAACGCTGGAATCGGGGCGTTGGTGGGAGGGGCGGCTGGATTGTGGTTGTTGAGCTACCCTTCCCGCAACGACCACTGGCGCGAAACTGGCCTACTGGCTGGTCAAGCCGCGCTCAACGGCCTGGTTGCAGTCGAGGCACTGAAGTACTCTCTAGGCCGGGAGCGGCCACTACAGGGAAACGGCTCGGGGCATTTCTTTCAAGGGGGAACGTCTTTCCCATCCGAGCACGCTGCCGCGGCGTGGGCTGTGGCAGGTGTGATCGGACACGAATACCCCGGCCCGCTGCCGAAGTTGCTGGCGTACGGCATGGCTTCGCTAGTCAGCTACTCGCGCATCCGCGCCGAGCAGCACTTTCCCGCTGACGTTTTCGTCGGTGGCATACTGGGCAGCCTCATCGCCCAACAGGTCTATAGCCGTCATCACGACCCCGAGCTCGGCGGCAGTGCGTGGCGCTACATCGGCGACGTGCTTCGCGGGGACGGACGATCGTCTCCACAAAACCAGGGATCGCCGTATGTTCCGCAGGACAGCTGGGTGTATCCGGCGCTGGAGCGCTTGGCAGGGTATGGCCTGATTGACAGCGGATTTGCCGGGATGCGTCCCTGGACACGAAGGGAATGCGCGCGGCTGGTGAATGAGGCGGAAGATCACCTGGCAGACAGGGCTACGAACGACGAGGCGGCGAGCCTCGTCTCCGAGCTCGGACGCGAGTTCCGTCCGGAAATTGAAGCGACCGAGGGCAGCGATGGAGGGGCGTTTCGTGTGGAGTCTGTGTATAGCCGGACCGGATACATTTCGGGCACGCCGATCAGGGACGGCTTCCACTTTGCGCAGACGCAGATCAACGATTTTGGACGTCCCTATGGCAAGGGCTGGAATAACGTAACCGGCTTCTCGGCGTACGCCACGCGAGGCCGCTGGGTAACTTATTTTCGCGGCGAATGGCAGAACTCCTCCGGCTTGCCGGCGCTGCCCCTGGCGGCGCGAGAAACGATTCAGCAAGTCGACCACCTTCCGCAGACGCCACCGGACACCGGCCAGCCTGCCGTAGGTCAATTTCAAGTGCTTGATGCCTATGTGGGCCTGATGTTTTCCAACTGGCAGGTATCTTTCGGGCGTCAAAGTCTCTGGTGGGGACCGGGTGACGGCGGCCCGATGATGCTCAGTGACAATGCTGCACCGCTCAACATGTTTCGCATTAACCGGGTGACGCCGTTCAAGCTGCCCAGCGTACTGGGATGGTTGGGACCCATGCGGCTGGAGTTCTTTTTGGGCCAATTGAGTGGGCAGCAATTCATGGCCCTCAACCCCGCCGTCGGCAGCTTCGGGCAGACACTCCACCCGCAGCCTATGATTCATGGTGAGCGATTCACCTTCAAGCCAACCCCGAACTTCGAATTTGGTTTTTCCCGCACCGTCATCTTCGCCGGACAAGGCGTTCCCTTTACTCTTCGTTCCTTTGAGAAAAGCCTTTTTAGCCTTAGTAGGTCGGCCACAGCGGACCCGGGCGATCGGCGATCGGGATTGGACTGGTCATACCGCGTGCCTAAATTCCGCGACTGGGTGACGTTCTACGGGGACGCGTTCGCCGACGACCAGATTTCTCCGATTGCTTATTTTGATCGTTCGGCAATTCGTGGTGGCCTTTATTTTTCTCGACTGCCAGGTCTACCCAAGCTCGACTTCCGCGCAGAGGGTGTCTACACGGATCTGCCAATCGGAGGAGCCGTCAGCCATGGTTTTTTCTACTCCAATGACCGCTATCTCAATGGCTACACCAGCCAGGGCCAACTGTTGGGTAGCTGGATTGGTCGACAGGGACAGGGCGCGCAGGCGTGGGCGAACTACTGGTTCAGTGCGCGAAATCGGCTGCAGATTAACTACCGGCACCAGAAGGTGAGTCACGAGTTTATCACTGGCGGCGGCACTCTGACTGACGTAGGGTTACGCAACGACTACTGGTTGCGGCCCAGTTTTGGCATTTCGACGTCATTGCAATACGAGCGCTGGCTATTTCCGGTGATTCAACCCAAGGCCGCGCGGAATGTGAGCGCGACGGTAGAGATTCAGTTTCAGCCCCAAAAACTGTTTCGGCGCGGTGCGGACGGCGACACACCCGGAAATGGGGGGCGTCCGTGAGTGGGCACGAGGCCGACCAATCGCGGAACGGCTTGGTTGCACGATTTAGGCGTATCTGATTACTGCTGAACGGGTTAGCTCACAAATGCCCTGTAAGTGAGAAGGCGAAGCTGTGATTCGCACCAGGCGCTGAGATTCAGCACGAGATGAGTTCGGGAATGACATCGCGTGAAGTTACCACACCGATGGCTTCGACCATTGAATCAGGTATGCCTGTGTCGGCGCGATGGTACGCGGCGTACACCTGCGCACGTCACGAAAAGCGGGTGAGGGAACAACTCGAGGAAAGGCACATTCGCTGCTTTCTGCCGCTGTACAGCAGCGTCCGGCGCTGGAAGGACAGGCAAAAGGAGCTGGAACTAGCTTTGTTTCCCGGGTATGTCTTCGTCCGTATCGCTTCGGGAGACCGCTTGCGCGTGTTGCAGGTTCCGAGTGTCGTCGGCTTGGTATGCTTCAGCGGGCATCCGGCTGCGCTGGAAGACGATGAAATTGAATTACTACTGAGCGGAGTTGCCAACGGCGCACGGGTGGAACCACATCCTTACTTGAAGCTTGGCCGCCGAGTTCGCGTGAGATCCGGTCCGCTAGCCGGGACGGAGGGCATTCTGGTGCGAAAAAAAGAAAAGCTCCGGGTTGTGGTCTCGATCGATCTCATCATGCGCTCGGTAGCGGTCGAAGTAGACGCGGCAGATCTGGAATGAGGATGATCCCCCCGCGAGTTCGGTGGCTTTTTGTTTGTGCGCATAAGCATAGCTAAGAGAAAGATAAGCATAGCCAAAAGAAAGATGATATGCATTCTTCCGTCGGCGTAGGCAAGGCACCAACAGAGCACATCGGAATAGGAGAAGAGGCGGCAGTTGACCTCCGTCTGGTAGAGGCGACTGGGCGGCGGAGCGCGGCGGCCCACTTCCGTCGTGTCATCGTCACCTGTGAGGTACTGGCCGATCTCGGGACTATAGTTTTCTCGGTGCTTTTGAGCTATGCGGTGTATTCCTATCTGTCGCTGGGCAGACGCCTTCACTATCCCACCCATGCAGTGTTGGGCCTGGCGGTAGCGTTCGCACTGGTCATGGTTCTGATGCTGGACCGGGTTGGAGCATACCGCCGTGCCAACAGCCTGCTGCGAGTACGGGAAACCGAGCAAGTGTTACAGGTGTCTGCGCAGGCGTTCCTGATTGCCCTTGCGGTCTCATTTTTCAGCAATGTCCTTTTCTCGCGCTGGGTCCTGGTGCTGTCCCTTACGATTGTGCCGCTGGCGCTTTTCATTGAAAAGAGCCTGATGTACCTGCTGGTACGTGCTCTTCACTCCCGCGGATTGGGAATCGAAAGGGTACTCATCTATGGCTCGGGGGGAACGGGACGTCGCGTATTTTCGGTGCTGGAGCGATCTCCCAAACTGGGCCTGGAGCCGGTTGGTTTTGTCGACGACCAGCCGCTCAAAGTTGGGGGAACCGTTTTTGAAATGGGATACGAGCGAAAACGCTCGGCGCAGATATGGGGAGGGCCTGTGAGCGCCGAGTTGATCCAGCGCCATGCAGCGGACCTGGTAATCGTTGCCATACCTTCGATTGGGCGTGATCCCTTTCTCCACACCGTGGAAGAGGCATTTAAGGCCAACGCTCGTGTTTCTTTTGTGCCCAGTCACTTTGTGCCCGACCGGTGGGTCGACTATCAGGATATCGATGGCGTGTTATTGGCATCGTTTGAGAGATCGACACGAAGAATCGCGTACGAACTGCTAAAGCGACTCTGCGACGTCGCCGGATCACTCGCCCTGCTCGCACTCGGGGCACCGCTGTTTCTACTGGTGGCCATCCTTATCAAGATGGACTCGCCCGGCCCGGTTTGGTTCAAGCAGGAACGAGTGGGACAGAATGGACGGGTGTTCCAGATGTTAAAATTTCGTACGATGGGTCTGGAAACCTTGCCCTACGACTATTCGCCACGAGCCTCCGGCGATCCTAGAATCACTCGCATCGGGAGATTTCTGCGCCGAACCAGCTTGGACGAGCTCCCACAACTGGTGAACGTCGTGCAGGGAAAAATGTCTCTCGTCGGGCCCCGCCCGGAAATGCCTTTTATCGTAGAGCAATACTCAGAGCGGCACCGACAGAGATTGCAAGTGAAGCCGGGACTTACCGGCCTTTGGCAGCTGAGCGGAGACCGGGCGTTCCTCATTCACGAGAACGTCGAATACGACCTGTACTACATCCAGCACCGCAATTTTTTTATGGATCTGGCAATCTTGTTGCACACGTCGATATTCGCCATGCGTGGAGTGTAAAACTTCCTGTGATTAACGCGAGAAAAGCCGGAGAGGTTGGGTTGGAGAATTCAAGAAAGGATGTGCCCATCCGTGACGTGGAGGAAATTCCGGAAATCGACTTTTCCTATGCGCGGAAAGAGCGTGAATCGGAGTCGCTTTCGCTGGACCGAGGGTGGACGTCGTACTCCTGGTTGATTTGGGAAAATCGCAGGCTGCTTTACAAGGTGGCGGTTCGCGTGCTCCTTGCAGCTAGTCTCATCGTCTTTCTCGTCCCCTCCCAATATGACTCCACAGCTCGCATTATGCCACCCGACCAGGGTGGTAATGGAGCTCTGTTGTCGCTCCTGGCGGGGAAAGCTGCTGGTTCTGAGGGTGCTTCTCCCGGACTCGCGTCGTTAGCTGGGAATTTTCTGGGCTCGACCAACAAGGGAGCTTTGTTTGTCGACCTTGCCCGTAGCCGCACTGTGGAAGATCACCTCATCGATAGATTCAACCTACAGAAGATTTACCGGGTCCGCTATAGGCAAGATGCCCGCATGACGCTTGAAAAGCGCACCTCCGTAGACGAAGACCGGAAAAGCGGAGTGCTATCGATCACGGTGACCGACGTGAGCCCGCAACGAGCCCGCGATATCGCTCAGGCTTACGTGGAAGAGCTGGATCGTCTGGTGTCTCAAGTCAGCACCTCCGCGGCACGGCGAGAGCGTATTTTTATCGAGCAACGCCTGGCATCGGTCAAGACCGATCTAGAAGATGCGGAGCAGCAGTTTAGCGCCTTTGCCAGCAAGAAGGGCACACCTGACATCAAGGAACAGGCCAAGGCGATGGTCGAAGCCGCGGCGCTGCTGCAGGGGCAAATGATCGCTGCGCAATCTGAACTACAAGGTCTGGAGCAGATATATACGGGCAATAATATTCGCGTGCGTTCTCTCAAAGCTCGCGTTGGTGAGCTCCAGAGTCAGCTTCAAAAGCTGGGGGGCACCGATGCTTCGATAGCCGCGGACGCATCCGACTCAGAGAAGATTTATCCCTCCATCCGTGAGTTACCGCTACTAGGGGTGCAGTGGGCCGATCTGTACCGAAGGATGAAGATCCAGGAAACCGTCTATGAGCTGTTGAACCAGCAATACGAGCTAACCAGAATCCAAGAAGCTAAGGAGATTCCGACGATTCGCGTGATTGACCCCGCGAACGTCCCTGAAAGGAAATCTTGGCCGCCCCGATTGCTGATTATTTTGCTTCTCACCACAAGCTCACTTATTTTCACGACAGGGTGCATCGTGGGATCAGCGTATTGGCAGAAAGTGGATCCGCACAACCCGGGAAAGTTGCTGGTAAAGCGAGTGTGGACGGCAGCTTCTCGGGACAGCCGTCATCTGATCGAACGGCTACCGCTCAATGGCCTGCGCTCGCGCCTGTTTTCCAAGCCAAAAGCAGGAACACCGGAATCCTAGCTTTTGGACCCGACTTGAATCGCTGTGCGGACTTAGTGGCTCGAGGTTTCGGGGCAAGGATGCGCAATCCGCACTCCGTGCTGTTGGTTTCTGACGGCTTTGCAGCGGACCCCATCTGTGGCGGGGTTGCGGTCAATAGCATATCGCCCCAGGCCCATGGGGTAAATTCCTCACCCTTCGCTGCTGCTCTCCGGGACAGGAGCAGGGGCGTGTTCTTGCGGACCCTTCAATGAGTGCGACAGTACGGCTGTTGAGAGGTGTAGCCATCGGAGGCGAGGTGCTTCTGCTGGGTTGGTTGCTGGCGACGGAGGATCTTAGCGGGGTCGGCTTCCTCGCTCTCGGTATGCTGGGAGCCGTTTTTGTTACTGCGACAGCCTCGATCAATTGGCCCTTTGGGGCTATGCTGCTTCTTAGCGCTGGCAGTGCAATGCCTCGGTTTGCGGGGACTGTGGCAGGCCTTCACGTGCGTCCCGAACACGTTGCCATTGGTTTTGTTGCGTTGGCAATCTGCGGCCAAGCCCTAAAGGAGCGCAGGCGTCCCGGTCTGCGCTTGCGAGTGTTCGACTACCTTCTGATTGCTTATGTGGGGCTGAATTTTTTCACTTCTGCCGTGACCTCCCCTCAGCCTCACCTGACCCTGCGGTGGGCCACGCTGAACGCTATCGTCGTCGGCCCCTACTTCTTGATTCGCTTGCTGATCAGAGACGAAAGCGGACTTCATCGAGCGTTCCACCTGTTGCTGTGGGTTGGCGCGGTCGAATCTGCCTACGGCATCCTGTGTTTTCTATCGAACCGCCTTTTTCAGACATCATTCGGTGTCCAGGTAGGACAGTACGGCGAGATTCCCGGGATATACGGCACACAATTTGAAGCGAATGTGTTTGGTAGTTACTCAGCCTGCTGTGCGGTCATGTTTCTGGCGTGTTTCTTGTTGAGCCCCGAATTACGGCGTGCCTGGTATGGCTGGGGTTTTGCCATCACACTGATTGGAGCGCTAATCAGCTTGGCGCGTTCGGTGTTTTTGGCTTTGCCCGTCGCCGCTGTCCTCGTGGTTTGGATTGCCCTGAAGAAGGGTCAATTCCGAATCCGGAGACTTGCCCCCCTCATGCTTGGGGTCGGCTTACTACTGGTGGCCTTCAGCCCGATGGTCATGAACTTGGTTCGCGAGCGGTTCAGTACGATTGACCTCAGCGAAATCTCAGCCGACAACACGACTTTGGAGCGCTTGCTTCAAATGGCAGTCGCGATTGAGGACATTCAGGCACGTCCCATGCTTGGAACCGGGACAGCCAGCTTCCACTTGTTCTTTGATCCGAATGATTACCCTGTGGGCTTCGCGGGCGACGCGGAGGAGCCGGGTTGGATCAGCAATACGCCACTTCGCATTCTTCACGATACCGGGGTGGTCGGTCTGATGGTCTTCCTGCTGTTCGTCGGGTATCTGGCTGTCGCCGTACGTAAAGCGGCCAGAAATGCCAGCGGAAGGAATACGGCAATCTTGACGGCACTTTCCGCAGGTGGCGTGCTCTATGCGATTGCGTTTCAAGCCACCGAGGCGACCATGTTGGCCTTCACCTGGGTTCACCTCGGCCTTTTGGCGGCCGCCGTTACGATTCTTCAACAAGAACCTCTCCGGCTGGAGGACCGCGAAGCCAGATGACTAGCGCCAAAGACTCTGGGTGTGATTTGGCTGTTGCCTACCGGATTTATCCGGCAGTTTCGAAACCTGCCATTGGTCTGCCTTTCAGTGAGGATAAATACTTGCTTTCTGAGGTGTGTTTAAGATCTTTCAAAGAATCACTCGGCCGCTTGCGTGCTAAGATATGGGTCCTGCTGGACGGCTGCCCTCCTGAATACGAAGCGCTGTTTCGCAAGTATTTCGCGCAAGAAGACTTGAATCTGATCGGGTTAAATAACATTGGCAACCGTGCTACTTTCTCCAAGCAAATCGACATTCTTCTGGAACAGCAAGACGCCGATTTTGTCTATTTTGCAGAAGACGATTACTTTTACCTGCCGAACCAGTTTCATCTGATGCTTGACTTCCTGACTGCAAATGCAGATGCGCACTTCGTTTCTCCCTATGACCATTTAGATTGTTACTCGCTGGAGTTGCATCGTGGTCCAAAGTGGCTGAGAGCTCAGGGCTCCCATCACTGGAGGACTGCGGCATCTACCTGCCTGACCTTTCTGACCAGAAGGGAAACCTTGGCGAAGTACGAGACTGTGTTTCGCACCTATGTGTACGGCAACAATGATTGTGCCCTGTGGCTGACTCTTACCAAGCACCGGATTTTCAATCCGCTGGCTGCCGCCCGCTATTTTTTCCGCGGGCTGTTCTATTGGAAAATTCTAGTGAAGGCTTGGCTGTACGGCTGGCGCCAGATTCTGTTTGGAAGAAAGCTAAAATTGTGGGTTCCGATTCCCGGGATCGCCACTCACCTGGACGGCAATTCTCTCTCACCAAGTGTCGACTGGCGCGGTCTAATGCAGCAAGCAGTTGAGGTTAAGGTTTGAGCCGGTTGGTCAAGTTTTATTCGCTGTCGCGACTGTCATGGCAATCAGAGTGCCGCGCCAGCTCTGTCACTGTCATCTCGTTTTTCGGCCCGTTGTGAAGAGTCCGAAACCTTGGCGTGGACTAGCTTATTGATGGGTGCATTGCCTGCAACCAAGCCCCATAACAGTGGGGATGGGGCTACAGCCGCCAAATCAGAGAGCGCGGACAAGAGTGACCATTTGAAAACGCTGATAGTTGTCCTTAACTGGAACACCTACGAAATGACCAAGGAATGCGTCCAGAGTCTACGGGCGATGGAGGGCGACTCGTTCGACATTTTGATGGTCGACAATGGTTCCCAGGATGGCTCACTAGAAAGCCTTCGGCAGGCTTTTCCCCAGATCACGATGATCGCAAATGGCCGCAATCTTGGATTTGCATCCGGTTCCAATGTGGGGATGAAACGAGCGTTGGAACAGGGTACCGACTATGTTCTGCTAGTGAACAATGACACCGTTGTGAAGCCGGATCTTCTGGCTGAACTTCTGGCTGAAGCGAAACGCAGCTTGAAGGCGGGGATGGTATCGCCGAAGATTTACTACGCCGACCATCCTGATCGCATCTGGTGGGCGGGTGGCACATTTAGTCTGTGGCAAGGGGTTCCCCGCCACCTCGGCCGGAATGAGAAAGAGCGTGGCCGGTATGAAACGGCCCGTAGCATCGACTGGGCGACAGGCTGTGTTGTGTTGATAAGCTGCGCTGCTCTGCGCGAGACAGGCTTGTTCGACGAGAAAATTTTCGCCAATGCGGAGGATCTCGACCTTTCCTTACGTATGCGGAGTCTGGGCTGGCAGATCCGTTATGCGCCCGCAGCCAAGCTGTGGCACAAAGAGGGGTTCGCTACGCGTAGAAACGTAGGGGAGCACGTGCGCTATTTCACCTCAACAAGAAATATCCTCTGGGTCATGCACAAGCACGCCCGAGCGCTTCAGTGGCTGACCTTCTGTCCGTATTTTCTGGTACGCTACGTTTGTGTGCTAGTGTTGAAATCGTTGAGCCGAGGGGACGTGAAGTCCGCCCTGGGTGCGCTAGGGGGTATCGTCGCCTTCTGGCGCATGAGATATCGTCCTGATTCTGCCGTACTGCCTGAGGAACTGACACGAACGACGCTGCCAATGGCAGAAGATGCTGCAGTCTGTGCAACCCCGACTGACACGCGTCGGTGATCTAGAAGCAAGCGTTTTTTTAGGAGGAAGTAGACCTTGCGCATTGCGCTTTTTGGTGCCCGCGGAATCCCCCATACTTACAGTGGTACCGAGACATTCTTTGGAGAACTGGCCCCCCGACTAGCAGAACGCGGCCACGAGGTCATCGTGTATTGCCGCCGCAGTCTCTTTCGCGAGCGGCCGAGTACCTACCGCGGTGTCCGCTTGATTTATTTGCCTAGCATTGAAACCAAAACTTTGAGCACACCCACCCACACTCTGGCTTGCATGTTCGACGTTTTGTTCCGCAAGGTCGATGTGATGCTGGTAACCAACGTAGCCAACACCATGCACTGTCTGGTGCCACGTCTGTTCGGAAAAAAGGTAGCGTTAAATGTCGACGGCGTCGAGTGGAAGCGCTCAAAATGGAGCGCCTTGGGACGCTCCTATTTCTACTGGAACGCCCGCCTCGCAGGGAAAATTTGCCCCGATGGCATCATCACCGACGCGGTCGCGATGCAACGCGTTTATCTCGAGGAGTTCGGAACTCGTTCGGTCTGCATGGCCTATGGAGCGAACATTGAGCGTTCTGCGAATCCGGACGCAGTCCGCCGATACAACCTGGAGCCTTTTCAGTTTTACCTGGTGGCTAGCCGGTTGGTGCCGGAAAACAGTGCTGACCTTATCATTAAAGGATTCGAACGTCTCGGGGGGAACAAGATTCTGGCTATTGCGGGGGATGCCAATTACCGGAGTTCATTCGTCGATTCCTTGAAAAAAACACGGGATTCTCGCGTTCGCTTCCTGGGCCACGTCGCCGACAGCGATGATGTGAAAGAACTCCATTGCAACTGTTATGCCTACATTCACGGCCATAGTGTGGGAGGAACGAACCCGGCCCTCCTCAAAGCATTGGGATACGGCAACTGTGTACTCGCACTGAACACACCATTTAATCGCGAAGTAGTGGCGGAGCACGGAATTCTATTCGAGAATGATCCGGCTGACTTAGCCGCCAAACTTCGTTACTTGGAAGAACACCCGGAGGAGGTCGCCCGGTACCGCGAACGGGCGCCGCAGAGAATTATCGAAGAGTACTCCTGGGATCATGTCACCGACCAGTATGAAGACTTCTTCGCGCGTTTAGTGGCGGAGGAATACCCGGCCCTCGACTGTGAACTCGGCATGTACGTACCCAAACAGAAGGTGGCCGCCACGGCCGGAATCTTGGCCGACACTTTAGAGGAACGCTTGCCCATGCGATCATGATCTCCCCATCTTTCTTTGCAGCTGGGATGATCGTGAACAGATTCAGGGACCCAACGAGAGTGATGTTGGTTCGATGTTATGGCGGAATCCTCTAGAACCATGAGTACGAGTATTCATTTCGGCATGCGATACGATTTGCCTCCCAAACTTGCAGACGAGTCAGCTAATAGCAAAAATTGTTTTCTATCCTTTGAGACGTGCTTGCCGGGAGTACCGGAGAAAGGTGTCGGGGTATGAGGCTGCTGATTGCCGGTGGTGCCGGCTATTTGGGTACTACGCTAATTCCCAGACTGTTGGAGCGCGGATACTCCGTGGACGTCGTGGACTTGTTCTGGTTTGGAAATAACCTTCCTCCAGACACCACCATCCTCAATAAGGACATTTTCGCCCTGACAGTCCAGGACCTTGTCGGCTACGACCAAGTAGTATTCCTTGCAGGCTTATCGAATGATCCGATGGCCGAGTATTCGCCCAGCATGAATTTTATCTTTAATGCAGCCGCGCCCGCTTTTCTCGCCTACGTCGCTAAGAAAGCGGGCGTGAGGCGTTATATTTATGCGAGTTCCTGTTCCGTCTATGGATATACCGAAAATGAGCTCTACGATGAGACTCGACAAGTCGGGTCCAGCTATCCTTACGGTATTTCCAAGTTACAGGGTGAGCAAGCAGTGATGAATCTCATGGATGACAACTTCTCTGTCATTTCCCTGCGCAAGGGGACGGTCTCCGGCTACAGTCCCCGGATGCGTCTGGACCTAGTTGTTAACACCATGTTCAAGTGCGCAATTCGTGATGGAGAGATCACGGTCAACAATCCTTCGATTTGGCGGCCTATCATCAGCATAGAGGATGCAGCATCGGCCTACATCCGGGCGATTGAGGCGAACGAGCTGGTCTCTGGCATTTTCAATGTTACTTCGGGGAACTACACAGTCGGAGAAGTCGCCGACCAGGTTAAAACGCAGATAGAAGAACAACTGGGCAGCCGCCTCAGGCTAAGGATAAAAAATGTCCAGGACGTACGGAATTACAAGGTGAGTTTCGAGAAGGCCAGAAATGTTCTGAGTTTTCACCCGCGACAAGACATCGGCAGCATCGTTCACCACCTGATCGAGAACATGGACAGGTTCTCTGATTGGGACAATCCGCTTTATTACAACATTCTGACCTTTCAGGCGCTTGAGGCTAAGGCCGCTGTTCCCGCATTCGCTCAACTCAGGACGGCGTAACCTGGGTGGGTTGTTGAATTGTTACTCTATGAAGATCGGAATAGATGGCCACACGCTGGGTAGTCAGTCCTCTGGTAATGAAAATTATTGCTTGAAGTTGCTGCGTGATCTGGCAGGGGCCAAGGCAAATGGCGAACGTTACGTCGTTTATTTCACTCACTTGAGTGGGCTCGCAAAGATTCCGATAACGGACCAATTTAAGGTAAAGCGAATCTTTCCAGCAAATCCCTTCATACGAATTCCACTCTCTTTTCCCTTCGAGTGTCGACGTGAAAAGTTGGACGTGTTTCACGCTCAGTACATCATTTCACCATTTTGTAATTGTAGGACTGTTACCACGATCCATGACATTCTCTTCGAAAGCCATCCCCAGTTTTACACTCGCTTCGAAAACCTCTACTTCCGCGCTCTGATTCCCGGGTCAGCTCGTCGTGCTGACCACATCATCACCGTTTCGCAGTTTTCCAAGACAGACATCGTTTTCAGATACCAAGTGGATCCTGACAAGGTCACCGTAGTCGAGCAGGATCCTCAAGATGAGTTTCGGTTGATGGACAGCGACGAATGCAAAGAGATGATTCTTAAAAAATATGGGATCGTCGCGCCATTTGTGGTCTACGTGGGGAGGGTTAATGCTCGTAAGAATCTCGTCCGACTGGTGGAGGCGTTTTCGCGTCTTTATCGTAAGGGCATCCGCCATAAGCTCGTGATCGTGGGCAAACAAGACTGGATGGCCGAACAGGTGGTGCAGAAAGTGAAGGAGATGTCTCTTGAAGATGAGGTCGTATTCACAGGGTACGTCGACCGGGATGATGTGCCAGTGTTCTACAATGCCGCAGAGATGTTGGTATTCCCTTCGATCTGCGAAGGTTTCGGGCTACCCGTAATGGAAGCGATGGCTTGCGGTGTCCCGGTTGTAACCTCATACGGGTCGTCGTTGGAAGAGGCGGCGGGCGGAGCAGCGATTCTAGTCGATCCCTTTTCGGTTGAGTCCATTGCCGATGCCGTGGAGAAAGTCATCGCCCATCCTCAGTTGGCAATTTCATTGCGCGAGAAGGGCTTAAAGCGGGTGGCGGATTTTAGAAGTGCTCGGAAGCCGCAGCAGACCGTTTCCATTTATCGCAAAGTATGCGGAAGGAACTGAGACGCTGCACTCACCGACTCTGGGGCGGTGGATGGGGCGCATGCCCCGTCGACAATCGCCGGCGGCAGCAGCGACGCGCTGACCTCCCATGCGGATTCCGTGCCACCGTGGGACATCATACAGATCCGGATCGCTGTCCTGCGAGTCTTGGCAATAGGTCTGCCGTGCCACGGCGGGAGAGACGAGACAAGAAGGTTCAGATCCACGCACCTTGGAGGTTGCATGAGGGTTGTGGTTGTGGGAGCAAACGGACAAGTGGGACGAGCCGTCGTGCAGGCGTTTACCGAGCATGATGACGAGGTTTGTGGGCTTACCCATGCCGAGATCGAAATCGTCAGCATGGAATCGGTAAAGACGTGCCTGGCCACGCTGCAGCCCGATGTCGTGGTCAATACCGCGGCTATGCATCACGTTGAGAACTGCGAGGCGCAGCCCGACAAGGCTTATGCGGCAAATGGTCTGGGTGCTCGAAATCTTGCGCTCGTAACCCGCAATCTAGGGTCTCTGCTCATCCACATCAGCACGGACTACGTTTTCGATGGCACCAAGGACACGCCTTACGTGGAGGAAGATACACCGTTCCCGCTCAATGTTTACGGGAATACGAAGCTGGCCGGCGAATATTTTATTCGCAACCTCAACGAAAAGCACTTCGTGTTGCGTACTTCAGCTCTTTATGGAAAGCATCCCTGCCGCGCGAAGGGCGGGCGGAATTTTCTAGACCTGATGCTTCACCTTGCCCGCGAACGAGGCAGGGTGCGTGTGGTGGATAGCGAAGTCGTGAGCCCAACATCCACGCTCGAACTCGCGCGCCAGATTGTAGCTCTCGCTAGCTGTGATGCATATGGTCTATATCACGCAACCGGCGAAGGCAGTTGCTCCTGGTACGATTTCGCCCGCGAGCTGTTCACCGTCACCAACACCAAAGTCGATCTTCAAGTGGCGGCACCGAACGAATTCCCTGCCAAAGTGCGGAGACCAAGTTATTCGGTACTTGAAAACTCCGGTCTCAAACGCCTTGGCGTGAACTGCTTCGCGACTTGGCAAGAGGCCCTCCGAGAATATCTGGGACAAACTTGCGCTGGGACCATCAGTACCATTCATGCGCACCCAGTGCAAAATCCCTAGCAACTAGGATTGGTTTCTATGCGCTTGCGAAAAATAACGGTAGAGGTCGGGCGCAAGCAGACCCGAGCTGTGTGCTTGAGATTCGCCTGCCAGGGGAGAGCATGAGAGCGACGAAGGGGCCATTGATTCTGTGGCTGTTGTTGTTCTCCAGCATCGCGAGCGCCCAATGTAGCAGTGGTGCGAGCGTATGTCCCGCAGGCGTACCGCACCTGATACGGTTTAAGGGAGTCTTGAAAAATTCAGCGGGTCAAGGGGGCACGGTAGGCATCACATTTGCGATCTACTCCGACTCCAGCGGTGGAGCGGCATTGTGGCAGGAAAGCCAGAATGTGCGAGTCGATCAGCAAGGACGTTACGCCGCTTTGCTGGGGGTAACGAAGCTTGAGGGGGTACCGCCGGAGCTGTTTTCGTCGGGAGAGCCACGTTGGCTGGGAGTACAGGCGCAGCTGCCGGAAGAATCAGAACAGCCCAGGGTCCTGTTGGCAAGCGTGCCCTATGCCTTGGAAGCCGCCGACGCCCAAACCCTTGGTGGTTTGCCCCCGTCGGCTTTTTTGAGAGCCGCCCCCGGCAACTCCAGCCAGGCGTCCCAGTCTGCTGACAACCCTGGGAATTCTGCCGCGCAGGCGGTGGGCGTCGCGGTAGGAGCTGTAGGCCAATCAACCGGTCACCTGGTCAGCGCTCCGGTTGGAGTTGCCAATGCCATCCCCAGATTTTCTTCTCCTACGTCGATTGTCAGCTCTCAGATAAAGGATTCCAATGGCGTGGTAACCATGCGGAATCTTGCAAACATTCTCTTCGCCGACCAGTTTCCAGGAGGGGTAGCGGACGCCGTCGCCGCATGCCCCGCGGAGGGGTGCGTTATCTACGCACTCTCACCGAACGTGAATCTTAACCTGGGAACAATAGATCCGGGCAGCAAAGCTATTACGCTTTACCTGGGGCCCTTTACTTACACGGTAACCCAGATAACTTTGCGACGGGACCTGCAGATCATCGGAATGGGCTCAGGCATTACCTTCTTGCAATCGGTCAACGGTAATAACCCGGTGATCGTAAGCCCGCAAGTGGACTACGGCGTTGCCACCAACGTGTTCCTTTCCGGTTTCCGCCTTATCGGATCGGTGGGTAATACCTCCGAAGATGCGATGCTGTGGGATGCAAGTGGACACTTCGCCTCAGGAGTCTGGTACTCGGAGGTACGTGACATTTTCATTACCGGCTTCGCCGGCAACAGCATTCACCTGGTGGGCACGAACGCGAATTACACTGGTATGAGCCAATTCATCGAATTTAACCGGGTGATTGTGTACCGGCCTAAGGGCGGAGGGAATGGCTTAAGGATCGAAGGCGCGACCTATGAGCTGTATTTCAACGATTGCCAGTTCGACGGCACGGCTGCGGGGGATGGAACCAATATCTTCATTGGCGCCCGCCCGGGCAATCCTTATGGGATCCCGATCGACATCAATTTTCGCGGATTGACCTCGCAAGATGCTGCCACTGCGGTACAAATCGACGGAGGCTGGGCCGTATCCTTCTACAACCCTCATCATGAGTACGTCTGGGGCGTCTATTCGCTAACCGGAGACCTTGGAGCCAGCATCGCTGGTGTTACCATTTCCGATGCCGGTTTTCAGGCCAGTGGGGTGAACAACGGGGCGGGCTTTTTACTGAGCGTTACCAACCCCGGGGCAGTCGGGGTCCGCTTCATTCACAACAACATCATGGGCCCGGCTGACACGGTGGTGCGCTCGTCTAATGGTGTCGGCATTGTGTACAAAGACAATCTATTTGCGGGCGGCACCAATCTACCGGTCACCGCCGGCATCACCACGCAGCTTTCCCCCGCCTCTACGATCAACATCGGCGGCGCGCACACGGTTGGGTTGAACAGTTCGACCATGCCAATTACTACCATCCAGTCTGGTCTCGGGCCCGGGGAGATGGCGACCTTCTTTTCCATCAACGGACCGGTGACGTTTGGCGCTGGGGGGAACCTCAACTTGATGGGCGCAAACACGCTTACTGTGAACGGCTCGATCACCTTCGTTGTGAACGATCTCGGGGCAGCTCCGTCCTGGATTCCCGTCTCGCGCTGGAGTGCTCGGGTTATACCCACTTCGAATCCGCCCTCATCTTCACCCTCACCCTTACCCTCACCATTCCCCCAACCCCCAAAGAGGCTCCCACAGTAGTTCGAATTTCAGCTATTTGGGTGTCCCGGTAGAATGGGCCGCCACAGCCTCAGTGAGTTCACTGGCGGCGAATGGCACGCGCCCACAACCGCCGCCGTTTTAGGTCACGCTGGGGTTAGAACCTTCCGAGCACCTCCTCCCGAATCATCCATCCACCTCTGGACCCTGCTCTCTCCGTTCGCCGGCTGCACCGTCTCTTAGGGCCACCGTAGGAGCGGGCTGGGCTGCCAAAGGTTCACGCATCCCATCCCAGCACCCCCTCGCGAGACTGCCTAATTTCTCTATTCGATTCTGCTCAACCAGAACCAGTTTCGTGGTTTGCCGGAACCACTTGAAAATATCGTGCAGAACCCAAAGCGGATCAGAGCTCAGGTATCGGCGGTAGACGATCAGGCGATTGCGGGCGTTGGAGTAACGCCGACTGGGACTGTAGTTGGTTACCATGAACCGCTTCCAGAGGAAGCGATGCGAAGTGGGCGAACCGAGCCGATGAGCCAGCACAGCCTGGCTCGCCTGGACAACCTTGAAACCATGCAACCGCAAACGAAGGCAAAACTCGTGGTCGACGTAATCCATAAACAACGATTCATCAAATTGTCCACAGACGCCAAACACGAAGGTTTTCAGGAAACTGCCCGAGGTCATCAGAGTCTTGACTTCCCGAAAGACGGAGATTGGCGCATTGGCTTGCTCGCGCATCGCCAACTTGTAGTTGGCGCCGATCATAGCAACCTTGTCCTGGAAAGGACAGGCCGCATAGGCTTCAAGGATTGCAGCCACGTAGTCCGGTGGTACGAGACTATCCTGATCGAATGTGGCAATCCAGGAGTATTGGCCGCTGGACAGGGCCCGTTCGATGCCCGTATTCAAGCCAGCGCCAACGCCCAGGTTTTGCTTGTTCCATATTACCTCCACGTCGCAAGCAGAGGCTGTTTTAGCGATCAAGGGATGAGCGGCGGATGTCGATAGGTTATCCACGATAATCAGCTTGCCTACCTGGGGGAGCAAAGCTCGAACATTTTGCTCAAAGCTCGGCTCGGGATTGTAGGTCACCATCACCGCGCATACGTCTGGATGCGTCCGGGCTCGGCGAGGCGACTCCAACTGAGATTCAGTGCGGGCAATATTCACTTGATCCTGATACCTCGCCTCGGACCCGGAAAGTCCGACTTTCATCATTTCCCGTGGGGTTCAGACATCATTTAAGGAATTCCGCTATCGAGGGCAAAGCTAGGTCAAGACATCGGATCACGCTATTTCCTGACCTCCACGAGCAGATAGGGATTCAGCGGGGAAGCACGCAGCGCTTCGGGGAGAGAGTTTACGTACCACTTTGCTAAAGAGGCGAAGGGCCTTAGCAACCCCCTTTGAAACTTCCCGAAGCCGAAATATCCCTTCAAGGGAAGTGCTTTGAAGCTCCCGCAGGAGTGAAAGAGTCGCCTGGCCTCAGCATACGAGACCAGGTGATGGGTGCCACAAATTTTGTGAAAGTTCAAGCCGGTTTTCCGGCAGATAAGGCTGCGAAGTGGAACTTTCGGACTGAGCGCGTCGGTTGGACCATGCTGAACATCCACGGGGAAGGTCTTGTTGGGACAAGCGATGATAATTCTGCCGCCCTCTCTGGTTACACGCAACAGCTCTCGAGCGTAGGCTTTCCGCTTCTCCCAATAGTCAGGTCGCAGGGTGCAGTGTCCGAGCACAGTGCCGATGTGTTCGATCACGCCCAAAGAATAAACGACGTCGAAGGAATTGTCAGAGAAAGGCAGACTGCAAGCATCGGCGCACATGAAACGTCTTGAATCAAGACCAGCTTGTGCCCAGAACGGCGAGTAACAAGGAAGATCAACACCGTAAGCTTCCGAACCGCTCAAATCCAGTTGCCGGATACCTTGACCCATCCCGCAACCAACATCGAGCACAGTTCTGACTGCCTCGTTGGCTAATAATGGCAGAAAGTAATCTTGGAATTGGCGGAGACCCGCGTGTTCTTGGTTCTCAATGTAGTCTTCGTGTGCGACCACGTGGTCCCACGGCTCTTTCAGCATCTCCAAGTAGCCGTATTGATTTCTGCCGTACGCCCGAGAACAGCTATTGCATGTCAGCGTTCCAGGCAGGGCAGCACCACAACCGACACAAACCAGGGGCACAGAAACGGGAGCGTCTATCATGCGAGAGTTCACGTTCATCCTTAGCCGGAACCTCCATTGTGCTCTCCGGCAACTGTCATTCTACATCCCGCTCCTCTTTTGCGGCGTTCGGCATGCCGCTGCTTTTCTCGAGCAAGGGAATGGTGAACTGGCGGACCAACTCAGGGAAAGCCCCTATTTTCTCTCCCCATCTTGATTGCTTTGCTCAGAAACCCTCGACCGGATGACCAGACAGCTAATTTTAGTACACCCAAGAGCATCACGTCTGTTGTCCAACCAAGAAGCAACAACCACCCTGTCATCGCTCTCCGAGGCGTTGCCGCGGTTTTGGCGGTGGATGGAGTGCTCGCGTCGAGGTCGCTCCTGTACACTACATTGCTGTGTCCTTTGCTACCCCAATACAGGCAGCCCCCCCGCAAGAGCGCGAAATTGGAACCAAAATCGTCCGAAACACGGTATCTGGTGCACTAAGGCTTGTCGTCCTCGCCCCCATTCCGTTCCTGCTCACGCCATTTCTCCTACGACGTGTGGGAACCACGGGATTTGGGATTTGGGCCGTTCTCTTGTCTCTTAACGGTTTGACTGCCCTGGCCGACCTTGGGATCGTGGGGACGCTCACCAAACACGTATCCGAGCACTATACCCATCGGGACTATGCAACACTTAACCGAGTGATAAATGCTGGCATCCTGATGTTTTCGGTCATTGCCATGGTTTGCGTTTTGACCGTCAATGCGGCCAGCGGATTTCTCATTTCAGTTTTCTTTCGTCAATCCTCGCTTCCCATAACGCAGCTTCAGCATGTGATTCGGTTTTTGAGTCTCGCCATCGCTTTGAATCTCCTCGCCTTCCCGTTCGCCTCGGTCATCTCCGGACTGCAACGGTTGGATCTGACCAACCTTCTTTGGGCTCTCAGCACCATTATCACCGCCTCGTTGGCTGCCATCTTTGTGGAGTTGGGAAAAGGGATACCAGGCTTGGTAGATGCCATCGTTCTAACTTCCGGCATCCTGTTCCTGCTTAACGTCGTCCTGGCCTGGCGGCTACTTCCGCAGCTTCGCATCAGCCCCAGACTGCTTCGGGTGGCCGACATCAAAGCATTGTCTGCTTTCAGCGTACAAGTCTATGTGGTCCAAGTGATGGCCGCAGTCTACTTCCATACCGAGAAGCTCTTGCTGGCTCACTTCGCGGGCCCGACGCCCGTCGGCTGGTATGAGATTGCCAGCGATCTGGCGCTGAAGATAAAGAACGCACCCGCGTTACTGATGACGCCGCTGATGCCAGCCGCGGCGGAGCTGGAGGCCCGCGGTGACGATGCCAGAACTTCAGAGCTTTACTACCGCGCGCACAAGTATCTGGCGTTTATCGGCATAGCAATATTTACGGTTGTGGGGCTGCTGGCCCACCGTTTCATCGAACTCTGGCTTGGCCCCGGGTTTTCCGCAACAGCTCGCGCCCTCATCGTACTGACGGGCGTACAAATCGCCAACCTTGCCGGTGGGCCTGCGCTTTTGATCTTGGTGGGAAGAGGAACTCTCGGGCCCGCGGTTCGCTTCGCTTTGGTGGGCATGTTCGGCACTCTGATCGTAAGTAGCATTTTGATCTCGCGCTGGGGTTTCACGGGCGCCCTGTATGGCACGACTGTCTCAGTCTTAAGCGCCGCTGCTTATCTGATGTTCATGTTTCACAGGGAAACGCGCTTTCCCATGCGCAGGTTGATGCTCATCTACGGGAAGCCCTTGCTATTGGGGCTATGCCTGGCCGCGGTGGCCAGCCGCATGGTTCTTATTCGCCAGCTTCATTGGCCGGGAATGATCAGCACATCTGGGGCAATCGTTCTCGCACATGGCGGCGGACTCTTGCTGCTGCGGTATTTTGACGCTTTTGACTTGCGCGTGCTGGAGCGCTTTCTACCCGTACCCGAAGTACTGCGCAGGAGTTCACTCTTCCGATGATCCAGACCCAAGGGGCGCAGCTCTCGCCGAAGGGTACTGTGACGACTGCGCCGTCACCCTCCAAGTCGAACACCGTGGCGAGCCCACCATTCGCTTTCGGCGCGTGTGTTACGCTTGCTCACAAAGCTAGCACTTCTTTGCGTGAAGCAATAACGGCCCAACTAGGATTTCCATGAACTCCTTCCTCAGGAAAGCAGCAAGGTCGCTTGCACTAGAAACTCACTTGGGCAGGCGTGTTGTCACCGATGCCTTTCATGCCATGTACTATCAGTCAAGTTCGTGGTCAAGAAACAGGTTTCTCGGCTTTCCGATCTATCAATGCCCGTTCGACCTGCAGCTGTATCAAGAATTGATTTTCGACCTGCGACCGCATTGCATCGTTCAGACGGGTGTAGCCCATGGAGGCTCCATTTTGTACTTCGCCACCCTTCTTGATCTTATTGCCTCCCCTGCAGATGCTGTGGTGGTCGGGGTAGACATAGAGTTGACCGACAATGCCAGAAAACTGAGACATCCTCGTATTCATTTGATTGAAGGCAGCTCCACTGATCCGCAGGTGATAGAGCAGGTGAGGTCAAAGATTCATGATGGGAAGGGATTTGTAGTGCTGGATTCCGACCATAGCAAAACTCATGTCCTTAGCGAATTAAATTTATACAAAGATTTTGTCGCAGTCGGGTCGTACCTGGTTGCTGAAGACACCAACATAAACGGTCATCCGGTGCTCAAGGCTGCTGGACCTGGTCCTCTAGAGGCCGTTCGTGAGTTTCTTCAAACCGACGGTCGCTTCACCAGCGATGAGCAGTTATGGCAGAGGAACAAATTTTCTTTTCACCAGCACGGCTGGCTGAAGCGAATTCGCGAGTAGGCAGGTAGGTCGGCGCACCCGTGTCTCTCCTTCCAAAGCTATGGCCACTTCATGGGCTCTAGGCCCGTAACCACCGTGGGTTGCGAGTGACCCCCGAATGCTCTCAACGTAAGGTTTTGAGCCAGCTTCGTCGGCATCCGACAGCGAGGGGAGTGCACGTAGTGTTCTTGGCTGGCCCCAGAAATAGTTCGAGAAACCAACAAATTCGGCTATCTTTCTCAGCGATCTCTTGAATCGGCACGGCCCCTAAAGCCTGGGCAAGCATGCTGTTCCCTGTGTGTTGCTCAATCCCCGAAGTGCCGCGCCAGCTTGATCCACATTGCCGTGGACGCAATCGGCTCCCTGAAGCGAATATTTGAACGAACTCGAAATCTGGTTGCCCTGGAACATATTGCCGGTGTTTTGGGTACCTTTTTCAAACAAACCGAAAACACTAGCCGGTGCCGGTGATTGGTCGCTGATAATCCGGTTTCCGATCACGCGGGCACCAGTGACGTTTCCCTCAAAGATCACGCCGTAGAGAGTGTTCCAGGGCTCGGTACTCGCCAGAGTGATCATGTTGTCAGAAATGGAGAAGTCTACGAATTGCCCAACCCCGCCGACGACCAGACCATACGACTGCGGATGAATTATGTGGTTATGGCTTATCATCACGCCGCTGTTGTGCAGGCTGTCGATATTGAAACCGTAGACGCTCTGGATGGCGTAGTTGTCGTGGAAATGCACGTCTGACATCTGCCAGCCTCCGTAGGCAATCTGATGACCGGTGACGGTGTTGAAGCGAACCTCTGTGATTGCATTGGCAATGGCAATGGCGGTGCACTTCCCGGAGGCCCAATGATCCATGGTGACGTATTCCACGACGTTGCCACTACTTGCGGTCGGACTCTCGGCTGGTGAGCTGATTTCGACGGGAAAAGCTTCCGTCCATTCTCCTGCGGCGTTCACAACGTGAATGTTGTGGATCCAGTGCTGTCCCAGGTTCGAGCGCAAGGAGACCGCTTCGAGCTGAAGATCTGCTCTGTATTGGGGCTTCAGGGCGGGGTAGTTGTCGTCGAGCGTTAGATCGGAGACTTCCACTCCATGGGAATCCAGGTCGTAGGTGCTAATGACCCGTCCCACCAAATACTTACCAGTCGAAGGGTCCAAATACAAGTCAGTGAGTTTCAGGGTGGTTTGATCCGCCCTCGCACCGTGAATCTTCCATCCCCGGTTCACTGTGAAGCCGCTGGACTGCGTTTTATCGAGGTGGCCAACACCGATCACATAGTCGTGCACGCCCTCGGTTTGGAATGTGCCGGGACCGATGCAAACCACCAAATTGGTGACACCGCTTTCAGAGCGAGTGCGCAACAGGGTATCAAATTTCTGCGCCGTGCTGCCGTCGAAGGAATCTGACGCGGTTCCCGTACCCGATTTTGCATCGGCCCGGAAGGCGATGAAGATCCGGGTGTAACCAGTTGGAACCTTTCCCCTACAGTCCGAGCTCGCAAAGACGGAAGCGAAGCCCGTCTTTTTATCCCCCCCGTGCCGCTTCAAGCCTTTCATCCACACCGGCGTATGTGCAGCCGTGTCCGAGGCGGCGATTCCATGGGAAGAATAGCTGACTCTGTCTTGCCAGCGAGGCTCAGGACTACCTTTCCTGCCCCGGGACAGACTCTCGACGGGTGTGAATTGGCCCGTCACCCTGGGCCCATCTCGATACCGACCATCATCAGGAACTTGGGCATGCCCCTCGAAAGAGAGGAAGCAAACCAACACAACGAGCAAGATGATCGATCCCGCAATTGGCGCACAAGTGAGTGCGTTCTGCCCGACATAAGCCATGGGTAGGAGCCCTCGAGCAGCCGA
>WNFA01000080.1_pt1 | contig 157409 bp, 139 predicted proteins | sample 5400481 | NCBI WGS metagenome assembly WNFA01 (sample SAMN13153340, study PRJNA577476) | soil metagenome | isolation source: 120 cm saprolite under Douglas fir tree site 2 hole 1 replicate 2 | place: USA:California | collected 2015-04-18 | reverse complement strand
GCAACGATCGTTGCCTGGTGTACATCGAAAGCGAGATACTGAATCGCCTGATCTTTCATGGCAGCCGCTCCTTTCGTGCCTTTGGTCTTTGGCGATTCCAAGGTAGCAGGAAGGAGCGGACTTTTAATATGCGTTAGCCCCGCTGTCAACGCCCGTGTCCGCAATTCCAATGATGAATCCTTCATTGCTCAGATTACCGCACACGTTGCACGCATTGGCGCCAGTGAGCCAACTTGCATAGCTTCCCGGCTGAGTCGGAATAACGTTGCCACCGGAGGTCATCGTGTTCGAGCTTAAAGAGGTTGCTTGTCGCTCGTCGGAAGGGGTCAGGCCAGTTAGCTGATGGATTGCGATGACCAGAGGATCCGATAGTAGCTTGGACACATCGCCCGGCTTCAGTCTGCCGTAAAGATACAGACCGCCGCGATTCTTTCGCTGTTCTACACTTCCCAAAACCCGCGTGATCGCAGCGGTTGTTTCGGCGATGCCAGGAGCTTCCGCGACCTCCACGATGACATCTTGATCAATCCCAGAGACACGATCCACTATCGCACCCTTCAAGAATGGCTGGTAGATTTCGAGGAACTGCACTTCTGAGAGTTTTGACAGGGTGACCGCGATCTCTGGCGTCAGAGCGACGACATAGGCGTTGAGGGGCACCGCCTCGATGATGACGGCGCCTGACGTCAAGAGGGTCTTAATCCATTCTGGCCTGGGCGGACCGATAAACTGAAGAACATAAAGGCCGTACTTGCCGCTCGCGTATGCGGAGATTGTTTCTCCTGTGGGCGGTTTGACAATCCCTATTCGCGTGTCGATCGTCCCACCAGGTAGACCGACTAAATCGTATTCGTCGTGAATCGTGACGCCTAAGCCGGCGGCAACGCCGCGTGCGACAATTCGTTCAACGCTTGCCTGCGGAGCCGACACGAGACTGAATGAATCGTAATCGGCAAGGATCAATCCGTCGTTGCCCGAAATCTGCGCTGGCGCGCTTGCATTTGGCTGAACGAAAAGGTGACTGACAAGCAGCTTCGTATAACCTTGGCGGCCGGCAGCACCGAACACAGGCGCCGCGTACGCGAGCGCGCTTAGGATCGCCAGAATACCGAATGATGAGAAGCTTCGAGAGAATCGCACGCCCCCTCCTCAGATCGGACATAGACGGACTTACAATTAGTGTTTCGGAATTCTATCCAGAGCCGGCTGTGAAGGACGAGCAGTCCGTAATATTACGTATCTCGGGTCAACATGAATTTCAAGCACCTGCTATTTGCAACGGTATTCGCTGCACTACCACTTAGGGCGCAGCACTCTATTTTCCAGAGCGATGACATTATCGCCGGAGGGCAGACACCCGCGATCACAATCGCATCCGGGCGGTTCGATTGGTTTCTGTCGGACGGAACGCTCAACCGGCGAATGGCAACGACGTTTGGTGAGTTTCCATTCGACTTCGCCTTCGACGCTGCAGGCCGGCTCTATTCGCCTACTTTCTTTACGGTACGAGTTTTCAATCCCTCAGGTAGCTTCGTCGGAAATTTCGGCAATTTTCCCGCAAAGAAATTCGTCGCCATTAACTTCGATCGAAGTGGAAACGTCTTTATCGCCGCAGGCACGAGCACCGGCAACCTGGTGAAAGCGGACGCGAACGGGAATCTCCTCGCTACGTTCCTACTCCCGAATGATGGTCTCTTGGGCGGATCGGTGGCTTCGATCGATCTCGCTTCCGACCAATGCACTTTTTTCTACTCGGCTCGAAGCAAGACGATTTTTCGCTACGATGTCTGCAGCCGGACACCGCTGAGCGACCTAATCTCGTCGTTGCCAGGATCGAGCGCCGATCGAATACGGATTCTTCCAGACGGGAGTGTACTGGTCGCAGACACGGAGTCGATTTACCGCGTGAACAGCGCCGGATCGATCGTTCAGACGTATGACGTGTCCGGCCAGGACTCATGGTCCAACCTCGCCCTCACCCCCGATGGCCGATTCTTCTGGGCGACTTCCTTTGACATGGCGTTCCAGTTCAACCTTCAGTCCGGCACGATGACGGGATCTTTTCAGTCCTCCGACTATATCTTCGACGCGATGGCGGTCGTGGGCGAGCCGCGGGCGGCAGTACCGTCGCCCGCCTCCGTGCCGACGCTGACCTGGTGGATGCTCGCCGCGCTGGCGATTACGCTTGCCGCTCTTGCGCGAGCCGTCGCTTGTGTTGACTCCGTTTCGAAACGATCGGAACGTCACTATGCCCGGCGCTGCCATGCCAGAGTCAACTCGAGAAGGAGAGAATTCTGCACGCATCCCGGTTTCTGGCGTTCGACCGTAGAAGTCGCAAGTGTTTGATCTTCGCGCTCGTACTCGCTGCGACGCCTGCTACCGCGCAACACACCGCCTTTCAAACCGGTGACGTCATCGCCGGGGGTCCGACACCCGCGATCACAATCGCAAGCGGCCGGTTCGATTGGTTCCTGCCTAACGGAACGCTCAACCGGCGAATGGCATCGGCGTTCAACGAGTGGCCGTTCGACTTCGCATTCGACGCCGCAGGCCGGCTGTATTCGCCTAGTTTCTTTACGGTGCGAGTTTTCGATACCTCAGGTATGTTTGTCGGAAATTTTGGCAATTTTTCAGCGGATAAATTTAGCGCCATAACCTTCGATCGAAGCGGAAACGTCTTCATTGCAGCAGGTACGACGACAGGCAACCTGGTGAAAGCGGATCCAGGAGGAAACCTCCTCGCCACGTTCCTTGTCCCGAATGATGGGCATTTGAACGGAACTCTTGCTTCGATCGATCTAGGTTCCGACCAGTGCACGCTTTTCTACACGACTAGAAGCAAGACGGTTTTTCGCTACGATGTCTGCAGCCGAACACCGCTCGCCGACCTGGTTACGGTGCTACCTGGATCAAGCGCCAATCGACTACGAATTCTTGGAGACGGGAGTTTTCTCGTGGCAGACACGGAGTCTGTTTACCGCCTGAACAGCGCTGGATCGATCGTTCAAACTTTTGATTTGGTCGGTCAGGATTCCTGGTCCAACGTCGCCGTCACACCGGATGGGCGCTCCTTTTGGGCGACCTCCGGAGACATAGCTTTCCAGTTCGACATTCAGTCCGGCGCTATAACGGGGTCTTTTCAGTCCTCCGACTATCTCTTCTACGCGATGACGGTCGTGGGCGAGCCGCGGGCCGCCGCACCGCCACCCGCGTCGGTGCCGACGCTAACCTGGTGGATGCTGGCCGCGCTGGCGATTTCGCTCGCCGTTCTTGGCGCAGCTACGACAGCAGCTCGATGAGACGATCCACCTCGCCGTCGTCGTTGTAGAAGTGCGGCGAAAACCGCAGCATGCCTTCGCGCGGTGAGCAGACGACGCCGTTTTCTTCGAGCGTCCGATGCCATCGCAGCAGTGACGGCTCTACGCCCGGTGGAATCGCGCCGACGATGCCGGAGGCGATCGGACGGGGCGACGCGACCCGCCAGCCGATCGCCTCCAGCCGCTCCGCCAGCCGGGTCGCGATGCGGATGACCTCGGCCGCGATCTCCTCGATCCCGATCTCCAGCAGCAGCTCGATGGCGGCGTTCAGCCCGTACACGCCGTTGGTGTTGAGCGAGCCCGCTTCGAAGCGCCGCGCGCCGGGGACGAGATCGCCGGGCAGCTCGAGAAAGCTCCCCTTCCGCTGCACGTTCGTCCATCCGGTCTCGAGAACTTCGAGGCGATCGCGATCCGCAGGCGCGACGTAAAAAATCGTCGCGCCTTCCGGACCGCACATCCATTTGTGTCCGTCGGCAGCCAGAAACGCGATCTTCGACTTGCGGACATCGAGCGGCAGCGCGCCTATGCCCTGGATCGCATCGACGCACAGCAGCACGTTGCGGCGCGCGCAAAGCTCGCCGATGGCGTCGAGATCGGCGACGAATCCGTTGTGGAACGCCACGAAAGAGACCGAGACGATGCGGGTGCGGGCATCGATCAGCGGCTCGATCTTCTCCACCGTGGGTAGATCCGCGACCCGACATTCGACTCCGCGGCGCGCAAGTCGTTTCCACGGGCTGTAGTTGGGAGGAAACTCGAGCCTGGTCGTGATGACGTTTTCGCCGCTCTGCCACCGGTATCCTTCCGCGACGAACGAGAGCGCTTCGGAGGTGTTCTTGAGGATCGCGATGTCGGCGGCGTCCGCGCCGATCAGCTTCGCTCCCGCCGTCCGCAGCTTCGCATCCTCGGCATACCACTCCTTCCAGTGGAGGGCGCCGAGGTCGCGCTGATCGCGGATGTGGCGCTCCATGGCATCGGCCGCGCGCGTGGAGAGCGGCCCGACGGCGGCGTGATTGAAGTAGATGAGGTTGCGCGTGACGGGAAAGAGATCGCGAACCTTCGCCTTATCCACTCCTACATTATCGCCACACCGGTTGCCGCCACCCTTCGCGAAAGCTCCCGGAGCATCGATGCGGCGGCCTCGCTCGAGCCACGCCACGCGCTGCCGTGCATGCAGGCGATGGTGGTAGCCCCCAGGGATGCCATCTTGTGGATGATCGGCTCGGAGTCGGTGGTGTGGGCCCAGTAATCGGGAAGGCCGGCGTTCGTGGAGAACCCGACTCGAAACGCATCGCTCGGTTCGACCAGGTCGCTCTCGACCAGCGGATCGCGCCCGGGCCCGCCCTGCGTGAAGATGTCGCCGGCGAACAGCGTCCGGGTGGTGGCATCGAAGAGATATCCGGTCTCCCAGCCATGCGGGATGTGCGGCGCGTCGACCCAGACGATCTCGCGTTTGCCGATCGACAGGCGCTCGCCGTCAGCCATCGCGCGCGGCGGCCGGTCGGCGTAGTCGCTCACCGACACCATGGCAGCCACACGGCTGCACAGCGGGACGGCGTCCGGCGCCTCGGCCAGGAATTGATTGAGGCCACCGCATTCGTCCGCTTCGAAGTGCGAAAACGCAATGTAACGCAGCTTCGCGACAGGCAGGACGTGCGCGATCGCCTCGCGGATCAGAGGAAACATTTTGCGGGGACCGGTGTGGAAGAGCAGCGGCTGGTCATCGACGACCAGATACTGGTTGAATGAGAAGCCGCCTGGGACTTCCGTGACAGCCGTGTTGATGCGGTAGATGCCGTCGGCGATCTCGGCGATGTTCGTTCCCGACTGTGCATTGGTGATCAAGAGTGGCCTCCTTCAAGCCATGCGTTGAGGACCGAAGCGAGCGTCGACGCCGCTTCGGTTTGTGACATTCCGGATTCGAGCAGACGATTGATGACAGCCGGATCGGCGATCGCTTGCACGACAGCGACGCGCTTCTCCGACCGGCCCACGGCGCGGCGGATCAATTTGCGGACTCCTTCTTCACGCATGCTCATGCCGAAATCGAGCGCGGGGACTTCATGGCGTTCCGTGCGGAGCTTCTCGAACCACGGCATCCGCACGTACAGCGCGACCAGTTCGCGCGCGAGCGCAACAATCCGCTCCGGCCGCGAAGCGCGCGCGGCGATCGAGTCGGCGGATGGTATCGGGATCAAATCGCGAACGTGCACGCCACATGCGCGGACGATGGCGTCCTGCGAGGGGAAGTGGTGATAGACCGTTCCGACGCTGACGTCGGCGCGGGCAGCGATGTCTTTGTGCGAAGTCGCAACCACGCCCTGCTCGGTGTGCAACGCCATGGTGGCCTCCACAATCCGCTGCCGCGTCTCCTCGGCCGTCTCGGCCCGTCTCTTCAGTTGGTAGGGTCGCGGTGCCATTTAATTGACGAATCGTTCAATCAATTTAGATTCGAAGCGGCGCATTGTCAAGGGGCATTCAGAAACGTCGCACCTGCTCCTGGTAGGCGTCGTAGTTCCGCTGCATCTCCTGGAGCGAGTCGCCGCCGAATTTCTCGCGCATGGCGTCGGCCAGCGCGATCGCCAGCATTGCTTCGCACACCACGCCGCAGGCCGCGATCGCGGTCACGTCGCTGCGCTCCCACTGCGATCGATGCGGCTCGCGCGTTTCGATATCGACAGACGGCAATCCTCGGCGCAGCGTCGAAATGGGCTTCATGAAGGCGCGGACGACGACGTCCTGCCCGTTCGTCACGCCGCCTTCCAGTCCGCCGGCGCGATTGGTGGTCCGGTGGTAGCGTTTCTTCTCGTCGAAGTAGATCGGGTCGTGGACTTCCGATCCAAGCCGTCTCACCGCTGCCACGCCGTCGCCGATGGCCACCGCCTTCACGGCGTGGATGGAGAGGATCGCCTGTCCGATGCGGCCATCGAGCTTCTCCGTCCACTGCACGTAGGAGCCGAGGCCGATGGGGACGCCGTGGGCGGCGGCGATGATGGTCCCGCCGAGGGTCTCCCCTGCTTCGCGCGCGGCGTCGACGGCCTTGACCATGGCATCTTCGTCCTGACGTCTAACCGCGCGCAGCGGCGACTCCTCGTCAACGGCATTCAGCTCGTCCCACGCCGGCGAGTATTCCGGATCGCCGGCCGAGCCGACCGAGATGACGCCCGATCGAATCTCGATTCCGAATTCGCGCAGCAGCGCTTTCGCGATCGCGCCGGCGGCGACGCGGGAGGCCGTCTCGCGCGCCGAGGCGCGCTCGAGGATGTCGCGCAGATCGCGGCGGCCGTACTTGATTCCGCCGACCAGGTCGGCGTGACCGGGACGCGGCGCATGCACGCGCCGCTTCTCGGTCTCGGCTGCGTCGAGCTCCCACGGGTCCATCGCGCCGCGCCAATTCTCATGATCGAGATTCTTGATCGTAATCGCGATGGGCGATCCGAGCGTCTCGCCGCCGCGGATGCCGCTGACGATCTCCGCCTCATCGTGCTCGATCTTCATGCGCCCGCCCCGCCCATACCCGTGCTGCCGCCGGGCAAGGTCGCCGTTGATGCGCGCGCGGTCGAGCCGCACGCCGGCCGGCATTCCGCGCACGATGATGGTGAGCTGCGGACCGTGGGACTCGCCGGCGGTGAGGAAAGTGAATTGCGACATCAGTTTCGTCAGTTTATCGTGCGCAATTGAGGTTCGAGGTTCGAGGTTCGAGGTAAGAGGTGAGAAAGAAGCAGTCTCTGACCTCTTCCCTCGAACCTCGAACCTCGAACCTCACGCGGCCACTCGTTCAGCAATGCGGTCGCGGCGTCCGATTAAAATAACGCCGACGATGAATGCGATCCCGCTGATCGCCTGCGCAATGGTAAACGGCCCCAGGAACCGATCGTCCTTGGCGCGCACGATCTCGACGAGAAATCTCTCGATGCCCATCAGGATCAGCAACAGCGCGAAGATGCGGCCTTTCGGATGCGGGCGACGGCTGAGCGCCAGCAGGATGAAGAAAATGATCAGCGAGGCCGAGGTCTCGTAGAGCTGGGTCGGATGGACGCGCAGGACCTGATCGGGCGGAATGGAGGGATCGACATGCACGCCAAACTGTCGCAGCGACTCGGCGGTCGTCGGCGGCGATCCCTTCGGAAAGGCGATGCCGACCCATGAGCTGGTGGGCCGGCCGTAGTCATCGCCGACCAGAAAACATCCGATGCGGCCGAGCGCGTATCCCAGCGCCAGCGGCGCGGCGGTGGCGTCGGCGACGGTGAAGTAGTCGACGCGCCGCCGCCAGATCACCAGCGAGCACGCGATGATTCCACCGATCAATCCGCCGTACCAGACCAGGCCGGCGCGATCGAAGAGAAGATGCCAATCGCGAAAAAGGATGGCGTAATAGATCTTGGCACCGGCGATGCCGCCGATGGCTGCCGCCATCACGATCGTCGACGCCAGATCCTCGGTCAGTCCGTAGCGGCGATACTGCCGCGTCAGCACCCAGCCGCCGGTGATGAAGGCGACGAACATCATCAGCCCGAAGCTGGTGATCTCGAAGTTTCCAATGCGCAGCAGCGTGGGGTACATGCGGGGCGAAGGATAGCAGCACAGACAGGAGTGTCTGTGCTACATCGTCTCTTCGAGCGAGGCCTTCTGATTGGAGATGAAGTTGAAGACGTCGACTTTTCCGGCCGCGTCGAGATGCTGCGAGACCTCGAAGAGCTGCACCGAAAGCAGCGCATTCAGGCCTTCTTCCAGCGCCGGCTTGCGCCGATCGAACGGCAACTCGGAAACGTTGGCGAGTAGCATGTTCTCGTCGAAGCGGCCGTACTGATCGAAGAAGACACTCGTCCACAGCTCGTCGCTGGCGGCGTTCTGGAGCGCGCCCATGAAAATCTCGCGCGCCGATGATTCGCCCACCGCGGCCGTCAACGACTCGAACACCCGGCCGAACATGTCGTTGTAGGTCGAGATGATCTTCAACAGCTCCGGCGAGTCTTCCACATCGAGGAAGACCGGCCGCGTCTCCCGCTCCTCCGGCGCAACTTCGATGAGGCGCGCCATGACAAGTTGAAAGAGGATGCGAGTGACTTCGAAATCGGTAAGCTCTGACTTACCAATGAGGCCTCGCACCGTGAGCTGCCCGTCGATGTTGTTGTAAACCGCGACCTCGTTCTCGCTCATCTCCAGCGCCTCGAAATCGGGCACCTCGCCCGCGACTTTCGCGAAGACCATGTCGAGGCTGGTGATCTTCTCGCGAATCCGCGCAGTCTCGTCGAGGCGCCGGATGCCCTCCATGATCGCGCTGGAAGTGTGAATCGACAGTGCGATCCTCTCGCTCAACACTTCCTCCGACGCCTCCAGGAAGGCGAACGAGCCCTCGGTCCAGTTGAAGAGCGAATAGATGATCTCGAGGGCCTGATTGTTGAGTCCCCACCACAAGTCGTTCGGCGAAATCGCGCCCATCTGCACAAGCGCTTTGCCGTGCCGCACGTGCGGGCCGACGCGCGCCTTCGATTCGTGGTACTGCTGCTCCGTGATTTTTCCGTTGCGCATCAGGAACTGACCCAGAGATTGATCGGGGGAGTTGGAGCTGGCGAAGACGATTTCGCCCTCTTTCCAGTGCAGCGTGCGCTCGAGCCTTCCCTGCCGCAGAACGAGCTTGCCGTTCAAGCGGATCATGGAGACAAAGCTCAGCACGTCGGCCATCTGGATTCGCCGCAGATCACCTTCGAAAATTGGCCGCTCGAGCATGGGGACCCAACACTACTGTCGCAAACAACGCCCGCAGAATCAAGTGGTTGCGGCCGCACGTTGCGCGCGCGGGACGATTTCGCGGAGCAGGGAGACGGCGCGGTCGACTTCGGCGGCGGTCGTGAATCGGCTCAGCGAAAACCGCACGCTGCTTCGCGCCTGGTCGGGCGAAAGGCCCATCGCGAGGAGGGCACGGCTCGGCTCGACCCGCCCGGAGGAACATGCGGAGCCGGTCGACACAGCCACTCCCTTCAAATCGAGGCCGATGACGATGCCCTCGGCGTCCGCGCCGTGGAACGTGATGTTGCTGGTGTTGGGGAGGCGGCGGACGGACGCGCCGTTGACGGTGATCGATAGAGATGAAAGGGCGCGCTCGAGCGAATCGCGAAGCGCTGCGATCTCGGCGTGATCCATCGCGACCTCGGCGGCGACGCCGAATGCGATCGCCAGTGGCACATTTTCTGTGCCCGCGCGGCGCCGTCGCTCCTGCGCGCCGCCCAGGATGTAGCTCTCGAGCGCGAGCCCCTTGCGGACGAAGAGCGCGCCGATGCCCTTGGGCGCGTGAAGCTTGTGCGCGGACATCGCGAGCGTATCGACGCCGAGGGATTCCACATCGACGTCGATCTTGCCGACCGCCTGGACCGCGTCGCAATGGACGTGGATGCCGCGCTGGCGACAGACGGCGGCGACTTCCGCGACCGGCTGGACGACGCCGGTTTCGTTGTTGGCGAGCATCATCGTCATCATCCGGGTGTCGGGGCGCAGCGCTTCGATCATCCGCATGGCGCTGACCTCTCCGCTCCTTTCGGGCGTGACGACGGTCACTTCGTGTCCTCGCTTCGCGAGCTCTTCGACCGGCTCCCGAACTGAGGGATGCTCGATCGCGGTTGTGACAATGTGATGACGACCGGACGTCGGTACCGCGCCAAAAATCGCGGCATTGTTAGACTCTGTACCGCCGCTGGTGAAAACGATCTCTCGGGCGGTGGCGCCGATCAGGCGCGCCACCGACTCGCGGGCGCTCTCGATCCTGCGGCGGGCTGTCTGGCCTTCCTTATGAATGCTCGACGCGTTACCGTAGACCTCGGCCAACGCCTCGTGCAGCGCATCGAGAACGGCGGGATGGACCGGAGTGGTGGCGTTGTTATCGAGGTAGACGCGCATAGAATCGCTCACAGGACAACCATGAAGAGGATCGCGCTCTCCGCCGTAGTTGCTCTCTCCTTTCTAGCTCCGAACATTGTCGCTCAAACAAACAATCCTCCCGATCCCGCCAAACCTCCGGCCAAGCAGGATGCGGGTGTTCGGAAGCTCTCCCGCCGCGAGCGGAAGGAGCGGATCAAGAACCTGCCCGACAAGTATCGTGAGTTTCTGCAGGACGTCCAGCCGATCATGCAGGACTCGGAGCTCGACACCTTCCTGATGCTGGAAACCGACCCGCAACGCGAGATTTACATCACCGAGTTCTGGCGCCGCCGCGATCAGATGCAGGGAACGACGAACCATTCCTTCCGGGATCAATATTACGGACGCCTCGAAACCGTCAAGGAGCAATTCAAGAACGTATCCTCCGATCGGTCGCGCATCTACCTGATCCATGGCGAGCCGGCGGAGTTGATCGATTCCGATTGCCGGCTGCTCGTGCCCATTCAGGTCTGGAAGTACATCTACATTCCGGGATTGGGCCACGACGTGCGCTTCCTGTTCTTTCGGCCGCGAAACGGCGTCGATTACCGATTGTGGATACCGATGGGAATCAGCCGCGGGACGGATTTCGACTCGATGGCCGAGCTGGTGTCCCAGGATGCCATCGGGACGGACATCAACGGCACGGGCGCAGTCCGCTACGTCTTTGGTCCCGCTGCGCCTAACACGACCATGACGAACCTCGAGTTCCAGTGCAAATCGGGCGACGAAATCCTCAAAGCCGTCTATCAGACGCAGATGAACAAGACCGACATCATGAGGGTCTTCAATCCGCCCGAGATCAACGAGGAGGATGTCCACAAGATCCTTCGCTCGGTCGTCATCGCAACGCCGAACGCCACCAGGCTCGAAGCCGACTTTGCGGTGAAATATCCCGCCAAACAGGGCGGCCGAACCGACGCCCAGATGACGCTTCTGGTGCCGCGCGCTCAACTCGCGCTGCAGGACGTGGGCGGCACGAAGCAATACAGCATCGACGTCACCGGCGAAATCCTCAAAGAGGACCAGCTTTTCGAGAACTACCGCTATCGCTTCGACTATCCCGGCGACATCAAGGACGAAAAAGTTGCGGTGGTGATCGATCGCTTCCTCCGCCCCGCCGATTACAAGGCCCGCATCAGGATCGCCGATTCGAATTCGACGGCCGAGGCCATTGTGGAGAAGACGCTCTCGGTTCCCGAGATCCTCGACACGCCGGAGCAACGCAAACAGAAGGAAAACGCGGCTTCGATGCTGGCCCAGTTGAAGGACGACATCGAATCCGACACCACGAGGTTACGCATCGTTCCGCTCTCCGACGATCTTTTGAACGGCATCCAGCACATCGACACCATGGCGTACGGCGAGAACATCAAGGCCGTCGAGTTCTACCTCGACGGCAAGAAGGTCATGGTCAAGCGGCAGCCGCCGTACACGCTCGATCTCGATTTTGGCGACGTCCCGCGGCAGCATCGCATCCGCGCCGTCGCGCTCAACGAGAAGGGTGAGTCGATCGCCGGCGATGAGATCGTCGCGAACACCGGCAACGAGCCCTTCCGCGTTCGCATCATCTCGCCGCGCGTGGCCATCAATCTGCACGGCAGGACGCGCGTCGAGATGGGGGTCAACATTCCGGAAGGAAAGAAACTCGATCGCGTCGAGCTCTTCCTCAACGAGACACGCCTGGCAACCCTGTTCGGATCGCCATGGGTGCAGACCGTCGACATCCCCAAGACCGAGGGAGTCGGATACCTGCGAGCAGTCGCGTCGCTCAAGGACGAGCCGAATCAGCCGCCGGTCGAAGACCTGGTGATGATCAACTCCCCCCAGTTCATGGAGGAGGTCAACGTCCACCTCATCGAGCTGCCGACCACGGTCATTCGCAACGGTCATCCGGTGAACGATCTGCCCGAGACGGCGTTCAAAGTCCTCGATGAAGGAAAGCCGGTCAAGGTCACGAAGTTTGAGCACGTCAACAATCTCTCACTGCAGATCGGGATGGCGGTCGACACCTCGGCATCGATGCAGCCGCGCATGGACGAAGCGCGAAAAGCGGGATCACAGTTCTTTGCCAACGTGATGAAGAAAGGCGACCGTGCCTTCCTCGTTTCATTCGACACCCAGCCGCAACTGATCCAGCGATGGTCGCCCAGGCTTTCCGATGTCAACGCCGGGCTCGCGAAGCTGCGGGCCGAGGAAGCGACCGCGCTCTACGACGCAGTGGTCTACTCGCTCTACAACTTCGTGGGCGTGAAAGGTCAGAAAGCGCTGGTTCTCATCACCGACGGCAAGGACACCGCCTCGAAATTCTCGTTCGATCAGGCGCTGGAGTACGCGCGGCGATCGGCGGTGCCGATCTACGCCATCGGCATCGGCATCCACGGCACGGAAGTCGATGTGCGTTACAAGCTGGGCAGGTTCTGCAGTGAAACCGGCGGAAACGTTTACTACATCGAGAACGCAGCGGACCTGACCCGGATCTACGGCGACATTCAGAGCGAGCTCCGCTCCCAATACATCCTCGGCTTCTACCCCGGCGACAACGTCAAGCCGGGATCGAAGTGGCGCGAAGTTTCGGTGCAGGTCAGCGACGGACGCGCCAAGACCATAAGGGGTTATTACCCGTAGGAAAGTGGAGCGCCGCCGACCCCGGCGGCGCGCGCCGCTGAGGTCAGCGGCGCTCCACCTTGTTAGCTAACTGGATTCCCATCCGCATCGACAATATGCAGCTCGCCGAGGTTGAGATCGCGAATGCCGTTCTCGACCTTTGCTCGGTCGCCGACCACCACCCACACCAGGTTATTCGGCTTCACAACTTCCGGCGCGACGTGGACCATGTCGTGGGGCGTCATCGACGACACCTTGCCGGCGTAAGTCTCCCAGTAGTCGGCGGGAAGGTTGAACTGCACCATGTCGCGGATCGCCGCCGCCACGGCGGTGGAGGTCTCCCACTGGCCGGGGAGCGACTGCGTGATCCTACCCTTGGCCCTCGCCAATTCTTCGTCAGTGACCGGCCGCTCCTTGACGATCTCGTGCAGCTCCTTGTTGATCTCCACCAGCGACTCTTTGGTCTTGTCGCTCTGCACCGGCGCAAACGCGATGAACATCCGCTGCCCGCGGGCATCCGGCAAGAAGCTGCCCGCGCCGTAGGACCAGTGTTTGTCCTCGCGCAAGTTCATGTTGAGCCGTGACACGAACGCGCCGCCGAGGACGGTGTTCATCGTTTCGAGCGCAATCTCGTTCGGATTCGCTTTTGGCGGCGCGACCACGCCCGCGATGATGGTGGATTGGATCGCACCCGGCTTGTCGACCAGATAGACAGCCGGCTTGTCATTGACGGCAACCTTACCGATGTTCTTCTTCGGAACGTCGCCGGGTTTCCACGATGCAAAAAGCTTCTCGAGCTTCGGTTGGATCTCGGCCAGAGTCGTGTCGCCGACCACGACGATGGTGGCGTTGTTCGGCTTGAACCATGTCTGATGAAACTTGACCAGATCGTCGCGCGTGATCTTGGCGACCGATGCTTCGGTCCCCGAGCCGGTGAAGGGATTGCCATACGCGTGGTTGGTCCCGTAGATGAATCGCGGCAGCACACGCAAAGCCATTTGAGCAGGCGTCGCTTTTTCACGTTGGATCGCTGCGATGAGCAGCTTCTGCCGGCGGGCAAAATCGGGCGGATTGAAGGCGGGATGCAAGATCACATCGGCCCACAGATCGAGGGCCGGATCGAGTGTCGTCTTCAACGCCGACAGATTGACCAGCGATGTGTCGATGTTCGAGCCGGCGCTGAGATTCGCGCCGAGTCGCGCCAGCTCGGTGCTGATCTGAAGACCGTTGCGTGTCGTCGTTCCTTCGTCCAGCATCTGCATCGCCAGTGATGCCGTCCCCGGAATGGCCATCTGGTCGCTGGCATAGCCTGCGTCCACCATGAGATTGAAGTTCACGGTGGGGACCGTGTGTCGCTCTGCGACCAGAAGCTGCAGGCCGTTCGACAGTTTTGCGCGCTGCACCGTCGCGAATTTCGGCGCCGGAGGCTTCCCTGCTTCCGGCAGCTTCGACCGATCTGCGCCTGCGCCCTCGGCCACCAGCTTGGGGAACGGACGAACCTCGAGTTCATACAGGCCGTCGCCGATCCACTCGCGGCCGGCGCGTTGCAAGTCGGCCGTCGTCGCACCGGCAACCCGCGCAAGTTGCTGCTTGTAGGCGTCGGGGCTTCCGCCGAAGACTTCGCTCAGCGCGAGGATGTCCGACTTCCCGCCGAAACCGCCGATGCGCTCCGCTCCGCGGACGAATCGCGCGAAGTATTGCGTGCGCACGCGATCGAGCTCATCTTGCGTCGGGCCGTTCGCGAGCAGACGCCCGAGCTCCTCATCGACCGCTTTCCGCACTTTGGTCAGGTCGTCGCCAGGTTTTGCTGTAGCGGTGATGATGAAAAGGCCGCCGATCTCGCGCGAGTCGATCGACGCGCCGACGTTGGTCGCAATCTGATCGTCGTAGACCAGACGCTTGTAGAGCCGCGAGGCTTTGTCGCTGACCAGCACGTCCGACAACAGGTTGAGATAGATGTTGTTGGCCGTTCCATATTCCGGCGCGTTCCAAACCTTGTACAGGCGCGCCTGCGGAACGCGGTCCTGCGCGACCTGCAGCTGTATTCCGCTGCGCTTCGAGACCCACGACTCGAAGCGCGCGACGGGCGGGCCGGGCGGGATGTCGCCGAAATATTTTTCGACCTTCTGCCTGGCGGGCGCGGCGTCGATGTCGCCCGCGATCACGATCACGGCGTTGGACGGCCCGTAGTACGCCTTGAACCAATCTTTGACGTCGTTGAGCGAGGCTGCGTTCAGATCTTCCATCGACCCGATCACGGTGTGCGCGTACGGGTGACCCGCTGGATAGACCGCCCTGGTGATCAGCTCCTGGCTGATGGCGTAGGGCTGGTTCTCGCCCTGACGCTTTTCGTTCTGTACCACGCCCCGCTGCTCGTCGAGCTTCGGCTGATCGATGGCGCCGAGCAGATGACCCATGCGGTCGGACTCGAGCCACAAAATCATGTCCACGGCTGAAGTCGGGACGTTCTGGAAGTAGTTGGTGCGATCGTTGTTGGTCGTTCCGTTGAGATCGGTCGCTCCGACTTTCTCCACCGCTTTGAAGTAATCGGTGTTGAAGTGCTCGCTGCCGTTGAACATCAGATGTTCGAAGAGGTGCGCGAATCCGGTTTTCCCCTCTTTCTCATTCTTCGAGCCGACGTGGTACCAGACGTTGACCGCCACGATGGGCGCCTTGCGGTCCTCATGCACGATCAGAGTGAGACCGTTCTTGAGCACGAATTTTTGATAGGGAATGTCGACTTGCGGGACGTTCGCGGCAAAAATGAAGAGAAAGGCGAACAGCGCGATGCCGGGCTTCATCTGTCGCATGGCTCCTCCTGGCTGGGGGGTCAGGATACTGATTAGGAAGCGGATTTGGTAGGTGTGGCGCTCTTGCGTTCCTGCGCGACGCGTTCGCGCTCCGCGGCGCGCGCGGCCCGCCGCTGATTCGCTTCATCCTTGATCCGCTGTCCGATTTCGCAGCCGGTCACCGTTGTGGCAAGACCGCCCTCTGCCGTCTCCTTGAGACCGCGCGGCAGCGCCCGGCCGATGCGGACCATGGCCTCCACGATTTCATCCATCGGGATGACCGATTCGACTCCGGCAAGGGCAAGCTGCGCCGCCGTCAGTCCATGGACGGCGAAAAGCGCGTTGCGTTTCACACACGGGACTTCCACCAGCCCGCCCACCGGATCACAAACGAGGCCCAGGGTGTTCTTGAGCGCGAGCGCGGCCGCGTGAATCGACTGCCGTGGGCTGCCGTCCATCATGTACGCGACGGCGGCCGCCCCCATCGAAGAGGCCACCCCAACTTCGTTCTGACATCCGCCGGCGGCACCGGAGATGTTGGCGGTCAGCGCGATGATCGATCCGATTCCGCCGGCCACCACCAGCGCGCGCACGGTCTTCTCCGGATCGACCTTGCGTTCCTCCTCGAGCGCCAACAGCATTCCCGGAACAACCCCACCCGCCCCGGCGGTGGGCGCCGCGACGATGACGCCCATGCGCGAGTTCTCGCCCATCACCGACAAGGCGTACAGCTCCGCCTTGACGGTCAGCGGATCGAGAAATGTCCTGCCGCTTTGAAATGCTTCGTTGAGAAGCCTGGCCTCGTTGCCCACCAGCTTGCCCATCGAGAGACCACCGCTCTTGCCGCGCTCGACACAGTCGCGCATGACCGCGCGGCGCTTGCGCAGCGCTTCGAGGATCTGATCGCGCGGGACCGCGTGCTCCTGCTCGTCGGTCTCCAGAAAGACTTCGGCAAGGTCGCGATCTTTGGCGAATTGTTCGAGTTGTTTGAAGGATTCGATCATGGTTTGCTGGGTTTCTGGGTTGCTCGGTTGCTCAGTAACCCAGGAACCTAGCAACCAGGCAACCCCTCATGGAATTCTGTCCAGATATCTCGCCTCGGCGACATCCTCCATTGAAGCGATCCCGGCAAGCGCCGCATCCGAGATCGGCGAATCGACATCGATCTGCATGAAGGCGTCTTTGCCGCGCTGCTTGCGCGAGCAGTAAAGGGAGGCGATGTTGATTCTCTCCTCCGCGATGATCCGCGTGACCTCGGAGATCATGCCCGGACGATCGCGATAGAACAGCAGCAACGTCGGCGAGTCCCCTTTGAATCGCGTTTGAAAACCGTTGATCTTGAAGACTTCGATCACCCCGCCGCCGATCGACGATCCAACCACCTCGGCCTGGCGCTCTTTTCCCTCGATCTCGATGCGAACGGTGTTGGGATGGACCTCGCCGAGGTCTTCTTCGTGGAATTCGATGTTGACGCCCATCTGCTCCGCGATTCTTATCGCCTCCGGAATTCGCGGATCGTCGACATTCAATCCGATCGCGCCGCCGACTAGCGCGAAATCCGATCCGTGGCCGCGATACGTGGCCGCCAGCGGCGGATGCAGGTAGAAACGGACGGTGGCAGGATCTTCATCAAGGATCTCGCGCGCGACTCGCCCAAGTCGCGCCGTCCCGGCAGTATGCGAGCTGGACGGACCGACCATCACGGGGCCCATCACGTCCAGAATCGACACCTTTCTGTCGTGTCTAACAGTCATGTCATTCGTCAGTTTAGTGCCGGGTGCCGAAAAGTGTTGATACCCGGCACGCGGCACGCGGCACCCGGAATCTGTCATACACTGGAAATTCCAAACGGTCGGTATGCGATGAGTGAAAAACCAGTCATCCTCGTCGTTGACGACGACGGTCCGATTCTCGCGCTGATGCACAACGTCCTCAAGGAGTTCGGATTCCAGCCCGTCACGGCCGCCAACGGCAGGCAGGCCATCGACGTCGCCCGCAAGCAGCGTCCCGCCCTGGTCCTGCTGGACAGGAACATGCCTGGAATGCAGGGCGACCAGGTGATCCGTACCCTGCGCGGCGAGCCGGGGCTGGAGAAGCTGCCCATTCTCATCCTCAGCGGCGAGCGGCTGAGTCGCGCCGAGCTGGCCGAGCTCGGGGCTGATGGTGCCGTGCAAAAGCCATTCGACGTGATCATGCTGGTCGAGCAGATCCGACAGTACGTCAGCGGCGACGGGTCATCCTGAGCGCAGTGAAGGCCGTCCACGCGGCTCAGGATGACGAGCCATATAATCGCCCCGCCATGGCCCAGAAGATCGATCAGCTCGTCCGCGAAGCCCTCTTCGGCGAGGGCGATGCCAAATCAAAGGCCCGCAAAGAAATCCACCTCGAAGCGCGAAAGCGCAGCGCGGTCTCATCCTCGATCTTTCCCTTCTACAACGCCATCGGACGCGGCCAGGTCTCGCGTCGGTTCACCGTGCCGGCGTTCAACATCCGGGCCTTGACGTATGACTCCGCGTGCGCGCTGTTCCGCGCCGCCATGCGCAATGACGTGGGCGCGTTCATTTTCGAAATCGCGCGATCGGAAATCGGATACACCGAGCAGCGGCCGGCGGAGTACGCGGCGTGCGTGCTTGCCGCGGCCATCCGAGAAAACTTTCGCGGCCCTCTCTTCATTCAGGGCGATCACTTTCAGGCCAGCGCGAAGAGGTGGGCGACCGAGGAAGGACGCAACGCCGAGACGAAGGCGCTGGAGTCGTTGATCGACGAAGCGCTGGCGGCCGAGTTTTACAACATCGATATCGACACCTCGACGCTGGTTGACCTCGGCTTCCCAACCCGTGACGAACAGCAGCGCGCCAATTACGAAGGCACGGCCCATCTCACGAAATACATTCGCGCGCATCAGCCCAAGGGCATCACGGTTTCCGTTGGCGGCGAAATCGGCGAGGTCGGCAAATACAACACCCAGCCCGACGAGGTTCGCGCCTACATGAGCGGACTAAAAAAACTTCTCGACGGCGCCACCGGCATCAGCAAGATCTCCGTGCAGACCGGAACATCGCACGGAGGCGTTCCGATGGCCGACGGCAGCATCGCGCAAGTGAAGATCGATTTCGAGGTGTTGCGTCAGACCACCCGACTGTGCCGGAAAGAATATGGGATCGCGGGCTCGGTGCAGCATGGCGCATCGACGTTGCCGGAGTCGGTCTTCAACAAGTTCCCGGAAAGCGAAGCGGTCGAGATCCATCTGGCCACAGGATTCCAGAACATGATTCTCGATGCGCCCACCTTCCCCAGTGACATGAAAGAGGACATCCGCGAGTTCTGCTTCGCCAGAGCAGCGGACGAGCGCAAACCGGGCGAGACCGACGAACAATTCGTCTACAAGACCCGCAAAAAAGCCCTCGGTCCCTTCAAGCAGCGAATGTGGGATATGCCCGCGGACGCGAAACAGCCGATCATCGACGAGCTGGAATCGAGGTTCGAATTCCTCATGGAAAAGCTGGGCGTGTTCAACACCCGCGATCTGGTCGCGAAGTATGTCCCCTTCTCGACCAGCGAGCTGCCGACCTACACCGCGGCCTCGGAGGAGCTGACCGCCGCCGCGGTTGTCGATCCAAACGAAGGCGAATAGCTTGCCCCCACCCGCCCGGTTGGGATGTTGGGATGTTGGCCGGGTTGGGACATCCCAACATCCCAACGTCCTAACCTCGTAAAATTGGCACAGGCGTGCCTCCCCTCCTCCACTTCGCGCGCTATCGCGAAATCGCTGAAGAAATCGCCTCCCGCCTCGCCGCCACGGCCGAGGAGGAAGTGATCGTCTCGTCGGGCGGGCTGGCGGCCAGCGCGACTGCCGAGCTGATCCGTCGGACGAGGAGCGGTGTCGTCAGCGCGCGCCTATCGATGCTCGACACCTTCGGACGTCGCATCGTCAACGAAAGCGGCGAGTATCCGCGCGTTGCGACGGATGCCGAGCGTCGGCTGGCGATGCGGGCCGCGGTCGCGAGCATCGACGATCCGATGATGGAGACGCGCGGAATCGCCGCCATGATGGAGCGCTCGTATCGCGACATCCGCGACAACGGCCTGACGCTCGCCGACTTCGAGCGGCGCTGCCGCGGCAGCCAATCGCTGCGAAATCGCGAGCAGACCGCCATGATCGTCCGCGTCTGGAAGGCTTACGAGAAGCTCATTGCACGTCTACAAGCAGTAGATTCGGCGGACGTCCTGGATCGCGCCGCGACTCTGATCGAAAGCAGACAGGTCGCCGTTCCGATGCAGATCGTCGCCGGTTTCTACGACATGACCGGCGCGCAACTCAGCCTGCTCCACGCGTTGGAGAAAACTGGAAAAGTCAGCGCGATTTTCGTAGCGGTCGGGCAAGGCGATGTGTACTCATTTGCGACACGTTTCGTGAGCCAGCTCGGCTCAGTCCTCAGCCCTCAGCCCTCAGCCCTTCGGATCAAGAAACCGGAGACGGATCTCGCGCGATTCGACGATAAAGAGTCGGAGCTGCGCGCCGTGTGCCGGTCGATCCGCGATCTCCTCGACTCCGGTGTGGCACCCGATGGCATCGGCATCACGACCCGCGCGCTCGACCCGGACGACATTCGACTCCTCGATCGGTTCGCGGAGGAGTCCCGCTTCGCGGTCAGGGAGCGCGTCGACACTTCGCTGTCAGGCCATCGCATTGGCCGTGGCATCGCGGCGATTTTGAGGCTGCGGGAAAGAAATTTCCCGCGCGGTGACGTGATCGACATTCTTCGCGACGGCTACCAACCCCGAACGCGCGTCGACATCGACCGCATCGACAAGGCGACGCGTTACGCGCGCATCTCCGACGGGCGGTCGGTCGATATCCGAAACGCGGCCGGCGACCCGGCCATCGAAGACTTTCGAACCGTTGTGTCGGAGCTCGAGACGGTCACCGGACTGCGCCAAATCGCAGAACGATTTCGCCTCGACACCGAGCTCGATCTGGCTGCTGCCGCCGCGATCGACGACATGGCCGCGCTTCTGAGCCGCTGGAACCAGCCCGTCGACGCAGAAACACTGATCGAGTTGTTAGGCCAGCAAACGCTTCGACAACCGACCACCGACAACCGACAACCGGAGGTGTGGGCGGGTGACGTCATGCAGTTCCGCGGCCGCAGCTTCGATCACCTCTTCGTCATTCGCATGCAGGACGGAACGTTTCCGCAGCGGCGCGTCGACGATCCGCTGTTGCCGGATAGCGATCGCCGACAGCTCGGAATCCGCGAGATCGGCGACGGACGCGATGAAGAGCGCCTCTTGTTTCAACTCCTTCTGGACGGGGCGAGCACTGTCCATTTCTCGCTGGCCGGCAGCGACGCATTTGGCAAGATCCTCAGGCCATCGCGGATGGTGAAACCCCTCACCCTTCACCCTCTCCCCGCGAGCGGAGAGAGGGACGGGGTGAGGGGCCGCGCCGGCACCCGTCAGCTCCAGCTCATCGCCCGCGCCGGAACCCGCTCCCTCTTCGACGGCTACCTCGGCGCCAGCTTCACCGAAACGATCCGCGCGGCGCTGCAGGCCATCTCCCCGACGCAGCTCGAGGACTTCGGCGAGTGCCCGCAGAAGTTTTTTTTCAAGCACATCCTCGACGTCGAGGAGTACGACGATCCCGATCGCGAGCTGCAAATGCACCGTCGCGAAAAGGGAAAGCTCGATCACACCATCCTCGAGCGCTTCTACAAGTCGGGCGCTGCGCTCGAAAGCATCGACGCGATCGTGGATGCGGCCTTCGACGAGGAAGAAGCGCGCGTCCCGGCCTTCAATCGCGTCATGCGCAACATCGAGCGCAAAGCGACCAAACGCAATCTGCGCGCATTCCTGGCCGACGATATGGCCGATCTTCTCGCCAACAACCTCCGGCCGAAGTACTTCGAATACAAATTCGGACCGAAGCACCTCAAGCGAGGAGCGGTGGATCATCCCGATCCGTTCGTCATCACGACGCACGACATTGCCATTCGCGTGGAGGGATCGATCGATCGCATCGACGAGGGCCACGGCACAGTGCGCATCGTTGACTACAAATCGGGAAAAGCAATCCGACACATTCGCCTGTCGGAAAAGATCGATCGCGGCGTGCGCCTGCAGCTCGCGCTCTATGCCATGGCGGTCGCCGATTTCTTCGATGCCGAATCGGTCACCGGGGCGGTCAAGCCCCTCATCGTTCGTGGCACTGATCCCGACAAGTTGCGCTTCGATCTCAACGCATCCGAGCCACGCCTGCGGGAAACGCTCGATCTGTTCGTGGCAGGGATGTTAGGCGGGACCTTCCCCGCTTTTCCAAACGACGACGACTTCGATTCGTGCAAGTACTGCCCCGTCAATCATTCCTGCCGCACCAGGCATTCCGAGGGGGAGCGGCGCGTCGTATTGGAGGCGGGCGATCCGCGAACGCTGCTGGAGGAGATGGCGTGAGCACGCCCCAGCAACAGACGTTTACGTTTCACCGCACCGCCGAGGTCGGCGGCGCTCCACTGCGTCGGAACAAGGTCATCGAAGCGGGCGCCGGCACGGGCAAGACCACCGCCATCGTCGCGGAAGTCCTGCAGCTTCTCCTGGGCGACGCCGACATCGCGCCGGAAAGAATCGTCCTGGTGACCTTCACGGAAAAAGCGGCCGGCGAGATTGCCGATCGTATCGAGGACGCGCTCAACGACATTCGATCGCAGCTCGAAAGCCATGGCGCTGCCTGGCCGCGCGGCTCCGATCATCCTTTGTTCACAGTGTCGCCGGCGGAACGCGACGCATGCCGCCGCGCCGTGGAGAGGCAGCTGGCGCGCATCGATGGTCTGCGCTCGCAGACGATCCACTCGTTCTGCCAGTCGCTGCTGCGGCAATATCCGATCGAGGCGGGGGTCGATCCGCAGTTTCGAATCATCGAAGGCTTCGATCGATCGCTGCTGTACGGACAGATTTACGACGCCTGGATCGACGACGAGACGCGCCTGCATCCGAATCCGAACGCCGCCGCGGAATGGGAAGCGCTGCTCGAGCATTACGGCTATCTCTTCCAGGCCAAGAGCGCGATCTTCACGCTGGTCGACAAGCGTCACATTTTCCTCGATCGCAGATACGACATCGGCACGATCGCGGAGTACGAGCCGGCACTGCGCACTGCGCTCGAAACGTATTCCCGTTATTTCGGCGCTCCCCCTGCGCCGCCTGAAGGCAGCAGCATCGACGCGTGGATCGACTACTTCGCGCCGATGGCCGTCAAGCTCAGAAAGATGCAACGCAGGGGCGATGAGCCGCTCAAGGATTGCCTCCGCGTTCTGCGCGGCGACAAAACGGGATCGTGCGTCTACGACCTGCTCATCAGCCATCGCGCCGCTGACGCCCTTCTCGAGCTGGCAACGCGCTTCATGGCGCGCCTGGACGAAGAAAAACGCAAACGCGGCGTCCTCGACTTCGACGACCTGCTCATCCGCACGCGAATGCTCCTCGACGATGCATCGGCGCTCGATCGAATTCGTAAACAATACGATTATATATTTGTAGATGAATTTCAGGATACCGATCGCGTCCAGGTCGAGATCTTCGACCGCCTGGCCCGCGATCGATCAGGAAGTTTCGTGCCGGGCAGGACCATCGTGGTGGGCGATCCGAAGCAGTCGATCTATTCCTTTCGCCGCGCCGATCCCGAGACCTACAGCCGTTTCACCGAATCGCTGGTCGCCGATCAAAAAGATTTTCTGGTCGATCAGTACCGCAGCACGCCCGAGCTCGTGAGGACGCTCAACGCCATCGGACCGGCGCTGTTCACCGACCGCGAGCCCGATCCGAATGTGTTTCAGCCGAAGTATCACGCGTTGAAGGCGGCGCGCGCCGCCGCTGAGGTCAGCGACGCTCCACTCACCTTCGTCGGTTCCGATGGCAACGAAGCGGAAGCGATCGTGGCGTGGATCCGTGGCCGCGAACACCAGGACCTTCGCCGCTTCGCTCTGTTGTTCCGTCGAAAAACGAAGATGGAAGAGTATCTCGAGGTCTTCGATCGTCACGGCTTGCCGTACGTCGTGCCGCCCATGGGACTCTTCCTCGACCGGCCGGCGGCGGTCGACCTTCTGGCGGTCCTTCGCGCGATCGCTTATCGCTACGATCGAGGCGCGATCATCTCGGCGGCGCGCTCGCCCTACTTCGCGCTGACCGACGCCGAAATCGCGAACGGCATCTTGAGCGACGCGTCGCCGGAATGGAAAGCCGTGGTGCAGTCGCTCGAGACATTCCGGGATGCGGCGCGCCATCTCACCGTCACCGAGCTCATCGATGGCGTTGTCACAGCAACTCAAATTGAAGCGGTCTATCACGCAACGCGCGAGGGTGGCCGACTGCTGCGGCAGCTCGAGCAGGTGCGCAGCATCGCGTTCATCTACGATCAGAAAGTCGGAGGCTCGCTGCGGCAGTTCGTGGAAGAGATCTCGCGCCGCCGCGAGGTCCCGGAGGAAGTCGAGCCGTCGCTGCTCGACGAGACCACCAACGCCATTCGGGTGCTGACCATCCACAGCGCCAAGGGGCTGGAATTTGATACGGTCATTCTTCCTGATATCGAGTTTCAATCTTCATCGTCGCGCGATTCCATCGACCTCTTCACGGTCGAGGACCCGCCCAGCCTGGTGATGCGCGACGGCATCGACACGCTGTCGGGCGTGTGCCGCCTCTCCGACAACCGTCCGCTCAAGGAAATCGGCAGCCTTCGCGACAAAGCGGAAACGCGGCGGCTGTTCTACGTCGCGATCACGCGCGCGAAAACGCAGGTCGCGATCGTCTGCAACAACGCCGACAAGGTCACCAACCGAGGATTCGGGCGTTACCTGTGCGAAATCTTCGATGTCAACTCCATGACCTGGCCGGCCGACCCCGGGGTCGTGACGCGAGACCTCCCCCTCCTCGGCATCTCAGTGGCGCTGGAGAAAGTGGCGCCGCTGCAATCCGATCGCGCCGCCAACCGGCGCCTTCACGATCCGGAACTGGAAGCGACGCTCGCGAGCGGAGCCATCGTGCCCTGCCAAGTTCCCCACCCCGACCCGCCCCCCCTTCTTCCGCGCGCGGAGGTTGCCATCGCGCGCAACGCCATCGCGAATCGGGGCGCCGGCATTCTGCTGCATCGCGTGCTCGAGCGATGGGACGGGGTGTCGGATGTCGCGCCGCTTCTCGCCAAATTGGCCATCGAAGTTGCCGCCGACGAACGCTCCATCGACCTCGTTGGCAGCCGCCTGACCATGGTGAGCAACTCGACGGTCTTTCGTCGCATTGCAAACGCCAACACCATCGGCCGCGAAATGCCGATCGCATTTCTCGACGAAAACGGCGCGATCGTGCAAAAGCGCATCGACCGGCTCATTCGCGAAGGCCATGGCGACACCGTGATCGATTACAAGAGCGGTGCGCCGAATGAATCGCGCCTGGAGCGCGATCGCGACCAGGTCAGTCTCTATTGCCGGGTCGTCGCGAAGATGACCGGTCGCGCGTGCCGCGGCCTTTTGTGGTACATCGACGTGGAGAACGATGTCGCAGTCGATGTGAAGTAATGCCTCTCTGGAAGGTCACACTCCTCTCCTTCGCAGCGCTGATCACGATGGTCAACCCGCTGGCGGTGGTGCCGTCGTTCATCGCGCTGACCGACAACGTCTCGCGATCGCTTCGCGCGCGCGTGGCGCTGGTGGCCGGCGCGGCCTGCGTCATCGTCCTGGCGGTCTTCCTGCTGGCGGGCAACTATGTGTTCAAGTTCTTCGGCATCACGGTGCCGGCATTTCAGATCATGGGCGGCATTCTGTTTTTGACGACCGCTTTGCGTACGCTGGTGGTCGATGAGCGCCGGGCGTACAACGTCGGCGGCGAAAAACGGATGGAAGACAGCGACGTGCAGAAGGCCGAGGTCGATCCCGCTTCGATCGCGATCGTGCCGCTGGCGGTGCCGCTGCTCTCCGGACCGGGCGCGATCACATCGGTGATGGTCCTGGTCAATCTGTACCCGCGAATCGATCAGAAAATCGCGGTGCTGGTCGCGATCGCGGCCGTCGGCGCGGTCTCCTGGATCGTCCTGCTCGGGGCGGTTCCACTCTCTCGGATGATGGGCGACCGCGGCCGGGCCGTCTTCGCCAAGATCATGGCCCTGCTCCTCGGCGCCATCGGCATTCAATTCATCATCAACGGCATCACGCCGGTGGCGTTGCAGATCATGAAAGCCGGTTAAGGTAAAGTTTCGTAATGTTCATCGGTCACAATGCGGTGGCTTTCGCCGCCAAGCGCGTCGCCCCCAAGACGTCCCTCGGCACGTTGACTGGGGCGGCCATGCTCCTCGACCTCCTCTGGCCGATTTTTCTTCTTCTGGGCATCGAGCACGTGCGGATTGCAACCGGGGCAACGAAATTCACGCCGCTCGATTTATATGACTATCCATGGACCCACAGCCTCGCGATGTCGATGGCGTGGGCGGTCGGGTACGGCGTCGCGTATTGGATCGTCACGCGTTCGGGGCGCGGAGCGATGGTGGTTGCGCTGTGCGTCGTCAGCCATTGGCTCCTCGACTTCATCGTGCATCGGCCCGACCTTCCGCTCTGGCCGGGCGGACCAAAGTTCGGACTGGGCCTGTGGAACTATCCCCGCGCCACCATGGCGATCGAATTCACGATGTACCTCATCGCGATCATGATCTACCGCGACACGACGCGCGCGCGCGACAAGGCCGGCTCGATCGGCTTCTGGACTTTTGTCATCGTGTTGTTCGGCATCTATCTTTCGGTGGCAATCGGACCGCCGCCGCCTAACACGCGCGTGATCGCCATCATGGGACTCACTGGCTGGCTGCTGCCGCTGTGGGCGTGGTGGTTCGACCGTCACCGCGAGGCAACCGTGTGAAGGCTCTCTTCATCGTGAATCGCCGCTCCGGCGTGAGGCGCGGCGATGTCACAGCGATCATTCGTCAGAATTGTCGCGACGAATTCGAAGTCGTCGAATGCCCTCCAAAGGAAAACCTCGATCCGATCATCGAACGCGGCCGCCGCGAACATTTCGATGCCATCTACGCCGTCGGCGGCGATGGAACGGTCCACGAAGTCGCCAAGCGACTCATCGGAACGCCGCTGGCGCTCGGCATCGTGCCCACCGGTTCGGGCAACGGCCTGGCGCGGCACCTCGGATTTCCGATGGACGCGCTGGAGGCGATCTGCGCACCTCACCGAATCGAAATCATCGACACCGCCACCGTGAACGGAATTCCGTTCGTCGGCACCATGGGCGTCGGCTTCGATGCCTGGGTCGCGGATGCATTCGCGTCCGCCGGCGCGCGTGGACTGGCGACCTATCTTCGCGTCGGCATCGGCGGTTTTTTCAGGTACCAGTCGCAGCCGTATCAGATCGAAGTCGATGGCGAGCGCCTGGAACGCCGCGCACTCCTGATCGCGGTGGCCAACGCCAGCCAATACGGCAACGACGCTCGCATCGCGCCGGTGGCGTCGCTGCAGGACGGTCTGCTCGATGTGGTGATCGTCGAGCGCGCCTCGCTCACGGGCGCAGTGCGACTCTTCACCGGATCGCTGCATCGCGCCAGCGGAATCACGATGCGACGCGGACGCCGCATCGAAATCCGCCGCCCCGCCCCCGGCCCTGCCCATCTCGACGGCGAGCCCATCGCCTTGCCGGAAACGTTGACGATCGAGATCGTGCCGCGGTCGCTGCGCGTGCTGGTGCCGGAGTCGGCGAGGGCGATCTGACGGTAACCTTCTTGTGCACACGAAACATGTACGGCGGAATCACTTGTCGTCGATGAAAAACTTGATCCGACGTTTCTACGGACGAAGCACCATCTTGGCGCTCACCCTGCTGGTGGCATCTTCGGCCTTCGGCGCGATCTCTCTTTGTAACCAGGGAGAACTCTCCGCTGTTGCACAACACGGCGCCAAACAGGCCTACTTCTACCTTCCACTCGACCCCTCGCTGAATTCTGCGGTCGCAACCTCGATCAGACTCGCGACCAGCGACGTGATCATCGAAGTTACATTGGGACCGAACGCGGCGCCTCCACTCGCGAATCCAAATTGTTTCTTCGTCATTGCGATCCTTCCTGGAAGCCTCGAACCCGGGGAGTACCACGTCCGCTGGATCGTGAGACGCATGGTGCTATGCCCGTCAGGTATCTGCGTAAGCGAATCCGCGACGTTCAGTCAGCCCCTCAGCGTTGCAGAGCCACTCGTTTGCTCTGGCGACGGAGCGACGTTCGATGTAATTCCCTACCCTGCTGTTGCCGGATCAAATATCAAAGCGTTGCATGCCAGCTCGAATGCGACTCCTTATGTCCTCAGTGATCCCGTCGTGAATATCAGCGGCCGACAAATCGTGATCAGGCAGACTGGCACGTACGTCGGGCCTCCGCCACCGCCGACGATCTACTGCGTCAGTACTTCGGCGCCGCTCGGCGTTCTCGCTGCCGGCCGTTATGACATCACGTGGGAACTGTCGACACCGTCAAAGCTAGAAACGTATCACTATCTTCTCGATGTACTCGATCCCGCCACAATCCCAACTATTCAATGGCCCTTCCAGCTTCTTCTCGTCTTCGCACTTGCGACAATCAGCCTTTACACGCTTCGGCGATGAGTCGGAAGCGTTGGACGATCGAGATCGTGCCGCGGTCGCTGCGCGTGCTGGTGCCGGAGTCGGCGAGGGCGATTTAGGCAATCAAGCCGCGAGCCGCAGCCGGCTGAACACCGATTTTCGCGGCGAGAAAATCTTGGCGGCAGGAATCGTCGTCACTGCCCCGATTCCCATCAGGGTGATTCCGGCAGCAAGTTTTGTCGAATCTTTCAAGTGCTCCGAAACGAGAAGCGCTACGCCGGCCGCAAGCGCGGCGCGCGTCCCGATCACAAACATCAGTTCCGGCACAGTTACGGATCGTTTTTTCATGGTCATCTCCTGTATCTCATTTCTGCAAGAGATGTGCGGGCGACACAGTTGAGCGTGCTTCCTAACGGACTCGGCGGTCGACAATCGCGAGAAATTCGTCGAGCAGCGCGTTGAACGCGTCCGGCTTGTCCATCATCAGCCAGTGGCCGGTGCCGCGAATTTTTTTGACCGGGATGTCGGGAAACTGCACGTGGAGTGATGCCGGACTCTCGATATCGGCGGCTGCGATGGCGATGCGCGGCCCGCGGTACGCCGCCAGAAATTGACGCATGTCGACATCGAGGAGGCCGCCCAGGGCGCCGGCGATGACGTCGGCCGGGGTGTGGCGCGTCGATTCGAGCACTGCATTTTTCACTTCGCCGCGCGAGCCCTTGAGGATCGGAGCGAACCACTGCGGCACGACGGCATCTTTGTCCGCGCGAATACGATCGAGAAAAGCGTTGGCCTGCTTGGGATCGATTTTGACGTTGCCGGCGGAATCGGCGAAGACGACGCCGGCGACGCGATCGGGATGACCGGCAGCGTAAGCAGCGACGACCGTTCCGCCGTACGAGTGGCCGACGATCACGAAATGGCGAAGTTGCAGCGCGTCGACGACTGCTTCGACATCGTCGGCCATGGCCTTGATCGAGTAATCGCCGTTGCGCGCGGTCTCCGACTGACCCATGCCGCGCAGATCGAACGCGACCGCCCGACGCGACTGCCGCACGTGATCGAGCTGCGCCCGCCACTGCGTCAGGTTGCCGGTGTTGCCATGGACGAACAGGACGGGAACAGCGCTGCCGCGACCGCCGTCATCGACATGCAATCGACCCTGAGGTCCGTTGACGAACGACGGATTCATGTGCGCACAAAACGATAGGAGGAGGAAAGAGGCCGGCAGAATCGCATGTCTCATAGCGATCCGATGAGCTCTTCGATCCGCCGCGCCAGATCGTCGCGCGTTGCCACAAAGGCCGGGTAGCCGCTCCACGACGGATCCTCGATCGACCAATGCTCGATGCGCTTGGCGCCCGGCCAGCGCGGACAATCGGCGGCCGCGGAATCGCAGACGGTCACCACGACATCGAATGATTCGGTGAGAAATGGGTCGGCAGCTTTCGATTGCGCATCTTTGATGTCGATGCCGATCTCGGCCAGAGCGCGGATGGCGTTGGGATGCACGAAACCCGACGGTCGCGATCCCGCGGAGACGACATCGATCTTGTCGGGGTAAAAGGCGCGCGCGAGTCCCTCCGCCATCTGACTTCGCGCGGCGTTGCCGGTGCAGAGGAAGAGGATGCGCTTTTTCGTCACGGCGACAGGCGCTCGATCACCCAATCTTTGGCGTCACGCAAACGGTATGCAAACCGATCGTGCAGCCGGTCGGGACGTCCTTGCCAGAATTCGAAGAGAATCGGAATCACGCGGTATCCGCCCCAATGCGGCGGCCGCGGAATGGCCCCTTCGCGATAGCACTTGGAGAGCTCCTCGAATCGGACGTCGAGGTCGCCGCGTCCAGCGATCACTTTGCTTTGCTCCGACGCCCACGCGCCCAGCTGACTGCCGCGCGGCCGCGTGGCCCAGTAGGCATCCGACTCTTCCTCGGCCACCCGGACCGCGGCCCCCTCCACCCGGACCTGCCGCTCGAGCGGAGGCCACCAGAACGCCAGCGCGGCGCGCGGATTCTCGTGGATCTGCGCCCCCTTGCGGCTGTTGTAGTTGGTATAGAAGACGAAGCCATGCTCGTCGAAGCCCTTCAGCAGCACGGCGCGGACGGAGACCTCCCCTTCCCGGCTTGCCGTCGCGAGCATCATGCACTCCGGCAGATCCTTGACCGCCGCTTTGGCCTCCTCGAACCACCGCGCGAATTGCGTGAACGGATTCGGATCGAGGTCGCTCTCCAACAGAGGCGCCATCAGAATAGTCTCCGGATCTTCTGAATCACGCGCAACGATTCCTCTCCCTGCATCAAGGTCGCAGCTCGATCGAGATCAAACCACATCAGCGCATTCGATTCACGCGCGTCGGCGGCGATCGAATCCGCCGATTCGGTCAGCGCAATGTAGCGCACATCGTAATGCCGATGCTCCGGTTCTCCGCGCCCTTCCGGTATCAGATGTACGTCGAGATCGGCGATTGCGTCGGCGATCAGCCATAAGTCGCGTAGGCCGGACTCCTCTTCTCCCTCGCGCAACGCGGCGCGGGCCGGATCCTCGCCCGGCGCGAGGTGACCTCCCATCTGCAGCCAGCGATTCAATCGACGGTGATGATGCAGCAACAGACGTCCGGCGCGATCGACGATGAAACAACTTGCGGTCACGTGTCCGGGAACGAATTGGCTGCGCGAGTAAGGCTCGGGCGTTGTTCGCAGCAGATCGAGAAAGGCCGCGCGATGCTCCGTTTCGCGTTTGTCGGCCGGCGCGTAGGCATCGATGATCAGCTCGAGGGGTACCACTGGTAGAGGAAAAAGTACACCAGGACGCCGGTGACGGATACGTACATCCACAGCGGAAATGTCCAGCGCGCGATGCGGCGATGCTGCATCACGCGCATCTTGAGACCGCGGCGCAACGTGATGATCGCCATCGGGACGATCGTGATCGCCAGGATCGTGTGCGAGATGAGAATCGTGAAGTAGATCGGGCGAATCGGCCCGGTGGCGGTGAAGCGCGTGACGATGCCGTGCCGCAGGTAGTGGTTCAGGACGTAGCAGACTAGAAAAGTCAGTGCTGTGATGCATGCGGCGATCATGAACCGCCGATGCCACGCGATTCTCTTTCGCTTGATCAGGATGTAGCCGGTGATCAGAAGCAGGCCTGTGGCGGCGTTCAAGGTCGCGTTGATGGCGGGGAGGGCGTGGCTCAGATCCACTAATCCTCGCGCAGCAGATCGTGAACGACGCTCGCGACGTGCTCGACCGAGTCGTCGTTGGTTGCGCCGTAATAGTCGCGGATCACGCCGTGCTTGTCGGCGATCGCGAACTTCGAGCTGTGCAGCACGGCCTCAGAAGTCGATCCGCTGGCGGCGAGCTTGAAGCCGTTGACCGAAAGATCGGTGATGGTCTTGTTATCGCCCGTCAAAAATACCCACCGCGGATCGTTGCGGACCTTCGCGGCGTAGCTGCGGAGCTTCTCGGGCGTGTCGCGCTGCGGATCGACGCTGATGGAGACAAAGCGCACCGGCGCATCCTTGTCGATCTTGGACGTGATCCGGCGCATGGTGGCCGTCATCATCGGACACGTTCCCGCGCAGTTCGTGAAGATGAAATCGTAGACCGTGACGTTGCCCTTCATGGCATCGAGGCGCGTCGGCTTGTTCGCCTCGCTGACCAGCGTGGCGTTGGGAACGCGGAAGAGCTTCGGAAGATCCGACTGATGCGAACACGTCGCCGCTAACAGCGCCATCGCGATGAGCAGGTAAACGTTCGAGGTCATGAACAAACGCCGCGCCGTGCGGGGCGTGCGGTGGCGCAGGAAGGCCACGCTGGCGACGACCAGCAACGCCGCGGCCAGCATGGCCGCTGCGCGCGCGTGCGGGAATGCGAAGGCACTGAGAATCAGCAGAGCGACGCTGTAGAACAGCGCCTGACGTGCGGTTGCCGAGCCGTCGGAGTCGCGAACCGACAACATCGCGAAGCCGGCGCGGTCGTAGTCCTCACGGTAGATCCAACTGATGGCCATGAAGTGCGGCAGTTGCCACAGAAACACGATCGCGAACGCGATCCAGCCGCCCAGCGAGAGTGCGCCCGTCGCGGCGGTCCATCCCATCAGCGGCGGCACGGCGCCGGGAATGGCGCCGATGACTGTGCAGGATGGAGAGATCCGCTTCAGCGGCGTGTAGATGAAGATGTACGTCGCCAGCGTGATCGCGCCGAGGAGCGCGGTCAGCAAATTGACGGCGAGGGCGAGATACAGCGTTCCGATGACCGAGATCATCGATGCGAACAGCAGCGCAGCGCGCGGCGTGATGCGGCCATCGGGCAGCGGACGATGCGACGTCCGCAACATCTTCGCGTCGAGGTCGCGCTCGACGTACTGATTGAGCGCGTTCGTTCCGGCGGCCACCAGCGCCGTGCCGATGAGCGTGTTGATCAGGAGAACGACGTTGATGTGCGATGCGCCAAAGAGGTACCCCGCCGCCGTGGTGACGAGGACCATCGCGACGATGCGGGCCTTGGAGAGCTCGAGATAGTCCCTGATCCCTCCCCTGGCAATCTTCCACCCCGCCGTCCGCGCCGTGAGCGCAAGCAGAAGCGAAAGCGCGAGCGTGAACGCGCCCGTCACGACGTGCAGGCTCGTGATCACGGGCTGCTTGCCGCTCCAGATGGTGTAAGCGCCGAGCAGGATCTGCGCCGGCACGACCATGACCAGCAGCGTCGCGAGCTGGCGGAGCGGATGGCGCGACTCGAAGCGCAGCAGACGCATGAAAATCGCGATGACCGCGATCGCCACGATCATCCCGCCCACCCGATGCCCAAAGTTGACAAGGATCGGGAGCGACGTGGCCCGTGGAACGAGCGGCATCGGAAATGTCGGGATCGCGAGTCCGGCGTGCAGATGGCGCATCAGCGCACCGATGAGAATCTGAAAATAGACCAGCCCCACCAGCGCCGTCGTCCCCGCGATGGGCGCATCGCCTTTTTCCATGGCGGCGAGATCGTCGTACCAGCGCGAGGCAAAAAACGCGATCGAGAAATTCAGGCAGAGGAAAATCTCAGCCAGGCCGGCGTGCGCGATCGAGACCGCCGGTGGAAGAAGAAGCAGAACTGTCAGGCCGCCCAGGACCCCTTGTGCGATCACGGCGCCGACGGCCGTCCATCCGAGGATGCGGAGGGACCGCTTGCGGGCGCGGCGCTGCAGCCAAATCGCCTGAATGACCGTCAGGAATCCGACCGTGGCGGCGACCATTCTGTGTCCGTGCTCGTAGAAAATTCCGCCGACCATCGGCGGCATCAGTTGTCCGTACGACAGCGGCCAGTCTGGAACGGCGAGGCCGGAACCGGTCGAGGTCACCATCGCGCCGGCAAAGATCAGAAAAAGCGTCGACGCCGCGACGAGCTTCGTGAAGCGCCGCAACCACGGTTGCGGAGTCTCGAGGTTGCGCGGTCTCGGGGTTTCGAACATCACTGAACTTTCGGTTGCTCCGCCAGCCACTTCTGGAGATCCGCTTTGGTGTCGACGAAAATTTGCCCGCGCATGCGGTAGTGGCCGAGGCCGCACAGTTGCGCGCAGGCGATCTCCCAGCGGTCGCCGTTGGTCGTTCGGATGGGAGTGAAGTGAATGGGAACGTCCATTCCCGGGATGGCGTCCTGCTCGACGCGCATCACCGGCAGCTTGAAGCTGTGGATGACGTCCTTCGACGTCACGTGAATCAGGGCCTGGCGATTCACTTCCAGATGCAGATTGTTGAGCGACACGACGTCGTCTTTGGCTGCCGGATCGGTCAAGTCGAGGCCGATCGGGTTCGTCGACGTGACCAGGCTGACCAGCGTGCGTCCGAATTTGCCGTCCGGGCCGGGATAGTGGACGTTCCACGCGAACTGCTCCCCGATGATGCGCACTTCCAGAGGATTCGCTTCCTTTTCGACGCGCTTGCTCCATTGGTACCAGCCTGGAATGGAGAAGCCGACCAGCAACACCACTTCCACCACCGCCACACCGGCCTCGCTCCATGTCGACCAATGCGACTGCATTCCGTGATAGCTGGCCCTCGGATTTCGCTTGGCGTTATAGCGATACAGAACGTAGAGGAAGTACGCGCTCCAGAAGACGAACAGGACGAACATCAGCCAGTGGGTGATGTAGATGATTCGATCGACCTGCCAGCCGTGCGCCGAGTAGTCCGGCGGCATCCATTGGCCGAGGAACTCTTTCAACGCATACCTCCCTCAATGAGATGAAATTGCTCGCGACGACGCTGCAGCTCCTTGGCGCGGCGTCGAAAACTCCAGAAGAGCGCCACGAATCCGATCTGCACCAAACCGACGCACGAGAGCAGAAACAGAATCGCGGAGTCCATGCCTTTGGAGACCGACGTCGGTCCGCCGAAACAGACCGGGCAGGCGGAGGCACTCGGAGCGATCAGAATTATCGCCAGAACCGGTAGCGAGGTCGCGAGGTTGCGAAGTCTCGCGGTGCACCACTGCGAGACCGCCAGACCTCGAGACTTCGCGACCGCGTTCACGACAGATCCTTCAACTTTCGAAATGCCTTTCCGGCATACAAGACCAGCGCCACGCCACCCGCGAGAAAAACGATCGCCAGCATCAGCGCGCTGTTGCTGCGCGTTGTCATGTACTCCCGCACGCCCCAGACCGTGACGAACAGCGTCAGCGCGATCGAGACCGTGATGAAGATGACGTGGAAGATGCGCAGCGACATTCATTACTTTCCGATCATGTCGACGAAGTGGTGCCACGGACCCCACAACAAAACCGCGAAGAAAAAGACCGTCAATCCCAGCACCGAGTAAATCAGCTTCTTCTCCGACAGCAGATGCATGAAGAAGCCGGCGACGAGAAAGCCCTTCGTGCACGCGATGATGAGCGCGATCGTGATGGCGATGTGCGCGGGCATCTTGAGCCCATAGCATGCGTACACCGTCAACCCGGTCAGAACGGACAGCGCCCCGAAGACGATCAGGTAAACGCGGATTTCTTTTTTGATGGCCTCAGGACTGTGGTGGTCGTCCGCGTGCTCGGCGGCGTGCGGTGTTTCCACCATCACCGGTTGTTCCGTCATTCACTCTCCTCACATCAGATACAGCGACGGGAAAAGAAAGATCCACACCAGATCGACGAAATGCCAATACAGTCCGCACACTTCGATGCGGTTGGTGTAACGCGCCGGCTCGGTTTTCCACATTTTGGCGCCCGGAAAAAGAAAATATGCAAAGACGATCACGCCGCCTAACACATGCAGGCCGTGCAGGCCGGTCATCGTGAAGTAGATCGCAAGAAAATTACTGGTGCTGGGGAACCGATGCTCCTCGAACTCGTGGGTGTACTCGAATCCCTTGTTGACCAGAAAGGCCAGCGCGCACACCAGCGTCAGGCCGATGAAGATGCGTCCCCATTTCAGATTGCCAAGCCGCAGATTGGCCCAGGCCAGGACCACCGTCACCGACGACGCGATCAGGATGAAGGTGTTCGCGGTCGCCAGCGGCACATTGAGAAACTCCCAGCCCCGAGGCCAGGTCGGCGCACTGGTGCGAATCAGGATGAACGACGAGAACAACGCGCCGAACAGCATCACCTCCGAGGCCAGGAAGAGCCAGATGCCGAGCTTGGCGTTATACAGCCCGGTGTCCGGACGCGGATGGACGGTGTGCGGGATCTCGAAGTCGTGATGTTCCGCGGGTGCGTGTGCGTCCATTAGCTCTCTTTCTGCGCGACGGCGACTTCCGGAAGCATTCCGCCGGCTGGCGGAGGCGGAGGCGCGACCTCGACATGCTGCGGGATGAAGTCCGTGGTCGTGCACTCGGGGCAGTTGTACTCGTATGGCCCGCGATGCACGACCGGCAGCACTGCGAAGTTTCCGTGGCCTAACGGAGGTGAGGTCGTGGCAGCCCACTCGATCGTCGTGGCCTGCCAAGGGTTGTCGTCGACATTCTTCTTGCCGCGCCACGCCATGAGGAGGTTGTAGGCAAAGTTCAGGATGAACGGGACCTGGAAGCCCAGCAGCACGAACGCCGAGATCGACATGAAAGGATTCGTCTGCTCCGCGATCGCCTTGGCATGCGCGTACTGAATGCCGCCGTCGTACAGGCGCCGCGACACGCCCGCCAGTCCCTGCAGGAACATCGGGAAGAAAACGCCGTTGATCGCGAGGAACGAGCCCCAGAAGTGCACCTTGCCCAACCAATCATTCAGCTTGCGGCCGGTGATTTTCGGGAACCAGTAATAGATGCCGGCGAACATCGCGAAGATCGTTCCGGGTGCGACCACGTAGTGGAAGTGTCCGATCACGTAGTACGTGTCGTGCAGGTGCAAATCGGCCGTCGCCAGGCCTAACGGTAGTCCGGTCAGGCCGCCGATGCCGAACATCGGCAGAAACCCCAGCGCGAAGAGCATGGGCGTGGTGAATCGTATCGATGCCCCCCACAGCGAGAGGAAGAGCGCACTCAAGATGATCACCGACGGGATCGAGATGATCATGGTGGTCGTCTGAAAGAAAGCGCTGATCAGCGTGCCCATGCCGGTGAGGAACATGTGGTGCGCCCACACCACGAATGACATGAATCCGAGGAAGACGATGGCGCCGACCATCGATCGATAGCCCCACAGCGGTTTGCGGGTGTTGTTCGCGATGACCTCCGCCACGATCCCCATCGCCGGCAGGATCAGCACGTACACCTCCGGGTGCGCCAGGAACCAGAAGAGGTGCTGCCACAGCAGCGGATTGCCGCCCCCGGCGTTGTGCAGAACCTGTCCGCTGACCACCAGGCCGCTGGGGAGGAAGAAGCTCGTTCCGGCCACCCGGTCCATCAACTGAAGGACGGCGGCCGCTTCCAGCGGCGGAAATGCCAGCAGCAGAAGGAAGCCGGTGACGAACTGCGCCCACACGAAGAACGGCAGACGCATGAACGTCATCCCCTTCGCGCGTAGCTGAATAATCGTGACGATAAAGTTTACGGATCCGAGGAGCGACGAGGTGATGAGCAAGACCATGCCCAGGATCCACCACGTCTGCCCCTGCGTCGCAATCACCGACAGCGGAGGGTAGGAAGTCCATCCCGAGTTTGCGGTGCCGTCCTTGAGCGCGAAACTGCCCAGCATGACCAGGCCGCCCGGCAGATAGCACCAGTAGCTAACCATGTTGAGTTTCGGGAACGCCATGTCGGGCGCGCCGATCTGCAGTGGTACGACGTAGTTTCCGAACGCGCCGACGGCCAGAGGCACGATCGCCAAGAAGACCATGATGGTCCCGTGCATCGCCCCCAGCTGGTTGTATGCCTCCGGGAGCAGAATGCCGCCAGGCGCGCGGCCTTCACCCAGAAGTTTGAGGGCGCCGAACGCGTGTCCCGGCCAGCCGAGTTGCAGCCGCATCAGGATCATCAGCGAGAAGCCGAACAGCAGGAAGCAGAGCGCGGTGAATCCGTACTGGATGCCGATCCATTTGTGATCGGTGGAAAAAATGTACTTTCGCCAGAAAGGAAGCGTGTGACCGGAGATGCGATGATGTTGCTCTTCCTGTTCGCGCAGGCGGATCGCCTCGCGGAGGAGTTTCTCCGCGTCGTCCGCGTACAGCCACTGTGTTCCGACCCTGAGCTGTTTTCTTTGAGCCATGCGACTCCTAGAACGTGAAGTTCACTGCCTTCGACTCTTTGGCGGCCACCGCGATCTGCTGTTCCTTGGCACCATACTTCTCATGCCACGCCACCAGCGTGTAATTGCCCGGCGGCAGATTTGAGATGGTGTAGGAGCCGTTGGCCTGTGAGACGGCATAGAAAGGATGCGGCATCACCGCCATCCACGCTTTCATCCAGCCGTGCACATCGCATTTCACCTTGAACGGCATGATCTCCGGCTTGTCGAATTTTTTGGTCGAGACCATTCCCTGAACCGGCTGCCCTTCGTTGAACTGTGAATTGATGATCGGCAGCGCGTGAATGTTGTGCAGCGCGTTGTCGGAATTCTTGATCTGCAGCGGCTGCCCCACCTGCACCGCCAGCACGTGCGGATGGTATTGGCAGCCGCGCTGATCGATGACCACCGGCGTGGTCGACGGCGGAAAACTGCCGTTGATCTGCTTGATGTAGACGAAGACATTTTCGAGCTCGCCGCCCGGACCGGCGACGACTTCCTCGTCCTTCGCCGGGGCGCTGGCGTGCTGCGACGCGCAGTACGGGTCGGCGGACATCTGCAGCGCCGGCATCGCGGGAGCAGCCGCGGTGAGTTTCACGGTTCCGGTGATGGTCGCGGCGTCCGCGGAAATCGCGACAGCAGGTGCGGTCGCAGCCGCTGACGTTGCGGTCGTTGCACTCGTCGCAGAGGTCTGCAGCGCCTGATCATCGGTGCCCTCTTCTTCCTCTTTCGCCTCTTTGCCTTTGCCGCAGGCCAGCGCCAGCGAGCCTGCGAGTAACACGATTAGGAATTTCTTCATCGACTCCCTTTCTGAGGTGCGGGTAACAATTCTCCTGTTTTCGCCGGCGCGACAGTCACCGGCAGCGACGGCGTCTGGGGCATGCCGGGCGTCTCTCCGCCCGGGGCGGCATTGCGCATCTGCGTGATTCCGATGCTCCAGATGTAGTCGCGCAAGTACTCGGTGAGCTGCACGGCGTCGCCCATCGTACGCCTGAGCTGCTTTTCGTCATTGCCGAAGTATGGCAGCAGCGACGCTTTGACCTGCGCAAACGCCGGCGTGTCGATGGCGTTGCCCAGCGGCGATTGGAATCCGCCGGTGACGGCGTCGCGCGGGAAGTTCGAGGGCATGCGCGTCCCGGGAATCATCTCATTCGGACGCCGGATCCAGTCTGCAATCCAGTCGTGGCGCAATCGGATTCGCGCCAGCGTGAGATTCGGAGCGAGCGAGGTCGTGTCGACCGTGGTCGGCTTGGGCGGATTCTCAGGATTCACGGGCGTCGTCACGTGGCACTGCGTGCATCGCATCATCGTGAAGACGGCCTTGCCGACCGCCACATTCTGGGCCGGCGGATGCACGCCCAGCGTGGTGTCGAACTGCGATGCTTTGCCTTCTTGCGCAAAGAACGTGACCAGCGTATTCGCTTCGTCGTCCGTGAAGTGGAAGGTCGGCATGCGCACGTTCAGCCACGGGCGAATCTTCATCACCGTCGGATCTTTCAGGAAGTTGAACAGCCACTGCGACTGCGCGCGACCGCCTTCCGGCGAAAGATCGGGCGGCAGGAAGTTGGTGTCGGCAATGGTCTCGGCGATGGCACGACCTCGCCCATCGACGACGTGACATCCGCGGCAGTTGTGCTGCGAAACGCGCTTGCGCCCTTCCTCGATCAGCCGCATGCGGGCGTCCCTGGCAGCCATCTTCGACGCTCCGACGACATCCTTGGTCTGGCCGAGGACCACCATGGTGATGCGGCGGGCTTCCTCCTGAGTGAGGTGGAAGTTCGGCATCTTCAATTTATCGTTATAGATTTTCGTACGCTTATCGTCATACACCCGCGGGTTGCGGACCTTGTTGTAGATCCACGAGGGGACGGTGTCGATGATGTGCTCCTTCCTGCCGTCCTCCGCGATGTACTCCCTGGCGAATCCGAAATCGAAAAGATGAAGCGCCTTGGAGCCTTCGGTAGTCAGCTCCGTGCCGATGGGCTTGAGGTTCTCGTAGCCCTTGATGGTGTGGCAGGAGTAGCAGCCGTACTTTTCAATCGAGCGTTGGCCGAGGTACATGAGCTGCTCCTGCATGGGCATGCCGTGGAGCTTCGCTTCCGCGTCGCGCACGCTGAGCGTATTCACCAGGTAGCCCATCGCGAGATCGTGCACCGCCGCCGGGTCGGGCGGGCGGATGGGCGTGTTCATGAACTGGGGCTTGGTCTGCGTCATCAGGAAGGCGGTGATGTCGGCCGCTTCCTGGTCGGTCAGGCGGAGTGAGGGCATGGGCGCGTCGGCGTAGTAGTTCTTCGGATTCTTGATCCAGTTGTAGATCCAGCCGGCGTGGGTCTTCGTGCCCACGCCCGTGAAATTGAATCCGTAGTTGCGCTCGAGCGGATAATCCTCGCGCTTCGCCAGCCGCATCTGCCCGCTCTTCTCGTCCTTGATCCACTCCGATTCGATGTGGCAGGCGAGACAGCCCACGCTCTCCACCATCTGCTTTCCACGTCCGGCGTCGCCGGCAGTGTTGGGCGGCGACCACCCCCGATGTGTCGATTTGCTGAACAGGTACGTCACGATGGAGTGGATCTCGGCGTCCTGGTACTTGATGTTCAGGGCGCGCTCATTCGCCGGCACGATGGCGGGATCGACCATGTTGCGCTGATAGAAGAACGACGGCATGCGCGTGGTCGACTTGAAGTTGTGCGGCTCTGAAATCCATCGGAACGCCCACTGGGGAGTCGTCTTCTCCGCGATGCCGTTCAGATCGGGGCCGGGCCTCCGCAGATCGGTGAAGCGCCAGTTGTTGATCTTGTGGCAGGCGTAGCAGCCATAAATTTCGACGGTCAGGGTCCCCTTGGTGATGTCGTCGCCCTGGTCGACGCCAACCTGTCCGGAATGACACTTGATGCATCCCGCTTCGTAGTATTGCCGCGGAAACATCGGCGTCTCGTTGAAGGGATTCTCTTCCCACGCCCAATGACGCTGCGCGTAATCCCACGGGCCGGGAACGAGACTGAAGGCCGCGGAAGCCCAGCGCTCCTCCATCTTCTTGTTAGGCGGAACGTGACCGGCGCGGCCGAACTCCGTGGCGCGATCCTGTCCGCGATGGCAGCCCGTGCAGCCGAACTCGAGGAGCGGATGCACGGAGGCCGATCCGACGAAGGTGTCGAGCTTCGGATGCGTGCGCCACGGATTGAGCGTGTCGAGCGGCGCGTCCTGAATCCGCTTCAACTGCGCGATCTGCTTTTCGGTTTCTTCTCTTTTTTCCTGCGGAATCTGGAAGGCGTCGAGCTTCTGCTGCAGCTCCTGCGCGAGCCGGGCCGCTTCTTTCTTCGATTCGAACCCCGGACGATCGATGGCGCGATGGCAGGTCATGCAGCGGTCGACGCGCGGCACGCCCATGTAGTTCATCTCGATGAGCATGTCGGGGATCACGACCTGATCGATCTTCAGGGTCGGATTGATGAAATCGAGCATGGGGAGATTGAGCAGAAGATTCGGTCCTTTGAGCTCGACGGTGGTGAGCTGCTTGTTGAGCAGATCGATATTCGCGTTCAGCGCCTTGCGCTTATCCTCGACCGCCTTGATCTTGCTGAGCCATACGTCGACGCGCGCCTTAGCCGCATCGCGCTTGCGGGTGACGTCCTGCAAACGCGCGTTGAGATCGGTGACGTGCGATTCCTGCCGCTTGTACTCCGCCTGCTGCTCGGCGGCGTCCTTTCGCTTCTGAACGAACGAGGCTTCCGCGATGTAGCGCTGGGCGTCGAGACGCGCCTTCGCGAAGCGGTAATCCTGATCGGCGGCGTAGTGGATGCCTTCCCAGGTGTCGAGATCTTTCTGCGCGACCATGTACTGCGAGCGATGGTTGGCGATCTCGACCTCGCTCTGCCTGAATTGCCGATCGAGGTCCGCCAGCTGCACTTTGTTCGTCGTTTCCTGTTCGGTGCGGAGGTCCTGCTCGATACGCTCCGTCTGCATCCGCATGAATTCGCGCTGGAACCACTTCCAGCCGCGCACGTAGTCGTACCCGACCATCAACCCCGTGACTGCCAGAAGGCCGAGGCTCGACCAGAGGAAGATCTGATTCAATCCTCGAATCGAGTAGTTGTGTGGAATCGGCTCTTGCGGCTTCACGCGCCCCCGCGCCTCATACGTTAAAGAAAAGCTCCCCGATGTGAACGATGTACTTCAAGTTAAAGAGCCACCGTAAAACCATCTTGATGGGCAGCGCCATCATCACAAGAAACAGAAAGGAGCCGACGTAGTAGCGCGGCGCTCCCATCTTCAAATAGAAGCGGCGGAACGGGCCGGCCGCCAGCACCGGCGGCAAACTCATGTAGCCAACCACGAGGATGATTCCGAACATCTCGCGGATCGGCCACAGCTTCGGAAGCGGCATGCCCAGCCACTGCACCCACACCAGCTCCGACAAATCGATGTTCACCAGTGGAACGAGTTTGTTCGGATCCCAGTATTCGTAAGGACCGAAAAAGTTCCAGTTCGGTCCGCGCAAGAAGGTGCCGGTGATGATGAGAAACGACCACAGCACCAGGAATCCGTACAGGAAGATGCCGATCTCCCACTTGCGTTCGCGAAACCCGTAGTAGCCGTTGCCCTTCGGATTGGTGTCGATGTACGGGATGGCCATGAGGCCGACGATGATCAATCCCGGCAGCACTACCCCCGCCAGCCAGGGGTCGAAATAGACCAGCATCTCCTGCAGCCCGAGGAAGTACCAGGGCGCCTTGGCAGGATTTGGCGAGGAGGTCGGATTGGCAGCTTCTTCCAGCGGTGCGCGCAGACCGACCGACCAGACGATCATCACGATGGTCAGCAGGATCATGCACAGCATCTCGGTGTAGACCAGATCCGGCCACACGAAGAGCTTCTCGTTGGTCTCGGTCTTTTCCCACGGGATTCCGCCCGCTTCGATCTGCTTGTCGTTGAGATAGGCCTTGCGCAGCGCGATCCACGTGAAGATGCCCAGCAGAAAGATCATCGCGCCGATGGGGACGTTGTCGGGTTTGGCCGCGATCAGGTAGAAGTTCGGATCGAGGAACGAAACGAAGAATCCGCCCATGCCCGCGATGAGCAGCCATTTTCCCGTCTTCTTGTCCCAAAGCCTCGGGCCCAGATTCGCGAGTCCGAACAGGATGAGGAAGTACGCCACCGCCAGGTACAGAAGCGGGCGAATGAAGATGCCGAAACCAGCGTACAGAACGCCCAGGACGATGAAGGCGGTGCCGCCCTTCGACTTCAGACGGCCGTCGAGCAGACTGAAAAAGACGATGCAGCCGAATGTCGACGACAGCAGCAGAAAGGATATCGACGCTGCGGAGAGAACGTTGATGAAATCTTTGAAGAATGTCATCGCCCCTCACCCGGCGCTGCGCGCCAACGTCCACACGAAGTCCCTCTCCCCACGCCAGTGGGGAGAGGGTGGCCGAAGGCCGGGTGAGGGGTCGTCTTCGTCATAACGGACCCGAAATGCCGCCATCCTTTCGCACGCGCCAGAAGTGGATCGCCATCAGAAAACCCGCCACCAGCGGAATCGCGACGCAATGCAGCACGTAGAAACGCAGCAGCGTGGCGGCGCCGATGGATCGCCCGCCGATGAGACCGAACCGCGCGTCGTCACCGGCGTGGATCAATCGTATTTCGCCGAGTTTGATGAGCCCCGACATGGGGCCCTCATTTCCCGCGCCGGGTGTCGCGCGCGCCATCGACGAGCCCACCGTGATCGCCCAGATCGCGAGCTGATCCCACGGCAGCAGATATCCGGTGAACGAAAGCAGAAGCGTCAGCACCAGCAGAATGACGCCGATGTTCCAGTTGAATTCGCGAGGCGGCTTGTACGAACCGGTCATGAAGACGCGGAACATGTGCAGCCAGACCGCGATGACCATGGCGTGCGCGCCCCAGCGGTGCATCTCCCGCATGATCCCGAACGGCGCCTGCTCGCGCAGGTCCATGATGTCGGTAAATGCGTATTCTATCGTTGGACGATAATAGAACATCAAAAGTAGTCCTGTTACCGTCTCGACCAGGAAGAGGAAGAATGACGTCCCTCCCATGCACCAGGTGTAGCTCATGCGCACGCCCGAGCGCCGCACCTTGACCGGATGCAGGTGCAGGATCAGCGATCCAAGAACCGCCAGGACGCGCTTCCGGTTCGTGTTCGGGATGCCGACCCGGAAGACCGACTTCCAGATCTGCGAGTTGACGATGCCTTCCTGGATTCCTCTTACGCTGGCCATTTTCCTAGTTCTGAGTCCTGAGTCCTGAGTTCTGAGTCCCACTCAGGACTCAGGACTCAGCACTCAGGACTTCATACCTTGATAAACGATTCCGGGTCGGTCCATTCTCCCCGCTCCTGATGAAACTGTTTCGCCTTATCGACGACGATCTGACCGTCGGAGGGATCGATCGAAATCTTCGCGCGCTCCAGCGGCCGCGGCGTCGGTCCCTCGAAATTCACACCGGACTTGTAGTAGCCGCTGCCGTGGCAGGGGCACTTGAACTTGTTCTGCGTGGGCAGCCAGTTGGGCGTACATCCGAGGTGCGTGCAGACCGTGATCAGGGCGTACATCACCTCTTCCGTCCTCACCAGCCAGATGCCGAACTTGTCCTTCCAGCGCTCATCGACCTCGCCCACCGAGTAGTCGGCGACGAAGCCGGCCTTGAACTTCTGGACCGGCTCGAACAGGACGTTGGGGAACATGAATCGCCCCAATACAGAGGCCAGGCCCCCGAGAGCGGCGGTGAGGGCGAGCCAGGCGGCGGTGATGACGAAGGGAAAGCTGCGACGGGTCATCTCCCCCTGTTCGCGGATGTCTGCGGCGGCGCTCCCCGCGAGGGGAGTCTTCGGGACTACCTGATATGGCGTGATTTCTTCCGACATCAGGAGATTGTGAAGAAACGGAACAAGCTCGCTCCGGCCCCTTAATATCAGACATTTCGGTGATGTCTGTCAATGTAAAAGGTGTTCACCACAGAGGCACAGAGTCCACAGAGATTTTCTCTGTGATCTCTGTGCCTCTGTGGTGAAAAAACTTCTCTGTGGTGCCTGGTGACTACCGCAACAGCGATTTTGCCGCCGCCCGCACCCGAAGGCTGGGATCGGTGGCCGCGACGCGCTGCAGATCGACGCGCGCCTCCGGGCCGGCCAGGCGCACCAGTGGCGCCATGGCCATGATCATCACGTCCTCTTTTTGATCCTCCCGCATGTCGCGCACCTCGCTCAGGCGCGACCGATCGAGCATCTCGCGCAGGACCGGCACCGCCCGCCGATCGTTGAATCGCGACAGCGAGATGGCGGCGTTCCATCGCACTTCGGCGACCTCGTCGGTGAGGCCGTCGACCAGGGCCGGCACGCCGTACGGATTGCCGATTTCACCGAGGGTGAAATACGCGGTCTTGCGCACGTCTTTGTCGCTCTCCCGCGTCGTCTGCACGATGTGCGGGATCGAGATGGGATCCTTCAGCTCGCCAAGAGCCATGAGGACATAGATGCGGTTGTCGGGATCGCGATCGCTGAGGCCGTCCAGCAGGAGCGGCGTGGCGCGGCGATCGCCGAGCGATCCCAGAACCATGCTGAGGTAGCGGCGGATGCGTGGATCGTCATTCTTCGATTGCTCGTAGATGGCGGCGACCTGTTGCTCGAGATTCGGATAGCGCGCCGCCTCCCCTCGCTTCAGCGACTTCGAAAGTTGATAGGCAGCCTGCCACCGCTCGTGCGAGCTGCCGGAGCGGATGGCGTTGAGGTAATCCGGGATCGAGTGCGTTTCGGTCGCCAACTTTCCGAAGAGAAAGAAGACCCCCACCGCCACCAGCACGATGCCCAGGGGGAAGAGGACGAATTGGAAGAGGATGTTGCGGGGAGATTCGCGCGGGATGTCAGTCATGAGACGAAATTAAGAATTTCAAAATTTCAAATGAAAAATGAAAAGAACGACCGCGCGCATTCTCAATTTTTCATTTGAAATTTGAAATTTGAAATTTCTATCTTCCCGTACCCGCGACAACGAAGTCGGGCAGGTATCCCTTCAACTGCGTGGGGGCGTCCGGCACCACGATGGCGTCCTTGTCGCACACCGACTCGCACAGGCGGCAGGCGACGCATTTGTTCTTCTCGACGAACGCGATCTTGTAGTGGTTGGCCACCGTTTCGTCCTGGGCGTCGATCATGGCGATGCACTCGAAGGGGCAGATGTCGACGCAGAACTCGCATCCGGTGCAGAGCTCTTTGATCACCTCCGCCTTGGGGATGTCCTTCGGCTTCACGCGCGGGATGAAGTCGCCGTGCTGGTTCTGGATGGCATCGACCGGACAGTAAATGCCGCACACCGAGCAGTCGATGCAGCGCTCGGGATGGATATAGTACTGCCCGCGGGCCGTGCCCCAAATCGTATTGGTGGGGCACTTGACCTCGCACACGCTGCATCCGATGCACTTGTCCGTTATGAAGTGCGGCATGGCCTCTCAGTTTACCTTAACGATCGCTGCGTTCTGGTTCACGTAGATCGGAGTGATCCGGCGTGAGCGCCGAATGATGTCGAGCTCCGGCGCGCGGCTCTCGCCGATCCAGATGAACGCGCCCTCCGGCGGCTTACTTCCCGGATGGGGCATCGCGCGCCAGCCGGGATGCAAGGCCTGCTCCGCCGGGAACGCGATCGCCGGACGGACCATGATGGCCTCCAGGTAGAGGTAGCCGCTGGCAACGACCGGCCCCTGCATGCCTCGCAAATGCATGGCCGCATCGCGGTAATCGTCGAGCGGCCGCCGCGCGTGATCGATGATTCCGATGGCGCAGATCGCGACTCCGACCGCCACCAAAAGCGGGATCAGTTTTTTGTGCGCCGATGCCGCGATCCACAGCACGAACGGCACCGCGATCACCGATTCGAATCGCAGCGGAAAGTAAATGCCCAGGGCGAGCGCGAGCCCCAGCGGAATGAGCGTCATCGCGGCGTACCGATTGAGTCGATACCCGGCAACCACCAGCAACCCCAAAGCAACCACCAGCAACCAAACTGGCGGTCGCGCAAACAGAACGTCGGGATAGTGCGGAAACCCGCCGATCCAGGCCATCGATTCGCGCGGCTGGTGCAGCGCCAGCCAGATTCCGGGGAGGAAAACAACGATGGCGATTGCCAGCGCGCGCCACTGCCGCCATAACAGAACAAAAAAGAGCGCGCCGTAGTAATGCGAATACGCCGCCGCCACGAACGCGATGGCGGCCAGATAGGGACGATCGCGATCGAGCGCCAGGGTGCCGAGTGCGACGAACATCGCGCAGAGTGCATACGCGCGCGCGTCCACCGCCAGCAGAACCGCCGGCGGAAAGACTGCCAGCAGTGCCGCGGCCGTAAAGCGCTGCGACATCAGTAACGCCATCAACGCGATCGTGCTGAAGAGCAGTGAGACCGCCCGAATCACCAGCACCGGCGGATCGCCGAGCAGATGGATGAGGCAGTAGTAGAGAGGAGGACCGGAGTCGTAATGCAGGGCGTGAAGAATTCCGGCCAACGACTGACCGGAGATCCATCGCGTGAAGAGCTCGTCGAAAAACGGCTGTCGCAAGAAGAGAAGGATCACGCGCGGAACGAAGAACAGCGCGGCGATCCCGATGACGCGTTTCACCTAGGAGGTCGTCGTCAAGAGATCGAGGAAGCTTTGGATGGTGTTCAGCTTCCGCTCCGATTGCGCATACAGCTTGGCCGAAAAAATCGCTGTGGCTGCGTGTGCAGCCAGGAGCGCGAAGAGCTCGTAATCGACGGCCGTGAAGACGCGCTTATCCTCGAGCAGCTTGTAGATCGCGATAACGCCGATGACCTGATCCTTGATCCGAAGCGGAATGGCCGCCAGCGGCCGGTCGAGTGTGGCTTTGCCGTCGTTCAGATAAAAGCTCTCGCCGCTGCGCGCAACGCCGCCCAGGACCCCTTCGCCCAGGTGCGTCCAGATGCGCTCGATACCGGTCATGACGTCCTCGCCGTCACAGGCGATGGTGCGAAGCTCGTTGGTATTCTCGTCGAGCAAAAGAATGGCGAAGGACGTCGCGCCGATGACGTCGACGATGATGTCCTGGACGATCTGGATGACTTCGCGAAAATCGAGCGTGGAGTGCAACTGGTAACTCCCGACATACAGAGCTGCCAGATTGTTGTTCTGGTGCTCGATCTCGGTGTAGCGCGTGGTGTAGTCGCGGTTTTGTTCTTCCAGCGCGCCCAGGCGTTTCCGAAGCCTCTCGTTTTCGCGAAGCAGCTCTTCGGTGAAGTGCTTGCTTTGGTTGAACAGCTCGAGAAACTTCTCAACTCTCGACTCGTCGCTCATCGGTGTCGAATTTTACACGCGTGAGACGCTCGATCGCGGCCGCGATTTCGCTGAGCGGCAGAATCTGATCGACCGCGCCGGTCTTGATCGCTTCGTTGGGCATGCCGAAGATGATGGCGGTGTCGGACGACTCCGCGATCGTTTTTCCGCCGCGATCGCGGACCCGCCGGATTGCGTGCGCACCGTCGTCGCCCATGCCGGTCATGATCACGGCCAGCAATTTTTCGCCGCAGGCATCGCTGGCCGACGCGAACAGACGATCCACCGAAGGGGCATACAGGTCGTCCAAGCCGGGCGCGACGATGCGCACACCCAGGCCGCCGTCGCGGCGCCGAATCTCCATCTGCATGCCGCCCGGCGCGACGTAGACGGTCCCGTTCGCCAGCCTCTCCCCATCCTCAGCTTCCTTCACGCTGTACTTGGTCAGGCGATCGATGCGCTCGGCGAAGAGGCGCGTGAAGGTCGGCGGCATGTGCTGCGCGACCACGATCGGAATCGGCATCAGCGGCAGGGATTGAAAAAGTTGCTGGAGAGCGGGCGGACCGCCGGTGGAGCAGCCGATGGCGATGAGCTCGATGAGCAGTGGGGCGCCGCGGACCTCCGCGGCGTGCGCCGCTGGGGTCAGCGGCGCTCCACTCGGCGGCGCTCCACTCGGCGGCGCTCCACTCGGCGGCGCTCCACTCGGCGGCGCTCCACTGTCCATCCGCGCCCGCACGTTCTCGATCCGCACCTCGGCAACCTGCTTCACCTTGGCGATGAGGTCCTTTTGAATCTCCTCCAGGCGCGGCGAGACATTTCCTCCGGGCTTGCTGATGAAGTCGATGGCGCCGAGGTCGAGCGCTTTGAAGACGCTGCGATCGCTCGACTTCGATGAGACCGCGATCACCGGCGTGGGTCGGCTCTGCATCAGCCAGCGCAAAAACGAGAAGCCGTCCATCACCGGCATCTCGAGATCGAGCGTGATGACATCCGGCGAATGCTTGATCACCTGCTTGATGCCGTCCTCGCCGTTGTTGGCAGTGGCGACGACCTGGATGCTGGAATCCGATTCCAGCATGCGCGAGATCGTCACGCGGTTGTACGCGGAGTCGTCGATGACCAGCGCTTTGATCAAGTCCTGAGTCCTAAGTCCTGAGTCCTGAGTCCTGAGTGGGAGGGGGCTCAGGACTCAGCACTCAGCACTCAGCGCTATTTCTGATACACCATGTCGTTTTTCAAATGCCTCAGTTTGAATTGCGTCGAGAGCGTGATGAGCGATTCGGCATGGCCTAACAACAGATAGCCGCCATCGACCAGGCGATTGTAGAAGTTGTTGATCACCAGCCGTTTCGAAGAATCGTCGAAATAGATGATGACGTTGCGGCAGAAGATGACATCGATGTTGCCGAGGAGCGAGACGCGGGGCCCGTCGTAGAGGTTGAGGCGGCCGAACGACACGCGATTGCGGACGTCATCGTGAATGCGCCAGCAGCCGTCGGGCTCGCGCGTGAAGTATTTGTCGCGGATGGTTGGATCGGTCATGCGGAAGGCGGTCTCGCGATACTGACCCTTCCGGGCGCGCACCAGGACCTCGTTGCTGATGTCGCTGGCGAAAATCTCGACGGTGGCGCGATTGTACGCTCCCGATTCCTGCAACAGCATCGCGATCGAGTAGGGCTCTTCGCCGCTGGCGCACCCCGCCGACCACACCCGGATTTTTCGTATTGATTTACGTGATAATATATCAGGTACAATTTCTTCGACGAAGGCCGTCAGCTGCGCCGGCTCGCGGAAAAAATACGTTTCCTTGGTGGTGACCAGGTCGTAGATCTCGTCGAATTCCGCGTCGGCGCGCGGATCGTATTGCAGGAAGTAGTAGTACTTCTGAAACGATTCGAAATTCAGCTCGCGCGCCCGAGGCGAAAGCCGCTTCTGCAACAGGTACTTCGAGGAATCGGCGAACCACAATCCCGTGCGACGATAGATCGTGTCGCGCAGCAGGCGGAAAACATCATCGGGCAGATCGAGATGATGGTTGAGCGAGAAGTCGAAGGAGGGCATTCCCGAAAGTCAGAAGGCAGAAAGCAGAAGGCAGAAGTCCCGCCACCCCTTCTGACTTCTGCCTTCTGCCTTCTGCCTTGGAATCATGACTTCATGGCTGACAAGATGGCCGCGATGATCACTTCCCGGCGGCTGTCGGCCGTCCGCCACGCCTGCTCGAGAAGGTCGCGATACAGATCTTTGTGGTGAATGAGAACGTCGGAGACCTCGTCGATGGTGGCCGGGTTCTCGAGCGCCTTGAAGAGATGCGGAAACGACGAGCGGTCGGGAATGCGGTCGAGCGCCAGCACGGCCGACTCCTGCACGTAGGTGTCGGAATCCTCGAGCGCGCGATGCAACGCCGGCAGCGCTTTGGCGTCGCCACGCAGGCCCAGCGAGGCGGCAGCGGCCGCGCGAATGCGCCAATCATGATCGGCGAGTGCATCGTGCAACCGGCGGAAAACATCCTCGCCCGGAACTCTCGCCAATGCCAGCACGGCCGCGCGCCGGATTTCGACATCGGGATCGCTGGCGCACCGGAAAAGGACGTTGCGGACCGAGGCCTGTCCGAGTTTGCCGAGGGCTTCGATGACCGCGATGCGCACCGGCGGTAGATCGTTTTCGAGATGCCGCATCAGCGGCTCGACCGCGCGCTGCTGGTGATATTCGCCCAGCGCCTGCGCCGCTGCGGTGCGGATCCAGACATCGCTGTCTTCGAGCGAGCTGATCAGCGGCTCAATTCCTTTTTCGGGCCGCAGATGCACCACGGCGTTGATGGCGGCCAGCCGCACGCCCGCCGATTCATCCGCCAGCGACAGCACCAGTTGATCGGCGAATCGCCCCTCGCTGAATTTGCCCATCAGCGAGATGGCCTTCTGCCGGATCATCGGATCGCTGTCCTTCGACGCCAGAAGCAGCTCGCCCGGATATCCCTCGCCCTGAATGTTCACGTAGACCGAGAGCGAATTGAGCTTCATCGGCACGTGCGGCGACTGCAGCAGCCTGCGGATCTTCGACAGAACATCGCGTTTGATTTCGGGGAACGCTCCCACCAGCGCCGAGACGGCGTTGACCGCCGATTGTTGCGAGGCGGTGTCGGGATCATCGAGCTTGGCGAGCAGGTAGTCGACCGGCGCCGGATTCATCAACTCCCCCAGGGTCTCGATGGCCAGTCGGCGGATCATCGGATTCTGATGATCGAGGAACGGAATGACCGCGCCGATCGACTCGGCGCTTCCGACGGCGTTGATGACGCGCAGCAGCAACGCGATCACTTCATCTTCCTGCGCGTTCTGCAGCGCGTCGAGGATGGGCGTGATGGCCAGCGGACCAAAATCAATGAGTGCCTGCGCCGCCACCTCGGCCGTTTCCGGCTCATCCAGATGCGCCAGCAACACCGGCAAGGCGCGCGGGTCGCCCGACCATCCGAGAAATTTCAGAATGAAGTTGCGGACGTCGCGCTTCGACGTCGTTTTGACGGTTTCCAGCAGCGGTGGAATCTTCTCGGACGGAAATGCCCCCCGGAACTTGCGCTGGATCAGATCGCGCTCGTTCTTTTCGACGATGCGCGGCTTGGGCGATTCCGCGATGCGCACCAGCGCGCGCAACGCCGTCAGATTCAGCTTGTCCTCTTCCACGATGATCTTCAGAAGAAAGCTGGCCGCGCCGACGTCGCCGATTTTGCCGATGGCCTCCAGCACCGGCTTGCGCAGCGATTTTTCGGCGTACAGCGGCAGAATCGCAGGCAGGGCCGCGCGATCGCCGATCTCGCCCAGGGCCTCGATGGCGTGGAATTTCAGCCACACGTCTTCGCGCTGCAGCACCCGCATCAGATGGGGAATGGCAGAGGCGTCGCGAAACTTGCCGAGCGATGAGATGATCGACGACGCCACGTTGGTGTCGGTCTCGCTCTCCAGCGTTTCGCGCAGCACGTCGAATCCTTCCGAACTGCGAAGGTCGCCCAGGAGGTTGACCAGCAGGAGGCGGATGTCGACGTCGGGCTTGGTGCGCAGACGATTGACGATGGACGCGATCGTCCCATCCCCGATCCGCACCAGCGCTTCGGTCGCCGAATTGCGACGGCCGGCGTTCTCGGCGTCGGCCAATGCATCCAGGAGTCTCTCGATGACCTCCGGGCGCGGATCGCGTACGAAGCCGTCGACGATGGTTTTGCGGACGCGCCAGTCTTTGTCGCCCAGCAGCTCGAACATGAGCGGATAGTCGCGCGCGTCGGCCGAGTGCGACACCAGATAGGCCGCCTTCTGACGCGCGTCGGGATCCGACGAGCGGGCCTGCAGGACCAGATCGGGATTGGCGCTCACGCTAGCCGACTAGCTTGGACAAATCGAGAACGATCGTCAACGCATTTGGCCCGCGAATGACGCCGCGGATGCATTCGCTCTCTTCATCCGGGTGCACCACCGGCTGCGGCTCGATGGTCGCGCGCTCGATTTTCGCCGGTCGCAGCACGCGGTCGACCTGGAAGCCGACCAGCCCCCCCGCTTTGCGGACCACGATCACGCGGGAGTCCTTGGACGGCAGGCGTGCCGGCTGCTTGAGCCGCGAACGGACGTCGACCAGCGTCACGATCGAGCCGCGGACGGAGATGACACCGACGATTCCGGCCTCGACGTTCGGAATGCGAGTCGCGCTCTGCGCGCTGACGATTTCCGCGATGTCGCCGATCTCGATGGCGTAGCGCTCGTCGCCGAGCGTGAAGGTCAGAAGCTCGACCGCGTCCTGCCGCGGCGCGATGGCTTCCTGGACGATGCCGGCCCGTTTGTGGCCGGCGGTGGCCAGGAAGGATTGGAGCTTTTGATCCGGACTTTGTGGAGCGCCGGCCACCTCGCCGGCGTGCGCCGCCGGGGTCGGCGGCGCCCCACTCTTGGCCTTCTTCCGGATTTTCGCGAGGTTAACCATGCGCTTCCATCCGATGTTCGCGCGCGGCCGAGGTGACGCGCGGAGGATCGATGGTGGCGGCATCGTCGCCGAAAGCATCCAGCAGCGCCGTCGTCGCGAGCGTGTTGATCAATCGCGGAATGCCGCCGCTCACGGTGTGGATCTCCTCCATCGCTTCCCGGCTGAACGGATTGCGATTCGCACCGGCCACCCGCACGCGATGTTCGATGTAGGCGATGGTGTCTTCGAGTGCGAGCGGACCGAGGTCATAGCGCATGCCGATGCGCTGTCGGAGTGGGGCATATCTTTGGCGATCGAGACGCTTCTCGAGCTCCGGCTGCCCGATCAGCAGCACCGAGAGAAGATTCTGATCGTCGAGCTGAAAATTTGTGAGCAGGCGGATTTCATCGAAGGTGGCCTTGGACGGGATCAGTTGCGCCTCGTCGATCAGCAACACCGGCTCGCGATGTTGCTCGTAGAGCTCAACCAACTTCGTGTGAATCTGGTCGACCAGATCCGTTCGCATTCGTGGAGGAGCGAAGCCGAGATTCTGCGCGATGGAGCGCAGTAACTGTGTCGGCGTCATGCGTGGATTGATCAGCCAGATCACCGGACGCGAATCGCCGATGCGATCGACCAGCGCTCGCGACAGCGTGGTCTTGCCCGACCCGATCTCGCCGACCAGCACTGCCAGCTCTTTTTCCTCGACGGCATACTCCAGTCGCGCCAGCGCCTCCGCGTGCTGCGGGCTTTCGTAAAGAAAACTCGGATCGGGCGTTTTGCCGAAGGGCTTGGTGGTGAACCCAAAAAAATTCTCAAACATGTGCCGAGGCGCGCACCTCACGCGCGCGACCGCCGAAGGCCTCGATCAGCGAGGCCACGTCAATCACCAGCACGATCTCCCCTTTGCCGACCTCGGTCGCTCCCGCGATCCCCGGAGTGCCCTTCAGACGCTCGCCGATCGATTTGATGACGATCTCGTGTTGCCGGACGATTCCGTCGACGACGATGCCCGCCAGCTTTTCCCCCCATCGCGTCACGACCACAAAGAGTTTCTGATCGGGCGTTTCGTCGGGGTTGCCCAGCGAGAAGGCGTCGGCCAGGCGCACCAGGGGAAGCGTCAGATTGCGGAGGGCCAGCACTTCGCGGGCTTCGACCGTGACGATCTCGCGGGCCTGAATGCGGAGCGATTCCTCGACGCTGGTCAGCGGAATCGCGAATTGCTGGCCGCAGGCTCGGACGATCAGCGCCTGGATGATCGCCAGCGTGATGGGCAGCATGATCCGGAAGGTCGTCCCTTCGCCGATGGTGGAGATGACGTCGATCGATCCCTTCAGCTCCTGAATATTTTTCTTGACGACGTCCAGACCCACGCCCCGTCCGGAAATCTCGCTCACTTCCGCGGCGGTCGAGAACCCGGGAGCGAACAAGAGCTCGAATGGATCGGCGGCGGTCAATCCGCGCTTCAGGGCGGCATCGCGGATGACTTCAGGATCGATCCCGCGCCCGTCGTCGGAGACGTCGATGACCACCGAATTGCCCTGCTGGTATGCCACCACTGTGATGCGTCCGGTCGGATCCTTGCCGGTCGCTTTGCGCTGTTCGGGCGATTCGATGCCGTGATCGAGCGCGTTGCGGATGATGTGCATCAGCGGATCGCTGATCTCCTCGACCAGCATCTTGTCGAGCTCCGTCTCCTCGCCGCGGAGAACGAGCTCGATGTTTTTGTCGAGCTCGCGCGCCAGCTTGCGGACATTGCGCGAGATCTTGGTGTAGATCTGACCGACCGGGACCATGCGGAGCTCGATGGCGGTCTTCTGAAGCTCGTTCAGCTTGCGATCGAGATTTCGCGCCACGGTTGCCAGCGCGCTCCGCTGCCGGCCGTCGAGCGAGCGCGCCAGCACTTCGATCTGGTTTTTTTCGATCAGCAATTCGCCGATGGTGTTCATCACCAGATCGAGCTTCCCGATGTCGACGCGGACGGTCGCGGAGACCGATCGCAGCGAGATCTCTTCTTCTTCCACCTTTCGAAGGGCCGTGATCTTCGCATCCGGCGCAATCGCGGCAACCTTGGCTGCCTCGAGCGTGCTCCCGTAAAGCAATCGGAATCCGATGCCGCCGCCCGGATCGGCTGACGGAAGCGTGGAGATCACTTCACCCGATTCGGTGAGCTTGGCGGTCAGCGCGCGCAACTTCTTATCGAAGTCGGAGAAATCGAAACGCTGCTCGACCGAGAAGATCTGCTTGCCGGCGCGGACGTTTTCGATCAGCCGATGCTCTTCGTACTCGGTCAGTGATTTTCGGGTCTGTTCTTCCAGCGTCAGCTCGTCCAGGACGCTGGGGGCCTTCTGTTGCGGCTCGGCTTTCACGATCTTGCCGATGCGCGTCATCAGCGCCGAGACGTCGGCGGTCGTTCCCGCCACCAGGCGGTTCAGCGCGTCGATGCCGTCGTAAAGAAGATCGATGAGCGGCTTTCCGATCGCGACCTTCCCCATCCGCAGGCGATCGAGCATGTCCTCCAGCGCATGCGCCAGCTCGGAGATCTCGCGCTGGCCGACCATGGCGGCCAGACCTTTGAGCGAGTGGGTGTCGCGGAAGATTTTGTTGATCAGCTCAGGACGGACATTCGCCCCCTGGGCCTCGAAGTCCGCGAGGTCGCGCGACAGCGCGTCGAGGAGCTCCTCCGCCTCGCCGGTAAAGTCGTCGGTCATGGTGCCGCGCCTACAGTTTTCACCTTTTTCTACGAATAGTGGAGATACCAGCGGTAGAAAAAGGTGAAAACTGTAGGCGCGGCACCATTATCCCAGCAGGCGCTGCAGCTTCGCGACCAGCTCCTTGGCCTCGAAGGGCTTCACCAGGTACTCCTCCGCCCCCAGGGCGGCGGCGCGGTTGCGATCCTCGTCGGTCGATTCCGTCGAAATCACCATGATGGGGATGGTCTTGTAGACCGGATGATTCTTGAGAAAGCTCACCAGCTCCAGGCCGTTGATGTCGGGCATGTTGATGTCGGTGAGGATGGCGTCGAATTTGTGATGGGGCAGCGTCTTGAGCGCTTCGAATCCGTTTTCGGCCTCGACGATTTCGACGTCATCAGCCCCGGTCTCGATGATGTTGGTGATATACGACCGCATCGACGCCGAATCTTCGACCACCAATACCTTCATCGTCAGTTTTCCGTTGTCTCCACCGCGATGCCGAACGCATTTCCGGCCTGCGAAAGGAAGATTTCGAGACCGGTCATGTCGTCGATGGGCCCGCGGTGCTCTGCATTATCCCCATAAAGAATACCGATAGTGCGGTCGCCCTGCATGATCGGCAATGCCACGACCTCGGTCGGAGCGGGGCCGCCCAGGCGCTGGACCAGATCTTCGTTGGCGGGAGTGCGTCGCAACTTGCCGCGATGCATCTCGCGCGATTCGACGACCTCGGAGAGAATCGAGGAGGTGTCGCGCGGGATGCGCAGCTTTTGCGCGCGCAGGTCCATCGGTTCGTCGCCTCCGGTGACGCCGAAGCCGCCGACGCCCACGAACTCGCTGTCATTGACGACGAAGACGACACCGCGATCGACGTACTGTGCGGTCAGGCGGAGGATCGTCGACGCCACTTCGCGGATGTCGTTGGGGTCTGAGATCTCGTTGATCAGTTGCTTGAGCAGCTTGAAACCGCGCTCGAGGTGCTCGCGCTGCCCCTCTTCGTAAAAACGCCGGGCAGCCAGCGAGTCGAGGCCGACGTTGTCCTCCCACTGCGCAAATGCGCGCTCGGCAAACAGCGCCAGCTCCTCGGCAAAAAGAGCCAGCTCCTCCTCGGCCACATCGGGGCGAAGGCGGGCCGCGCTGGGCTTGGTGAGGTAGAGATCGGCGCCGGCGTGAAGGAGCTCGTACCGGCGACGCAGATCGGTGTCGGCGTCGATCATCACGACGGGCAGTCGAGGATTCTTGCGCTTGACCAGCTGCAGCAGCGGCAGGGAATCGTCGCTCACTTCGAGAAAGGTGATGAAGAACGACGTCGATCGAAAAAACTCCGTGATGGCCTCGCGAGAAGCCTCCATGGTCGAGAAGTGTGCGATTCTCATCTGACGCGATCCGAAAATGCGCTTGACGGCCACCCGGATGAGCGGATCGCGATCAAATACCACCACGTTGCGATATTTCGACTCCGGCGATTCCACTTCCAGCAGCCCATCGGCAACGCGGAATTGCGCGCCGGTGCGGTGCGGCTTCTCGCTCAGGCCTTGTTCCAGATCGTGGAGCGGCTTCAGCTTGTCGCCCTCGAAAGCCAGAACGCTTTGGGGAGTGAATCCACCCTCGCGAAGGACGTCGTCGGGATCGTATTCAATGTCGGAGACGTCGAGGTCCTCCGACAAAAGGAAATTGAACTCGCCGGCGCGGCTCTGAAGGAGCGGCGCGATGGTGTCGATGATGCGATCGTGAATGACCTCGCGAAGTTTTTCCTTTGTGAGAATGCCTTCCGAGACTGCCGCGCTGCCGACGGCCACGCCCTCCCCTTCCAGCCGGCGCAATGTCAGCTCGTCGTCGGCCGAAGCGGCGCCGCTCTTCACCAGCCAGGTGACCAGATCCTCGGCATCGGGAGAGCTGGCGTTGACGACCAGGCCGTGCCGGAACAGGATCGTGTTTCTCCCGCTGGCATTGAGCACTTCCAGCACGCCGCTGCGGCGGCTCAGGTAAACGATCTGGATGATGTCGGTGAGGCTGAGGTCCTCGAGGCGGCCGAGAAGGCTCACGATGCCAAATTGTACCGTTTCAAAATTCCATCGAGGATGCCGTTGATGAACTGCGAGGACTTCTGCGTTCCGAATTTCTTCCCGATCTCGATGGCCTCGTCGATTATCACTAATTTTGGTGTATCATTTTCATGTAAGAATTCGTAGATCGACATCCGGATGATGTTTCGGTCGACGACCGCCATCCGCTCGATGCGCCAGTTCTCGGCCTGCTGCACGATCATGGCGTCGATCTTCTGAAGATTGTCGACCGTTCCCTTGAACACGCGCATCGCGAATTCGCGCGTGTTGGGCTTCGACTTCTGCAGATCTTCGAAGGTCGTGATGATGGTGTCGGGCGGATTGCCGGACACATCGTGCTGATAGAGCATCTGCAGCGCGAGCTCGCGCGCTTTTCTTCTCGCGCCCATCTACTTTTTCCCACTGCGAATGACGCGCCACAGATTCGCCATCTCGATCGCGGCCAGCGCGGCCTCCCAACCTTTGTTGCCGGCGCCGGGCGACGAGCGTTCGATGGCCTGCTGCTGGGTATCGCACGTGATCACGCCGAAGGCCATCGGCAGTTGGGCCTCCGACGAAAGGCGCGACAACTCCGTGGTCACCTGATGCGCGATGAATTCGAAGTGCGGCGTGTCGCCGCGAAGAATGCAGCCCAGGGCGATGATGGCATCGAAGCGGGCGACCAGCATCTTCGCGAGGGTCGGAATCTCGAAAGCGCCCGGGACGCGATAAACCTCGATCGCTTCGTCGGCCGAGCCATGTTGCATCAGACATTCGATCGCGCCGCCAAGAAGGCCGTCGACGATGTCGCTATTGAATCGGCTGGCGATCACGCCAAAACGCAGACCTCCAGCGTTGTGATCGCCCTGGAAAGAGCGGGGCATCGATGCGAATTTTACTGCGTCGCGCGCGCGACCACCGAACCGGGCTCCTCGCTGTTCAGGAAAAAGTTCACCAGCCCCTCGTACATGGCCTCGGCGAGGTGTTGCCGGTATTTGCGCGTCTTCACCAGGTCGCGGTCGTTGCGGTTGCCGAGGTTGCAGACTTCCAGCAGAAGGCGGGTGGGAACGAGGTTGTAGCGAATGATGGCCGGTACCCATTCGCGTCCGTCGCGCACGACGTTGTCGCGCACGGGGTTGAACGGATGCACGTGCAAATGACGGGTCTCGAAGGCATCGACGATCGATTCCGCCAGCTCGCGCGACAGTCCCTCGGCCGCCAGCGATTCTTCTTCCGAGTGCCGGACCACAGGGTGCTCGCGAACTTCCGCTCGCGCGAGATAGACGCTCTCGGTCTTGCGATAGGAGCCGGTGACGTAACGCTCGGCCGGAATGTACGCCATCGCGCCGCGCAGCGAGGGATGCAGCGAATCGGCGTGGATCGAGATGAATACGACTTTCTCCTTCTGAACGCCCTTGCGCATTGCGCGTCGAAAGATCGAATTGGCGAGGTACCAGCGCAGATGCACGCCCACGACCGGATCATCGAGCTCATAGTGCGGCGTGGTGAGCACGAAGTCCGCGTTCCGAGTGACTGATACCTTGGCGGCGCTTTTCTTCTCGAGGATTTCCTTGAGACGGTTCATGACGTCGAAGACGTAACGCGATTCCGCGACGCCGTCGCAAAACGCGCCCGGATCGCTTCCGCCGTGTCCGGCGTCGAGGATGACGTGAACGCCGGTGAGATTCCGGGCACGCGTGCGCTTGGCGAGCTTGGCGCTCTCGCGCCTGGCCGCCTCGGCAGCGATGCGAGTGGGATCGTCGGCGGGCAGATACTCCGGCAGCAGAAGCGACATCGGGATCTTCACGGCATAGCCGACCGGGATCTTCGCGACGTCATCGATGCCGTTGAAGTGCACGATGCGATCGACGACTTCGCCGACGTCTTTGGCGTAGACGCGGCCGGTGAAGCGGATGGCCACCGACGAGTAGAGGGCCTCCCCTTTTTGCAGCCGGTAGACGGCGAACGGTTCGGAAGTGTTGCGCTCATAGCTCAGCGACGGCTGCCCGCTGGCAACAGCCTCCACTGCCACATCCGCAGCAGGCGCATCCGCTGGCGCATGCTCAATCGGATCGTCTTCCGATTTCCGAACCTCCGCAGTCTTCGTCGATACATTCAGTCCCTCCCTCTCGCCGCCGAATGCCGGGGCGAGCAATTGCTTCGGAATGAGGACGACATCACCGGGCCGGGTGGAGAGTCCCTGAGCCGGATTTGCCTTGCGGATCGCGGAGTAGTTCTCGCCGCTGCCGGTGAACCATTCGGCGATGCTCCACAGCGACTCTCCTTCGCTGCCGATCGCGCCGATCACGACGTGCTTCCAGCCGGCGTCGGTGGCGGCGTCTTTCGGAAAAAGCGTGGTCAGGATCTGGCGCTGCAGCTCGGGACGCAACAGCCGCAACGGAACGTGGACGGACGTCTCGGGCGTCAGCTTCTCGTCGTTCATGGCAGCCAGAACGCGCCAGTTTTCGGCGTCGCCGGTGACGCGCCTGGCCAGCCGCGTCCAGGCATCACCTTCGTGCGGCGCGACCACGACCTCGATGGAGTAGTCGCTGACCAGCGACGCGCGCAGTTCGGGCGTGATTTGGGCTACCGCCAGGATTTTCGTTGAGGGAGCAGCGTTTAGACTCGCCGCCACAAGGACCGCGCACACCCACCAGCGCACATCGGGATTTTAGCAGGATTCCAAATGCGGGGCAGGAAATGAAAAATTTCAAATTTCAAATGACAAATGAAGAATTACTATGTCAATTTTTCATTCTTGATTTTTCATTTGAAATTTGAAATTTCGGGCGTCCTTCGCCAGTACTCCGTCTCCCTCTCGAACGCTCCCGCCGCCCTCAGCAGCGCCCTCTCCCGAAAATGCGGCGCCATGATCTGCAATGACAACGGCAGGCCTTCAGGCGAGAAGCCGGACGGCATCGCGATGGCCGGAATGCCGACCAGGTTAGCGGGGGCGGTGAAAATGTCCGACAAATACATCGACAGCGGATCGTCGGTCTTTGCGCCGATCTTGAACGCGGGCTCGGGTGTGGTGGGGGTGAGGAGAAAATCGAATTTCTGAAAGGCGGCCGCGAAATCGTGACGCAGCCGGGCGCGCACTGCTTGCGCCCGTCCGTAGTAGGCGTCGTAGTAGCCGGATGACAGCGCGAAAGTGCCCAGCATGATTCGCCTCTTCACTTCCGTGCCGAAGCCTTCGCCGCGCGATTCGAAGTACATGTCGTGCACGGTGCGCGCGCGCTTGCTGCGATGTCCGTAACGGACGCCATCGAATCGCGCGAGATTGGCGCTCGCTTCGGCATTCGCGACGATGTAGTAGACCGCGATGGCGTAGCCAATCGTGGGGACGCTGGCATCTTCGACGACGCCGCCGGCCCCGCGCAGCACGCGCAGCGCGTCATCGAAATTCCTGCGGACATCGCCCTCGAGCTTTTCCACCGCCTCGCGCACGACGCCGAACCGCTTTCCTTTGACTCCGGCGTCGACGTCCGCGACGTAGTCGTCGACCGGCTCTCCGCTGGAGGTCGAATCGAGCGGATCGTGGCCGGCGATGATGCCGAGAAGCTCGGCGCATTCGCGGGCGGTGGTGGTGACGATGCCGATCTGATCGAGTCCGGACGCAAATGCCACCAGGCCCCAGCGACTCACGCGGCCGTACGTCGGTTTGAGTCCGACGACTCCGCAGAACGCCGCGGGCTGCCGCACAGACCCGCCGGTTTCAGAACCCAAGGCAGCAGGAACCATTCGCGCCGCAACCGCTGCCGCAGAACCGCCTGACGATCCGCCCGCGACGCGGGTGGCGTCCCACGGATTTCGCGTCGGACCGAATGCCGAATGCTCGGTCGAGGAGCCCATCGCGAACTCGTCGAGGTTCGTTTTGCCGACGATGGTGCGACCTGCTTTTCGCAATCGCGAGATCACGGTGGCGTCGTAGGGCGACAGGAAGCCGTGCAGGATCTTCGATCCGCATGTGGTCGGCATGTCGGTGGTGACGATGTTGTCCTTGACGGCCAGTGGAGCGCCGCTGACCTCAGCGGCGTCGCTCACGCGCAGGAACGCATTCAGCTTCGGGTTCAGCCGCTCGATGGCAGCCAGGCTCTCCGAAACTTTCATTCGATGACTTTCGGCACGACGAAATGTCCGTCTCGCCAGGCCGGCGCATTGCGCTCCACGGCTTCGCGCGGAATGCCGGGGCGCGCGACATCCTCGCGCAGCGGCGTTTCGCCGCCGAGGTCGGCGGCGCTCCACTCGCCTTCGACTTCTTTTAACTGGTCGATGTACGAAAGGATCTTGGTCATCTCGTCGGCCATGCGCTGCAGGCCGGCGTCATCGAATTCGAGATGCGCGAGCTCGGCGATGCGCTTTGCTTCTTCGCGACTGATCTTCACGCCGCGAGTGTACTGTCATCCCGAGCGGAGCGAGGGATGACATCATGACATCGCGCGCAACTGGTCGAGGATTTCCTTCTCGCTCGGAAAGCGTCCTTCGTCCTTTTTCGAGAAGATCCGCTGGTTGTCGACGGAGACATCGAAAATGCCGCCGCCGCCGCGCACGAGCTGGCTGTCGACTCCGAATTCTTTCTTGATTTCAGCCGCCAAACTGGAGGCTCTGGGCAGATAGTTTCAAACGCCGCAATAATCGATACGAATCTTCATAGTGTTTTTACAAGGATGGCGGTGACGTTATCGAGTCCGCCGCGTTCGTTGGCGGTATCGATGAGCGTCTTGCACGCCTTTTCGAGATCGTTTTCGTTTTCGGTCACCACGCGAAGGATCTCATCTTCGGGAACCATGCCGGTGAGGCCGTCGGAGCAGAGAAGATAGACATCGCCGGGCTGCGACTCGACCTCGGTGGCGTCCGGATTGACCGACAGCGCGCCGCCGAGGGCGCGGGTGATCACGTTGCGGAGAGGATGTTTCTCGGCCTCCGCTTCGGTCAGCATTCCGGCCTGTACCTGCTCGAAGACCCAGGAGTGATCGTTGGTGATGCGCGACAGCGCGCCGTCGCGGATCAGATAGGCGCGCGAGTCGCCGACGTGCGCGAACGACATGGTGTTGTCGTCGCCGAGGGCGGCCACCACCGTCGTGCCCATGCCGCGAAGGCGCGCGTCTTTGCGCATGGCTTCCAGCACGCGGGTGTTGGCCATGCGCACGGCGGCCATCAGGCGGTTGGTCGAACGGCGATATTGCTCGTCGTAGGCATGCGGCCAGGTTCCGTCGTCTTCTTTCGTATGGATGATGAATTCGGAGATCGAATCGACCGCGATGCGCGATGCGATCTCACCCGCTGCGTGTCCGCCCATTCCGTCGGCGACCAGATAGAGCTTGGCTTTGTCTTCAACGAGAAAAGAATCCTCGTTATGTTGTCGCTGCCGCCCAACGTGGGTAAGTCCGAATGACTTCACCTGCATCCGCAATCAGCCCTTCTTAGAGGCTGTGGCTCCCTTTCCCTGGCGCAGGTCGGCCAGCGCACTTTGAATCTCGATGCTGGTTGGATCCCACTTCAGCGCTTCGTTCAGATAGCGCTCCGCTTTCGCGACCAGGCCGGCGCGTTTGCAAATGAGCCCGGCATCCTTCAGATAGGTGGCGTTGACCGGCTCGCGCTGCACGGCGGTTTCGATCGCCTGCACGGCCTGACGGGTGTAGGCGGGAATGCGATTGGCAGCCAGCGCGAGGTAGTGAAACGCTTTGGCGTCATTCGGATTGTGTTTGACGGCCATGTCGAAGTTTTCGTAGGCCGCGCGAATGTCACCTTCCTTGAAAGCCTTCACGCCCTTCGACAAGTAGACCTTGGCGACTTGCGTGAGATCGGCTGTCCCCCTGTTGATGCCGACGCTCAGCTCGGCGTCGTGCTGCTTCCGGCGCGCCGGATTGGTCAGCACGTTGACCGCCTCGGTGAGCGTCTGGAACTTCCGCTCCGCTTCGCTTTTGTCGGTGCCCTTGTGCCGGTCGGGATGATTTTCCCGAGCGAGCTGGCGGAAACGGTCTCGAATCTCCTGCTCTGAGGCGGAGCGTTCGACCCCCAGGACCTCGTAATAGTTGATTTTCATTTCAGGATTTCTTGCTCCGCTGCTGGTAGAGCTTGCGAGACGTGGCGCGGACGACTTCGCTGACCCCCCTGTCGTCCTTTAAGCCTTTCAAATCTCGTAAGGTTAAACGATTGATCAAGGGGACGACAACTCCGATGGGCACCTTGGGATTGCGTGCGAGTGCAATCAGGATGTTGTATTTCGCCATCCAATCGCGCCGCGTGGAAATGAGCCGGAGCACTTCGTCGTCGACGTTGCGCATTCCCGCGATTTGCTCGGCTTCGGCTTCACTCATGCGCGGATTGCGCATGACCGCGCTGCAAATAAGCTTGTTCCGATCGCGGACCAGAATCGTGCGCCACGTCTTTCCGCCTTTGAAGGCCATCTGAACCTTCTGTCCCACACTCATGTTCAGGAGCTGCGTAAACATCGATTGCTTGGCCGGATCCTGGTACTCGGTTTGGCTCAGCTCCGGAGGAGGGGCGGCCGGCGTCGGCTCAGCTTCGGCTTTGACCAGCAAGTCCGCGATCTCATCATCGGGTAGAAACTCGGCCACTTCTTCTTCAGCGAGTTTTTCGAGCCGCGCTTTCTTGTCGAAGAACTCTTCCCGGTTTTCGAGCGCGCGACGACGCGCTTCCGCGGAGAGCAGCGGATTGGCGAGCAGCGCGTCCAGGATCTGCGGCGCTCGAAGGATGCGGAGCTGGTTGATGACGATGATTTCCTGCACAGTCGGGTCGGCGCGTCCGGCCAGATCGATGATCGCGGCATCAGGAACGGCTCGATTGCGGATCAGCGTTTCGAGCACCGAGGCATCTTCGGTCGCGCGAACCAGCAACGAGAGATGGTCGGACGATGCCGATTCATTGGAGGCAAAGCCGATCAGGCTTCGAAGCGGAACTTCCTTCAGCGCCTCGTGAGCGAGTTGCGTGAGCTCGGCATCATCCGAAGTTGCCAGATACGCCAGGACGGTGATGAGGTCTTCCTGCGGCAGCGGAAGAAAGCCGCGCGCAATTGTCACGACGATCTCTCGGGGGTAATAGCCCTCCTGAATGCGCGCGATGACGACGCCGGAATTCAGTTCTGTGTTCGGCGTGGCGCTGCTCATGGATTGGCTCGCAGGTCTCCGCGGCCGAAGAAACGATCGTGAATCACTTCGCCATCACGTCCCAGCGAAGCGAGAGGAACATCGTTCAAGGCAAGTTTGATTCCTGCGGCATTTCCGACCGTTCGAAAGTGAAAGGTATCCTGCGCCTCGACGGTCCGATGCGCTCCTCGGCGGAGCGTCGTGTTGATGACCTCCTTGCCGTCGGCGTCGAGGATGACGAATGAATCGTCGCTGACGTCGATGCTCAGTCGCATCGGCTGCGCTTGCGTTTCTGCGGGTTTCAGTGTGGCGGCGGGCGCCACCGCCCGCCGCGGCGCCGCTGCAATGGCAGACTCGATTTTCGCCGCTTCGGCGTTTGCCTTTTTGTGCCGCATCGCGACGAACGTCGCGGCGGCCAGAATCGCCACGATCAGAAGAAGGACATAGACGTTGCGATCGATGCGGGCATAGGGGGGAGGAATGCCTTTCTTCTGCGGCACATCGCGATGCGCAAGGCGCTCGAGATGGGGCGACTTCTCGATCCGATCGTCGCCGGCGGCCGCGAAGTTGTAGCGGTTCACGATCTCGTCGCAGTTGAGGCCCAGGTAGCGGGCGTATTCGCGGATGAAGCCGCGCGTGAAGACGGGAGCGGGCAACGTGCGGTGATCGTTGCGTTCGATGGCCTCCAGAAATCGCTTGCTGATCTTGGTGGCATCAGCGATTTCCTTGAGCGAGATGCCGCGGATCTCCCGCTCGCGCCGGAGCTCCTCGCCGAACGACGCGAGCTCCGAGTACGGCTGCTGCGTCTGCTCAGGCATCGAGGGCCAAATTGTAATCCGCAGGCCGGAGGCGCTCAATGCAGCGCCGGAGATACACCGAGGTCGCCGGGTGCTCGTGGATCATGCGCAGATCGCGGGCGGTCAGGGAGCGCAGAAGCGAGGCGGCGGTGGCGCGAGGCGTCTTGGGGTTCATGACCAGCGCCTTGCGGATTGGATAGCGGTACGACCACTTCCGATCGGCGGCCAGGATCCGCAGTTGTTCGGTGGTCGCCCGGTCGCTCCCAGCGACCAGCACGAGATCCTCCTCGCGCAACCTCTGGTTGACGAGCAACGCTTCAAAGACCCTGGGGTCCTGATCGAAGAGAAACGCCTTGATCAATGCCTGGGTGCATCGCTTGGCGGAGGTAATGCGCTCGCCGAGGGTGAGCTCGCCGACGCGGTTGACGAGGATCGTGTCCATCGCGCGGCGGACCGGTGCGTGAATCTTGACATCGATGGAAAGCCGGACCAGGTCCGCCCAGTAGAGATAGTGAATGAGCTTGACGGCATGGGCCTGCGGCGTCTGCTTATTGGCCACCAGACTCAGCCGCACCGAGTAAAAGCCCGTTAGGCGCTGCGTCTGGGCAATCTTCTGGCAGATCGCAGGCGTCACGTAGGGGTTGTCGAGGACGGCCAGCGCCTCATCCTCGAGAAGATTGCGCACGTTTTCGTTGACGAAGGTGAGGAGCTCGTCGCGAGTAAAGGACTTGATGGGCGTGGTCTTTTTCATTCGGCGCAGAAAAACTTATTATTCTCTTCCATAACGCCTTTATAATGACCCAACTTCCGCTTGGAAAATGAAAGAAGATAGTTCGTTTCTCGAAGCGCTCCTGAATCGTCTGGCGGCAGCGCGCGTACTGATCCTCTTTATCTTCCACGCCATCGTCTTCGCAGCGGCCTACGCGTTCTCGTACCTCGTTCGGTTCGAATTCGCGGTCCCTCCTGAACACATCACAACCTTTCGATCAAGCTTGCTGGTCGTGGTCGGCGTACAGCTTCTGATCGGAATCCTGTTTGGCTTTTATCGCGGATGGTGGCGATACGTCGGAATCGCAGACGTTATGCGGCTGATGTTCGGTATCACAACTGCCACCGTCCTCCTTTTTGCGCTGTGGTACGTGGGGCCGACGCTCTCCATTCACGAGCGGTTTATCCGTTCGCCGCGCGGTGTGCTGTTGATCGACTGGGCTTTCTCGCTGCTGGCTCTTTTCGGCGCGCGCGTTGTCATTCGCCTCGGTCGCGATCGATTCCGAGCACAGGAGATCCCCGATGGAAAGAAACGCGTTCTGATCGTTGGCGCAGGCGACGCAGGCGAAACGCTGGCGCGCGAGTTGGAGCATCGCCCACAACTCGGGATGAAGGTCGTCGGATTCGTCGACGATCAGCGCGCGAAGTGGGGGGCCCAGATTCGAGGAATTAAGGTGACGGGACCGATCGCGAACATCGACGCGATCGCCGATTCACTCGGAGCGGACGAAGCGCTGATCGCGATCCCGAGCGCCAGCGGAAAGCGCATGCGCGAGATCGTGCGTCAATTGTCAGAAGCCGATCTGCAATTCAAGACCATACCGGGCATCGATCATCTCGTCACCGGAAGAGTCCACGTCTCGCAGCTTCGACCGGTGAACGTCGAAGACCTCATGCGTCGCCAGAAGATCGAGCTACCCGGTGATCCGGTGCGTCAGCTCTTTAAGGGAAAGCGCGTTCTCGTCACGGGCGCGGGCGGCACGATCGGCTCGGAGCTCTGCTCGCAGATTCTTCAGTTCGAGCCGGAAAACTTGACGCTCCTGGAGCGATCGGAATACGCGCTCTACGAAGTTCAGAAAAGGCTGTGCCGGGAGATGGCCCGGGCGATGTCGAAGATTGCATCTGACCTAGTAGATATTTGTGACGCCGATATCGTCGAGGCGATGATTGCCCAGCGGAAGCCCGAGATCGTCGTCCACGCCGCGGCGCACAAGCATGTCCCTCTCGGCGAGGAGAACCCGGCGGAGTACCTCCGGAACAATACTCTGGCTACGCGCTCGATCGGCGAGATCTGTGCTCGCTACGGAGTGGAGCGCTTCGTTTTCATCTCGACCGACAAAGCAATCAATCCATCGAGCATCATGGGGGCGACGAAACGCGCGGCCGAGATCCTCTTGCTCGACCTCGCGCGCGAATGTCCAATGAAGGTGACCATCGTCCGCTTTGGAAACGTCATCGGATCGTCGGGAAGCGTCATCCCTCTTTTCATGGAACAGATTGCGCTCGGCGGACCTGTTACGGTGACGCATCCCGACGTCACCCGCTATTTCATTCGAACCTCGGAAGCGATCTCTCTCATCCTGCAGGCGGCGACTCTTGGTAACGACGGTCAGATTTTCATGCTGGACATGGGAGAGCAGATCAAAATCGTCGATTTGGCGCGCGATCTCATCCGGCTGTCCAACCATAGCGAGGACGATATCCCGATCACTTTCACCGAATTGCGGCCGGGCGAGAAACTCTTCGAAGAAATCCACCTGGAAGGCGAATCTGTTCGCCCGACGATCCATCCTCATATCGTCGTCACTATGAATTCAACCCAGCCGCAGCACGGCCCGATCGCGGCAATGTTGCAGCGCCTCGCATTCGGTACGAGCGGCGTCGACCATCGGGCGCTGCTGCAGCAACTTGTTCCCGAGTATGCTCCGATGATGCTCACCAGCCCCGAGCACGTGAATCAAGTCGGAAATGTCATCCCGCTGGCTCCCGTCACGGCAAGATGAAAACTCGCTGGTCAGCCGGTGCGTAGACCAATTCTATTCCGCACATTTCGTCGTTTGCCCGATAGCCTCCAAAGACCTCGCGCGGAGGAAAAGAGGGATTGGCTGGATTCCAGACCGAATTGTCATAGTGTCCGGTGACTTCGATCCTCGTTCCGGCTGGGATTAACAGTGGCGACGAGTAACGATAAGTTCCCTGCCAGTGGATGTCCCAATCATTCACTGTCAACAGGCAATCACGCGCGCCGTCGGGCTGCACCGCCACACCTGAGATGGAACGGCCGAGGTAGTGCATGTGTGCCCGAACGGCATAGACTTCCATCGCTTCTTCGACGGGCTTGGTGGTCTGAACCACGATGTCACTCGCTCCCGCCGGCAAATCAATCTGATCGACGTAAAACGAAGCGGTTTTCGCAATCTTCTCGATCGGCTTGTGAGCCAGATAGAGACCGACTGCGGTCTTGTCAGTGACGATTTTTCCGTCGTGCGGGTGATAGTGCACAGCGAGTACGAGCGCAGCACCGCTCGGGATCTTGGTGGCAACATCGTCGGGCAGCATGAAGGGTTCTGAATCCGGAAGCCAGGCACCGAGCAGCCCGAACGGGATCTCAAGGCCACCCGCAAAAATGTCGAACCCGGGCAACGGATCTGCGTCGTCGAGCTGCTGTGCTCGACCAGTCGTATCAATCAGCAGTTCGGCGTGGTGCACGTAATCGCGTGCCTCCGGCCGGATATCGACCGCCTTCACGTACAGGTCGGTCGAGAAGCGACCCGGCAGAACGAAACAGCGAAAGGTGTCGGCATCCTTGGGCGGTGTGAACGCCTCTGTGGGCGTCAGGACGAGATCTGGAACGCCGATCTTCCAATCATCGCGAATCACGACCGGCGGTGGAAGTTCGCGTGGATCACCTTCAGGCGCGCCGGCATCGACCCAGGCTCCGATCGTTCTGATCTCAGAATCCGATAGTTGCCGCGCATCGAGGAAGTCGCCGCATCCTTTGGCGGGTTTCCATGGCGGCATCTTTCGGGTGGCCGTCATCAGCTTGATTGGAAGTGCATGCGCAAACGCGTCGCGATACGAGACGAGTGAGAAGGGCGCAACTCCGCCCGGTGAGTGACAACTCTCGCACTTCCCCTGAAAGATGCGATCGATTTCGCGGCTAAATGTAGGCGGCGCCGGCACCGGCGTGACCGCGCGTGTGCGGGCCGCGGCCGCCCACGCCACAACGATCCCAGTCACCACCGCGATGACTTCCCGCTTCAAGATTGCCGCAAGTCTACACTTTGAGCGTGGCGCTCGCCGAATTCACTGCTGCGTCAGGCTGCGAAGTGGCGCGCGACAGGGGCCTATGGGGCGTCCCTGGCTGCATGCATCCGCTTCCAGATCTCCAAGGAGCACAAGCGAGACATCATCGAAGGCCACTGTGCCGGAAGCATCGACATTGAGTAGCCAGAGGAAAACATTCTGCGATTTTGGAGGCGCGACAATGACGTCGAAGTACTGTGACCAATCGGCGTTTGCAATTTGCGCAAGCGCATAGCTACTCGCCCCGCTTGGCATCCACTGTCTGCCAACATAGCCATTACCGTTGACAGCGCGCATCGCACCGCTTTGCAAGTAGACGCGACCACCGCTAATGGTGATCGGACGGGATACAAAACTCGATCGTCGGCATTGTTCTGAGTTTTTCAGCTGCGCAACCAGTCCGCGAGCGCCACCGGAATCGACGATCTCACGTTGCGCGCAATCGGGCGCGTACAAGTCTCCCGGAAACTCCGATAACGAATGATTGCTCAGGTCTTCATCAGCCATCAGATTCGTGCCCGCGCGAACGCTCTGCATCCAGAGGCCGCCGCCTGCGACCTTCAAATCGCCGCTGCGGTCGACTTTCGCACCGGCGGGAGCCCTCCAGAAGAGCTTCACGTCGTTAGAGCCTTTGGCAGCCGTAACACCAGCGAGGGTCCACGCGCCGATTCTTTGCTCCATCCAATGCTCGGGCCACCGACGCTCGGGCAAAGGAGCAAGCGGATAGTCTCCCGCTCGGTGATTAATTCGGCCGAGATCGTACAGCTCGAGGTCGCTGAATTGTGCCTCGCCAGCCTTGCCAAGATTCAGAAGCCAAATCGACATGGTTGTTGCTTCTACGGGTGAAGCGGCAACCGACGCAAAGTGCCTCCATGCTTGAGGGCTGACGCCTGCTGCCACATACGAGGGGCCGGCACCGCCGGCAAATTGACGTCCAAGGTATGCCTTCGCCGCAGGACTCAGAATCATTGCGCCTTGCAGATACAAATGATCCCCTTCTGCGGGTAGCGCAACGGAAATGAGACTGCTGCGCGGATTCGACGGCGATGTCGCGATCGATGCGAAGTGAATTTGACGATGCTTACGCTCGATGGTGTCAAAGCGACGACTATCCGTCGGAGCGCCATAGATGTCCGACCGGAAAGTGGAGGGTCCGTCGCCCCGATCGAGGACATCGCCGATCAGATTCCGCGCGCGAATGACCTGTACCCAGCGACGTGTGCTGCCGAGCTGTCGAAATGTCTCGGAGGGGCGCGGAACCGCGGCGTGTTCGGGAACGCTCCAGTGAAGAGCGACCGTTCCAGGACCGACGCGATCATAGCCCAGTAAGAGCCAATCGTTGACGACTGCCTCAAGAGGACATTGCGGCTCGGGCAACGCCAGCTCGGCAGTTGACCAATTCGGTTCTATCGGCGGCATCGAACTCGGTCCTTCCTCCTGAGGTCTCGCGCGGCCGAGATCGGCAAAAATGATGTCGGTGAATCGCGCAGGTCCCTGCGCGTCGACATTGAGAAGCCAGAGCTGCACGGCGTTTGCGTCGGCCGGCGGCAAGTAAAGCTCATTAACGGTAGTGGGATACAGCGGTGCTGCATCGTGGACCAGGAAAGTCGAAATCCCGGAGGGCATGGCTTGCCGGCCGTAGGCGATGCGCGCTAGATCTCCCCAAACCCGTGCAGCCTGTAGATAGACATGATTGGGGCGAACTGGCAGGGCATTCGAAACGAAACTGCTTCGGCTAACGCGGGCGTCATTCGCAAGCTCTGCAAACGGAGCCCTCTCACTGTCGACGATGCGCCGAACTGTCCTGGGCGAACCATAGATATCTTGTGCAAAGAAACTCAAGTCGTCGTGCACAAAGTTGCCGTTCGTTACGGCGTTCCTCACGCCATGGAGTGTCTGTAACCAGCAATGATCGCCACAGGGACGAAGATCCGGATCCGCCTTCGGATTTACACCGGGCGGCGCAATCCAATGCAGAACAATATCGGCGGGTCCCCGACCCGCGGACATTGCCTCCTCCGCGTCATAGCCCGTCAGCTGCCATGCGCCAACGAACTGCCGCAATGGATTGTGTGCAGGCTTTCTCGATGTGCCATAAGGGATAATTGGGGGGGCAGCGTCGCCGACATTGAGACGCCCCAGATCGAGAAACATGACGTTGTCGAAATCAGCTTCACCGATTCCGGCTCCATTCAACAACCACAGTTGCGTCGCATTAGATCCCGGGGCGGGACGCGTGATTGCAGCGAAGCGCGACCACGTCGATGGACTGCCGTCGGGCAAGACGTACGCGGGCTTGCCGGAGGGCAAAGGAACCTGCCCTGCGGCGTAGCGTGATAAATGTCGATGGGAAACGCGCGCGGTGTGCGCTCATTTTCGAATCCACCATCGACCACGATGTTGCGTACTCCCGGTATCGTTTCGATCCAGTGGTTTCCGCCTGCGTTCACCAGGAGTGGTCCGGCTCTGACTTCGCGTTCGACTGGCGCGAGCCAGTGAAGCCGGACATCGGTCGCACCGCCTTTGATCAGAGCTTCAGTGTCGGCGTCGAAGCCGATGAGATTCCATCCTTGCACTCGCTGATTCGTGACGTATGCCGGTCGGACCCTGTTTGCGCTCAATGTCCTGAATGGATTTGGATCCCAAAGCGTCAGTTTTTGATACAACGCTCGTCGATGCCAATCCTCGGGAAGCACTGCGCGGAAGAGCAGCGGAAAGATTTCCGGTGTCTGGATCCGCTCGACACTTACGAGCGCCCTTAAGTGTTGCGCCGAAATCTCGATGCCACGAAAATGCGAGAAAGTCGTGACCTCATGTAGCGGCACGACGACTCGAACGAGCCCTGGATTTGCAGATCGGTCCCTCGACAGAGGTACATCAACCCGAAGAGTTGGGTCGTAGCCTACGTCTTCGTTCGTGTGAATCGTGCCTTCATAACGGAAGGTCACTGAAGCATACGAATCAGAAATCGCGCGGGGGTCAAACGTGAGAATCAGAAGCTCGGAATGGAACAACGCATTGCTCGAGGCATCAATTAGGGCGTAGGAAATGTAGTTGAGTTTCGGCCTCTCCAAGGGCCGGTAGTGGACGTAATTTCTGGCAGGCCATGGAGTGCTGGGGACGATGAGAATACGGCCGCTCGAGATCGGAATTTGCTGAATTGAAAGTTTCGCCCGCGGCACCGAAAGATAGCGGTCGATCGTCGTTACCATTCGTCGCTGCTGAATCCATCGCGTGACGACCAGCGGGAATCCAATTCCCATCATGACGATGGTCGCGAATACCCCCGCCTCCAGCAAGAACGTCCTCGCCGGCGGCATGGCCCGTTTTCGAGCCGCCATTAATGTCATTTCCTGCAACGTGAAACCGACACACCACCACCCGATGAACTCGAGATGAAAAAAATGGCGCGGCTGGAACTGCAGGGCCGGATAACCGCAGAAATAGAGCAGGCTGACCGCCACGAATACCGCCACCCTCGGCCGCGATCGAAGGAGAAATACCGCGAGGATCGCGAACCAAATGCCCGTTCCGGCGAACAGCGTCAAAAACCGCTCGCGGATCTGGTAGAACCAACGGACGGCGGGGGTACCCATCCGGACGTCCTCTGGCTGTCCAAACTGCCAGAAGAATCCCTCACGCACGTACGTCGACGGGAAGAAGGGAAGGTCGAGAACCTTTAAGGAGGCAGCGTAGGCGCGCATCAAGATGTCAGCGGGGAACGTCCGCATGACCTGAAAAAAGTACCGGAGATTCGCCTTCTCGGCCCCGGCCGTGCCCATCAGTACCAGCGCTGAATTCCCGTAAGACCGATGCGAGAATTGTTGGACCTCGATGGCAAGGTAAGCATCGTGGTACAGATGGCCGCGACTGTAGAGTGCGTTTCCGACATCGAGAACGCCGTCGAACGGCTCCATGAACCCGTGATTCACGACGAACCAGCCGCCGCTCAACCCCTGCGGACTGGCAAGGATCGGGAATCCGGCCATTACGAATGCGGCGACAAATGCCACAAGACCCTTCGCGCGAACACCGATCTCGCGTCGAAGACCGACCGGAAGGAATATCAGAAGCACGCATAAGAACGGGATCCCCATGATCATGAGGTCATGACGAAATCCGAGTCCGATGCCGAGGATGGCGCCATACAAAGCGCATAGGGTGATGACGCGGCGTGGTCGCCATGGCAGAGCAACCAACAGAACCAGGATCAAAATCAGAATAAGGATGAACGGCGCCTTCCCGTAATCCCGCAGTCGCGGTAAATGCAGCAGGTGCGTGGGCGACGTCATGAAAAGAACTCCGCCGGCGAGCGCGAGCGGCAGGCGCAGCGATACACGGAGAATTACGAACGTGCAGACGACAACGATCGCAAAGAACAGCCCATGAAGTGGACCGAGGACTGACCACGACACGCCTCGCACTCGCCAGATCAAGGCAGTTGCCAAAAGGAGATAGCGCTCAGACAGTTGCACGTTGTTGAGAGGCTGAGGCTTCCACAGCAAGGCGATCTCACTGCATGAATATCGATCCTGCTCTACTCGCAGAAACCTATCGAGTGACGGATAGACGCGAGGAGGATCTTGATAACCGTGACCGCAGGCAAAGGCAACAGCAGGTCCGAAAGACGCCTGATCAAATTCAGCTCTGCCTCCCCAGTGCGTTACGAAATAGTCGCCGATCGAAAAAGCGACCAGAAACAGTACGCCGGCGCAGGCAATATCCATCCGCCATCGTCCTGGAATGACGCGGCCGATCAGCATCGCCAGGCCCGCACCGCGTCGATCACCTGCATCTGCTCGTCATGCCCCAAGCCCGTGAAGAATGGTAGGCGTACTAATCGGTCGCTGATGTCGTTACTTACGGGGCAATCGCCCGCCTCGGCCCCGAAGCGCTTTCCCATCTCCGACCGATGCAGCGGAAGGTAATGAAAAACGGCGTGAATCCCATGCGCTCGCAGATGGGCGATCAGGCGGCCGCGCAGCTCGAGCGTCGGCAGCAGGAGGTAAAACATGTGGTACGCCTGTCCGCAGTGTTCGGGGACGAATGGAAGTCGTGCATCATTTTCACGCGCCCAATCCTCCAGAGCGCTGAAGTAGATTTGCCAGAGCTCGCACCGCCGCCGCTGGATTCGATCTTTCGATTCGAGCTGCGCCGTGAGATGCGCAGCCGTCAGCTCCGAGGGCAGGAAGCTCGATCCGATATCGAGCCAGGTGTACTTGTCCACCTGACCGCGGAAGAATTGTGAGCGATTCGTTCCTTTCTCTCGGATCACCTCGGCACGCGCGATGAATTTCGCGTCATTGATCAGAAGGGCCCCTCCCTCGCCGGCGCTGAAATTCTTCGTTTCGTGGAAACTCAAGGTTGAAAAGCGACCGAACGTGCCGAGAAACCTGTTCTTGTACGTACCGAACAGCCCGTGCGCGTTGTCCTCGACAACTTCGACCCCGCGGCGCTCGGAGAGCGACATGATGGATTCCATCTCGCAGCCGACGCCCGCGTAGTGGACCACCACCACGGCGCGTGTCCGATCCGTCAGATGAGGCGCGAGCTGCTTCTCATCGATGTTCAGGGTGTCTGGTCTTATGTCGGCGAAAACGATCTTCGCCCCACGCAGCGCGAAAGCATTCCCGACCGACACAAACGTGAACGAAGGGATGATCACCTCGTCCCCGACGGCTATGTTCAGCAGCAAGGCTGACATTTCCATGGCATCGGTGCATGAGGTCGTGAGAAGCGCGCGCCGAACCGACAGCTCACGTTCGAGGATTTCATGGCATCGTTGCGTGAAAGGACCGTCACCGGCAATGTGACCGGACGCGATAGCCTCGCGAAGGTATTCGATTTCCCTTCCCGTCACGAAGGATCGGTTGAATGGAATCAAAGGGAAACCCCAAGCGGCTTTCTGGCCACCAACAGCAACGATCCGCCGACACCAAAAGAGATGCCATGCCCGATAAGCCAGCGCTCGACGGACATCACACGTTCGAACGTGCGATCGATGATCGGCGGAAGCTGAAATTCAACCCACGGATCTCGCGCCTTCCTGACCAGCCGCGATTGAAGGCGCGACGTCACGAGAACCGGCATTAGAAGACTGACGAACGATGTCAGGCGCAAAATTTTAAAACCCGCAAGCGTGACTTTTTCAACCAATTCGCGTCTGCTGTATCTCCTCTTGTGATGCGCAAATTCGTCGGCTCGGCTCCACAGCCAGGGATGTTGCGGGACTGTTAAAATCAGACCCCCTCCTCGCCGAACGGAACGGAATATCTCGCCCAAGACCGCGACGTCCTCCTGCACGTGCTCCAGGACGTCGAAAGCGCCGATCACATCGAACTCCTCAATAAACGGCAAATTACGGCCGTCTCCCTGGATCAAGGAAGCCGAAGGGATGCGCGCCTTCGCCCAGGGCAGACCGGCGGCCAGCATCTCGGTTCCCCATATCGCAGCTTTGGGAAATGCTTCGCGAACGGTCGCTAAGATAAAACCTGTACCGCACCCTAATTCCAGGAAGCTTCGCAGCTCTGCGAAGTATCGCTTGAGCATCATTCGTATCAGGGCGTTTCTTGCGCGAAACCAAAAACTGCCCGCTTCGAGATCGGCGAGACTTCCAAAGGCTTGCGAATCGAAGGCGTCGCTCTCGAAGGCAACCTCAGGCGCGAACAGCAAGACATTCTCGTGGATCAACGGCGAGTTGCCGCACTGCTCGCAACGCCAGTCGTCGTCGACGGCCGTACCCCCACATCGGACGCATCGCCTCATTGGTCTGATTGCGAGAAACCCGTCACAGCCACTTGTGGAACGAATAGTAAGAATCGCGCAGTTGCCATCCCAGCTTCTGGTATCCGCGCTGGACCCCAAGATTTTTCAGATTCGTGGGACCCTCAATCAACGACGTGCCGGCATGATACATACGCATTCCCTCCAGTGTCAGTGCCTGAAAGAGTCCCTTGCCTTGAAACTGAGGGACAACCGCGCCGATGCTGTAATGGGCGGCCCGGATGCCAGCGGAAAGCTCGACTGCCGAAGGATTTTTCCAGACCGAAAAGCCGGCAATTTCACCGCCGCGCTCAGCCAGGAACACTGCGTCCGCGTAGCCGCGGCATGAGGAGCGGATCCATTCCTCGTAAATCGCGGTCGCTTCGTCGGGATCGATGCGCGGGTCGGAATGAAATCGGCCGAAGTGATGAGAAAACGCAAGGCGTGCTGCCACCGCGAGAGCTGTTTCGTCGCGTGCATCGGCTCTTCGGATGACCAGCGCCTCGCCGCATTGTCGTCCGGCGGGAAGAGCCTGCTTGCAGTCGAAGACATAGTTGAGCCCTGTTTCCATCAAACGGAATCCGTTGTTCTCGAGCGCCGGTATCGCCGTCATGTCATCGGTGTAAACCTTACAGATCAGCAGATCTACAGCTCGTTTGTTTGCCCATTCCCCTGCTGTTCGCACAAGGGCCTCCGCCTGAGGTCCGCGCGCAGTGTTCTCGTCATCTACGTATAAGTGTTTGACGGCATACACTGACCGGCGAAGCACGCGGCTCTCCCACGGAAGTGTCGAAACTGTGATGAGGCCCACGATGCGATCAGAAACGCGCTTGACGAAAGCGATTCCTGAGTTTTCGCTCAAAGTTTCCGCGATGCAGTTCAGCGTGTACCCAGTCAGATTGGTTTCAGAAGAGCGCAGAAATCGGTTCGGCTGAAACGGGGTCGCGGCGATCAGAGCGTGCACCTCGCCGACACACTCGCGCGTCAGGGTGCTGTCCGCCGTTTTGGGAAGAGTTTCGAATGTCATCGCATTTTGCTCTCGTTCTCTGACGAATCGAGTACGTACGGCGGACGGTTCATCATCCGGAAATGCACACGGGCCAGATATTCGCCGATGATTCCGAGCGCAAAGAGTTGCGCCCCTGAGAAGATGGCGATGATGGAAGCAAGGAATGGGAAGCCGGGCACGCTCCGGCCAACGACCAGATATCGCGCCACAACGAAGGTGAATACGCCAATCCCAAACAATGTAAAAACGAATCCGACGATGCTGGCGAATCGGAGAGGCCACGAACTGAAGCCGGTGATCATGCTGATGGCATGCGACATCAGCTTCACGAAACTGTACTGAGAACGCCCAAGAGGTCTGGCCACATGTTCGACGCGAAGGGCCGCAAATCGCGCTGCGCCCCAGGAGAGGAGAACATCGATGGAAACGAACGGCGCGGCGTAGTCCTCGAAGGCACTTCGCAGTTGCGTCCGGAAGGCGCGAAATTGCGAAACGATGGCCGCTCGCTCCCTTCCCATAGCCCCTCGAAGCGCGAACCGAACGAGCTTCGATGCCAGGCGTCGCGACAACGTCTGGCGCGTGCGTGAAGGAACGCCGTAGACCACGTCGTAGCCTTCATCTAGTTTCGCCAGCAGCTTTGGGATCTCCTCAGGTGGATTCTGCAGGTCGTCGTCCAACGTGACGATCATCGGGAATCGCGCCGCGCGTATGCCAGCGAGCAGGGCGTTGTGCTGTCCAAAATTACGCATCAGAAATATGCCGTGCACGAACGCTTGATCACGAGCGAGGCGGCGAATTGCGGCTCTGCTGCCGTCCACGCTGCCGTCGTCCACGAGAATGATCTCGTACTCGCCTCGCGCAGAAAGCACCCTGCCCAAGCGCCCGATCAACTCGAGGAGGGACTGTTCGCTGTTGTAAACCGGTACGACAACCGAAACGGCCGGGATACTCATCGATTGAGACGACGCTCGCATTCGAGAATAACATCGACGTGTCCGTGAGCCGGATACGTTTTTCGCGCAGCGGTTTACACTTCAGCGGCATGAGTCGGAAACGCCCAGCAACGACGTCATCGAAAACAAATAACAGGCCTCCGATCTGGGTCCGCTACAACCGGGCGGTCACTGCCGTGACCCTCATCGCAAGTCCGCTGTTCTACTGGAGTGGACCGGATTCGTTTCGCTTTCCGAAAGAGATTCTTTTTCGGGCAGCCGTGATTTTGCTCGCGATGGGGGCAGTTCTCGGCTTTGCGACATTCGTCGAAAGAGTGAGGCGCACTTGGCGAAAGCGGACCGGGCGAATCGCAATGATGGTGGCCGGCGCCGTCGTGTGCTGGACGGCAATTGCGTGCCTGGGCAGCTCGAACTCCCGCCTCAGTCTGGCAGCGCTTTCATGGGTGACCGCACTGGCTTTCTTTTTTTTGAATGCGTTGACGATCGCTGAGACATATTCCATCGCAGCGGTGTGGCTCATCCTCATTCCCGCCGCGATCAACGCACTAGTCGTGATTCTTCAGCGCGTCGGCGTTTGGAACCCTTTTGTGTTTCCGGCGGACGTCGCGCAACATGCGAGAGTCGTCGGACTGCTCGGTAATCCAGATTACGTCGGCATCTACCTCGTCACTTCAATCCTGGCGGCTGCCGCTCTCGCGCTTGTCGCGACGCGTGCGTGGATGCGAGTGGTTGCAGTCAGCACCGGAATCTTGCTGGTGCTCGGTCTGTTCGCCACGCAGGCATTCACGGCGATCATCGGATGCGCCGCGGGTCTATTCTGCCTCGGCGTCCTTGCCGCTCGGCGACGTCGCATTTTCATCGTCAGCGGCGCTATCGCCGCCGTCGCGCTGCTGCTCGCGTACGCACCGATTCGAACTCGCATCCAGGACCATCTCGCCTTCGCACGTTACAGACAATACGACCTGCTTTTCGCGGGACGACTCGGAGCATTTCTCGCGGCTTGGGAGATGTTTCAGCACCATCCCATTTCAGGAGTCGGCCCTGGCTGCTACCCCTACGAGTTCCTGCCCTATCGCATGGACGTGCAGCAAAAGTACTCCGCGATGTTGCGGCAGGAACCGACCGAACTGAACTTCGGCGAAACCCACAATGACCATCTGCAGGTCCTCGCGGAAGGTGGCGCGCCGGGGTACGCTATTTTTCTTGCCGCCTTGTTGTTCGCGGGGTCGCTTTCGTTCTCGGGAATCGAGGAACCTTTACGAACAGCCGTCGACGAGCGGGCGACCTTTGCAAAGCTGATTGCATTTCCGACGACCGTGTCATTGCTCGTGCTGACACTCGGCCAGTTTCCGCTGCATCTCGTCGCTCCGTTACTCAATGTTCTTTTTCTGATTGCGATGTGCAGCGTCTGGAGCGCTATCGACTCGTGAAAGACCTTCGCCTCGCGCTTTCCATCGTCGTGGTTGTCGCGGCCGGTCTACTGCTCATGTACCGCTATTGCTGGCTTCCGTTGCAATGCAGTAGCAAACAGCTCGACATCGAGCGGCTGACGCTACAGGCGTTCGATCAGAAAGATTCCCCGCGCAGCAAGACGATGGCTCGCCGCAACCTGGTCGCCCTGGAGCGTTGTCTCGAGGTCTGCCCGACCGATACAAATGTTTTGATGCTCATCGCGGCGAACGATCAGCTTCTCGGTCTCTACAGCGACGCACGCGACATGTACGCCGCTGCATTGCGCGTTGACCGGCGGCCGGAAATCTATCTGCAGCTCGGGCTCGTCGAATTGCGGCTGCACGAGCTTGCCGCCGCGCGCGAGCACGTTCGAACGGCGGTGGCGTTCAACCCTGCTTACCTCGATTCGATTGAAGACGGACTGCTCCGGCAGGACGCCGAAGCGCTTCTTCAAAAAGAGCACGTCGCACGCGGAAACCTTGTCGACAACGGTGATTTCTCGAAAGCGAAGCCCATCGGCGCCACACGCGAATTTCTGGGATCGGGGAAGGGCACGGAATCAGCCGCCGAGGGATGGTTCATTTTCAACAATGGCCCAGGGCACACAACCACGACCATGACGCGGGTCACGCGGAGCGGTTCGATGCGCGGCGTTTTGGCAATTACGACGGACTGCGCGTACTGCGGAATCCTCCAGAGCTGGGGCCTTTCGAAGCATGGCCCGGACCGCGTCGAGACGGCAACCTGGGTGTTCGTTCGCAAAGGACGCGTGATGATTTCATCCGGCGATCTCGGAATGGGACAGATGGACGCAGTCTCCTCGCAGACGGGCCAATGGGAGCTCCTCAGAGCGCCAAACCGCAGCTGTCCAGCCAATCACACGCGCATTTCGTCGTATGACGGACCCGCCGAGTTCTATCTGGACGGCGTCAGCGTGGTCGCCGTTGCCGGCCGTCCATGTGAAAGTACGCCGTAATCATCGGTTCAGGTGCTGGAGGATGGATTCGAGAACAGCCGGCGGCACCTCGCGGTGCGGCTTCCAATTTTCCGGCTTCCTTGCCACCAGGCACCATGAGTCACGCCACGATGGAAACGCGAATGTGACCGCGCGATACGCGATGCGGAGACCGCGCGGTACGACGTTCAGCATATGGTGACACGGGTGCAGCTCGACGCAATCGACGTCCAGGTAGCGCGATAGTGCTTCCAGATCGCCGCGGGTGTACTCGCGGACATGTCCCCTCCATGGCCCGGGGTACCAGTAGAAAGTGTCATACCGGGGCAGGTTTGTGCGCCCAAAGAGGACATCCAACCGCTTTCGAATATTCACCGCGCTCGGCACAGTGATGAACAGATACCCGCGCGGGCGCAGCAGCTCGACAAGGTCATTCAGAACCTCGCGCGGCGAGTCATGCAAATGTTCGATCACGTCGTGCAGCATGACCATGTCGAACGACTCGCGCTGAAAGGGCAGCGAACCATCGACCCTGCAGACATTCACGCCGAACGATTTCGCGAACTCGACAATGCCTTCCGAGTAGTCCGCCTCTGCGTGAAGCGGGTTTTGGAAATCATCCGCTGCCGTGCACGTATAGCCGCGAAGCTGCGCCAGCACGGTCTTGTCGCACATTCCGGCACCGTAGTCGAGAATGGCAGCCCCTTTCGGAAGATGTCGCTCGATCGTGCTGATGATGTGACGATAGCTTTCGAGATGACGATTGGTGTACGTGCTGACCCATTGCTCGCGCGAATAGCCGCGAAGCGGAAGCCGCTGCGCGATGAGGCGAACCGCCTCATCGAGGGTCGTATGGTTGCTCATCGGCTGCGCCAGCCGCAGAATACCATCGGCGTTCAGGATGAGTGAGAAGGCGAACCCGCTGCGCGTCGTGCTGTTCGGGTCGGGCAGCCCGATGTCGCTAGCGGCGTTGCACGCGCTCGACGGCACGTGCGCAATCGCAACCATCGTCGTTCCTCCCGCGGCGGGCCTGCTCGGACGATTTCGGCGCCGCGATCGCGCTCTCCTGCGCGCGTCGAAGGCCCATCACCTGCCGCTGTTGCGCTTTGGCGATGCTCGAACTGAGGATCAGCTACGGGAAGTAAACGCGGACCTGTTTTGTGTCGCGACGTTCCCATCGCTAATCCCCAAATCGATCTATTCGATCCCCCGACTCGGCACATTGAACGTCCACCCGTCCCTTCTTCCGCGACACCGCGGGCCTGATCCTCTCTTTTGGACGTATTTCGATGACGACGACTCCGCTGGAGTTACCGTGCACTGGCTGACCGATCGAGTGGATGGCGGACCCATTCTCGCCCAGGAGCGTGTGCCGCTTCCCCGAGCATTTCCAGTCACTGATCTTTATCGGGAGCTGTCCGAGCGTGGCGCGCGTCTTTTGGCGCATAGTGCATTGGAGATGCGTCGGCGGCGCATCGAGGGAACACCCCAGGACGAAGAAGCGGCCACCGCCGACCCTGGCTCTGCCTGCGGTGCGTGGCAGATCGACTTTGTGCGATGGAATACTGAGAGGCTGTGGCACTTTCTTCGCGGCCTGTCCGCCCGCCGGCAAGACCTTCTCCCGGTGGCCCACGGCATGGCCCGATTCTGGACGATGACGGCGCACAGTCGCCGTCCGGGAGCCGTCGAGAAGGTCAAGGGGGGCATTCGAGTTTACGCGCGGGACGGTTATGTCGAGCTCGAGCGGGCGACTGTCAAACAGCGCTTCGCGAATCTCGCCGAAAGCCTTCGGTCGCGGCGTGCCAGGACCGCCGGTTATACTGCGTCGATTCGTCCTTGACACGCGAACTCCTCCGCTACTCGATCGACGGGCTGCGCCTGGCCTCATTTCTCTTCTTCGTGCTCCTGGGGGTCTCGGTGATGCGAACTCCCGCCGGGCCGACCCGAAGAGCACGGATCAACGTTCTTCTCGTCTATTTCTTGGTTCTCAATTTTTTCGTAGGAGTCTTCCAACGCGATGATTGGCCGTTCTCGCCGTATCCGCTCATGCGTGGCGTGTGGAACGGCTCGTGGGAGTACACAAAGACCGTGTTGGTGGGCGTTGATGCGACAGGACGCGAATGGGATCTCGATCCGATGACGTGGTCGCCGGTGTTCCCTCTGGTCCTACAGGAATGGTTCAACGAGATTTTCCCGCAATTGACTGATCAGGGGAAACGGCGCGCCGAGCGCTTTCTCTATTCGAAGGCTGAGGAGGCGCGCAGAGAGAGGGTGGCCGGCAGGCGCATCGGAAATGAGCGGATTCTTGGACCATTCACCGCGTCGGATTGGTGGATTTATCGCCGCACGGCCGCGACCTCACCGCAGCCCTTTGTCGCCATCCGTGTTTATCGGGATTCGTGGCGGCCTTACGAAAGACTCGAGGATTCGAGGAAATTCAAACGGAAGTTGATTGCGCAATATGACAGCCGATAGTCAGGCCATTTCGGCCTGGGACCGGTTCTGGTTTCGGCCGGCCTCGCCGTTGGGACTGATCGGAGTTCGCTTCATTGTTGCGGCCAACGCGCTGTGGATCATTCTTTCGCGTCCCGATTTGCCGACCATCGTCGGTTGGCCTTCGGAGTTCTGGATCCGCGTTGACCGTCTTCTGGCGACGCGTTATTTCCTTTTCGGTGCGCCTGTCTTCGTGGAACGAAGCCTCTACCTTCTCTTACATCTCGCGCTGATCAGCGCGATGATCGGAGTCACGCCGAGGGTCGCCTGCCTGGTGAGCGGAATTCTTCTGTATCACTTCGCGCCGTTCGAAAACATCATCTGGCACGTGATGGGTCCGTATTTCAGTGGGTTGACCTTACCGACCCTTGCCCTGCTCATCCTCGGTTTTGCAGCGACTCCGAAACTCCGCGGCCAATGGTCGCCCGAGTTTCGATGGCCGCTCGCGCTCATCCAGATTCTGTTGTCGTTTAATTACTTCTTCGCAGCGATTTCAAAACTGCACACCGCGGGATTGCAGTGGGTATCCGCCGAGAACATCCGCGGAATGGCAGCGACCAGTTTGACGTGGGAGACACCGCCGCCACTAGCTTCCAGCGTCTTCTCCAGCCCAGCGGCGTGCTGGAGCATCGCGATCATCACCATGGTTGCCGAGGTTGCCTTCATCCTCGTCCCGTTCTCGCGAACCGCGGCCGCGATCCTCGTTCCACTCGTCTTCTTCGCGCACATCGGAATCGTACTGGTGCTGGGGATTGTCTTTCTCGGTCTGCCGTGTTTGCTGATCTACTTGCCGTGGGATAGCATCGACCGACGCATCCAAACTCGACGGAGCCTCAATGTCGCCTGACACCCCGGACCGTTCCGATCTTCTCCTTCCTTTGTTTTTGATTTCAGCGGCATTGATCGCCGTCGTGCCGCTCTTGCATCCGGTCGGCACGTGCACGGATTGGCTGGAAAAATGGGGAGAAGCGTCGATGATCATGAAGTCGTGGGTGCGCATCCACGAGATGGCGATGATCGGTTTTGCGCTGGCGGCCATGATCGGGATTTTCTATCCGTTCGTCACGCCTCGCTCCCCCATCGCGATGCTCGGCGGCGCGTCAATGGGCGGCGGCTTCATCATTGCGTCGCTGTCGATCCTGATCCACGCGACGTCGACCAGCTTTCTCGGACACGCGTTCATGAGCACAAGGGTTCCCGCCGATAAAGCGATGATCCGAACTGTCGCAGAGGCATTCGTCGCGTATGACGTCGGCGCGACGGCGGCCTCCTCGACACTGATATCGGCCGGTTGCGTCCTGCTCGTGCTCTCGATGTATGCACGCCGCATCATGTCGCCGCTCCCGGCCTTATTCTTCTCTGCCCTCGGGCTGGTGTGGGCGTTTCAATATCACCGAGTGTTCAACCTCCTCGGCTTCAGTTTGACGGAGGCGCTCCATTGGGCGTCGATGTCGCTCTGGCTGACGGGCATTGGTCTTTTTCTCTATCTCCGCCAGCGAAAACCCGCTCCACGCGGCGCCACGCAGCTCGAGCTCGCGCCCGAAGCGCATGTAGCGACCACAGCAGACTGACTGTCCTGACGCCTTGTCGCTCGCTCCGCGCGAACGCGCGGCGCGTGAGGGCGACGGCCAGCGTATTTCGAGCTGTGAGTCGCGCGGGCACGCGCCAGTCGCCTTCCTGCTCGACAGCGATCACCCGGCCGATCACCTTCGAAGCGGGTACCGGAAAATCAGGAACGCGATTCGCGTCTCCGATCGTCCAGATCCGGTCTGCAGCCATCTTTTCCAGAACGCGATGCAGAACAACCCGACCCTCGAACGTGAAGAGCACGATGTCGCCGACCTCGAAGATGCCGTCGCACGCGATGCGGACGGCGCCGCCCGGCTCGATGGTGGGCCACATGCTGGCGCCCTCGAATCGCGCTTCGATCGTGCGCCGCTGACGGCGCCACAACTCTGCAACCGTTTCGAGTACCGCCGGATCGAGGGCGATCATGACGCCGCAACAATCGGATTCGTTTCGAACGGAACCCGCGACTGCCGCTGCGGAATCAGGAAGGGACCGAGCGAGCGGCGAACATGAGGATCGCGAAATGCCCAGAAGAGGCCGTCGAGATAAAAATGCAGCAGCACAGTGGCATTCAACCACCAGGCGTGAAATGCCATCAGGTGAAATGCATGCACAAATCGGTCAAGTGTCAGTGGAACGATGGCAAAGACGGCTACCGTCGCGAGTACTGTCGCGGCATTCTGAGACACGGCAGCGAGCGCCCGCTCGCGGAACGACGCGCCCCGCTGCGCATACTTCCGATGGTTAATGAGCCAAACCAACCCGAGATACTGCACGAAGTGGCCGGAGAGCATCGCGGTCGTGGCGAGCGTGAGATCGCGAATGAACAGGTACGGCGCGAAAAGAAGCACGGACGAGACAAGGAATATCCACTCGGACATTGCCGCACCACGCCGACCCATGCGAACGACCAGAAGGCCCAAAAACACACCGGCAACGATCAGCAGAACGAAGCCGCCCATCTGAATGAGTGGTCCCATCAGTCGAGGAATTCCTCGCAGATTCTGCTGTGCGGCATTGATGAGAAACATGGCACTGTTCGCCGCCAGAAGACCGATGGTGGCGGGCAGCTTCTCGATCGGATGGTTTCCGCCTGCGCGATGTCGGTACACGGCCAGGATGCCGCTACTTTGACGGGAGACATGAAAGACGTTCCACACTGCCACCGCCGCTGCGACCACCAGAAACAGATGGAGCGCCATCGCCGCTGTGAGAACCGCCAGAACGATGAGGGGACCGCCATAAAACGCGAACTTGCGCGTGCTGTGGTATCGAACGTTCTCATCGTCGAAATAGAAGACGTAAGTCGAGAGGTAATGTGGCATCCCGAGCACGAAGAAGTTGGCTTCCACGAAGAAGGCCGCCAGCAGCGTCTTCTCGCCGACCGCGTAAGCGAGAGCCGCAATCAGCAGGCCCAGCAGAGGTGCCAGCGAAATGAGCGGCAGGTCGTACGCCGCCGATTCAATCCACTGTGTTCTGCCGCTCACGTCGGCCGCGGAGAGGCGGCGAGCTCCTTGGCGGTGGCGATCTCCGCGTCGTCAAAGCCGGCCTCGCGTCGGACGTCTTCGGCGACCGGGTAAGTGAGGAGGGCATCGCCGGCGATGATCGTCAAGGCTTCGGCAGCTTGCGCAGTCGCGCGCGCGATGTCCAGAACAGATCGGGCGCCGCCGAGCTCTCGCAGACGCGGGATCCAGCGATTCGCATAGCGAACGTGCTGGACTTCGTCAGCCAGTTGCGCATCAAAAAGGTCGAGCAGATCGTGCTGCCCTCCGTTGCGAGCGGTCTCGAGGATCTCGTTCTGAATGGCATCGATGCCGGCCGCTTCGAAACTCCGGTTTTGCACCGTCAGCCGGCCGATGAGAGTGTCGATGTTCATCAGAATCCGGTATTGAAAGTTCATGACCGGGTATTGACCGACTTGGCCCCCGCGGGCCTCAAAGCATCGCCGGAACATTTCGATGTGACGCGACTCGTCCCAACACTGCCGCGCCATTGCCATGCGCAACTCCCAGGGAGCATCCGGGAAATCGGCGAGATTTCGCGCCGAAATCTCCATCCCGTTGATTTCTTCGTTCATCTGCCGGTGAAGGAATTCGCGCGTCGCCTCCGGATGCGCAGCATCGAAATTCTCCATTTCAGCGCGGATTTCTCCAACGCGGAATCGAGCATCTCGCGCCGGCCCGGCGGCGAAAAAGCGCGTGTCGACCGTCATGCCCGCGCCGCCTCCGCCGTCGGAAGGAGAGTCTTGAATCCGGCCTGCCGCAAGATCTCATGAATCTCGTCATCGCTGAACTCGGCGAGCTTCCGATCCTGGACATTCACGATCGGCACTCGTGTCTCGGCGGCGTCGAAGACCTTCCCGACCTCGTTGCGAACGCCCGCCGAAGGCTGCAGCACCGAGTTCACGGTTTCGACGAAGCGGACGGCCATGGCAACTTTGAGCAGCGTTCGGCGATCTTCATCAGCCCAACGCCGAATCCATCGATTGCCGAAGCGGACGTGCTGAATCTCGTCCGCCAGGATTCCTTCCAGGATGTCGGCAGTCGCGTCATCGCCGGCCTTGCGCAACTCGCTGATCAAATTTCCCACCACGTCCATCGCCCCTCCTTCGAATGTCCGGTTCTGGCTGGCGAGACGGCCGATGAGATTGTCAATCGCACAGGTGACACTCCACTCGAAGACGGCAATCGGAAACTCGCCCTTGAAGCCGCCGAGTTCCTGAAGCCTGCGATGCAGAAGAGCGATGTGACGCGCTTCGTCCCAGCATTGCCGCGCGAGCTCCATCCGCAACTCCCATGGCGTGTCGGAAAATGCGGCAAGGCAATCCGCGGCGATGTCGAGACTCGTGATTTCATTGCTCATGTGACGGTGCACCAGCTCGCGCCGCGCGATCTCGGAAGTGCCTTCGTATTCGTGAAGCTCGGCGTCGGTTCGAACCACCTTGAACCCTGCATCGCGCGCTGGATCGCCGCGCAACCGCAGGCCTTGAAATTCGCTGTATCCAATCGTTCGCATGGTCGCCCTCACGCGGTCATTTCCGCCACAGCACGCTCGCGCGCTCGAATGTCATCGACCGGCACGGAGCGGGCGCCGGCAGTCGAACGAAGCGCCTGCGCTTCGCGCTGCATTCGCGTGATGTCGGTGAGGATTCGTTCCATGATGACTGCGGTAGGTTGATCGAGCAGCGTGTCAGTTTCCACGAGGTAGCGGCGGTAGCGATCGGCAAGTGCGGGAAGCAGCCCGTCGTAAAGAGCTGCCAGTCGCGCAGAGGTGTCCTCCTCGCGCGCCAGATCATCGATCAAAGCCACATACGCATCAACGGGTGCGCGCGTGTAGTGCTCGGGCTGGCGCAGCTCGAAGGTGCGCTTGCCAAGCAAATCGGCATGCTGCGCAAAATCCCAGATGTGCCTTCCGAACATCACCTTCACTTCCATCTCCGGCGTGGTCGGCGTCCACATCGCGGTAATTTCCATCAGCCGCACCTCGACGAAACGGAACGTTGCCACACGGTTGGCGCGGTCATTGACTGTCAGCGACATTGCTCAGGCTCTCCTCCATCGATTGGGCAGTGGCGTCGGGCGAACCGGATTCGAGACGATAACATCGCGCGCTGGCCAGCATGCGCACCATCTCGAAGACAACCTGCATGCTATTTGTTTCGGAAGTACTACTGCGGAGCGGCTGCATGGCCGCGAGCTCTTCGCGTCCAGCTGGCAATTCGAGAAGCGACGGCTCCCGCCCGAAGCCGGTCAGAAAGATGATCGCGGACAGCGGCACGGCCTCGGCGCGGGTTTCGGGAAGAAGCGCGCTCACCGGAATGCGCAGCATGTTGTCTGCATCGGCACTCGGCATCAGCGCATCGACACGTTCGTCGATTCGCTGCGAGCGCGGACCAGGTTTGATGCCGACCGGTCGAAGCATGGGAAGCAACTTTCCGTCGGCGCGGCAATAGGCCGCCGTCTCGTCACCGAGAAATGCGTGGCCGCGCGCAGCGAGAGCCAGAGAGAGCGTGGACTTGCCACTGCCTTTCGGGCCAACGAGCAGAACGCCACGCCCCTTGATCGCCACAGATGCAGCATGGAAAAACAGGAGGTCCTGCCGCAAATGAAGGACATGGAGAAAAATGACGTGAGCAACGATCCGCTGCCACCGTGACACTTTGCGGAAGCGGCATCCTGCGCTGTCGAAAAGGAAGAGGGGATCGGGATCGCCGAGCATGCCGATCCGTTGTGTCTTATCGATGGAAGGCAGCGACACCATGGGGACCGTCGGCGAGGCAAATCCGAGGAGAAAGGCGGCCGGGTCGTTGAGGTCGTGACCAGAGATGCTCAGACTCCCGTAGGGTCCATTACCTCCGGCCTCGACTGTCACAGCCAAATGGGCTTTCGATGGTGTCGACTCTTCGAGTCCCCCAAAAACAGAAACGAACTCGTTCAACACTGACTGATCGTCAGCGCTGAAAGCGAGTTCGATTCCTATAACCTGCAACCGCCGGCCGGGTGCTCTGAGGTACGCGTTCGCAGATCCCTGGGCACCAGCCAGCAATGGTTCTCCTCGGGGCCGTTCGGAATCGTGATGCGCCGGCTAGCAGGCACCCCACCACGTCGCCATCGCCTGCGTGATCTGGAAGGTGTTCAGGATGTCACGCTCGGTCATGACCTGTACCTGGGGCTTCACATACGTGGGGCGCTTAGTCTCAGGATTCCGGGCCTGGGTCTTCGTTTCTGCCATAGCCTGTATTCTCCTTCACACAATACTATTTGGAATTGCCAAGGTTAGCGTCGCAGACGACCGTTAGTCAAGAAGCAATCCGAGTTGCTTGAGGTCAGCGATTGCCGCATCAATGTCTGCGGCGACGGAAGAACGATCGGGAGTATCAAATGCGCTGGTCATCAAGGCTGTGAGATCGCCGGCGGTTTTTGCCTCATCCCAATTCCGCCATAAAAAAGCCATCGTTCCGTTCAGGACGTAGAACTTGGATGTTTTCGGATCGAACAACATCAACTCATTCTGCAACGGCGCTTCTTCTACCGCTGGATTCCTGCGCATCTCCTGCGAAGCCCTCCGTATCGTTGTTCGGTGACGGCGGATGATACCAAATCACCGACGCACGACTCCGGCCGATGAAGTCCCGCGGAGAACGGCGGAAACCTGCGCCAGCAACGTGGGAAGTGCAAAGACATCGTGGATTTCATCCAGGCCTTCACGGGTGGCGACTTCGACGATCGGCAGCGGCGGGAGGATGACGTATCCGTCGCGGCGCAGGGTATCGACGTTTCGCTGAACGGCAGGATGTGACCACATTGCCGCATTCGTTACCGGAACGAAAAACACCGGCGCCTTGGTCGCCAGAATCAGGGCGGCAATCAATTCGTCAGCGATTCCTTGCGCGACCTTTCCAATGATGTTGACCGTCGCCGGAAAAACAAGAATCGCGTCCACGTCGCGCCCCAGCTCAATGTGCGGGACATAAATCCCTTCGCCCGTATCCTCCATCTCGACGAAGACGGGATGGCGACTGGCAACCTCCACTGCATAGCGCGAGGCCAGCTTCGACGCTGCGCGCGAGAGGACGACCTGGACGTCGTCGGCGAGATGATGCAGTAGCGAAAGGACGAAACCAGGAAGCGCATACGACTGATATCCCCCCGCTGCGCAAAGAAGGATTCGCTTCGCGCGTATCGTCTGTTCCACCGGAGGCCTCCTTTGGAGAGCGTTAAAACGCCGCATTAAACGATTGTGCCCAGAGCGCCAGTGTAAACAGTCTCCAGATCCTGCGTGGTTCGCCTGTCTTGCCCCGGACGTACTCGTCAGTTTCACGCTGGACGACCGCCCTGTTCAGAAACGGCTGCTTGACGAATGCACGGTCGCTGATGACATCCATGATGCGCTGTTTCAACGGACCGCAGATGAACTCCGCATCGGGAGTGGCAAAACCCATTCGGTCTGCCCGCTCGGTGATCGACCGCGGTAGGCGGCGACGCGCAGCGTCGCGCAAGACCCGCTTGCGATCCCCATGTCCGATCTTGAACTCCGGTGGCATCGAAAAAACCAGCTCGATCAATGCCCGGTCGAAGAAGGGCACGCGTGCCTCTATGGAGTGTGCCATGGCGTTGCGATCCGCATATTGCAGAACGAGTTTCACATTTCCCCACCGCACATCGTAATGAAGCCGACGGTTCAACGCGGAAGGGTCTTCGCTTCGGTCCAGCAGGTCGCCGTCACGCCGCGCAGCGATGTTGTAATCGGAATCCACCAGGGAGGGGGACCTGCGGAAACGTCGCATCACGGGCGCTCCGTAGAAATCAAAACCCTGCGCCAGCGTGCTGACGTGATTGCGCGACGCGATCGCCGACAGCTCACTCAGAAACTTTCTCGGCTGCCTTCCGAGAATGAGCTCCGAGAGGCGGATGCGCTGATGATATGGATATCCGGCCAGAATTTCGTCGGCTCCCTGGCCGTCGAGAATGACAGTCATCCCTCTTTGCCGGCAGAGCTCGAAGATGCGAAATTGAGCGAGAACCGGGAACGCAAGCGGCGGCTCCTCGATTGCGTTCACGACCGCATCCACGTTCTGAGCAACCCATGCCGGATCGAACGACGTTTCATAGTTCAGCAATGTTTCCTGCGCAACCAGGGCGTCGACGTAGCGCAGCTCCGACATGTCTTGGTACGCATCGCGGAAGCCAAACGAAAACGTCGGAAATCTGTGCCCTTCCTCACGTCCGATTTCGGAGAGGAGCACCGTGATCATCGACGAATCGAGGCCACCGGAAAGCAGGCTACCGATCGGAACATCGGCGACATGGTGGGAACGCACGGCCTCGCGAAGCGATACTGAAAATCGCTCGACGCCGTCATCGTATCGATCTCCCTCGTTCGCGCGAACATCCGCCAGTCTCCAATACGGCCGGAACTGCGGCGTCGCCACGCGGTCGAGCGCGATGGAAAACCACGTTGCCGGCGGAACCGACTCGATCCCTTCGAAGAATGACTCCTCGGTGACCGGATATCGGCGGCCCTCGAGATGTAAAGCGACGTTGCGCGCATTTGCCGTCGGCGGTGCATCCAATGCCGCCAGAATCTGCCGCGCTTCTGAGGCAGCCATAAAAGTGGCATTCTTCACGGACCAGTAAAGAGGTTTGATTCCGAAGCGGTCGCGCGAACCGACAACGCGTTGCAAGCGCAAGTCGACGAGCAGAATTGCCCACATTCCTTCGAATCGCGAGAAACAGTCGGTATCCCACTCCTGGTAGGCGGCGAGTATCACCTCGGTATCGCCGGTAGTCTGAAAGTGGAGCCCTTTCGCGCACAGCTCCGACCGGAGCGCGCGGAAGTTGTAGATCTCCCCATTGAACAATAGTGCCACCCTGCCGTCGGACGAGAGCATCGGCTGCATGGCAGCCTCGCTCAGGTCGAGAATCTTGAGCCGCCGGAATGCGAGGCCGGCAACCACGCCGTCGACAGAGTCCTCCGGCCCGGTGAGGATCTGGAAACTGCCCGCTCGGGTCAAGGCGATCAGGCACTCGCCGTCAGGACCCCGATGCCGGATCGGCGCGTGGAGGCGGAACAGCTTGTCCGTAATGCGGCGGCCATCGGGGGCGAGGACGAAACTGATCCCGCACAAACGAGTGCGAATCCTACGCTGTCCCGAGCTGCATTGGCTGGACCCGCTTCGCAAAATGTGGCCGCAAGCGGGCGGCCAATGCGTCCCAGTTGACAAACAGCAAGAGTAGGGGCCAGTCCGGGAATACCAATCCCAGGCACAGCGCAATGCCGATGTGACCTAACCATGCCGCTGGAAGGAGAATGCGGCGTGCAAGTCGCGAGACCAGCACGAGAGGGAAGCCGAGCTCGATCAAGATCGTGCTGATCGAAATGAGCCAGCAAAGAACGGCGCTCGATGCCACCGTCGATGCCAGCGGAGTCAAGAAGACCTGGCGGCTCTGTTGTGCCAGGATCAGCGTGCGCATACTCGACGCCGTCAGCCATGCTGGACCGATGACCACGAGCTTCTCGAAGCCGCAGAAAAAATAGTACAACGCAAACAAGGTTCGGATGGCAGAGACGGGCCACCGATCATCGAAGCTCTCTCGTGACCGCGGTGACGCCGCCGCAATGATGATCAACGCGAGAATCAGTGGAGTAAAACCCTGAAACCACAGCAGACCGATGCTTCCAATGACGGGTTCCATTGCTGCGAGACGGTATAAGAGGATCGCTGCAACCACTCCTGTGATCCTGGTACCGAACCCGAACATCACCATCAGAAGGGCCACAACCAGCACCCAATACAAGAGTGCCTCGGCAAGGGGCGGGATCTGCACAACGAGAAACCGCACCCGCTGCAACGGACCGACGTTTTGCCAGAAAATACTCGGCCATGAAGCAAGCGCGGGGAGATCGGGACGAGAGAGAACAAGCCACAATGTGTTGCCGGCGACAATGGCTCGTGCGGCAAGGAAGTCGACCCGATTGCCCGAGGAAAGAAAATAGGAATCGAGCCACCTCTTCATCTGCTTCGGTACTCCGCCAACAGCGTCATCCGCTTGTACGGGTCGGCAACCGACCAGTGGGCGCGGTAGATTCGAAGTCCGCTGTACGCTTCACCGACTCTGTAGCGGCGATACAGACCCCAGTCTGGAGGGGCGGCAAAAGACCCTAACCATCGGCTGCTGCCAATCGCTTCTCCGCGATTGATTCTTCGCCGGCTGTCCTCCGCCTCCATCAGCAGAAACGCGACAGCATCGGAGCGTTGTGCGGGAGTGAGTTGAGCGAGGTGTCGATCGATCCACGATTGAAGCGCTGTCGGAAAGAGAGGCGACCACGAAAACGGATCGATCGGGTGCTCGACGCCGCGCGCATCGACGCCCCGAATCACGATCTCTGAAAGCTCAGTGCGCGGGCTGCCGACGTACATGAGCATCGGATAGCGTGTGAATGGCCATGCGTCGAGGCGCAACAAACCTGCGGCGAGGTACAAGGTGAAAAAAAAGGCGATGAAGCGCGCGACGCGGCCGCGGCGCTGCATCGCGCTCGGCGTCGACGCGACATATAGCGCGAACGCGATCGTAAAGACGAACACCGAGAATCGCGCCAGGTCAATCATCGTTGCGTTGTATCCTTGCCGGACGTTGGGCTTCCTAGCCTTACCTTCACTGTGGCCTACCCTGCACTGGCTCGCAACAGGTGAAAGCTGGCCGCCCGCCTCGGACGCCGCTGCCACCCGATTCGTCGAGCGCGTTACTCAGGAATCGCTCCTGCCGCTGCTCGGAGGGAACGCCGATTTGCCACCGCTTGTGCGCGCCGCAGTATCAAACCATTCGGCAATGCTGCGAGCGAATCTCGCGCGAACGGAGATGATCGCCCAGGCACTCGCGACTATCTCGAAAATGATGGGGCGCGAGCCTCTGATCGTGCTGAAAGGATGCGATTTCGCGTTTCGGCTCTACGACCGGCCCGAGCTTCGACCCATGGGCGATGTGGATGTGCTGGTGCGAGAGGGAGAGATGGATCGCATCGCCGGCCTGCTGACCGAGCGGGGGCTGCAGCGCGAATATCCCGCCGGCCCGGCGTCGCGTTCTCGATCGCATCACGAGGCGACGTTCCGCGTCCGGGCGGTCACCGTCGAAGTGCATCACCGCTTTGTGCAGAAGCCGCGTTACCGCATTGATTACAACAGGGTGTGGAATCGCGCAGCGCCGCTGACCGCAGCGGGCGCTGAGGTTTTGCGACTGTCGAACGTCGATGCCTTCGTATACCAGACGATCTCGATCGGCTTGAAATACTTCGTCAGTCCATTGATTCGCTTCGTCGACCTCTGGCAAATTCGGCACACTGAGCCGGACCTCATCGCGCGCGCCGCTGTGCTCGCACATGAGTGGCAGGCACGCCATGTCTTTTACGCGGTGCTGCGCTACGCCGGAACGCTCTTCCCCGAATTCCGCGACCACGAAACGGAGAGCACGCTCGCGGCGATGCTGGGACGTCCGCGGCGCGAGCTGCTCGATCGCTTCGTTCTTCCACCGCATCGCGGAGGGCGACCGGGCACTCCGTCGCGCGCACGGCAGCTGTGGCAAAAGTTCTGGCTGATGGACAGCATGAGCCGTCGCGTTGCATTCGTTGCTTCGCACACGGCGGCATCGATTGCCGGACGATTTCGTGGCTAAGTTTTTTCGAACGCTGATCGTTCTCGTCGTGGTCGTGATCGTGGTTCGGATCGCGCTCCCCTTCGCGGGCTCGTGGCTGATCGCAGCCGATCCGCTGCAGCACGCTGACGCCGTCGTCATCCTGGCATCGAATCGGATGGACAGAGCTTACGAGGGGGGAGCGCTCTATCGCGAGAAGTACGTCCCCCTCGTGTTGCTCAGCCATCCAGACGAGACGTCCTTCACAGCAACCGCCAAGGGTCTCGGCGTGACGATTCCAACAGCCTACGATCTGCAGCGCTCGGCACTCCTTCAGATGGGTGTTCCACAGTCATCGCTGCGCGATCTGCCGGGTCAGCCCATCTCGACGGAAGATGAGGCTGCTCTCATCCGTCGTACTGCCGATGCGCTCAACCTGCGAAGTGTCATCGTGGCCACCTCCGCCTATCACACCAGACGCGCCCGCTTTTACGTCCGGCTGGCTGCCCGCGGCCGGTATCACGTGGCCGTGCGACCATCGCGATTCGAGAGAGTGTTTCCGCAGACGTGGTGGAGACACCCCGGCGATCGAACCGACGTGATTCTGGAATGGCTCAAGCTGCCGAAGCTGCTGTGGTCGTCCATCACGGCTTAGTGAATTCGAAGGCCGGTCACTTTTTGGCTATCGCTGTAACGTGATCCAGAAAGACCTCTTCCAAGAGTGGCAACCGCGCCGGGATCGAAGTGAGCCGGCTGATTGCCCGCCATACGCGTGAGCTCCACGCCGTTTCACCGAAGCTTGGAATTCCCTTCCGACGATCGTAAATGAGGGTCCACCCTCCCTCGTCAAGGAGCCGGTAGAAGTGGCGTGCCGTGAGCCCGTTCAATGTCGGCACACGATATTCCGGCACTTTGTCCATAATGAAATGGCTCCACTCGTGTCCGAGCTCTTCGAACCGTCGGTTCTGCGCAAGTCGCAGCGTCTCTCCGCCGAAGATCCAATGGAGGAACGGGGTGTATGTGGTCTTCAAATGATGCGAAATCGGTCCGAAGAACGGAGGAAATACAGCCAACAGGAATCCGCCTGGCCGCAACACTCGATAGCATTCACGGAGACAAGCCGCAGGGTCGTAAACGTGCTCGAAAACATCGAGGGAGATCACGGCATCGACGCTTTGGTCTTCAAAGGGTAATGACTCGCCAAAAGCGGCGACGAATCGTGCGTTCGCACCTTTCATTCGCGCGAACGTATTCGCTCCGTCTGCGAACAGCCGTTCGGTATCGAAGCCGACGGCGGCGGCGAAGCCATATTGCTCCATCCAGGCCATCGTCGTCCCTCCCACGAAACATCCGAAGTCGAGGACGGTCTTGCCCTTGAGCATCGGTTCGAGCGGGATATCAAAGCATCGATCGAGCGTTCGCCACTGACGTTCGTAATCGTAGCGCCATGTCGCGGACTGAATGAGGAGCTCATTCACCTCCGCCTCAGTGAGACCTTTGACGTTGCTGGAATGGAAGAAGAAGCAGTCCGTCGTATTGGCCAGGTCAACGGTTTGTGGGAAAAGCCGCGACAACCAGTACGCGATCGCAATCGCGCTGCCGTTGCTTTGATTCATCATTGCAATCGCATCCCCACGGGTTTCTGTACTCGCGCATTCCTCGCAATCGAGATTCGAATCAGAACGGACTGTAACAGTCGCCGAAAAAAGTCAGTTTATACTGGCGGCTGCGAACCCACATCCTGTCGTCGATGAGTAGCATCCGAATTTTCGGGAGATTTGATGGAGACTAACGTGATGAAAGACCTCGCGGCGACGGAGGCCACCACCGCCCGCGACTTCCGTGGAATCGATCCCGCGCGATTGCGGGAGCTCTACGCGCAAATGCTTCTCATTCGCGAGGTCGAAGAAGCGATCGCCGAGCTCATTCGCGACGAAAAGGTCGACGAGACGGGGGAGCTGGTCTACGACGCCGAGGGGAACCTCGTTCGCCTCAAGAAACAGGTCCTTTGTCCATGCCATCTTTACACCGGGCAGGAGGCGATCGCGGTCGGTGTCTGCGCACACCTCTCGCCAACCGATTACGTCTTCAGCACTCACCGCTCGCACGGACACTATCTGGCCAAGGGCGGTGACTTGAACGCCATGATGGCGGAGATTTTCGGCCGGGAGACTGGCTGCGCCAAAGGGCGTGGCGGATCGATGCACCTCGTCCAGCCTGAGATTGGGTTTCCCGGCACGACCCCGATCGTTGGCTCTTCCATCGGTCATGCGGTTGGTGCAGCGCTGAGTTTTCTCGTTCAAGGTCGGCCGAATGTCGCGATTTCCTTCTTCGGCGACGGAGCGACCGAGGAGGGACGATTTCACGAGGCGCTGAACTTCGCGAGTTACATGAAGCTGCCCATCGTCTTCGTGTGCGAAAACAACCTCTACTCCAGCCACGTTCGTCTCGACCAGCGGCGCGCGGCAGACAACATCTATCTGCATGCCGTACCGTTCGAAATGCCGGGCCTTCGCACAGACGGCAACAATCTGTTCGAGGTCTATCACACTGCGAAAGCTGCGATTGAACGCGCCCGCTCCGGCGGCGGGCCGACGCTCATCGAGTACCGCACGTATCGGTGGCGCGGTCACGTCGGCGGCAACCTCGATTTGGAAAAAGGGATCAGGAGCCGGTTGGAATACGACTTGTGGAAGGATCGCGATCCTGTCCTGCATATGGAGAAACTGCTGCGCGCCACCAGGGTGTTGGATGGCGACAGCGTCGACGCTCTCAAAGCCGGCGTCCGCCAACGCGTGGAACGCGCGATCGACTTCGCACGAGTTTCTCCGCAGCCGGATCCTTCCGAGCTGACGCTGTACACGCGGGCGAGGACGAGCGAGAAGTTGCCCTCGATTAAGCCTTCGGTTCGAACGGACAGCAAGGGCGCGCGCGTCCATCATGAGATCCTTGGATACGGCGAAGCGATCCGAGAGGCGACCGATCAGCTCATGGCCGCCGACCCGCGAGTCTTCATCATGGGTCAGGGCGTCAACAGTCCCTGGTACGTCGGGGCTTCAACGACCGGTCTCCTCCGAAAGTACGGTTCACGGAGAGTGATCGAGACCCCGATTAGCGAGGATGTCATCACTGGAGCAACCATTGGCGCGGCGATGGCTGGCATGCGACCGATCGTTATCCATCCCCGCATCGATTTTGCGCTGCTCGGAACCGAACAACTGATCTCGCAAGCGGCCAATTGGCACTACATGACGGGCGGGCGGGTCAAAATACCGATTGTCGCTCGGCTGATCGTAAACCGGGGGGGCGAGCAGGCGGCGCAACATTCACAAAGCCTCCAAGCCATGTACGCGCATTGCCCCGGTTTGACCGTTGTGATGCCATCAAATGCGTACGACGCGAAGGGTTTGCTGGTTGCCAGCGTGCTGTCGGATGATCCTGTGATTTATATCGATGACCGTTGGGCGTACGGCGAAGCCGATGAAGTCCCACGGGACTTGTACAGCATCCCGCTGGGAAAGGGCATCGTTCGCCAGAGCGGGACCGACGTAACCATCGTTGCAACCTCCTACTGGAACCGCCGGGCCGTTCAAGCATCTACTGTACTCGCTGCCGACGGGATCTCCGTCGAGGTCATCGATCCCCGCACGCTTCGACCGCTCGATACCGACTTGATCCTGAGCTCTGTCGCAAAGACTCACCGGCTGCTTGTCGCGGACGGCGGCTGGGATGCCTTCGGATTCACGGCGGAAGTCGCCGCGCTGGTTGCCTCCAGTCCACTGTACAAAGACCTGGAGGCGCCGGTGAGGCGATTTGGCCTTACAGACTGTCCGGCGCCAATGAGCGGCGTGCTCGAGAAGGTCTACTACAAGGACGTTGATGCTCTCGTCGCCGCAATCCGCGACCTTGTCGAGAGCTGATTTCGCTTCGCCGGGTCCAATCTATCGAGCGATCAAGCGACTCGTCGACTTGATCGTGTCGATCCTGGGGCTACTCGTTCTGTCACCGCTTCTCATCGCGATCGCGGTCGCGATCCGATTGACCTCACCGGGACCGGCGCTCTATCGCGGCATTCGGACGGGAATGGGCGGACAGCGCTTTGAAATGCTGAAGTTTCGAACGATGGTCGTGAATGCCGAAAAACTTGGCGGACCATCAACCGGCAAAGGCGACCCGCGCGTAACCCGCCTTGGTCGCTTCCTGCGTGCCCACAAATTTGATGAACTTCCTCAACTGATCAATGTCTTACGAGGCCAGATGAGTCTCGTGGGACCGCGCCCTGAAGTCATCCAGTACACCGATGAGTATGTCGGCGAAGAAAAGCTGATTTTGACCGTCAAGCCCGGCATTACAGACTATAGCTCCATTCAATTCATCGATCTCGCTGAAGCGCTTGGCCGCGAAAACGTCGACGCAATTTACGAGATGAACGTACGGCCGATCAAGAATCAATTGCGCGTACGCTATGTGAAACAGCAGAGCTTCACAACCGACATGGGGATCCTGATGCGGACGCTGTTGCATCTCCTTGGAGTCTCTGATCGAGTACCGAAAACTTCCCAACACTGATCTCACGATCTCCCGAATCGTTTTCGGCGCCGAACCACTGGGCGGCACTGACTGGGGAACGGCCGACATGAGCGCGCTCGGGGCCGCCGTCCAGTCGGCAGTGGAGCTGGGAATCAATTGTTTTGACACCGCCGACGTTTACGGACTTGGCACATCGGAAGAGCGCCTGGCCAGTGTGCTTGGAGAGAGGCGTCATCGGACCGTCATCGTTACGAAGGGAGGGGTGCGATGGAGTGTGGACCGAAGCGGCCGCGCGAAAACATGGACCGACTGCAGTCCCGAATATCTGCAACAGGCGATCGACGAGAGCCTTCGACGCCTCCGAATCGACAGCATTCCGCTCTATCTCGTCCATCGTTACGACCCGGCCGTGTCCATGGATCGTCTCATGGAATTGCTCGCGCGAAACCGGCAGGCCGGCAAGATCCGTTACTTCGGCCTGTCGAACTTCCCCTCAGCGGCCATCGAGCAGGCGCGCTCGATCGCTGCCGTGCAATTCTGCTACAGCCTTCTCGACTGTTCTGCAAAATCCGAGATTCTGCCACTCGCACGCAAGCTCGGCATCGGCACGATGGCCTACGGCACACTCGCGCAAGGACTCTTGACGGGAAAGTACACGTCCGAAAGCCGCTTCGAAGTTACTGATCGACGCCACCGTCTGGAGCACTTCCAACCCGAGGGCATTCGCGCTCGCCGACAGCTGCTGCAACGACTGGCGGCTTTCGCGGCCGAACGGAACGTCCCCCAGGCGGCAGTCGCCGTTCGGTGGGTTTTGGACGATGCAGCCGTGGACAGCGCCGTGATCGGTTTGAAATCATCGGAACAGGTCCGTCACACTGCCGATTTCTTTGGATGGCGCCTCACACCATCAGAGCGCACCGCGTTGTCGGGAACAAAGAGCACTGAGCCGACGTGACGCGAGGCTGGTGACAGCATCAGCCACTGGGCTTGATCAACTCAAAGGAGAACTGCCAGGCCATGAGCTGAACTCCAGGAATGCGGGTCAGCACGTCATCGAAAGCGTTGAGTACCGGCATCACGACATTAAAGAGCGGCGGAACACGCCGAACGAACGCGCCAGCGATCGATGCCATGTGCCAGTAGTGGATCGCTCCGACGTTGAACCACTTCTTCGCCAGCCGGACGTCCTTCAGCGAGAGGATGTGCTCCTTCTCCCACTCTGTTCTCATTTCCGGCGTCAGCATTCGATATGCCTTGATGGCAGGGTTGTAATCGAGGGCCTCAGCGGCGAATACGACGCCGCCAGGTTTCAGAATTCGGTGCATTTCGGGATAGGCGTGATTCAAGTCCAGGTGGTGGAGCATGTAACTACAAAGGATCACGTCGATGGAATTTTCGGGGAGTCCCGTGTTCTCACAATCTCCGGTGAAAAAGATGCACCGATCGGACAATCCCTCGCGTTCGGCCGCCTGCGTGGCGTTTTGAATCGAGATTTCGCTGATATCGATTCCGATCGCCAACGCCGCGCCGAGTTTGGCCGCTTCAATGGCATTGTCGCCGTTACCGCAAGCGTAATCGATGAAGACTTTTCCGGGAACGTTCTGGAGTAGCCACTGGCAGCGATATTCCATGGAGCGCTGGGTGGTCGAATACCATTTGAAGTTTCCGCGCGCGGTCTCGCTGGTCTGGCCTGGAACAGCGTGGGGATTGTGTGTGTCGCGGCTGAAGTTCGCCCAATCTCGCTCCGCCTTCTTCCGATCTTCGAGAGTCCCGACAAACTCATTGACGGGTCGCGATTTCAATACGTTGATTCGGTCAATCAGATTCTGAGCTTCCATTCCATCCTTCCGGTCGAGTTTACCGTCGCGCTGCTGCGCGCATCAAAACGCTTTCAATCTCAGGCGCGCCATGCTCGAGCGCCATATGGTTTTGGTAGTAGTGTCTTGCGCGCGCACCGAATTCCTCACGCTCGGCTTGCGATTTTCCATACATCTGCAGCATCGCTTCGGCCAGCGCATCGGGGTCGCGCGGCGGTGTGGTCAGTCCTGCTCCTGCATCCCTGATGATCTCCGTTGCTTCGCAGTCGGCAGCGATAATGATTGGCTTCCCGCAGGCGAGATAGACCTGAGTTTTCCCGGGAACTGTGGCCCGCAAATATTCCGATTCATTGAGGTGCATCACTAAGACGTCTGCGAGAGCATAGACCTCAGGCATGATCGACTGATCGACGCGGCCGGTGAAGTGAACGTTGCTTGCGCCCAGATCGGCGGCAAGCGCGCGAAGCTCGCCATCCACCTGACCGGTACCCACGAGAGCGATCTGGATATCGGGTATGGATTGAAGTCGCACTGCCGCGCGGATGATGGTCTCGATGCCCTGCAGCGGACCGAAGTTGCCGCCGTACAAGAAATTGAATTTTCCGGCCAGTCCGAGCGTCCGCGCCAGTACTTCGTTTCGCGGCACAGGCCGGAACAGCTCCTCGTCGACCCAGTTGTAGACGGCGTGCACGCGTTCGGCGGGAAACCCCTGCTCGATGGCCATGCGCCGATAACCCTTCGAGATTGCAGTCAGCTCAGCGGCCGAACCATAGACCAGGCGACAAAGATAATCGATCGCGCCATTGACCGCCCGCCGCTTGATGCCATTCCGGATCATTCCGGAGTCGATCACCGCTTCCGGCCACATATCGGTGATGTTGAAGACGTACGGCACCCCTCGAATTACACGGTTTAACAGAGATGGCAGACCGACGGTCGGCGGGGTGGCCATCGCGTATACGACATCGACATCGCCAACCTCCGGCATGCCGATCGCCGATGCACAAAGCGCAAAGCTCATGTAATTCACGACGCGCTTGGTCGCCGAACGATCGTGGTTCGGGTATAGCGGCACGCGCAGGACCTTGATGCCATTGGTTTCATCCCATTGCTTCCAATGAATTTCGTACCCGGGATAGAGGCGTCCAGCGGGATAGTTTGGAAATCCCGTCAGAACAATGACCTCATGGCCACGCCGACACAGCCAACGCGCGAACGGCAGTCCACGACTGCTTTCGGGTTCGGGGTACCACCATTGCGTCAGAAGAAGGATCCGCAATATTTCGCTCTAACGACGGAAAAGTTGAGGCTGACGCGTCATGCAGTGGCATACCGATTCAGCCACAAATCGAGCATCAGAAGACCGAAGACCTCGCGGGAGAATTTCGTTTCCGCGGTGAAATTCATTCTGCGAAGATCGTAGAAGTCGCGGAACTTCGACTCAGTGATCTGCTCGCGGATGCGGTGCGCATTGTGATTGACAAAGACACCGATCGGCGTCGTGAATCCCATCTTGTCGGTGCGATGAATCACCGATCGCGGCAGCAGTCCATCGGCGACACGGCGTAACACCGGTTTCAGGTCGCCGTTCGACGGAAGGATGTCCCGCGGCTGCAACTGCTGAACGTGCCGCACAAGCCTCTGGTGCAGGAAGCTTGGACGGCTCTCCAGCGAATGACGTCCGCACATCTTGTCATCGATGTTCAGCAGCCCGGCCAGGAAATAGCGCCGGTCGAACCGCAGCATGGCCGCAAGATCATCGCGATCGAGGCGGCACTCGTCGAATGCGGCCTCGAACGTCTGCTCGACTTCCGGCTGATAAAACTTGTATAGCTCCGGATTGCCTTTGCGGTGCGCGAGCTCGAATCGTTTGCCCGGAACGTCGAGATTCTGCATCTTCGCGAAAAGTTCCTTATAGGAATCCTGATAGCACTCTCCCAGTGCCAATTGATATCGAACATAACCTGCGAAGAGCTCATCGCCGCCGGTCCCGGTCAGGATGACTTTGTAACGCCGCTTCACTTGTGCCAGGAGATCGTCGAGCGGAAGAATCACAGAGCCGATCGTCAGCTCGTCGAAGTCTTCAATGATGTCGTTGCACCGCGAGACGAGATCGAACTCCTCGGACGCATTGACGACCAGCAAACGCACCGCCGTCGTTTCGATGACCTGCTTTGCGTAAAACGTCTCGTTACATTCCGAATCGGAGTAATTACAGTGGTAAGCGACTTCCGGCTTCGCAACCCGAGTGATCAGGCTCGAGTCGATTCCGCCGCTGCAAAATGTCGTGAAGGACGTGTCGCTGATCGTCGACTCCAGCACGCAATCGTTGATGATTTCTCGCGTTTGTTCGAGCCACTCCTGCGTGAGCGACTGAACGCCGGTCACGTTTGGCGCGAAAATGTCCTCGTAGCAGGTAACGCGCTTCTCGCCGGTGGTGAGGTCGATTTCCACGATGTGGCCCGGCATCACCTTCTTGATCTGCTTGATGAACGTCTTGTCCCCGAACGTGAACTGATAGCGGACATACTCGGAGATCGCGGTGTAGTCGAGATCCCGCGGCTCATCGGCGACTTCGAGGATGCTCTTGAGCAGCGAAGCGGCGCGGACAACCGTTCCCGAGTGCCAATAGTAGAGCGGCTTGACTCCCAGCTGATCGCGGACCAGGCTGATCGTCTTTCGCTGTTTGTCGTAGATGATGAACGACCAGAAGCCGTGCATTTTCTTCAGCACGGCAGGTCCCCAGTGTGTCCAGCCGTGCAGCAACACCTCGGCATCGTTCGCGCCGCTGGTTGGCACTCCCTCGGCGATCAGTTCGTCGCGGAGGCGGTGAAAGTTGTAAATCTCTCCGTTGTAGATGAGCACATGACGTTCGTCCTCGAGAGGCTCCGTGCCGCGCTCGTCGAGACCGATGATCGACAGACGCGCATGTGCCATCTGCACCAATGGATCGGACCAGAAACCAATTTCGTCCGGCCCACGTTTTCTCAAACTCCGCAACAATCGATGATGAAACGGTGTCCGCACGCCCGCCGTCATTAGAATGCCGCACATTTGAAAGCTCCTTGCGATTTCTTAACTCGACCTGTCAGGTGCTGAAGGCAGAAGCCGCCCCCTCGCGAAAGGTGACCGGCTCCCGGCCGATGAGCCGTCGCAGGGTCGTGGCGTCGCCAAGGCAATGGCGCATGTCGCCGGGACGATAACCGCCGACAATCTTTGGCTTGCAATCCACACGCATCGTCTCCGCAAGAATGTCACAGGCTTCCACTAGCCGCGTCGGTTTGCCGGAACAGACATTGACCATTGGCGGTCCGTCACCTCCGGATGCCAGTGCGATTACCGTTGCCACGATGTCGCTCACGTGAACCCAGTCGCGGATCTGCTGCCCGTCTTCAAACAGTTGCGGCGCTTGCCTGGCCCGGATCCAACCGGCAAGTTTCGCGATGATGGTCGCTTCGCCGTCTTCGAGACGAAGCCGAGTGCCATACGCGGAGGAAAATCGCATGATGTTGACCGGCGCACGATCGAAGCCTCGATAGCACAGCTCCTGCATGTATTTTGATGCGCCGTACGTCTCCAGAGGATTCGGCGTCGCGTTCTCGTCGATCGGCAGAACGGCCATGTCGCTTCCACATTGCGAGCACACTACTTCGTAGCGCCCTCTCGCCATGTCTTTCTCGCGCCGCCGGCCGTTCCCGGTCACACCGCAATCGCTGCAGCGATAGGAATAGTTCGAACCGTAAACGCTGAAGCTGCTCGCGTGCACGATCCGCTGGAGTCGCTTCAGCTTTCTGCCGAACTCGACCAGACGCGCTGTGCCTCGACAGTTTGCATCGATGATGTTGGCCGGCTCTCGCGATGCGCGCGCAACTCCGCCAAGGGCCGCGAAATGCACGATCAGCTCGACGTCGTTGAAACGATCATCCAGATTCCAGTGACGCAAGTCTGCAAAACAGTATTCGACTCTTGGGTTCAGATAATCAGGTGCCGCGCGATGAACTCCCGGATCGAGGCTGTCGATGCCGATGACATCGAATCCCACATCGACGAGAGCATCCGCCGTATGGGATCCGATAAAGCCTGCCGCTCCGGTGACCACTACTTTCATTGGCGTTGAGTCACCTGGACCGGTTCGCTGCCGACAGATTCGGCAATGCGGTCAAAGTGTTCACGAAACCACGCGATGGTGCGGGAAATGCCCTCTTCGAGACAAACGCCGGGCTCGAAACCGAGGATGGAACGCGCACGGCCAACATCCGCGTGCCGACGCGTGCTGTGATCCCACGCGCGCCGAGGGGCGTACTCGATGCGGCTGCGCGATCGACACTGCGAAATGATCATTCTGGCGAGATCGATCACCCTAGTCTGGATTCCTGTGCCGAGGTTGAAGGCGCCGCCATGAGCAGCGGGAGTGATTGCGGAACGGACGAGGCCGTCCACAAGGTCATCGACGTAGATGAAATCGCGCGTTTCTTCGCCGGTTCCAGTGATGATGAGCGGCTCGTCGTGCAGGGCGCGCCAGATGAAATTCGGAATGACATTGCGATAGCGGCCCGGCACCTCGCCCGGGCCGTACGAATTAAAGAACCGGCAGCGGACGGTACTCACCAAGTCTTTGAAGTAATTGCAGTAGAACTCGCCAAGCGCCTTGGTGATCTGATATGGCGTGTCGAGATCGAGGCTCACCGGCATATCTTCACGAACGGGTGCATCGATGCCGTGGCCTGCGATGGAGCAGCCTGCCGACGCATACACCACGCGTTTGGCGCCCGCCCGCTGTGCCATCACCAGAGTAGTCAAGGTACCGATGCCGTTCGTGCGAAGGTCATCCAGCGGGTGATCCACGCTGTTCTGATTCGCAAAGAAGGCGGCCAGGTGGAACACGACCGGGCGCTCGATGTCGATCTCGCCGATCCGGCAGACATCGAGCTGGCGCAGGACGACGCGCGGATCCTGGGGCAGCAGCCACGCGTAACCGGATGATAAGTCATCGATCACGAGCAGCTGCGCCGGGCCATCTTTCAAAAGACGACGCACCAGCTGCGAGCCGATCGCTCCGGAGCCTCCGGTGATCAAAATGTTTTGGCCTCGAAAATCCATTAAATGCTCCTGGTCTGATCGGCAGTTACTTCCTGTGCTGCGCCGCACACGACACCGGCGATGCGCTCGGATGCGTGACCATCCCACAGCTCAGGGACGCGGCCCCGTTTCGCTTCTCCGCTGAGAATCTTTTTCACCTCGCTCTGCAACCGGTTTGTGTCGCGGCCGATCAGGATGTTCGTTCCCATCGTCACCGTGACGGGACGTTCAGTGTTCTCGCGCATCGTCAGGCATGGAACTCCAAGATACGTCGTCTCCTCCTGGATGCCGCCGGAGTCTGTAATCACAGCCGTCGCATGTCGCTGGAGAGCGAGAAACTCGAAGTAGCCGAGAGGGTCGCAGACTTCAACTCCCCCTAACGGGCCCGCGGTTTCGCGGATGCGTGCTTGCGTGCGCGGATGAACCGGAAAGAGCACCGGCACGTCACGCGCAATCGCTCCGAGCGCCTGACAGAGCTGTCGAAGCGATGCCGGATCGTCGACATTCGACGGCCGATGCAGCGTGACCAGAACATAGGGACGCCCTACCCAACCTCGGCGAGAGCTGGCCGCGATTGCACCTTCCGCGACCGGAAGGAAGCGAACCAGCGTATCGATCATCACGTTGCCCACTAAATAGACTCGCTCGGGTGCGATGCCTTCGCGCTCGAGATTTTCATCGGCATCCTGCGAAGGGGTGAGAAGAAGCGTCGCGAGCTGGTCGGTGACCAGGCGGTTGATCTCTTCCGGCATCGTCCGATCGAACGAGCGCAGCCCTGCCTCCACATGGGCCACCGGGACGCCGAGTTTTGCGCACACCAGCGTTGCCGCGGCCGTGGAGTTCACATCGCCGTAGACGAAAACCAGATCGGGTTTACGCTCGTCCACGACCGGCTCGAAACGCCGCATGATCTCCGCAGTCTGCTGCGCGTGGGTCGCCGATCCGACCTCCAGATTCAGGTCGGGTTCGGGAATCTCAAGCTGATCGAAAAACACGTCCGACATATTTCGGTCGTAATGCTGGCCGGTATGCACAAGGAGCTGGCGAATGCCCTGGCGCTCATTCATGGCTCGCATGACCGGAGCGACCTTCATGAAATTCGGCCGCGCGCCGACGACGTGAAGCATCAACCGGTTCCGCATCACCGATGGGCTGCGCTCAAGTCACTGTACATTTGCAGGAGTTTTCCGCCCTCGACCGTCCAGTTGTACTTCTGAAGAACACCTCTTCGTCCGTTCTCCCCCATGCGACGTCGGTCCTCGGGGCTGTCCATGAGCCGAAGGATTGCTTCCGCGATTTCGGAAGGCTTGGATGGGTCGATGAGCAAGCCACAATCGGTGTCGCGAACGATGTCGGCAACCTCGACAGCAAAACGGGGAGCGATGATCGGAATTCCAGCCATCATGTAGTCAAACATCTTGTGTGGCAGTGCGAGGACGTGGTTCATGTAGCCGGGCTGGAAGAGGATCAAGCCGATATCCGCCGAAAGTATCCGCCGGTAGGCTTCGGCGAACGGCAACCATTCGTAAATGCGCAGCGACTCCTCGACACCGAGCTCCGCGACTCTCTTCTTGAACGCGTCACCACTCCCGTCGCCGAAGCGTCCGACAATCTCGAGCAATAGACGCTCGTCGTCGAGAAGTTGCAAAGCGTCGAGCAATTGCGGCCAACCTCTAAGGACGCCCATCTCTCCGAGGTGGATGGCGACGATGGGACCGTGGTCGGAATTTCGACGCGGCTCGGGGAGGCGGACGTCGGCGTAAGCGAGATCTGCGAAGTTCTCAACAAGGACCTTGCGATCGACCGCGGCGGGAAAATCGCGGTCAATCGCCTTTTTCGCCAAGACGAGGCGGTCAGTAAATGGCGTCAGAATCCTGAAGAGCAAACGCACGCTTTGCGCGACGACCGCCTGCAGCGGTTTGGGGAAACGTCGCTCGGCGAAATCGCTCGGGTAGTGCTCGTGGACATCGAAGACGACTTTTCTACGCTTGAGCGCCTTCAAAGCAATTCCAACGATCCACGAGTCCACTTCATTACAGTGGTAAGCATCGACATCGAGGGCAGCGGCGCGGCGATAAAGCTGTGGGAATTGCCGGAGGCGGCTCAACACGCTCGTGCCACGCTTTTTGTAGGTAATGACGCGTACGCCGTCCGTTCGCCACTCCTTGTCTTCCTCGCCAGGCGCGAGGTGAACAACTTCATGACCCGCATTGGCGAGCGTAACGGCCTCCTTGGCAAAGACGCGTTTGTCCAGCGCCGGATGCATCGCAGAGAGAAAGCAGATCCTCACGATCGTCGTTCGGCCACGGCTCGCATGACGACCGGCGCCCGGAGCCTCGCCAGAACGGCGTAGTGAGGGTTTCCGAAACGTACGGAGACGAAGAGCCACAAAGCAACGAAGATTCCGCCGCCATACCCCAAAAGCGAGTTCGCAAGGCTGGCGTGCGACAAGTAATACGCGAACCAGAAAAGGAAAATCGCCAGAAGGGTTCGCGATGCCGTCGGCCGCAGATGCAGCAACCACCAATCCAGCCTTTCCAAAAGAACACCCAACAAAATGACGCCGAATCCCCAGCCAATCAGCCCGAATGCGCCATAAAAATCCATCAATGCCGGTATGGCCACAGAACCGCCCGTCTGGTGATAAAAGTATTCGAATACCGGAATGTTGTTCTTGTACAAGGGATGGCCGGTCAGGTTCGACACCATTCGAATATTCCAGATCCCATAATAGGGCTCAACGGCCGGAAAGTAATGCACGTGCATGATCGCCGGGAGTGAAATGCCATAGACGATCGTCTTTGCGGATACAAGCGCCAAGATGGAGACGCTATGAAAGAATGAAGGCGCTTCGTCCTCGCTGCCCCGAGCAAAAGCGGAATGCGCGTAGTAAAGTCCCATAAGGCTACAAAAGACAGCAACAAGAGCGATGAGCGCTCTTCTTCGAATGGTCGCGACGGTCAACTTTCGACGCATTCCGACTTTGCGACGACGGTAAACACTGCACCAAACTTCCGCAATCGAAAGCGCAATCAGATACAAGAGCACCGGTCGCTTTTGAAACGTCAGGATGAGGGCGGCCAGCGCAACGACGTTGTATAGCACCGCGAATACATATAGAAGTGGGGCCGAGCGGTGCCGCGCGGCAAGCCAGAGGGCAACTCCGATGAACGGAACACAATTCAGCAACACAAGCATGGTGAGGTAGTTCTCGCCAATGGTCCGCCGCATCTCGATCACATAGAGATCTCGGCCCAGCATGAGACCCTTCAGGATTCCGGCGCTGAGGATCGAGCCGTTCCGAACAACGAACACGAGGACGAAAAGCAGGATCGCGAGACTGGCGATTACCGTTCGGACGACCGACAGTCCCAGACGAGTCGTGGCCGGGCCGGCGAGGACATTCGGGCGGCGCGTGACAAAGCGGCCGACGATGATCAGATGCGTGAGCTGGTAGACCAATACGATCCCCAATGCCCCACCTGCGTTCAGGACGATGGCTTTCGCGACTGTCGAATCGACGAATAGCGACAGGTCGACACCCGAGTAATCAACTGCCGTTGGAAAAAACGGGTGAGAAATCACACCGGTGAGAACAATGATGACGTTGGTAATGAAGAATGCCCCGATGCAGCTGAACGAGAACAACAGGCGCCTTTGCCAGACGGCAACGACGAGGACCGAGACCGCTGCAACCGCGGCGATGAATCGAGCGTCCATTTCTTAACGAAGTGCCACGCGTTGTTTCACAAAGCTCAGGGTGAACGACGTGAAACGCGATGGACGTATGAGAACGACCGTGAGGGCGAAACAGACCGATGCGACGACAGCCGGAACCATCGCGGCCGCTCCCAACATTTGCCGTGCGTAAAGATTCGCCACAAACAGCAAAAGTGCGACCGCGACCATTCGGGTTAGACCCCAGAAACGAACGTCGGGAAGATATTGCCGAATCCAAATCAGGCTCAGAAGGCCCATGGACCAGAAACTAGCGGTAATCGCAATCCGGGCGGCATCTACTGCCGTACTCGTCATGCGAAAAAACAGGTAGAGAACGACCTGAAGGCAGCAAGCGCTCAATAGCGTCCACAGGTTGTATGGGTTGGCCCACCGAACCTCAATGATGCCTTTGACGGCGTAATAAATACCGAGCGGCAGAATACCCATGAGGAGTGCACGAATCACATACGTGACATCCGCGACGACGTCCGGTTTCGCAAGCCACAGACGAATCGCGGTATGGGCCCACGGCGCAAGAATGCTGGTCATCAATAAGCAGGTAAAAAACGCCGATCCCAAAAGAATCAATATTCCCTGCTGAAGCCGCTCGTCATCGGCAACGCCGACCAGGCCCGCAGTGACAACGGAAGAGATCTGCGTCAACGGAACAATGGCGATCTGCACGATTTGTAAGACGCTCAGCGCGATGATGAGCGCGCCTGCCTCCCGTGGAGCATCGCGAGTCAGCCACGGGGTCAGCGAAAGAATCAGCAGTTCGAGGAACGGCGTCAGCGCTCGCGCCACTCCGTAAGTCGCAACCGTGCGCGCCATGGTTCGCCAGTGGCGTGCGACGTGGCCGTCGGTATGAGCGTCTCGCCACAAAATGGCCAAAAGCGCACCCGACAACAGGCACATGCCGATGGACTGCGTTCCGATCAATGCATTGACTGTTGCGCGGCTGCGCAAGGACCAAAGCACGACCAGAAGTAGGGCGCTTCCGCTCAGGATCTCCAGAACATTGGACGCAACCACGCGTCGTTCGGCAAACAGCGCGCTGACGGCATAAAAGTGCAGAACGGACGCCACAATCAGCCCGGCAGTCCATTGCGTTACAGCAAAAGGGACGTTGGCCGACCCGAAGAAGAACGAAGTCAAAAACCCCGGTGCCAGGAACGCGGCCGCCAGGACGACCAGCGCGATCAGCACCCACATCAGCCACGCAAACGCGATCCACGGCTCCTTGTTTCGCTGCGTTGCGCTCATGGGCAGTGCTCGGATCAGAGTTTGAGAAACGCCGCCCTGCAGAAAACTCGCGGTCGTAAAGCTGAGTCGGCGCGACAGAAGAAACACGCCCAGCGCCTGCGCCGGCAACTCCAAGGAGATCAGCCGAATCACCCATAGGAGAAGTGCCGCTTTGCTGGCGCCAAAGACGACGTTCAACACCGTGTCGCGTACGAGGCGATCGACTCGAATCATGCCGCGACCGACACACTACCGACGTGCTCATGCCACACCATCAGGTTGTAGATGACCCAAAGCTGGAAGGCCTCGTTGACCGACGAGGGACCGCGGTCGAGGCGCTTCTGCACCGCGCGCACGTCGAAAAAGGATTGCCACTCACCGGCCGAGAGCAGCATCGACCGCATCTCGCTCCCCAGCTCGCGGTGAAACCACGAGTGGATCGGCACGCCGAAACCGCTCTTCTTGCGATACACCGCGTCGCGACCGACCGAGGCGGCGGCCAGACGCTTCAGCGGCTCTTTCGAAACTCCATCGCGCAGCTTGAACCCCTCGGGAACTGACAGGCTGAAGTCGACCAGTTCGCGGTCGAGAAATGGGACCCGTACCTCGATGGAATGGGCCATCGACATCTTGTCGACGCGCATGAGCAGCAGCTCCGGAAGACGCAGCTGCAGCTCGATGAACGTGATCTTTTGCAGGAAGGTCGCCTCGGGTGCCGCCTGCTCGATTTCTTTGTACAGAGGCATGACGACGTCGGTCGAGTCGAGCCCCGCCGTGCGGCGGCGAAAATCGGGGGACAGGATCGACCGCTTCTCGTCCTCGTAGTACGCGATGGCCCCGCCTAGGAAGAACGGCTGCCGCCGTGCCTGCCGGCGAAAGGCATCGGCGAGCTTCCGGTTACGCGGCGTGTTGCTCCACCGAAGGAGACTATGCCCCATCGTCCCGATCAACGACGGAAGCAGCGAAAAGGGCCGCCAATATCGCTGGTGATAACGCAGATACTTTCGATAGTTGTCGTAGCCGCAGAAAATCTCGTCCGCTCCCTCTCCGGCGTGCAGAACGATCGTCCCGGTCGAGCGAGCGAGGCGGGACACGAAATAGAGCGGCACACAGACCGGATCCGCGAGCGGTTCATCCTGGAACTTCGCGATCGCGCTGGCCGTCTCCAACATGTCTTGTTCGCTGATCAGCACCTCGTGATGTTCCGTTCCCAGCTTCTCCGCCATCCGGCGGGACCATGCGATCTCGCTGTCGAAATAGTCGTTGCCAGGCATGCCGACGAAGAAGGTGCGCACCTTTTCGGGACGGATCAAGGCATCGAAGTGCACGGCGTTCAAAGTCGAGTCGACACCGCCAGAGAACAGAACGCCGACCGGCACATCGCTCATCAGCCGTTTCTTGACCGATCGATGAAAAAGATCCGAGAGCTGATCGTCGAGATTTGCGGAATCGATCGCGTACTGTCCGGGCAGCGGTCGCCAATATGTCGAGGTGGTGAACGACGCGGGGCCGCCGGCGAGGCTGATCGTCATCGTCTCTGCGGCGCGCAACTTACGAATGCCCTGCAGCAACGTTCCCGGCGCAGGCACGGCCAGATACGTCAAGTAGTGGTAGAGCGACTCCTCATCGATGGCCGGCCGCACGAGCGATCCCTCCAAAAGCGCGCGGATTTCCGACGCGAAGTAGAAGTCGCCGCCAAGCGACGCAAAGTACAGCGGTTTGACTCCAAAGCGGTCGCGCGCGAGAAACAGCGACCGCGCGCGCTCGTCCCAGATCGCGAATGCGAAGTCGCCGTCTAGCTTCTCGACCATGCTCGCGCCATGGCGCTCGTACAAATAGACGAGAACTTCGGTGTCGGATTCGGATCGAAAGCGGAATCCGTCGCTTTCCAGCTCGCGCCGAAGCTCGCGGAAGTTGTAAATCTCGCCGTTGAACGTCACCACGACCGTTGCATCGTCGTTCGACATCGGCTGCCGTCCGGCATCCGAGAGGTCGACGATCGCCAAACGCCGATGGCCTAATCCGACGCGGCCGTTCGGCGAGATCCACAGGCCGCTGCCGTCCGGCCCGCGATGAGCCATCGAGTCGGTCATGCGGCGAATCGGCTCGCCGGACACGCCTCTTCCCGGAGTCAACGAGATCATTCCAGCGATGCCGCACATCGTTTCCCTCCGTCAGCCTTTCAAATTTCGAGACGCACCGGCGACCGCTGGTGCGCAGAACGGACCGACATGATCGCGGCCCAGGTCGCGAGCAGACCGGCTCGCGCGTCGGCGCCCTTGATGGGCGTGTTCTCTCCGCGGATGGCGGACGCAAACTCTTCCATGGCGCCGAAATGCCCCTTGTCGCTTCGCCCTCGCCGGCGGCCGCCCTGCGCCCCGATCAGTGCTTTGAGATCGTCGCAACGGGCTGCTCGGCCGGCTCCAAACGCCTCGTACGCTTCCTTTCCGAGCCGCGGATCGCCGAGGGATGTGTACACGATGTCCGCGATGCTGCCGTCGGCGTAACGGAGATGCACGGAACAGTTGGGGTTGATATTGGAGGGATCGCCGACGAATTCCGCCCCGATGTCGGTCGGCTCGCCGTCCATGAACCAGTTCGCAAAATCGAAGAAGTGAACGCCTTCGCCGAGAAGGCGTCCACCTTCTTCCACGGTATTGCTCCAATCGTTCGCGATCGCGCCGATGTTCACGCGAATCGAAAGCAGACGGCTGGTCCCGGAACCAAATGTTCGCCGAAATCGTCCGAGCATCGGCGCGAATCGACGATTGAACCCCACCCGAATCACGCGGCCGGCCTCCCCCGCACGCCGCTCGATCGCCAGAGCGTCTTCGATCGTGATGGCCATCGGTTTTTCCACGAACACGTGTTTGCCCCCGGCAAGGGCATCGAGAACGATCTGCGCGTGCGAAGCGTGCCGGGTCGCGATCACGACTGCGTCGACATCCGCGTCATCAATGACGTCTCGATAATCGCTGCTGACCAACGCTGCTCCGAGTGTGCGGCCGATGACCGCGGCGCTGCCGCTCCGACTGGCCACCGCCTGTACCGCGAACACGCTGGAGAGCTTCTTGATGTTCGGGATGTGAACTGCTTTCGCGAAGCTGCCCGTGCCGATGAGTCCGAGACGCACGAGACCTTTTCGCGGAACGATTGTCGAGGCTGCGCGGCGCGATGGCCGACGCTCCTCGATCGGTTTATCGGTGTCATAAGTGAGTAATACGGCCAGGCTTCCGTCGCCTCTCTTGAGACTCGCGAACGCATCGCGAGCCTCCGCGACGGCCACGCGATCCGTTGCCAGCTGGGCCAGCTCGAGCTTGCCGGCGGCCATGAGCTGCAAAATGCATTCGAGATTTCGCTTCTCGGTCCAGCGGACGTAATCGATTGGATAGTCGCGGCCCGCCAGCTCGTATTCGGCGTCGTAGCGCCCCGGCCCGTAGGATCGGGACATGAACAGATCGAGCTCTTTGCGGTACATCTTGTCGCGCTGCAGCGAGAGGCCGACATCGCCGATGACCGCGACCCGGCCGCGCGGGCGGCAGAGATCGAATGCCAGGTTCACCGGCTCGTCGCTGCTGGTTGCAGCGCAAATGAGAACGCCATCGAGGCCCGCCGGAGTCCGGCGAAGAATCTCGCCCACCAGATCGCCCTCTCCAAGCTGCCAGGCCACCCGTGTCAACGAATGTTCCGCGGCCCGAACGCGGGATGGCTGCAGATCGAATCCAAAGCTGTTGCATCCGAATGCCGTCAGCAGTCGCACCGCGATCTGGCCGATCAGGCCGAGACCGATGACGCCGATGTTTTCGCCGCCGCGCACGTCGAGGCGGCGAATGCCCTGCAACGCGATGCACGCCAGCGAACCGAAGGCCGCATCCTGCAGGGGAACCTCCTCGGGCACCCGAGCGGCCAGATTGAATGGAACCGTTACGTATTCCGCGTGATTGGCGAATCCTGCTCCCATACAGGCGACGCGATCACCGGCGCCGAACGGCGCACCATCCGCCGCTTCGATCACCACGCCGGCGCAGCTGTAGCCGATGGGCGTCAGATCCGCGAGCTTCTGTTGCACGACTCCGGCTGTCCGCACGACGCCGAGAGTGCGAGACATGCTCCACAACTGCTCGAGACGGTCGCGCGATGCGGTGGCTTTTTCGTACAAGCCGAGGATCCCGCCGTGCGCGGTGATCGCGGCGGTTTCCGTTCCCGTGCTGATCAGCGAGCACGCGTTGCGGACCAACACCGCACCGGGCGCAGCTGCAGGTCGGGGAACGTCGAGGACCTCGACCTCCCCGCGTCCGGAAAGGAATACCTGTTTCATCGAACCATCGCGGAAACGAGTCCGCTCTCGTCGTCAGCAATCTTTCGGTTCTTCGCTGACGCAATCGTCATCGTCCCCGACCAGGGACCTCGAATGCGTTCGCGCAAAACGATCACCAGGGCGCGTTCACGGATTCCGTAGCTGGGCGAGTACCAGCCATCCTCTACGCTGCTCGCTGCAGCGTTCGTCCATGAGATTTCGAACTGCCGGTTTTGAATGGTCAGCTCTGCCGTTCGCTGTCCGAGAACGACTGTTGTTTCCGGTGGAAAATGCAGAAAGCGTTCGACGTCGTGTTCGCCGATCGATCGCACCAGGTCGGTACACGAGAAGACGCCGCTCACCGCATCAAAGCGGATCTCGCGGGTGTGGAGGGCGGGATCGGGAAGAGACATGTAGCCGTCGTGCGACGCGCGGATTACGGTGTAATTGCTGTCGGCGGTGAAGCTCACGTCGTGCGGCTGCGCGGAATCGCTGATGCTCCACGTTCCGAGAATCGGCGCGATCTCGGTCCGATCGAGTCGCACTCCATTGTGAGCCGCGGTGCTCTGAAACCATCGACGCGACTGCAGATCGCCGGTGTAAAGATAAGAACCGGGGTCGACCACGATCGGCACGCCGTCGAGGATCAGCTCGAAGCTCAACAGATCGTTGTGTCCATGACCCCCGTGCCCGCGACGTCCCACCTCGCCGACGTCGACGAACAAATGATGCTTCGCCGACCGGACGATTGCGATGCCGCCGTCTTGAAAATGCTCGACGCGATCTTCGGTCTGCTCGGGCAGCTCGCGATACGCCTCCACCGCCGCCCACCCGAGAAGAATGGGAATCGATGCCGAGAAAAAGCCGCGCGGTTTCGCGTCGTGGAAAAAACTCGCGCCGAGTGCCGCCAGCGGCCGATGATCTCTGGCCGGAAGGCCGTCGAACTGCAATAGATGTCCGTCGTCGGTGTCGCCGAGGCTCGGCGTCCACCCGTCGGTTCGGGTGTAGACATTCGTGAAACGGGTCGCGGCACGAACGCGATTTGCTGCGGCGTCGGGAATGGCGACCTGCGACTTCGAGGCCCCCATGAGCGCCAGAAGGAACAGCTCCGTGACCAGGCGGTGATAACCGATGTCGCGAAGCGCGAGCCCGAGGAGAAAAATACAGACCGCGTTTGCGGCGTAGTGGTTGCCGCCGATCTCGTTGAGCTCCATGTTGCGGGCCACAAACTCGCCGTGGAGGGTGAGCAAGATCGCGAGCGTCTTCAGATCGCGCGGAGCGGCTTTCGCGGCCATCAGGATTTGAAAAACGAGCAACAGCGCGATGCCGCGCGCCGACGCTTCCATCGGATACCAGTTGATGGAGTGCGCCAGCGGATTTTGCTCGCTCCAATCGCGGATGATGTCGAGAGCCTGACGTACGCGCGTCTCGTCGCCGTCGAGCAACGCGCCGGTGACAAGCGGCAGCAGAAACGCCATCCGCGACAGTTCCCACGGGTATTTCACGTCGTACGGAACTGTGCGGGCCTCGTAAAAATCGTAACGGCTGTAATCGTCGGTCGGCCAATGGCGCCCGAAACGCCAGTCCGTGTGCCACGGCCACGGAGCGTTCTGCGGGAGAGGCGCGCCGAGAATTGAAAAACGTTTGCTGGCGATCGCTTCGGCACGGTCCAGCAGCGAACGCCGATCGATCAGACCTCGAGCTGCGGACATTCCGAGTGCATCCTTCGCGTCATCAGCGACCAGACAGCGTGGCGCTGCCACCAGAGCCTCGACGCGGACATCCGTCCAGAAGTTCGCGACCGAACGTTGGAGCCGTTGCCAGCCGCGTGTGTGACGCATCCACACAAGCCTCACCTCCTGCGTTCCGCGACAGGCGATCACTCGCAGCGGCTTGCGGCTAACTCGACGAAGGCGTTCGATCACGGTTCAGGCTTTGACGAGCCGGTATGCGTCCCCGGCCGCTGGCGAGGGCACGATGTTCCGCGTGTCGATCACCAGCTTGGTGCGGCGGTAGAGATTACGGTCGTGGAATTGAGAATGTGCGGTCGCGATCACCACGGCGTCGAACTCTTCGAACGCCTCGGCGGAACATGGAATAGACTCGAGTTGGAGGTCATGCTTGCGCACCTTCCGCGCCACCGGAATGTAAGGGTCGCAATAGCTGATCTCGGCGCCCCCCGCGAGCAGCAACTCCAGAATCTCGAACGAGGGCGACTCGCGGTCATCATCGATGTCGGGCTTGTAGGACAAACCGAGCACGACAACCTTCGCACCGCGAATGCTCTTGCCATCGTCGTTGAGTGCCGCGATCGTCTTTTCGATGACGTGGTGGGGCATGGACGTGTTGATCTCGCCGGCCAGTTCGATGAAGCGGGCCCACACTCCGAATTCGGCGGCCTTCCACGACAGATAAAACGGATCGAGCGGAATGCAGTGTCCTCCCAGGCCTGGACCGGGATAAAACGGCATGAAGCCGAAAGGCTTCGTCTTGGCGGCTTCGATCACCTGCCAAACGTCGATGCCCATGCGATCGAAGACGATCTTCAATTCATTCACCAGCGCGATGTTCACCGCCCGGAAGACGTTCTCCAACAGCTTGGCCGACTCCGCGATCTCCACCGAGCTCACCGGCACCACCCGCTCAACGGCCGCGCTGTAGAGGAGCTCCGCGGCGCGGAGGGAATGTGCATCCATTCCTCCCACGACCTTGGGGATCGTACGGGTATTGAAATTCGGGTTTCCGGGATCCTCGCGTTCTGGCGAGAATGCCAGGAAGAAATCGCGGCCGCACTGCAGTCCCGACGCCTCGAGGCGTGGCAGGAGCTCCTCGCGCGTCGTGCCTGGATAGGTCGTCGACTCGAGCACGATCAACTGTCCGCGCCGGACGTATTTCGCGACCGTTTCTGCCGTCATCCGAATGTATTGGAGATCGGGCTCCCGGTGAATTCCGAGGGGCGTGGGGACGCAGATGATGATGGCGTCACACTTCGCGAGATGCTCGAAGTTCGTCGTCGCGATTGCCCGTTTTCGCTCGAAGGCTTTCTTGATGCGATCGAGCCCGATGTGCCGGATGTACGACTCGCCGCGGCTGAGCATCTCCGTTTTGTTCGCGTCGACATCGAAGCCGGTGACCGGAAAGCCGGCTTCCTCGAAAAGCAACACCAGCGGCAGTCCCACATAGCCGAGACCGATCACCCCAATCGACGCCGTTCGCGCTCGAATGCGATGCAGCAGTTGGTCGATCGTCTGCTCCTGCGTCGCGACGGATGAGGTCATCATTGACTCCAACTCCTCGATGCGCGGACGGGCTCCGCCCCCTTCGGTGTCCATGCGCCGAGTGGCGCTGCCTTAACCGACGACATGCGGGGTCTGTGAGTTCGCCGCAAGCGGCGAGCTCACGGTATGGTGGCGTTCTCCGAATTTGTCGCGTCGTTGTCGGCCAACTCTTTCGTGAGTCGCTCGATTTCGGCGCTGATGGAGTCGTATTCGGCCAGCTTTCGCTTCAGGAATCGAGAAGTGACGTTGATCCTTTCCTCGATGCCTTTGGGCGTGAGAACGTAGGCGTACGCCAGTTTTTTCTTGCTCCCACGGAAGTTGCGCATCTTCAGCAATCCCTTGGCAATCAGGGCCTGCAGGCAGTAATTGATCTTGCCCAGGCTGGCGCCGAGGTGCTTGGCAAGCTCGCGCTGTGAAGCGTCCGGATGCTCCTCCAAATAGCGGAGAAGCCGGTAGCGGATTTCGTCGGAGACCGAGCGCGACATAACCGTTCAACGATTGAACGATCGGATTGAAACACATCCCTTACACCAAACGCAACCGGGACATCGAAGATCGCGGGCATTCAGCTCGCTCAGGCGAGGGCGGCAGAGTCTTTGCCACTCGGCCAGAGGCAAAGACGAGAAATCACCCCCTCATGCCGCAGCCGCTGTTTGACGTAAACTGGCGGGTACGGTCGGGGGCAACAGAGCTGTAGAGGTGGCAGAATATGTGGAAGGACCCGCAGGAGCGGAGTGACCGCAGAGCATTCAGTTCTTGATATAATTGAAAAATACAATTCTGTTCTTAGCCGAACCCGGCTTCTTCAAGAGAGAGAACCGGAGGGAAGCTTCTTCCCGGCGTGAACAACTGCCGAAAGGATGAATCATGAGCTTTAATGATCGAGCGGTAAAGGCGACGAATTCCATTACGAAAATTCTTGCGATCGCGGTCATCGGTTTCTCGTTCGTCGCGGCCTCAGCCCTGGCGCAGAACACGACATTTCCCGGCTCGGTCATCGTTGCGAACGGTTTTGACGTGGAATGGGGCAACACCTCCTCTCGGATCATCGGCCTTGCTGGTTCAAGTGGCTTCCTGAACATCGTGACCAATAGCGCGACTCGCATGTTCATCGATGCATCAGGTACCGTGACGATGGGGGGGAGTCTCGGCGTAGGGTCAGCCGCACCGGTTCGAAAGTTGGATGTCGATGGTTATCTGGCGGTGTCGAATAACGGAGCCGTCGAGGTCTACAACACCGCAATCAGCACCGGCAATTTTGAAAAATTCTTGATCGCGTTCTCGGGAAACAAAGGGAAAATCATTTCTAGCTCGGGCGGCACGGGCACCCTGCGTCCGATCCAGATCACCACCGGCGGCGCCGTGGGATTGAATGTCGATGTGAGCGGTTTCGTTGGCATCGGCACCACCACGCCCACACAAGTCCTCGACATCGCGGGGAACGTCAACGTGTCCGGTAACATCGCTGCCAAATACCAGGATGTCGCCGAATGGGTAGCAGCCACCGAAACCATGGAACCGGGAACTGTGGTCGTCCTCAATCCTGAAAAGCCAAATGAAGTCATGCCTTCGATTCGCAGCTACGACACAGCGGTGGCGGGTATTGTCTCTGCCAATCCCGGATTGATCCTGGGTGAGCCAGCCAAGTCGAAGGCGCAGATTGCCACCTCCGGACGCGTGAGAGTCAAAGCCATTGCCACTTCGCAACCGATCCACATCGGCGACCTCCTCGTCACGAGCGGGAAGAGGGGAATGGCGATGAAATCGGAGCCGATCGAGATCGGAGCCCGCAGCTTTCACCAACCCGGAACGATCATCGGAAAGGCTCTCGAGCCGCTCAGCAACGGGGAGGGTGAAATCCTCGTCCTGCTCTCACTTCAATGAGGAGTGAGCTCGTCGTTCACTAAAGTCGATCGCTTGTAGACTGACCATCGCGCCGTGATGGCGTTCGCCTGTTTGCTCAATGAAAACTTGACGCCGCCCAACTACGGCTGAGATCCTACGCTCGAATGCAGACCGACTACATCGAACGTCCCACCCACCATCAGCCCGATCGAGAAATTCTCATGGACCCGCCGGAACCAGGGCTCTCTCTCAGCCACTTCGCGCAAGTGATACGCAGGTACCGGCCTGTCATCCTGCTTTCGCTGGCCTGCGTTGTCCTTGCCTTCCTCATCATCGCAGTCAGTGTGTCTCTCTTCGGCCCGTCGGAGGAGATCACGACGCAAACATTCCGCCTCGACTTTGTGGGCGCCGGCCGGGGTGAGTACCCGAACAAGACAAAATTCAACATCGCCGACATCATCAGCGGGCCGATCGTGACTCGCGTATGGCAGGAAAACCATCTCACCGATTACATCTCGTTCGGCAATTTCAGCCGCTCTGTTTTCGTCCTGGAGTCCAACCGGCAATACGAACAGCTTGCGGCTGAATATCAGGCCAAGCTCGCCGATGCCAAGCTCTCGCCGGTTGACCGTGAGCGCTTGCAGAGGGAATTCGAACAGAAGACCGAAAGCATCTCGAAGAACGAGTATGCCATCAGCTTCGATCACCGCAGCTTGAAACGATCGATTCCCGAGCCGCTGGCCCGAAAAGTATTACTCGATATCCTGAACGACTGGGCCGAGTTCGCCGTCAATCAGCAGCACGTCATCGCCTATCAAGTGTCGGTGCTCTCGCCGGAAATTCTTGCTCCCAGCGCAATCGAGCAGCGCGATCTTGTGGCCGCCATCGAAGTGCTCCGATCCAAGGCCAACCGCGTCATCACGAACATTGACAAATTCGAAGGACTCCCCGGCGCCACGCTGGCAAGAACCTCTAAGGATCACATGTCGCTCGAAGAGGCGCGCATTCGTCTCGATGAAATCATGCGCTTCCGGCTCGAGCCGCTGCTGGCGGCGGTCGTTCACGCCTCCGGCCTGATCAACGATCGAGCAACCACCATTCGATTCCTCGAAAGCCAGCTCGCTTACGATCAGCGGCGGCTCGAATCAGCACAACGTCAGGCGGACTCGATTCGCGAATCGATAGCTGTCTACGAAGAGCCCGCCGCAACGGTAGCCGTTGCATCGGGAGCCGCCAAAAAGCCGGAACAGCCAAAGAGTGGCGAAGCAGTCGTGCCACAGCTCAGCGACTCGTTTCTCGATCGTCTGGTGTCGATGACCGGCCGCGCCGCTGACGCGCAGTATCGACAGGCTGTCGTCGCCGATTACCGAAAAGCGGTCGCGGACACCATTCCGCTGAAGCAGTCGGTCGCTTACGACACCACGGTTCTCGATGAGCTGCGTAAGTCCTTCGGAGGCGGAGCGGCTTTGAGCGCCGCCTCGGTGCGCTCCGAAATCGACCAAACGCGAACCGAAGTCGGGCAGCTGATCAACACCATGAACGAGCTGTTTCAAATCGTTTCGCGAAACATGACGCCCTCAACGCAGCTCTTCACCCTGACCGGGCCGCCAACCACGCGTGTGCTGCGCAGCATCGGCGCGCCGCGCCTCGCGCTCTACGGACTGCTCGTCCTCCTCATTGCGCTGCCAACCATCATCGTCCTGTGCCTGCTCCACAATCGCGTCCGAGAAGAGGAAGCGGAGGAGGAGTATCTGCGACAGGAGAAGAAACTGACCACCGCGCAAACCCTCCCCTGACGAATCGAGGACGAAGCCCGGACGCCCCGCCCTTGCTTTGAACATCTCTCTGATGCCTGGACGACGTCGAGTATAGACGTCGCGTCCAGGGCTATCGCGTGATATTGCGGAAGTCGTTAAAGTCGATCGCCTGGATGACTGACGAGAACTGCGTGATCGTGTTCGTGTAGATCGGCAGCATCCCGAAAATCGTGTTCCAGGCAGTGTTCAGATTCGCGCGCGCCTCCGTGATGTCGGTGGCATGGATCAGCGTGGTGCCACCTCCGGCAACTCTCGACGGGTTGCCGCTGCCGTTGGTGTAAGCTCCGGGGGCGATCGCCGCGAGCGTGCGAACAGCGTCAACGATGTCGCGCGTATCGTTGATGTCGGCCGCCTGCACGACGGAGCCCGCAACGATCGTATTCGCGGGAATCACGGTGTTCGCGAGGTCGAGGTTGCTGTCGGGCGACTCGACGCCGTTGAACGCTCTCACCTTATACAAATACGCACGGCCAGCAGTAAGGCCGGCATCGTTGAACGGACTCGTTCCGGAACCGGCGAGATCGTAGGTAAACCGATCGTTGAATCGACTGCGATAGACATTGCACGACGTCACGCAGCTGCCGGTCCACGTGACCTGAACAGTTGTGCCCGAAGTGGAATGCGCCTCCACCCCGGTCACCGCAGCAGGCGCGCAGGAGCCTGGATAGACCGCACGCACGGCGTTGATGTCCCAGGGCTGCAGCGTGAATCCACTCCCGGCGCCCGTGACTTGCCAATACATGATCGCGCTGTTGGGGGCTGTCGCACATTCCTCGTCCACGCCGTTGCATGTATTGGTTTGATCAAAGCCGCTGGTGCGAGTGGCGTTCGAGTGTCGAAAGCCGATGGAATGCCCAAGCTCGTGCGTCATCGTCGTTGCCATCCCGGCATATGCGTTCGTGACGCCGTCCTGGAACACGACGTCGGCGCTGTTGAATACCCACCAGTATTCGCCGTTGATCAATTGAATGTCATCGAAGTTACTGAACGTTTGCGCCACTGTTCCGGAACCCATAAAGGACCCTGCGATTCTCGACTGCGGGTCGTTGAACTCCACAACGTTGAGCTCATCGTTACCCGAAGCGGTGGCAGTCGTACCGCCGTAAACCAGATTGGTGACGGAACCACAGTCATTGTTCCATGCCGCAAGTCCATTCTGGATCAAGCTGACGCCACCATCTCCCGCGCCGCTGAGATTTTGGGAAGACACCTTGAAATACGTGACACCGGTGGGCATTGCCTGCGTGCCGGCAGGATCGCCACCGCCGATCGTCTGGCGCCACCGCGTTCCAATCGAGGTCGGCCAGGGATTCCCGCCCGGGGCCGACAGATAGGCGGTGTACGTCGAAGCCGCAAAAGCATTCGCAGCGACGTGCAGCGAGTCCGCTCCGACCTTCAAGCCCTTCGCGGAGACGTCCTTATCGACGAAATAGTTGGCAACGACCTTCCGGCCCTGCACCTTGTGACGAACGTAGTCGAGAAACCGATCTTCGTCGCGCGCCTTGTCGCGAAACTCGGTTTCGTCCGGGTTCCACCCCTCGATGTCCTCGGAGCGCACCAGAACGCGACGGCTCAACAGTTGACGTGAATGAAAAGCTCCCAGGGCGAGGTCCGTCACTTCCCACTGCCCGCGGTTGCGAGTCAGGAACAGGAGGACACTTTCGCCGGCCTTGAACTCCGGGGAGGAGTGGACCACTGTTGCCCGTTTTTCATAGATACCACCGGGCTCGACGATTTCGAGCGACTCGCCGATATCGCCCTTCAGCGTCTCGTCGACCGAGATCTGAGTCACGGTCTCGATGATGTTGAAATCGCCCGGCCGCGTATACGACGAGAGGACGGTTCCTCGCACGATGGCGTGCGCTTTCGTCACCATGACTTCGTCTTTAGGGACAACGAACGTCGTCGCGAAAACCGCCGTACCTGAAAAAATGAGATGAGCAGCCGCCACTAAGTAACGGTACTTTTTGAGCATGACCTCTCCCGGACATCGCTGAACATAGCTGATTGTAGACGACCCGCACTCAGCTGCACCCCGAGACCACGGAGCGCCGTGACCCGGCTCACAAGACTAACGTTCGTGTGTCTTCTCAGTACCCTCCGTTCCTCAGAATGTTCATGTCGGCGGCTGAAATGGTTGCGCCCGTCGTTGGCGTCGGATTCGTGTTGGGTCACTCCGCTCGTGATTATCGGATCGGTGAAAGAATAGACTCCCTGATTCGCGAGCGTCCGGACCGCTTCGGCGGCTGAGCGCATGTCGATGCTTCTGCTGATCGGCGTCGCGCCCTTACATCACTTCACACGATTGCGAATTTCCTGAAAGTGAACGGCCTTCACGACCACGCCGGCAAGCGATCCGTCCGTGTAGCCACCTGTCGTCAGTCCCAGCACACTCATGGCTGCGTCGAGGTTCGTCCGAATCTCGGTGATGTGGACCGCCTTGATCACAACGCCGGACGGCGAAGGATCCGTGAAGCTCGCTCCACCCAGGCCGGCAAGCGTGCGGAGGGCGTTCGTCACGTTTCGCAATTCCGTCAGATGCGTCGCCGTGATGGGCGTCGTTTGCACTACCAGCGGATCGTTGGTGAAGATGACGTTGTTGCCCTGGTCGACATTGCTGTCCGCAGACTCAGTTGTGCCGTTGAACGCGCGGACTTTGTAGAGATACGCAACAGGAGTCGACGAGCCGAGCGCATCGCTGAAGGGACTCGTGACCGATGAGCCGATATTGCTGTATGTGACATGGTCGGCGCTTCGATAAATGTGGCAGGTGGTGACGCAAAGGCCGCTCCACGAGACTTGGATGGTTGTGGTGGAAGTAGCAGTGGCGACTACGCCTGTCGGCGCAGCGGGGGCTGCGGGCGCTGGATAGACCGCGGCGGCGGCGTGCTGATCCCACGTTTGCAGCGCTCCACTCAGGCCGTTGGTTACGACGGCTGTCATGATCGCCGACGATGAGCACTCCAAATTAACGTCGCCGCTGCAGGGCGTACCTCCTAAACGGTTCTGGTTGGAGTGGCGGAAGCCGAGGGTGTGACCCACCTCGTGTGTGACCGCGGAAGTAAAATTTCCGCTGCTGAAGAGAGCGGAGCAGCCGGCGATTCCCTGGTTCATCCAAACGTCGCCTTCTACCGCCGTGAAGAACGTATCACTGTTCGGACCAATGTGCGTTCCGCTGGCGATGTCTCCGCCTAACCCAAGAACTCCGCCGCTCATGCACGAGTACGCAAAGATCCCCTGCCCACTCAGGTCATATTCGAAAGCGATCGTGTTCTTTCCGTCTCCTGGGATGGTGTTTGGAGTATTGGTCGTTCCGGATACATCATTTCCGTCGTAGGCATAGCTGATGACGGCGCCTGGGGCGCCGTTCCAGGCGCTAAACGCCGAATTGATCGCATCCGCTCCCGGCGGTGAGCCTCCTGCGCCGGTCTCGCTACCAATACTCTTGAAGTGCACAGCAGAGGGAAACGCACTGAGACAGTTCCCGGCCACAATCGTTCCACACCAGCGGGAGCCGGCTCCGCCCTCCATTCCATCAAAACTGGATGTGTACCACTCGCCATTGGTGATTGCGAGAGGGGCTGGTCGCAGCGCCTGAGATCGTATCTCTGGAGGTGGCGGGATGGTGCCCATCAGCGACTCAGCGGGAATCGCGTAGTTCTCCTGCGCCGGTGCCCCTCGGCCTGCCAGCCGAATGAATTCGATGAACGGTGTCGCTTCGCGATTCGCCTCTCGGTGCTTCGAACCGTCGACCTCGAGTGTGAACACATCATGGAAATCGCGGACGGCCACGTCATGACCGAGTCGATCCGTCGTGAACCGGAACTTGCCGAGTCCCAGATCGAGCACGCGCCACTTTCCCGCATTCTTCATGAGAAAAAGGATGTAGCGCTCGCCGTCCTGGAAACGGGGAACGCCCGGGATGACCATCATGCGATCCTCATGCAGACCGCCGGGTTCATACAGATCGAAGGTGTCGGAGTCGAGTGTTCCCTTGAGAGTCTCCTCGAGCGAGATCGTCGTCACTGTTTCAATTCCGCCATTGTCGTTGAGTTCCGTTCGGGAGCTCAAAGCGGAGCCGACCACGATCGCCGATGCCTGGCGCACCAACACGCGATCGGAGGGGACGACGTACGTGGTTGCATTGAGAAGTTGGACCGAGCCGCCGGTCGTTAGCAGGAGGAGAAGACACACGAATCTCAAGGTGGTTCGTGAGGATTTCATATGGCGACAAATCTTACGCCCTTCACGCTCTTGGTGCCTGTGACCGGTCGACATCAACTCCAAATATTCTCCTTAATTAGGGCATCAGCGGTGCACTGCCCGGCGGGCGTGACGGGCCGCGAACAGATCTCCTAGCGCGTCGAATGCCAGGCCGGTCCGATGACTGAAGGTCGCAGCGCTTCCCGGGGAGAAGTCGCGCTCCGTCGACCCTTTTTCGACATCGAGGGTGATTTTCGTAACTGCCGTTTCCGCCAGCCGCGCGCGCAGATGATTTACCTGCGCACGCGTGGGGGTGTCTAACTTCTCAGTACACTCCATTCCGCAGATTGTTCATGTCGGCGGCCGAAATGGTTGCGCCCGTCGTTGGCGTCGGATTCGTGTAGGAGATCGCCGTCAACGACAGAGCGCTGAGGGCGCTGTCCACCACGCTCCGCAGCTGGGCTTGATGCACTGCCGAGATCACAGTCACTCCGCTCGTGATTGTCGGATCGGTGAAAGAAAAGACTCCCTGATTCGCCAAAGTTCGGACGGCCTGCGCGGCCGAGCGCATTTCGATGAGGTCCTGAGCGGCCACGACCGAAGTTCCCGCGGTGAGCGTGGGATTGGCGTAGATCACCACCGTCGCGAGATCAGGAGCGCTGTACGGTCCCGTGCTCGGCGCAACTGCGCGGACTTTGTAGAGGTAGGCCTTGTTCACCGACACCGTGTTGTCGCTGTAAACCAACCCTGGCGAGCCGCCCGGGTTGAGCGTCGTGTAAGCGAGAGTGATGAGATCCTGACGCGCGACTTCGTACATCGTTGCGGTCGCGACCGCAGTCCATGAAATCTGCACCGAGGTGGGAGTCGTCGCGTGCGCATCGACGGCGGCGGGAGCGGCAAGAGCACCGCAGGCCGAGGTCGTAGTCCGTTGGCTGGTGATCGAGCAACCTTTCGTATTGCTGACCGTGCACGTCAAAACGATGCTCGGCGCGGAAGGTGTGAATGTGATGGACGCGATGTTGGTCGCCGAGGTGATTGTTCCGCCCGTGATCTGCCAGGCGTAGGAGCTCGCCGCTGCCACCGAGGCAGTCTGACCGGCGGAGCAAGGGAGGCCTGAGCCGACGGTGATCGCGACGGTCGGCGTCGCGCTTTCGAGCGCGGTCGTGAAAATGGGCAGCATCAACTCGCTCGGCTCGCCCGCTTTTCCAAACGTGTATCGGCTCGCTCGCTGACCCGCCGGCATTCCAAGAGGGATTCCAGCGGTGGTGTACACGTTGTGGCAGTAGCTCATGATCGTGCCCAGCTCGGGCGGATACGACACCGCTCCGGCATAACACGGGCCGCCCTCGGAGCCGTAGCAAAGATCGATGTAATCGCGCGAAACGCCGTATGTCGCCTTTTCGGTTGGAGAAAGCGCGCGGCAGTGCGTGTGCGGCCCGTCGATGTTGTGCCCCAACTCGTGGCAGACCTCGAGCAGCATCCAGAAGTTGGTGGTGACGGGGATCATGTACTGCACGCCGTTGAGCGTCAGATTCGGATCAGGAACGGTGATGGTGACGGTCGTCGATCCACAGAATGCGTAACCGCCGGCATAAGAGCCAGCAAAGGTAGCCCCACCGCAGCTCAGGCCGCCGGCACCGCAGAAAAAATCACCGGCGCATAGTTGATCACCGCCCCATGCAACTCCGCCGAAGAACGCCTTGCCGCTGACAAAAACGACTGACGAGCGATTCACCGCCGAGTAATTGTTGTGCCAGTACAGTCCGAACTCCGCGAGCGCGGCGCTGGTGCCGGACGCCGGCAGAACTGTCCACGGATCGCTTGCAATGCCGCCCGACCACAAGTGTGTCGTTCCGATTGTGAGTGTGGTCTTGAGGTCGCGTTGGTAGATCGTCGACGCAGCTCCAACGAGATTACCGAGATATGTTGTGACTAACGAATCCGTCGCAGGGCCGGCCGGTCCGAACGCCGCGTACAACTCGCCGTCGGTCTCGATCGCGAGGTTCAGTCCATAAGCAGTCGTCACTGTGGGCGCCGTGCTCGACTCCGGCTTCGGCTTCAACTCTGCGAGCGATCGCGCGATGGTCATGTCGCGTCCTTCGACATCGCAATGAAATCCGCCGTTCTCGCCGAAGGTCGTCACATCATCGACTTCATCGAATTCACGAACCATCAGCGGGGCTTCGGCGTCATCGCGCCGCGGCCCGCGTCGCTCGCCGGGCCTTCCGGCAGCACGCACCCCGCGGCGGACCGTCAATTTGCGCGTTCCATCACCTGACAGCGCCATGCCGTTGATGTCGCCGTTGGACTCGACTGACATGAACACGAGCGAATTTGGATCGCCGCTGATGCGTCCTCGGTAAAACTTCGTGGTCGGACGCGGCAGACGCGTCTCTTTGCGCTCGGCGTCGTATTTGATGATCTCGACATCCGGCGCCCACACTTCGAATCGCTCGAGGACGATCGTTGTCGGATTGCCATCGAACATCGGCATGTCGTCGACGATGAGTTTCTGGCCGCCCGCTCGCAATTTCGAAACTGCGCGCTGCTCTACAACGTAAGGCCGGCTGGCGAACGCCGGGATCGCCCCTGCAAAAAGGAACAGAATGCACAAGGGGCGTAGAGAGACACGTCTCGACATGCGGATTTCCTCCGAAAAAGTGGGATTGGACCTCAACTCATTATAAGGCGCCGACCGTCCTGCGCTGTGCGCGGGGTCACGAACGGTTCCGGACGTACCAGGCAACGGTGTGGTCGAGTCCTTGATCGAACGTCGTCTTCGCCCGAAATCCGAACTCCCGCTCGGCGCGGCTGACGTCGAGCATCCGTCTCGGCTGCCCGTTCGGCTTGGTAGTGTCCCATCGGATATCGCCGTCGAAACCCGCGAGCCGCGCGATCCTCAGCGCAAGGTCTTTCACTGAGATCTCCTCGCCGCTGCCAAGGTTGACTGGATCCGCTTTGTCGTAGCATTCGGCGGCGGCCACGATCCCGCCGGCCGCGTCCTCGACATATAGAAACTCGCGGGTCGGTGTCCCGTCGCCCCACAACACGACCTCGCGTGCGCCGCGCTCCTTGGCCTCGACAAACTTTCGGATCATGGCCGGGATGACGTGACTCGACTCGAGATCGAAGTTGTCGCGCGGTCCGTAGAGATTCACGGGCAGAAGAAAGATGCCGCGAAATCCGTACTCCTGCCGATAGGCCTGCTGTTGGATCAGCAACATTTTTTTTGCGATGCCGTACGGGGCGTTGGTCTCTTCGGGATATCCGTTCCACAGATCGTCTTCGCGAAAGGGCACGGGCGTGAATTTCGGATAGGCGCAGACGGTGCCGAGACAGACGAATTTTTCGACACCGGCGAGTCGCGATTCTTCGATGAGATGAATCCCCATCACGGCGTTCTCGTAGAAAAAAAGCCCGGGATGAAGCCGATTTGCGCCGATGCCGCCGACAACCGCCGCCGCGTGGATCACCAGCGTGGGCTGATGGGCGCGCAGGTAGTCGCGCACGCTCGCGACGTCGCGGAGGTCGAGCTCCAGCGCGCGCGGCGCCAGAAGCTCCGCCGGCTGTTCGAGCGCCAGGCGCTGGTGGATGAAACTTCCCAGAAATCCGCCGCCGCCGGTGAGGAGAACGCGCTGCGTTTTCCAGAACATCACCGCGCCTCGCGCTCGGCCAGCGCAACATCGGCGTCGACCATCAGCTTCACCAGCTGGGCGAAGTCGATGGTCGGCTTCCATCCCAGCTGCTTTCGCGCTTTGGTGGCGTCGCCCTTCAGCAGATCGACTTCGGTCGGCCGCAGGTAACGCGGATCGATTTCAACAAGAACCTTACCGCTCTTACGATCGAGGCCTTTCTCCTTGAGTTTTTTTCCACGCCACTCGATCTCGATCCCGCCGCACTCGAACGCGCGCGTGCAGAAATCGCGTACGGTGTGTGTCACTCCGGTGGCGATCACGAAGTCTTCCGGCCTTTTATGCTGCAGCATGCGCCACATGGCATCGACGTAGTCCCTGGCGTAACCCCAATCGCGCTTCGCATCGAGGTTGCCGAGGTACAGGCGATCCTGAAGGCCGTGGACGATGCGTCCGACCGCGCGCGTGATCTTGCGCGACACGAAGGTTTCCCCGCGCCGCGGCGACTCGTGATTGAAGAGAATTCCGTTGGCAGCGAAAAGGCCGTAGGCCTCGCGGTAATTGACAGTCATCCAGAATGCATACACCTTCGCGACACCGTACGGACTGCGCGGATAAAAGGGCGTGCGCTCCGATTGCGGTGCGTTGCCGCTGCCGCCAAACATTTCCGACGACGACGCCTGATAAATCCTCGGCCGAATTCTGAGCTCGCGAATCGCTTCCAGGAGGCGCGTCGATCCGAGCCCGGTGACCTCGCCGGTGTATTCAGGAGTGTCGAACGAAACCTTGACGTGACTCTGCGCGCCCAGGTTGTAGATTTCTTCCGGATCGACGAGGCGAAGAATCCGATTCAGCGACGACGCGTCGTTGAGATCGCCGTAATGAAGGATCAGCCGGCGATCTTTTTCGTGTGGGTCCTGATAGATCTCGTCGATGCGCGCGGTGTTGAAAGACGACGATCGCCGGATGATGCCGTGCACCTGGTAGCCTTTTTCGAGGAGAAGCTCGGCCAGGTACGAGCCATCCTGCCCGGTGATTCCGGTGATCAGGGCGCGCTTCATCGCGGAAAGGCCTCCTTCACTCCGCCGTCGACGGGCAGCATCGCGCCGGTTGTCTTGGCGGAGCGCGGGCCGGCCAGAAAAAGCGCCGCCTCCGCCACGTCATCGGCGGTGACCTCGGTCTTCAGCAGCGTGCGGTTGCGGTAGTAGTCCGGAAGCTTCGAGGCCTCGATGCCGTAGGCCTGCGCGCGCATGTTGCGCATTTCGTCGCTCCAAAATCGCGAGCCGTCGAAGATGGCATCGGGATTGAGCATGTTCGCGCGGATGCCGAATTCTCCCCCCTCCAGCGCCACGATCCGGCACAACTGCGCCTCGGCCGCCTTGCTGACGCTGTAGGCGCCGAACTCTTTTCCCGGCGCGGTCACATTCTTCGAGGCATTGAAGACGATGCTGCCGCCGCGCCCCTGCTGCTTCATCACGCGAATGGCAGCGCGCGACACCAGAAAGTGTCCGCGTGTGTTGACCGCGAAGCTCTTTTCCCAATCCGCGAGTGGAAGAACGTCAAGGGTGCCGAACGAGGCAATCCCGGCGTTGCTCACGATGATGTCCACACCGCCGTAGGCGCGGACAGTCTCGTCAAAAGCCCGATCAACGTCCTCTTCGTTGCTGACATCCAGCTTGATTGCCACCGCCTGGCGGAAGCCCTTGACCTGGGCAGCCACTTCCTTTGCGCCCTCCAGATTCACGTCGGTGACCACCACGTGCGCGCCTTCCTCGGCGAATCGCAGCGCGATGGCGCGGCCGATTCCACTCGCGGCGCCGGTGATCATGGCCACCTGTCCGGCAAGCTCTTTCTCCTTCGGCAGCAGCGTGAGCTTGTACAGCTCCAGCGGCCAATACTCCGCCTGGAAGGCATCGTGATCGTTCAGCGTGGCGTACCCGCCCGCCGCTTCTGCCCCCGCGATGATGCGCATGGTGTGGCGGTAGATGTCGCGGACGATGCGCGCCGCGCGCGCATCTTTGCCGACCGTCCACATCCCTACCCCCGGCTTCAGGACCACACGCGGCGTCGGATCGAGCATCGGAAAATCACTCTTGTTATTATTATATGATAACTTGTAACGTTCGATGTAGGCGGCAACATCGTCATCTTCGAGAAAAAGCGGAAATCGTTTTGTGTACAGCAGGTGATCGGGCGTCGCCGGTCCGATTTGGGTGATGCGCCTGGCGTCGGGCCGAGCCAGAAACTCGAGCACTTCCGGCGAATCGTCGAATTCGAGGATGACCTTCCCGATGGCGCCGCGAAGGGCGGGGGCGATTTGTGTGGCACCCCTCACCCCCGCTTCGCGGACCCTCTCCCCGCTTGCGGGGAGAGGGCGGGGTGAGGGGCGATACTTCTCCGCCTTTGTTACCAACTCAATATGTCGCTCGTACGCCTCCATCGGAGTGGCGCCCCACGTGATCAATCCGTGGTTCATGAGCACGATGCCGGCAGCCCTGGCATTGAAGGCCTCGGCGACATCGCGGCTGAGACGAAATCCGGGCCGCCGATACGGAACGGTGACCAGCGCGTCGCCAAAACAGTCGCGGATGGTCTTCTCGCGACCGCGGGTGTTGGTCAGCGCGAGGATGGCGTCGGCGTGCGTATGCAGCACTGCGTTAGGGGGAAGAAACGCGTGCAGCAGCGTCTCGATCGAGGGGCGCGCCCCACCCGGATCGACCAGACATCGCGCCAGGTAGTCGACCATCTCCTCGTCGGTCATGTCGCTCGTGCGCGTGCGCAGCGGCGCGATGAAGTCGAGGCGCACGGCCGGAAATTGCTTCGGCGTGATGGTCTTCATGTCGCTGCCGCTGCTCTTGATCAGCATCACCGGGATGGTGTTGCCGAGGAGGTCGGCGGAGGTGGTTTTGAGGCTGTTGTTGCCGCCGCCCCACAACACCAGCGACTCGTTTGCGCCGACCAGGCGCGACTGCTCGACAAGGTCATCGAGGGGGTTGCCATCACTCATCGCACCGGATTATACGAATGGAGAATCGCACGACATTGAGGTAAACCAATGTTTCTGATCTAATGGCGGTACTTCGACCGACTCGGCGTATTCTTGATCAGAGTCTTTGGTGCCGCAGCAGTTGTCCTGATCGTCACATCAGCGTTGACGGCTGACGTCCGCGCTTCTGGCGCGTCGGCTACGCGGCTCCTGAGTTTGGATCTCGACAGCGCCGTCGATGAACGTACGCAGATTCTGACGGTGGATCATCAGGATCCATCTCTGCCGGCGTTCATCATCAAGAACACCTTTCGTCCCGAAATCTATCTGCTCTACCTCGATGGCAGTAAGCAGATGACCAGGGTTGAGCAAAAGTCGGTCGAGCTCATCGCCTATTTACCAGATCGACAGCACGATCGGGCTTACCTGATTGGCGGCATCGGTCCGTATCACGACCTCATTGTCGTGTATCGATTCAGCAATCATCACCAGAAAATGGAGCTGGTCCTTCAGGCTTCCGACCCGCTGTCGATACAACCGAAGCGTCCAGGTGATTTTCTGCTCATCGACAAACCTGGCTTTCCGACGCGCCTCCTGATGACAAGCCAGGCCTACGGAAATGGTCAATCAGGATCCGTGAAGTGCTATGAGCTGCCCGACATCGGAGAGGTGCGGCTGCTATGGGAGACTGATGCGCCCCTCTTCAGCAATCCGCGTCCCCTCTTGCTGGATTCCTCGAACACCGCCACACGCGTCCTGGTCGACAACAGGTCTCACCTCGCTCGCATCGACATCGACAGCGGACACGTCCTCTCCAATGAGCGCTACTGTGACGCGTCCTTGAGCTTCGATCGTGTCGATGGGTACTGGTCGGATCCGCTTCCGGGAGGAATTCGCGTACGCCTTGCCTCGGACGCTTACAACAAATTCGTGACGGGGATCCGCCTTAACGACGACGGAAAAATTCAACAGGTCTGGAGTCGCTACTTCGAAACCGGATTCGAGAATCAGAAGTACGCAGTCCATTTCTTCCCACACCTCGTCGAATCCCAGGGAAGCTACCTCATTCCGATTCAAATCGCCTCCGATGGTGTTTCGACGGTCGAGCTCTTGGATGCCATGACCGGCCATGTGATCCATTCCGTGTCAAACGCATCGTTGGTCGTATCGTTGGATCCCGGCAGCTCACAACTCGTTCTTCGCCGATTGAATCGCAAGCAAAGAATGCTTTACGTGTTCGACGTCGACGCTCGTGAATGGAGGCATTACCGGCCTCCGCTCGGGTACAGGATCAGAAGCTCCAGCCGCTTCGGAAGTGTTGCGTACCTCGCTCGCTCTCCGCTTTACAACAAGGGCCATCCGATCGCCTACAGCAATAACGGGCCGGCGTATCTGGTGGGTGTTGGCAGCGAATTCTATGCCTACGTTCCCCGGACAGGCATCGTCGGGTCAGCAGTCACAGTTCCGAAGGTGACGCATTCCCGTGCTGTCATCGGCGGATCGGACGTTTATCTCTATCGCGACGCGAAGAGTCTTTTCGTCATTCGACAGGATCGACACGTGGACGCCATGAAAATCCCGCCTTCCGCCTCCTATTTTGTAGCGCCGGACTGTTACGGATACTTTGAGCAGGCTAACGGCAAATCTTCCATCACTTATGCGTCTCCGGGCAAAAAGCCGCACACAGTAGTCTTGGGTGGCCGTCTATATGAAGCCTATGCGACGACTGGAGTCATTCCACGTAATGGCCGCATGAAGCTGATCGTTCATAATGCTCAAAACTTACTGGGCATTAACGGCGAGACCGGCACTGTAGACTGGAGGTTGCAATTCGCTTCTCCGTATCAGTGCTCGAGGAACATGCTGTGGGTCGATCGCGGTCAAACGGCCGCGGTTCTTGTCATGTTCGACTCCGACATTCTCCTGGTCGATGCCGAAACGGGTCGAATCGTCAAGCGAGCGAAAAACGACCAGCCGTCAACTGCGTTCTTCTTTCGGCCTGCAAGAGAGACCAAAAGCCACTTCGCCCTCGCCGATGGCAACGGTCTCGGTCTTCTCGATACCGAAACTCTCTCGTGGCTCTGGCGTCGCGACGTGCCTGCCGAAGCTCAGGAACTGATTTCAGCGACCTTTGACTACAACCACGACGGCACACGGGACGTACTGAAGCCCTGGACGGGCGACGAAGTCATCCTCGTGGACGGCGCCACCGGCACGCAGATTCAAACCTACGACCAAAACGCCTTATCTGGAATCGTGGGAGGCGATCGGAACGGCGGCGATGCGATTCTGACCCGATCCAATGCAAAACTTCGAATCGAGCGCTTTGGATCGCCAATCGAAACGCGCGATCTGTCCGACGACTGCAAGGTCGTTCCGCTCTCCGAAGCCTACGTTACCGACTGCCGGAACGGTGCCGGAATCGTGATCGCTGTGGAACGCATCGATCGGAAGACAGAAATTCCCGAATTGAAGGTTCCTTGCGCCGATCCGTGCAACGAATCGCTGGCGGCGGGCGGTTCCTTCATTGCGATCGCTCATGACAACAGAGTTGTTGCCATGGACTTCGGAAATTCTGCTCAGATCGCAGATGTCACTTTCCCATCTGGTGTTACAGATATGGCGGCCGACCTTAGATTCTCACCTGACTCGATGATTGTGGTCACAGAGAGCGGAGACCTTTATTGGCTTGCGATGGAACGCCATCAGACAAAGAGCACAGCGCCCCCCGCTCACTGAAAGCGTTTCGTTCCCTTAAACCAGGCCAGCGTTTCGCGTAGACCGTCGGCCAGCGCGGTACGGCCGAATTGCGACGCCAGGACGCTTCGCCGCTGTTCGCCGATCTTGGCAGGCCCGTGCTCGGCGCGAATGCCAATGAGCGATGCCAGCTGGTTGACGCTGGTCTCGACTCCGGTGCCGACATTGAGCGGACCCGGATCGGAAGAATCGGTCACGTGCATGTTGGCAGCGACGACGTCGGCCACGTAGACGAAATCGCGGGTCTGCCGGCCGTCGCCGTTGATGATGGCCTTTTCGCCGCGCTGCAGACGATCGATGAAGATCGCCACCACGCCCGCCTCCCCTTTCGAGTTTTGCCGCGGCCCGTAGACGTTGGCGTATCGCAATGCGACCGTGGAAAGGCCGTGGACGACGCGGAAATAGTTGAGATAGTGCTCGACGGCCAGCTTGGCGCAGCCGTAGGGCGACAGCGGATTGGTGGGATGCTGTTCGGTCTGCGGAGCGAATTGCGGCTCACCGTAAATCGCGCCGCCGCTGGAGGCGAAAATGAATCGATTGACGCCGGCCCCTAACGCCTTCTGCAGCAGCGCAAGACTGCCCACGACATTGACCTCGGCATCGAAGAGCGGATCGGCAACCGATCGCCGCACGTCCATCTGCGCGGCATGATGGTTGATGACGTCGGGTCGGATCTGGTCGAGCGGCACCTTGCGGATGTCGCCCTCCATGAACGCGGCGCGGGGATTGAGATTGCGCCGGTCGCCGCTGGAGAGATCGTCGACGACGGTGACGCGCCAGCCGCGCTCGAGATAGGCATCGACGACGTGGGAGCCGATAAAGCCTGCACCGCCGGTGACCAGGACATGTTTCGCCATCGGCGCAACATTACAATGGTTGCGCGGTCTCGTGGTTGCGCGGTCTCGGAGGGCTGCACCGCGAGACCACGCGACCTCGCAACTGCGCAACCATGATTCTCGTGACCGGCGCGGCCGGCTTCATCGGCTTTCACGTTTCGAAGCGGCTGCTCGATGGCGGCAAGAGCGTCGTCGGGATCGACAATCTCAATCCTTACTACGATCCGCGATTGAAAGAGGCTCGGCTCAACCAGCTGCGAAAATCGCACGCTTTTACGTTCGTCCACGGCGACGTGGGCGATGCCGACGCCATTCAGGATCTTTTCAGTCAGCACGAGCCGAAACGCGTGGTCCATCTGGCCGCGCAGGCCGGAGTGCGGTATTCGGTCGAAAATCCCTATGCCTACATCGACTCCAACATCCTCGGATTTCAAAACATCCTGGAGGGCTGTCGCCACAACGGGGTCGAGCATCTGCTGTTCGCATCGACCAGCTCGGTCTACGGTCTGAACACGCGGCAGCCGTTTTCGGAGCATGCGCCGGTCGATCATCCCGTATCGCTTTACGGCGCAACGAAAATCGCAAACGAAATGATGGCACATTCTTATGCACATTTATATCGGCTGCCGGTGACCGGTCTGCGATTCTTCACCGTGTATGGGCCGTGGGGACGGCCCGACATGGCGCTGTTCAAGTTCACCAGGGGGATTCTGGCGGACGAGCCGATCCCGGTTTACAACCAAGGCCGGATGGTCCGCGACTTCACCTACATCGACGACGTCGTGGAAGGGGTGGTGCGCATTCTCGATGTCGTTCCAAAACCGGATCCCCAATGGAACAGCGACAACCCTGATCCGGCCACCAGCAGCGCGCCCTATCGCATCTACAACATCGGCAACAATCGCTCGGTGGAGCTCCTCACTTACATCGCCATCCTCGAAAAATCCCTCGGCAAAAAAGCAAAGCTCGATCTGATGCCGATGCAGCTGGGCGACGTGCCGTCGACGATGGCCGACGTCGTCGACCTCGAGAAGGCGACCGGCTTCCGGCCAAACACGACCGTCCAGGAAGGCATCGACCGCTTCGTCAAGTGGTATCGGGAGTACTACCGTGTCTGAAGATTCGGACGGTCAATCCGACGCACGCCCCGAATAGAAAGCCTCCGATGTGCGCCCACCACGCCACGCCCACCGCCTGCTGCGCTCCTGACACCGTCGCCAGCGCCAGGAATCCGTTGAAGAACTGCAACGCGAACCAGATCGGAAGAAACACCAGCGCGCGGGTCTCGGCCATCGCCCAATAAACGACCAGCGGAAAGAGCGTCACGATCCGCGCGCGCGGCCGCAGGACCAGAAATGCGCCTAACACCCCCGCGATACTGCCCGACGCACCGATGGAAGGAATCGGAGACTCCGGAAAAAACGCCGTGTGCACCAGGCTTCCCACCACTCCGCACACGATGAAGAAAAAAAAGTAGCGGAGGTGACCTAAAGCATCCTCCATCGGGCCGCCGAAGACCCACAGGTAAATCATGTTGCCGAAGAGATGGACAACGCCGCCGTGCAGAAACAATGACGTGATCAGCGTCATCGTGGCCTGGAATCCGTCGGCGCCGTACATGGCCGGATGCATCAAACGTCGCGGAATGAATCCCAGGGTAGCGATGAGAATCTCGGTCTGCGGCCCGAGGAACAGCATGGCCATGAAGATGATGGTGTTGGTGGCGACCAGCGCGCGATTCACGATGGGGGTGGTGCGGCGGGGGAGGGTGTGGCGGATGGGAATCATTCGAGACCGCTGCGAATCTCGCGCACAACCTCCGCCATCTGCTCCCGTGTCAACTCCGGATAGACCGGAATGGCGAGCGATTGCGATGCCGCCGCTTCGGAATTCGGAAAACGTCCCGCCTCGAGGTAGGCGAAACATTCCTGCTGCGGGAGCGTGAGCGGATAGTAGACCTCGCATCCGATCCCGACTTTTTTCAGATGCGCCATCACGCGATCGCGGCCTTCCTTGAATCGAACGACATACTGATTGAAGACGTGGCGCCGCCGCGGCAGCGCTCGCGGCAGGGTGATGCGGTCGTCTCCTGCAAACAGCTGGTCATAAATCTTTGCGTTGCGGCGGCGTCCCTCGGTCCACTTTTCGAGGTAGCGAAACTTCACATGAAGGATGGCAGCCTGCAGCGCGTCGATCCGGAAGTTCCCCCCCACGTACCGATGAAAATATTTTGGACGCATGCCGTGCACGCGGAAGTCGATCAGCTTCTCCGCCAGCGCGTCATCGTTCGTCGTGACGGCGCCGGCATCGCCGAATGCCCCCAGGTTTTTTGAGGGGAAGAAGGAGAAGCAGCCCATGGCGCCGAAGGATCCGGCGCGCCGGCCGTCGAGCTCGGCGCCGACCGCCTGCGCGGCATCCTCGACCATTGGAATCCCGAAATCCATCGAATCGATGGCCGCCATCTGCCCGTACAGATGCACCGGCATAATGGCCTTGGTCCGCTTGGTGATGCGCTTTTGGATCTGCGCGGTGGCGATGTTGTAGTCGTCGAGGTCGATGTCGACGAACACGGGCGTGGCGCCGAGTCGCGCCACCACCCCCGCGGTTGCGAAGAACGAATACGCCGGGACGATCACCTCATCGCCGCTTTTGACATCGAGGACCATCAGCGCCATGAGGAGCGCATCTGTGCCCGACGAGACGCCGATGGCGTGTTTGGTCTGACAGTAGACCGCGAAATCGCGCTCGAACTCCTCGACTCTCTTGCCCAGGATGAAGTGCTGCGAGGCGTAGACCTCGTCGGTGACGCGCAGGATCTCGTCGCGAATGGCGGCGTATTGCGGTTTCAAATCGAGCAGCGGAACCGGCATCGCGGCGATTGTAATGGGGTCAGGTCTGCACTTTTCTGCTTTTTCCACACGTCGTAGAAAAAGGTGAAAAGTGCAGACCTGACCCCATTCCGTAGACGCTGCGCTGCACAAGTTCGTATTCACAAGCGACACGCGAACCGCGGATCGCGAAACTAAAAAGGAGCAGTCCACGTGAAATTCTTACTTGCAATTCTCATTGCGCTTCCAGCAAGCGCCGCAACACTCATCGTCCCGGCAGCAGGCACCGGTCCCGGTGCAAACGACAGCCATTGGCAGAGCGAGCTGACGCTGCACAACACCGGAGCCGCTGCCATGACCGCCACGCTGCGATTCCACGACGCGGCGGGCGCGCAGCAAACCAGCGACGTCACCGTCAACGCCCGCAGCACCGTTACAATCGATGATGTCGTCAAGACCCGTTTCGGTCGCGAAAGCGCCACCGGCGGCATCGAGATCACACTCCCCGATGCGTCCGCCAGCCGTCTGGCGATCACATCGCGTACCTTCAACGCGTCGGCGGCCGGGCAGTTTGGTCAGGACATTCCGGCCATCAATGCCAACGACGCCGCCGGTGCCGGCGACGTGATCGTGCTGCAGGCGCCGTCATCGGCATCGGATGCGCGATTCAATTTCGGCCTCTACGCCCTCAACGACGCGAAAGTCCGATGGGATCTCGTCCGCGCCGACGGAACAGTGGTGTCGCCGCTGGCCGAGCAACGCTACGCTGCCGGCACGCAGATCCAATTCAACCAGGGCATCTCCACTCTACTGGGGCAAACGCAGCAGAACGACGACGCGGTGCACGCGGTTGTGACGAGCGGCAAGGTCATCGCGTACGGAAGCGCCGTGCAGAACGCCAGCGGCGATCCGAGCTTTGTGCCGGGTATTCGGGTCCGCGTTGATTCGAAGATCAACTTCATCGGCGTCGATCTCGACGAGAACGGCACGGTCGATGTCTTCGACGCCGATCACGACGGCGTGCTCGATCAGCCCATCGACATCTTCTCGAGCGGCTACCCGAATTACTTCCGCGTGGTGGTCGAGGGTCCGGCGACACTCGAGGCCATCGATGCGCCGGGCTCGGTCAACCTGGTCGGCACGCAGACCATTGAGTGGTCGATCACCGGAGACATGAAGGGAAGAACCGGCGCGCTGAAGATTCGCGCAACGGTCAACGGAGTCTCGGACGTGCTGACGATTCCGGCGAACTTCCGCTGACCCCTCACCCGGCGCTTCGCGCCACCCTCTTCCCGCTTGCGGGGAGAGGGACGGGGTGAGGGGCGCTCATTCGAACGTCACCCGCGCAAATCGCCGCTTCCCGACCTTCAACAAATACGATTTCCCAGCCCGAGAGTCGATGGTCTGTTTCGGATCATCGACTCTCGCCTCATCGACCAGCACCCCACCCTGCGCCACCAGGCGCTGGGCCTCCTTGTTGGTCGGCGCGAGCCCGGCGGCCACGATGATCTTGGTGAGGAACTGCGGCTGGCGCGACGCGGGCAGCGTCTTCTCATCGATCTCGCTGGGCGCCTGACGCTCGCTGAAAACGCGGCGAAATTCCTGGTCCGCCGATTTCGCGGCCGCCTGGCCATGGAAGTCCGCGATGATGAGACGCCCGAGATTGCGCTTGGCCTCCATGGGCCGGTCTTTCCAGCGTTCGATCTCCGCCGGCGTCAGATCGGTGCACAGCAGATAGTACTTCCACATCAGATCGTCGGAGATGGACATGATCTTTCCGAAGATCGAGTGCGGATCTTCCGTGATCCCGATGTAGTTGCCGAGGGACTTGGACATCTTCTCGACGCCATCGAGACCTTCCAGCAGCGGCGTGGTGAGCACGACCTGCGGCTCGAGGTTGTACTCGCGCATCAGATTGCGTCCGACCAGGAGATTGAAAAGCTGATCGGTCCCGCCTAACTCGGCGTCGGCCTTCAGCGCCACCGAGTCGTACGCCTGCGCCAGCGGATAGAGCAGCTCGTGAATGGAGATGGGCTGATGCGACTCGAAGCGCTTCTTGAAGTCATCGCGCTCGAGCATGCGCGCCAGCGTGTACCTGGCGGCCAGCTTGACCATGCCCGCCGATCCGAGCTCGCCCAGCCACTCGTTGTTGAATCGGATCTCGGTTTTCCTCGGATCGAGGACCTTGAAGACCTGCCGTTCGTAAGTCTTCGCGTTTTCGAGGATTTCTTCGTGCGTCAGCGGAGGGCGCGTGATCTTTTTGCCGGTCGGGTCGCCGATCATCCCCGTGAAGTCGCCGATGACGAAGATGACGCGGTGCCCCAGCTGCTGAAAATGCTTCATCTTCCGGATGACGACGGTGTGGCCGAGGTGCAGGTCGGGGGCGGTGGGATCGAAGCCGACCTTCACAGTCAGCGGTTTGCCGCGTGCGAGCTTGGCGCGGAGGTCCTTGCGATCGATGAGGTCGACCGAACCCTTGGCGAGGTAATCGAGCTGTTCGTCAATGTTCATCAGGCACGGGCATTGTATGGAATTTGACAAGCGCGCCAGCGGTCTTTACACTCGCGCGACTTTATGAAACTGACATTCGCTCACCGGCTGCACCACCACCATCATCATTTGATGTAGGGGTGCACTGTACGAGCGCCCCGCATTGAGAAGGGGCGCCGCCGAGCGAAGCCATGAGTAACTCACGACCTCTTCTCCATGCGGGGAAGGGGTTTTTTGCTTATGGCCAAATATCGATATCCGACCGGTGTTCGCCCGCTGCTGATCGAAGAGACGGCGCGGCGGCGAGGCATCGAAGCGCGATTTGTGGCCGTGCTCGAGCGAGCCGGCTTCGCGGAAATCGTGCTGCCCATCATCGACTACGCCGAACCCTACGCCTCGCTGCCGACGGGCGACGGGTCGCGGCAGAGTTATCGCTTCATCGATCGCGAAGGAGAGCTGGTCTCGATCCGCTCCGACTTCACGCCCATGGTTGCCCGCGCGCTGGCCCCGTCGATCACTCCCGTTGATCTGCCCCTGCGCGTCTTCTATCGCGGCGACGTCATCCGCTGCGACAGCTCGCGCCTGGGCACCAATCGCGAAGCGTTCCAGATCGGCGCAGAAATCATCGGCGATGACTCGGTGGCCGCCGACATCGAGATTCTTCGGCTGGCCACCGATCTCATTCGCGAATTCGATGTTAGGCCGACCGTGGTCTACACCGATTTCTCCTTGCGCGATCTGCCGGTTCTGGCCGCCAAACGTACCATCAACGGACTGCCATCGACCGCGACCATCGACGACATCGAACCCTTCGCCGCATCCCGACTTCAGACCATTGCCGCCGAATTTCCCAACTTCGAGCTGCAGCTCGATGACTTCGAGGGGAGCAGCTACTACACCGGCCTCCGATTCCGTCTCTATGACGGCACCTCGCGAACGAAGCTGGCGCAAGGTGGCCGTTACGACAACCTGTACGCGACCTTCGGCGCGCCGGCGGCGGCGGTCGGATTCACTTTCACGATTGACGATCTCGACTGACATGAACGCACTGCGCATCGCACTTCCCAAGGGCCGCTTGCAGAACGAGACGCTGGCGGCCTTCGCGGCGGCCGGGTACGACATTCCGACGGAGAGCGATCTGGGCTCGCGAAGGCTCGTCTTCGTGCGCGACGGAATCGAATGGATTTTCGTGAAAGACGCCGACGTGCCGGTCTATGTCGAGCACGGCGCCGCCGATATCGGGGTGGCGGGTCTCGATCAGATCCTGGAGCACGAATGCACCGTCTATCAGCCGGTCGAATTTCCATTCGGCCGTTGCCGGATGATGTTGATCGCGCGCCCCGGCGCGGCGCTCTCCAAGGTGGCCACGAAGTACCCACGCGTCGCGCGGCAATACCTGGAGGCGCGGCAGCTTCGCGCGGAGGTCGTCCCGCTCGCCGGTTCGGTCGAGCTGGCGGCGGTACTCGATCTCACGTCGCACGTCATCGATCTGGTCGAGACCGGCGAAACAGTGCGCGTGCACCAGCTCGAGATTCAGGATCTGGTCGCAGAAATCTCTCCGCGGCTGATCGTTGGACGCCACGCCTATCGGACGGAAGGGAAACGGATCCGCGACGTGATCGCGCGGATCGAGGAAGGGTGCCATGCCAGCGTACAAAGCTGATTCTCCCGAAGCCGAAACTGCTCTCCGCGCCATCGAAGCGCAGCGCAATTCGAGCCAGGCGGAAGCGCTTCGCGTCGCCGATGCAGCGATCGCGGGCGTTGGCGCTCGCGGTGACGCGTACGTCCGCGAGCAGATCGCGCGATTCGATCGCGTCGCGGTCGAAGACATTCTGATCGCGCCGCGCAGCGTCACCGTCGATGCGCAGATGGAGGAAGCGATCGAATTCGCGATCGCGCGCATCGAGGCATTTCATCGCCAGCAGCTCCCCCTGGGATACACATGGAGCGACAACGGCACGGAGGTCAACCATCGCGTGCGGCCGCTGCGCCGCGTCGGCGTCTACGTGCCGGGCGGAAGGGCGGTCTACCTCTCCACGCTGATCATGACTGCCGTCCCCGCGCGCATCGCGGGGGTGCGCGAGATCGTGGCGATCACGACGCCGGCGGCTGCCGATCGCGACGAGTTCCACTTCGCCTGCAACCGGCTCGGCATCCGCGAGATCTATCGCTGCGGCGGCGCGGCCGGCATCGCGGCGGCAGCGCTGGGCACGGAGTCGCTCGCGCGCGTGGACAAGATCGTGGGGCCAGGCAATGCCTACGTCACCGCCGCCAAGGCGCGCCTGGTCGGCACGGTCGGCATGGACATGACCGCCGGACCGACGGAGCTGGTGATCATCGCCGACGAAACTGCCAACGCGGAATTCGTGGCCGCCGATCTGGCGGCGCAGGGGGAGCACGGCCCTGACTCGGCGGTCATCGCGATCTGGGTGGGACGCGCCGACAAGAGTGTCGGCGCCACACTGAGCTTGCTGGCCGGCTCGATCGACGAAGCGATCGCGATCGCGAACCGCATCGCACCGGAGCACGTTTCGATTCAGATGCGCGACCCGCACAGCGTGGCGGCGCGCATCGAGAACTGCGGCGCGATCTTCTGTGGATCGTCGTCGCCGGTCGCCGCCGGCGACTACGTTGCCGGGCCGAATCACGTCCTGCCCACCGGAGGGAGCGCGCGATTTTTCTCGCCCCTCGGCGTGTATGACTTCGTCAAACGCGCCAACGTGATCACGATCAGCGATGAGGCGCTGCACACGATGGCACCACGCGCGCAGCGACTCGCCGAATTCGAAGGCCTGCCGCTGCACGCGCAGTCGCTGGCGGCCAGGAGCCTGGTATGAGCCGCAGCATCGTGGCCGCCATGACGGCCTACACCCTCGAGCTGCGCGAAGCGCAAATCAAGCTCAATCAAAACGAATCGCCGTTCGATTTTCCGCGCCAGCTGAAGAGTCGCGTGCTGGAGAAGATGGCGGAGCGCGACTGGAATCGCTATCCCGATTTCGAGTCGACCGCGCTCCGAACTGCAATTGCCAAAGCGTTCGCGCTCGCGCCGGAAAACATTCTGGTCGGCAATGGCTCGAACGAGCTTCTGGCGGCCGCCATCGGCGCGTTCGTCGGACCGGGAACGCCGGTTGTGTTTCCTCGCCCGACCTTCGCCCTTTACGAAAAACTCGTGACCATCGCGGGAGGGCTCCCGATCCCGATCGAGTTCGATCCCCACTCTGGCCTGCTGCCGCTGGAGGAGATGCTCGCGGCAATCGCGGAGCATGAGAACTCCGTGGCGATCGTCTGCTCGCCTAACAATCCCACCGGCGGCGTGCTGCCGGAGGGAGGACTCGACGCGCTCCTCGAAAGCGGCGCGATGGTGCTCTTGGACCAGGCCTACGGCGATTTCGACGCCGCCGGGGTCGGCGGCGCTCCACATGAACGGCTGGTCAGGTTCAGAACGTTCTCCAAAGCATGGGGACTGGCGGCGCTGCGCATCGGCTGGTGCGCATCGACTGCCGAGAACTGCCGCGAGATCCGCAAGGTGAAACTCCCCTACTCGCTCAACGTGATTAGCTCCGCGATCGCTGAGGCGGCCCTGGAGCACCCGGCAATTCGCGATCGCAACGTTGCGCGCATCGTGGCCGAGCGCGATCGCGTCTTCGCGGCGATGCAGCAGATTCCGCAAATCACGGTCTTTCCGTCGCGGGCAAACTTCATCGCCTTCCGAACGGAGAAACCGCTGTTCGACGTTTTGTGGGCGAAGGGGATTCTCATCCGCGATTTCTCGAAATTCCTTCGCGTTTCGATCGGCACGCCCGAACAGAACGACGCATTCCTGGCCGCGCTGAAGGAGGTCGTATGACCCGAACTGCAGTCCTCGAGCGGAAGACGAAGGAGACCAGCGTGCGCGCGAGTGTCGATCTCGACGGCGATGGCACGAAGTCGCGCATCGAGACGCCGGTCGGATTTCTGTCGCACATGGTCGAGGTCATCGCGCGGCACGGACGCGTCGACATCGACGTCATGGCAACCGGCGACACCTTCATCGACTATCACCACACCGTCGAGGACGTCGGCCTGGTCCTGGGCGAAGCCTTCGGCAAAGCGCTGGGCGACAAAGCGGGCATTCGCCGCTTTGGTCATGCCTACGTGCCGCTCGATGAATCGCTCGCGCGCGTGGTGGTTGACTTCTCAGGCCGCCCGTATCTCGTTTTCGATGTGCCGCTCGATCGGGAGATGCTGCTGATCCACAAAGATTTTCCGTTTGTGCTGGTGGAAGAATTTTTCAAGTCGTTCGCCAACAAATGTCCCTGCAACATCCACGTCGATCTGATTCGCGGCCGCAACGGGCATCATGCCGCCGAAGCGATTTTTAAGGCCTTCGCGGTGGCGTTGCGCGAGGCCAAGCAGATCGTCGGCGGCGGCGTGCCGAGTACCAAGGGCGTGATCTGATGCCAGTGACGCTGATCGATTCACCGGTGGCAAACGTCGCCAGCATCGCGCGCGCACTCCGGCAAGCGGGCGCCGATCTTCGCGTGACGCGCGATGCCGACGCCATCGCGGAGGCGGACAAAATCGTGCTGCCGGGCGTGGGCAGCTTCGCGGCCGCCATGACGTGGTTGCGCGCCGAGCGCATCGACTCCGCCATTCGCCTGGCCACGTCGCGCGGCGCCTCGCTCCTGGGCGTGTGCGTCGGACACCAACTGTTGTTCGAGGTCTCGCACGAGATGGGAACGACGCCTGGCCTGGCTCTGATTCGCGGAGATGTGCGGCGCTTCGACGGGCCGCTGCCCGTACCGCAGATCGGATGGAATCGCGTTTTCGCCGCCGAGGGCGGCGGCGCTCAACTGTTTGAGGGGATTGCTGACGGTACGCCGTTTTACTTCGTCAACTCCTACGCCGCCTCGAATGTCGAAAGCGAGATTGCGCGCGCCGATTACAGCGGACCGTTCACGGCCGCGGTACGGAGCGAAAAAATTTTCGGCGTGCAATTTCATCCGGAGAAATCGTCGACGGCCGGATTGCGCCTGCTGAGGAACTTCGTGCAATGGACGTGATCCCGTCGATCGACGTGATGCAGGGAAATGCGGTCCGCCTGAGCGGCGGCCAGTTCACACTGCTGACCAGGTATGGTCCGCCTGAGGATGTGCTGGACGCCCTCGAGCTCGAGCGCGGATCGCGTCTGCATGTGGTCGACCTCGAAGCGTCGCGCAGCGGCCGTCCGGTTGAGACCGCGGTGGTGCGGCGACTGGCCAAACGCGAATTGCGATTGCAGGTCGGCGGAGGAATCCGATCGCTACGCGATGCGCGGGCGTGGCTCGACTGCGGCGCGGAGCGATTGGTGGTCGGCACAGCAACCGCGGAATCGCCCAATCTTCTGCGCAAGCTGGTCGATGCCTTCGGCGCGAATCGGATCATTCCGGCGGTCGACGTTCGCGATGGAGTCGTCCGCGTGCGCGGATGGACGCGCACCGCATCCGCGCCGATCACCAGCATTCTGCGACGCATCGAAAAGCTGGGCCTCAGTGAGATTCTGGTGACCGACATCAGCCGCGACGGCGCGTTGCGCGGCCCGTCCTTCGCGCTGTATCGACAGCTCCGCGCCATCACGCCGTTGCGCATCATCGCGTCGGGCGGGGTGGCATCCGGCGGCGACATCGTCTCGCTCAGCCGCCTGGGCAACATCACCGGTTGCGTGATCGGAAAGGCTTTGCTCGACAAGCGGCTTTCGATTTCGGAGGCCAGGGCCCGCGCCGCGACGCCCAATGCCATCCCGGAGCGCGTCATCCCATGCCTCGACCTCCGCGACGGGCGCGTCGTGAAAGGGACGCAATTCGAGAACCTCCGCGACGCGGGCGACCCGGTCGAGTGCGCGATTCGATACGAAAATGAGGGCGCCGATGAGCTTGTAATCCTCGACGTCTCTGCGACCGACGAAGGACGACGCACCGCGTTGGAGACGGTGCGGCTGGTGGCTGAGTCGATCTTCATTCCGCTGACCGTCGGCGGCGGCGTCCGGAACGTTGACGATTTTCGGGCGCTGCTGCGCGCCGGCGCCGATCGCGTCGCTATCAACACCGCTGCCGTCGCAAATCCGCAGCTCATTGCCGACTGCGCCCGCGAATTCGGCGTGCAGGCGGTCGTGCTTTCGTGCGATGTCAAAGGAAGAGAAGCCATCGTTCGCAGTGGCAAAGAATCGACCGGTATCGATGCCGTCGGCTGGTGCAAGCGCGCCGAAGCGCTCGGCGCCGGCGAAATTCTGCTGACCTCGGTGGATCGCGACGGCACCAACGCCGGTTTCGATCTCGAGCTGCTGCGCGCGGTTTCGAGCAGCGTGAAAATCGGCGTCATCGCTTCGGGTGGCGCAGGGCGGATGGAAGACTTTCGCGATGCCATCGAAGCCGGCGGCGCACGCGCCGTGCTGGCGGCGTCGCTCTTTCACGAACGCCGGTTGTCGATCGCCGAATTGAAAGATTTTCTTTCGCGAGAAGGGATTCCCGTCCGATGAAACTGATTCCGGCAATCGTTCGCGATGCAAATTCCGGCGAAATCCTGACGCTGGCCTGGATGAATGACGCCTCGCTGCAGAAGACCATCGAAACCGGCGAGACGTGGTTCTGGAGCCGGCGTCGCAACGCGCTCTGGCACAAGGGAGAGACTTCCGGCAACACCCAGCGCGTCGTGCACATCGCACACGACTGCGACGATGACGCGCTGGTCGTTACCGTGGTCCCGAACGGTCCGGCTTGTCATACCGGCGCGCGATCGTGTTTTGACGGCGTCCCGAGCCCGATGCTCGATCGACTGATGGAGGTTTTGCGCGATCGGCGCGAAAAGCGTCCCACCGGATCGTACTCCGCCTCGCTCTTCGAAAAAGGACGCGACGCGATCTTGAAGAAAATCGGCGAGGAGGCCATGGAGGTCATCATCGCGGCGAAGGGTGAAGGGCGCGACCGCGTGATTTCGGAAATCGCCGACCTGATTTTTCATTTGTCAGTGTTGATGGTGGACGAAGGGCTGGAATGGCGCGACATCGAGACGGAGTTGGCAAACCGGGCGCGCTGACTGTCTCGTGGAACCCTTGATCACCACAGAGGCACAGAGAGCACAGAGGTGATAACTTACGCGCTCCCATGGCGACCCTCATCGAGGAAGCGAAAGCCGCGCGCGAGAACGCCGTGGCCCCATTTTCAAAATTCAAGGTCGGCGCGGCGCTGCGAACGAAGGGCGGAAAGATCTATCGCGGCTGCAACGTCGAGAACTGCACGTACGGTCTGACCGTGTGCGCCGAGCGCGTGGCGTTGCTCTCCGCGCTGGCCGCCGGCGAGCGTGACTTCACCGCCATCGCGGTGGTCACGCAGTCTGAAGAACCGTCGACGCCGTGCGGTCCGTGCCGTCAATTGATGTGGGAGTACTGCGGCGACATCGACGTGACGCTGGCGAACCTGGCCGGACAAAAGATCGACTACAAGCTTTCGACGCTGTTTCCGCATCCGTTCTCGTTCTGCATCGAATGAAGAAGTTGCTGGTTGCCTTTCTGCTGCTGTGTGCCGCCGAGGTCGGCGGCGCTCCACAAAAAAGTGTCGACATCGTGATCAAGAACGGCACGGTGCTCACGATGGCCGGGCCGAATATCCCCAACGGCGGCATCGCGATCGACAAAGGAAAGATCGTCGCGGTCGGCGATGTCAGCGCCTATCAGGGAAAAGAAACGATCAACGCGCGCGGCAACGCGATCCTCCCTGGCTTCATCAACACGCACACGCACGTCCCCATGGTTCTCTTCCGCGGGATCGCGGACGATCGCGATCTGATGGACTGGCTCACCCACTTCATCTTCCCGGCCGAGGCCAAGAACGTCAGCGCCGATTTCGTGAAGTGGGGAACGCGACTCGCTGCCGCCGAAATGATTCAGTCGGGCACCACCACGTTCACCGACATGTACTACTTCGAGAACGAGGTGGCCGCCGAGGCCAAGCGTGCCGGGTTGCGGGGAGTGGTCGGCGAAACGCTCATCGATTTTCCGGTCGCGGACAACAAAACGTGGGACGACGCCATCGCGTACATCCGGCGTTTCGTGAAGCGGTGGCAGGGCGATCCGCTGATCACACCGGCGCTGGCGCCGCATTCGGCCTACCTCGTTTCGCGCGATCACTTGCTTCAGGCCCGTCAGCTAGCCAACGAGCTGCACGCACCGATTCTCATCCACGTCTCGGAAACACAGAACGAATTGAAGCAGGTCGCGGAAAAGCAAAACGGGATGACTCCCGGCGTGTACCTCGATTCCATCGGATTTCTGGCACACGACGTCGTGGCGGCCCACGGCGTCTGGCTGACGCCCGGCGAGATCAAAGTCTTCGCGCAGAAGCGCGTCGGCGTTGCACATTGTCCGGAGAGCAACAGCATGCTGGCCTCCGGAATCGCGCCGGTGGTCGACATGCGACGCGCAGGCGTCAACGTCGGCATCGGCACCGACGGCCCGGCAGGATCGAACAACAATCTCGACATGGTCGAGGAGATGGCCAGCACGGCGCGATTTCAGAAAGTGAGCAAGATGGATCCCAGGGTGCTCAGCGCGCGCGACGTCCTCGCAATGGCCACCATCGCCGGCGCTCGCGTCCTGGGCATGGAGGACGAGATCGGAACGCTCGAGCCCGGCAAGCGCGCCGACGTCATCATCATCAATCTGCAGCAGCCGAAGACCCAGCCGGTGTACTCGGTCGAGTCCGCGATCGTCTACGCCGCGTCGGGAAGCTCCGTCGTCACCACGATCTGCGACGGGAAGATCCTCATGCGCGATCGAAGGGTATTGACCGTGGATGTTCCTGCCGCCATAGCCAAAGCGAAGCAGTACCGTGACCAGGTGGTAAAGAGCCTGCAATAGAGTTGTCGGTTGTCGGTGATCGGTTGTCGACAACTGACAACTGACAACCATAAGGTACACATCATGCGCAAGCTCCTACTCCTCCTGCTGCTGGCGGCAGTCCCCGCGTCCGCGAAAGAGGTGCTGCCCTTCATCGACAACGATTACGCGAAGGCGCTCGCTCAGGCGAAAAAGAAGAATGTTCCGATCTTCGTCGAAGCCTGGGCGCTGTGGTGACACTCGTGCCGCGACATGCGGGCGTTCGTGTTCACGGACACCTCGCTGGCGCGACATGCCGGACAGTTTGTCTGGCTGGCCGTCGACATTGACGATGCGGCGAACTCCCAATTCCTGGTGAAGTTCCCGGTCACCGGCACTCCGACGCTGATGGTCATCGATCCAAAGAACGAAAGCCTCGCGCTGCGATATCTCGGCGCCGCCAGCGTTCCACAGCTCGAGGAGCTTCTGCATGACGGAGCAGCGCTGGTGCGCGGAAAACAGCTCTCCGGCGCCGATGAGGCCCTCCAGCGCGCTGACCGCCTCGAGAACGCCAATCAATCCAGGCAAGCAGCGGAGGCGTACGAGGAAGCGATCGCCGCCGCGCCGAGGAAGTGGTCGCGATCAGGCCGCGCAGCCGAAACGCTGATTGCAGCATTGCGCCATGCCCGCGATTACGAGCGTTGCGCATCGCGCGCTGTCGATCTTTATCCGCAAGTGGCAGGAACGGCCTCCGGAGCCGCCGTGGCAGATCGAGGTTTGACCTGCGCACTGCGACTGGCCGATGAACAGAAACCGCATCCCGACCTGACGGCGGCGCTCACGAAAGCTGTGCGTGCCGAAATTCAGAATCCTAAGAACGGTCTCATTGACGGCGATCGCGCGGCCCTTTACCTGAGCCTCATCGCCGAAAGGCGCAGAGCGCACGACGACGCCGCAACCCAATCGCTTCGCGAAGAGCTGGCCGCCTTCCTGGAACAAAAAGCAGCCGCTGCGCAAACTCCGGCGCAGCGAGCTTCGTATGACTTCTACCGCGCCCGTGTGTATCGCGACCTCGGTCAGCCTGAAAAATCAATTCCGATGCTGGAACAGACGGAGCGTGATTTTCCGAACGATTACGTTCCGCCGCTGTGGCTTTCGCGCGCCTACTCCGCCGTCCGAGAGTACGATGAGGCGTTGTCCGCTTCCGACCGGGCACTGGCCCGCGTTTCCGGTGCAGGCAGGACGATGGTGCTCGACTTGAGATCGGACTTGTACGCCGCCAGGGGCGACAAGGCCATGGCAACGCAGACCTTACGCGACGCCATCGCCTTTTCTGAATCGCTCCCGCCCGGTCAACATGACCAGAGCACGATCGACATGCTGAAGAAGAAACTGGACAAGATGTAGCATCCGCCCATGAAACGATTCCTGACCGCCCTGCTGCTGACCGCCGCCCCTCTGCTCGCGTACGGCAAAGAAGTCCTGCCGTTCATCGACAACGATTACCCAAAAGCGCTCGCTCAGGCGAAAAAGAAGAACGTTCCGCTCTTCGTCGATGCCTGGGCGATGTGGTGACACACCTGTCGCTCGATGCGCGCGTTCGTGTTCACGGACAAAGCGCTCGAGCGATATGCCGGACAGTTCGTCTGGCTCGCGGTCGACACTGAGAATTCCGCCAACGCGCCATTCCTGACCAAGTATCCGATCAGCGTCTGGCCGACGTTGATGATCATCGATCCGAAAAAAGAATCGGTCGCGATGCGATACGCCGGCGGCGCGAGTTTGCCGCAACTCAAAAGGCTTTTGAGCGACGGCGACAGGGCGGCGCGCGGCGCGAAGAGCAAGTCCGATGAAGCGCTCGAGAGCGGCGATCGTCTCGCCACCGAAAAGAAGTTCGCCGAGGCCGCGGCGGCGTACGACGAAGCCATCAAGGAAGCGCCGAAAAACTGGTCGCGACTCGGCCGTGCTGCCGAGTCACTCACCTATGTTTTGTACAGCGCACGCGATCACGAGCGTTGCGCGACCCGGGCTCTGGAGCTGTATCCGCGGGTCAAGGGCACTTACGCCGCCTTCAATGTCTCGAGCAACGGTCTGGCATGCGCGAGCGAGAAACCGGAAAATCGCGCGACCCTGGATGCTTTGGAACAAGCGGCGCGCGAAACGCTCGAAAATTCGAAGATTCCGCTGGCGGGCGACGATCGATCGGGTCTTTACGAAACACTGATCGGCGCTCGCGAGGCCGTCAAGGATGAAGAGGGCGCGCGCAAGCTTCGCGAAGAGTGGGCAACATTCCTGGAGGGCGAGGCCAAGAAGGCGAAGACCGCCGAACAGCGCGCGGTTTACGATTCGCATCGGCTCAGTGCATACCTCGCGCTCAAGCAACCGGAGCGCGCCATCCCGATGCTCGAACAGTCCGAGCGCGATTTCCCCAATGATTACAATCCGCCGGCGAGATTAGGGGCCGCCTACCGCGCCATGAAAAAGTACGATGACGCGCTGACGGCGTACGATCGCGCGCTCCCCAAGGCTTATGGACCGCGAAAAATCGGAATTCTGCGTGGTAAAGCCGAGGCCTACGCGTCGAAGGGCGACAAGGAATCGGCACGAAAGACGATCGAGGAAGCGATCGTCTACGCCGAATCACTGCCGGTCGGGCAGCGAAGCGACTCGGCGATCGCGTCGCTCAAGAAAAGGCTGGAAACGCTTTAGCAGCACAAACAAAATGAGGGCGATCAGCGTCGCGAAGCTGATCGCCCGACCGATCACGAACGACTCCGGCAGATAGATCAGGCGAACCGTGTGCTGTCCGGCCGGGACGTAGATGCCGAGGAATGCCAGGTTGGCGAGCTGGATCTGAACGCGGCGACCATCGACGTACGCGCGCCAGCCGTTCCACGCCGGCTCCGAGACCACCATCCAACCCGCGTTCGAAATCGCGACGTTCAATCGGAAGCCGTTCCGCCGGCGCTCGATCGAGACCGTTCCGGGACCGTTGCTTCGATCATGCAGAGACATCGGCGCATCGATCCATGCGCGGTCCGCGAAGTCCGTCGCTTCCTGCATGTCTGCGAATGTCGGGTCGATCAGCCCGCGCCCGAGCCGGATGTTTTTCGGGATGAATGCGCGCGACAGCACGCGCTCGTTTTCCAGCAGGCGCGCGCCGCGTTGCGTCGCCACCACGTGCCAGCCGGCGGGCACGCCGTTTGCCGCGATCGCGTAACGCACATTCAGAAACGAGAGAAGTGGCCTGGTCAGATCATCGACACGATTGAACCAGATGGGCTGGCTTTCGCACCATAAGCCGTACGTCGACTGATAGCGCTCCAGCGTCAGCGCTTCATATCCCCGGACGTCTTCGAGCTCGTACAGCGCGCTGGTGCCCGGAACGAGCGCGAAAAGCAGTGGAGCGCCGGCGATCTCGCCGGCAAAGCGCCGCCGGGGTCGGCGGCGCTCCACCAGCAAGAGCCCGAAGATCGCAAGACAGCCAATTTCCCCGAAGACCGCGTAGTGACTCCACTCCGGAAAATTCTTGATGTACACGATGCCGCTGTGGCTCACCCAGAACGTGCCGATGGTGACGAAGAGCAGGGTCGCGAACGCGATGGTCAGCGCAAGGCCATCGCGACCGCGGCGCATCAGCTCCTCGAAGCCGAGAGCGGCCAGCATCGCCAGGGCGAAGGCGGCCGCGAAAGAGAATCGCTCGGTGATCGTCATGTCGAAAAGCGGAATGTGCTGCAGCAGGTCCGAGAGGGGCTTCCAGGCCGCTCGCGCTGCCATTCCGAACACGGCTAATCCGGCCAGGAACCACGTTTCCGCGCGGCGCGAACGCGCAAGGGCGTAGACCGCGAGCGCGAGCACGATGCTTCCGACCGCCGAGCTGTCGAGCGGCACATCGCGAACGCCTGGAAGATTCCACCGCTGCCCGGATGTGAACGGAAAGAGGTCGGTGATGATCCGCGCGGCGCTCTGCAATCCGCGTGCGGCGTGCGACTGCTGCGACCAGACAGTTTTTCGAAACTGATAGTCGCCGCTCTGCGGCGCCGACTCCAGGATCGGCAGGATGTAGATCGCCGAGAGCAGCAGCGCCATCACGCCTGCCGCCAGCGCGCAAGCGATTGGACGGACTGAAGTCCGTCCCACATGAAGCAGCTCGAAGACTCCGTACATGCCGCCGACGAACACGGCGTGCAGGGCTGTCTCCGGATGACCCGCGAGAAGAAGCAAGGTCAGCGCGATCATCAGCAGCATCGCGGACGCGATTCCAGGCTGGCGCACAGATCGACGCACACCGAGGAGGACGAGCGGGAGAAACGCCCACGATCCTCCGATCGCCCACAGAATGAAAAATGCCATCGGCGTCGAGAACATGAAGCCCGCCGCAGCGATCAGAGCGGCTCGAGCGAAAAGAAATGCGCCCAGGGCAGCGATGAAGAAATTGACGGCGGCGGTGAAGGTCAGGCTGTCGGCGATCGGCAGAAGACAGGCCAGCAAAGTGAACGGGCTGTAGACGGCCGGCTGCGCGCTCGCTGCCAGCAGAGATCCGGAGAGGATGAACGGATTCCACAGCGGCCATTCGCGATGCGCCAGTGCGACCTGCACCGCCTTGCGCCACGGAATCATCTGCGCGTAGAGATCGGAGAGGATCCCGTTGTGCCACTCCGGAGCGCCGAGCGGCACGCGCATCTGCCGAAGCGGCTCGGTGAGGTACGGAAGATCGACCGGGGCGTAGACCGCGCCGGTCAGCAGCGCTTTGCCCGTGAAACAGAACGGCAGCAAAAACAAAATCGCCGCCGTCCCTCGACCGATCGGCAACACGAACTTGTGCGCGAGCCACAACAACACCGCCGCCGTCGCGGAGTACAGCAAGAACGCCATGTCGCTGGATATACGTTAACCGCGCGAAGGGTGTCGCCGGATCAAAATCTGCGGCGAGACGGTCACCGCGATGCTGTTGACGCTTCCGCAGGGAGAGGTCACGCGGACCCAGAACTGCGTCGGCGCCACGATCGAGGGAGTGATGAGCGTCGGCGCGCTGCCGCCGGTCGGGCGGCTGAAGTCGAGCACCGGACCGATGTACCACTGATAGACGAGCGATGTGCCGGTGGCGGCGATGTTGAGCAGCGCGCTGGCTCCGCCCGCGACTGTTTGATCCTGCGGCTGAGAAATGATGACCGCAGGACGACAGGTCGATACGATGTTGAGCTGCGCGCTGGCGCTGTCGATCGTTCCGCAATCATTCGTGATGCGAACCCAGTACGAGGTCGAGTTGAGCAGCAATGGCGTCGTGAATGAGGCCTGATTCGCGTTGAGCACCGGTCGCGACGTGTCGCCCGGCGCGCCTTCGAACCATTGATAGCCTTCCGGCTTCGTTCCGATGTCGCCCACGAACAGCACGGTGGTGAACCCTGACATCACATCGCCACCCGTCGGCTGGATGAGAATCGCGGGCGCGTTGCACGGTTGCACGGTCACAACCACGGCATCGCTATCCGCAAAACCTCCGCAACTGTTGGTGATGCGGACCCAGTAGCTGGTCGTGAAGTCCGGACGCACGGTGATCGTATTGCCGGTGCCCGCCGGCGTGGTCGTTGAACCCGGCACTCCGAGGAACCATCGGAACGTCAAGCCGCTGCCGCCGAATGCGTCCACCGTCAAGGTCGTGCTTCTCCCCTGGATGATGAGCGTGTTGAGCGACATCGAGTTGATCGTCACCGCCGGACAGCCGTTGACCGTGACGGTGGCGGTATTGCTGTCGGCGGGCGATCCGCAATTGTTGGAGACGCGCACCCAGTAGTTCGTCGTGACCGTCGGCTGCACCATGACCGAGGGGGCGTTCGCGCCTTGGATCGGCTGCGAGGTATTGCCCTTCGATCCGATGTACCACTGATATTGCAGCGGTGTATCGCCCGACGCCGACACGTTCAGGATGACAGGAGTATTAATGGTTGCCAGGTTTTGGGGCTGCGTCGTGATCGACGGTGGATTACACGTCGGAGGAGGAGGCGGTGGCCCCGGTCCCCCCCCGCCGCCCCCACCGCTGCCGTAAACCGCGGCGATCGCCTCCTGGTCCCAGGCCTGGAGCGTCGCGCCCAACGGGTCGGCG